>Ga0118677_10000522_pt1 | contig 83711 bp, 72 predicted proteins | sample AliMusrvi5mmetaG_FD_86154 | JGI IMG/M metagenome (GOLD analysis project Ga0118677, IMG submission 86154)
TGGATGAGGAGTTGGTGATGGCGATGGCATAGGCGCTGCCGCCGGCGCGGCCATAAACGCCGCCGCCGCCGCCGCCGGAAGCGCCGCCGCCGTTGTAGCCGACCCCGCCGCTTTCCAGTATCGTGATGCCGGAGATAGCGTTGGATGAGGTATTGTTGAGGTACAGGGCATAGGCGCTGCCGCCGGAGACTTGGTAGCCGGCGCCGCCGGCGCCGCCGGTCGCGCCGTTGTTGATGCCGCCGCCGCTGCCGCCGCCGCCGCCGCCGGGGATGATCAAGAGGCCCGAAAGGATGTTGCCGGAGCCGGAGGAGATGTACACGCCATAGGAGGCGCCGCCATTTATATAATTCGGGATAGGCGTGTTGCCGTTGCCGCCGGTCACCGTGCTTTGCGAGACCGTGTTGTAGCTGCCGCTGATGGAGACGGCCATCGCGGTCGAAGTCACGGCGCCGTACACGACGGCCCCGTAGCCGTTGTTCGTGATCGAGCTCCCGATCACCGTGTTGGAGGAGCCGGTGATCCGGAGTGCCCGGAGGTCCCGGACCACCGAGATGGTCGAGGAGCTGACGTAGGCGTAGTCCGAGGCCAGGGAGATCCCGGCGATCGCGATGCTGCCCCCGGCCACCTCGATGACGGTGACGCTGGAGAGCGTCACGTAAGGCGAGGAGACCAGGATGCCGTACGGCATGGAGGCCGACGGCGTGGAGATGATGTTCTGGATGTTCACGAACGAGTTCATGATCTGGAACGCCGCCGTGGAGAACTTCGGAGGGCTGACCACCGGCGCGGAGCTGATGAAGGAGGGGTCGGACATGATGGTCAGGCTCGAGCCGCTGAAGCCCTGGATCGTCACCTGTTCCCTATAAGTCCCGGTGTCCCGGATCACGATGCAGGTGTTGGTGCTCAGGACGGGGGAGTAGGCCAGCATCGCGTTGACCGCGTGCTGGATGCTCGTGTCGTCGCCGCTGCCGTCCTGGGCCACGTTGAGGCCCGCGCCGCAGCCCGCGGGCAGGCCATGCGGAGGGGTGTGCACCAGCACGGCGTAGGGCCCGAGCGTCCTCACGTTGCCGGCCATGTCCGAGACCGTGAAGACCACCTGGTTGGTGGCGCCGCAGGCGAAGCTGCCGTTGCAGGTCTGCGAGTTGGTGGACTGGACCAGGTTGAGGCTGGTCGCGCTCAAGGTCGAGATCGCGGTGGTCCCGTCCGTGCCCGTCAGCGACGCGGGCACCGGCGTGATCTGATAGATATAACCGCCATCGTCTCCCACGTAGAGCTTGCCGTTGAACGCGGCCAGGCTGTCGATATAATTCAGGTTGGCGGGGCTGAGCAAGCGGGACATGTTGCTCGGGATGCTCCAATTGATCCCGTCGGGGGTGACCCAGATGGCGCCATAGGTCCCGGCATAGAACTTGCCGTTGAACACGGTCTGGCTCGCCATCGTCCAATTATTATTAGGAGTCAGGATCGTATTGTTCCACGAGACGCCGTCGTTGCTGACGGACAGCCTTTCGTAGCCGGTGCTGGCCCCGTAGAAGTTGCCGTTGTATTCAGTCAGTGTCTCGAAGAACCAGGAGTACTGGTTGACGGCGCCGACCATGTTCCACCGGCTGCCGCCGTCCGTGCTGACGTAGAGGTCGGCGCTTGCGTCGCCAGCATAAAGCTTTCCGTGGAAAGAGCCCAAGCCCCACAGCTGATACGATGAAGGGAGCGTCTTCGCGTTGTTCGTCGGGCTCCAGGTGTCGCCGCCCGTGCTGACCCAGACCAGACCGGTGCCGTTGAGGTCATCTGCAGCGTAAAGCTTGCCGTTGAACTGGGTCAGGACGTGAGAGACGTTCTTCTTGGTCCCGTTCGTGTATTTCGCGGGGTTCCAGTTCAAGCCGGAGGAGTCGCTGAAATACATCTTGCCGTCCGAGGACGCGGCGACCAGGCGGCCCTTGAAAACAGTCATCGCGGTGATGCGGTTGGAGACGGCCATGGTATCCGTGCTGCCCCAGGTCTTGAAGCCGTCCGTGCTGTAATAGATCACGCTGTTGCCATAATTGCCCTCGTACAGCTTGTCTTTGAATACGACCAGGGAGTACACGTTGCCCCCGCTGTAAGGGTTGATCATCAGCGCGGCGCTGGAAGCGTCGATCCAGTCCTGCCCCGCGTCCGTCGAGTACATCACCCCGTAGCCGGAGGTCACCCCGGGATGGCTGCGCCCGTCGCCGGCATAAGCCAGCGCCCCGGTGGACACCGCCAGGCCGGTGCCCAGGTCCTGCACGTTGACCTGAGCGGTCACGCCGGAGAGCAGGTTGTTCCACTGCCCCTCCCCCATCAGGCCGCCGGTGGAGGACTTGGTCAGGAAAGCCCCGGTCATGGCCGGAGGGGTCAGGTCCGTGACGAAGGAGACCACGGGGGACCACGGGGCGTAGTTCTTCAGCACCGAGTTGTACGCCCGCACGTGCCAGTAATAGGTGGTCGCGTCGGCCAGCGCCGGGGCCGTGTTGAAGCTGCCGTCCGTGGTCGGGATCGTGGTGCTGACGGACATGGAGACGTAGCCGCTGGAGACCGTCACGACGAAGTCCGGGTCCGTGCCCAGCTGGAAGTAGAAGGACGCTCCCGAGCCCAGGCCCGCCGCCGTGGCGCTGCTCGGGCCCTGCCACACGAAGCTGGGCTGGCTCGTGTTGAGCGGGCCGATGGGATAGTTCGGGGTGCACAGGGCCAGCGGGGTGGTCGTATCCCTTTCCAGGGTGAACGTGGGGGACATGAAGGCCGGAGAGATGCTGCTCATGGTGTCGGGAGAGATCAGATAGAAAGAAGCGGTGCTCAGCGAGAAGGAGAACGTGGCCGGGCCGGACTGGGTCAGGATCTGGCCGTACGTGGGATCGGCATCCGCGACCAGGAACACCGTGACCGTGCTCTGGGACACGGCCAAGGGCGAGTTCAAAGACAGGGTGGTGACCCCGTAGATCGGCACGGAAGACTGGTTGAGGGTGATGTTGGTGTCCCCGGCATCGAAGATCCCGTTGCCGTTGGTATCCTGATAAAGCGCCAGCTGGACGAAGCCGACCACGTCATCCCAATTCGGCGACCAGGGAGCGGAGACGCTGGCGTTGAGCGTGATGCTGCTGACGAAGGCCCAATCCCCGGTGGTGGCCAGCTGCAGGGTGGCCAGGACCATCCCTGAGGACGTATCCGCCGTGTAGGCGCCGTAGAGCCAGCTCGCGGTTCCGGAAAAAACCAAGAAATCCTGGACGTCCACCGGTTGGATCGGCCCGGAGCCGTAAGGCCCGGTCCCGTAAGGCATGGGGTTGAGGGCCCCGCCCGGGGGCAGGGTGGCGAAGGTGAAGTTGAGGTTGTCGGCGGTGATGGCGACCGAGCTGACCGGGATGGCGCCGGCCTGATAAGGCAGGGAGCTGACCTCGACGGCTAGATAATAGGTGGCCGGGCCCCCGCCGGACGCGGGCGCGGCGAAGATCTCGGCGGGGAAGGTGATGGTGGCCTTGGAATTGACGAACTGCTGCCAGCTGCCGATCTGGGTGTCGGATGAGACGGGGTTGATGTCGAAGATCCCGTTGCCGTTGGTGTCCTTGAAGAGGCCGACGATCAGGTACTGGTCGGGCAAGACTCCGGGGTTGGACACGGCGACCGCGGACCAGGTGGAGGCATGGGAGCCGGAGCAGGGGGAAGGGCCGGCCCAAGCCACCATCTGGATCACGGCCGCGGCCGAGGACTGCTGCAGGCTCGCCCCGCTCATGATGCCGGAGGAGAACTGCATGTTGAACTGGCAGACGGCCCCCCAGGCCGACGCGGCGCCGCGCAGGAGGATCGCGCTGACGAGCAGCGGGAGCAGCCACCGCCGCTGGCGGGAGCCGGTCATGCCGGCGGGCCGCGGTGCGGCTTCTGTCCCGCTGGCGGCCGATTGGCGGCCGATTTCTGTCCCGCTGGCGCCCGGTTGGCGGACGATTTCTGTCCCGCTGGCGCCCGGTTGGCGGACGGCTTCTGTCCCGCGCGACACGGCGGCTGTCCGCAGAGAGCCGGCTTCTGCCCCGCTGGCGCCCGGCTGGCGGACGGCTTTTGCCCCGCGCGACACGACGGCTGTCCGCAGAGAGCCGGCTTCTGTCCGGCGCGAATCGACTGCTGTCCGGCTTGCGTCCGGCTGCTGTCCGGCGCGGACCGACTGCTGTCCGGCTTTTGTCCCGCGAGAGATGAGTCCTGTCCGGTGAGGACCGGTTTCTGTCCCGCGCGATGCGGCGGCGGTCCGCGGAGAGCCGGCTTCTGTCCCGCGCGAACCGACTGCGGTCCGGCTTGCGTCCGGCTGCTGTCCGGCGCGGACCGACTGCTGTCCGGCTTTTGTCCCGCGAGAGATGAATTCTGTCTGGTAAGGACCGGCTTCTGTCCCGCGCGACGCAACGGCTGTCCGCAGGGAGTTGACTTCCGTCAGGAGCGAATCGACTGCGACCCGGCTTCCGTGCGACTTCTTCCGGCGCGGGCCAAAAAGAAAGCCTCCGTCAGCGGCGGGATGGTCCTGCGCAGAACCCATCCTCCGACGGAGGACCCCGGCGCCGGCGGTCGGCGTTCCGGTCATGCCGCCTGCCCCCGCAAGCGGAGAGCCTTTCGGGAAGCGGACGGGCCGCTCGCCGGCAGTCTCTTTTTCATTCCCAAGAGTATAGTCGCCGCTATTAAATAAATCAAGAAGTGATTACGAAGACGCCCGAGCCTCAGGATGATGACCGGCGCAAGCCCCCGCCGAAGCCCCCCCCTCATACGCGCGCCCGCGTAAGCGCGCATGATTTATGGGGTCAGGTCTTGACATTTGACATTCTGAAAAAAATTGACACCTGGGCTTCGCTTTAAAAGTTTCCAGCCCAATGTCAAACGTAAAAATCTGGCCTCGGGACATAATTTATATATATACGCGCGTACAATGTATCATATTTTTAGTTCCCACCGACACGGCCAGCGGCCGTCCGGAAAAGCATGAGCGCTTGGGGTCAGGTCTTGACATTTGACACTCGCTGCGACCGGCATGGATCATGGTCGCTGAAAGCAGGGCGTCCTTGATCCGAGCTCCGGGATGCGCCGGTCGTGGTCGGTCAACTTGACCTGAACGTCATTGAGGACTTAGTTGCGGTTCGTGCCGGCGCGTTCGTGGGGTTTCGCCTTGCCGGTGAACTCGTCAATAGACCTGATGACGCCTTCGACGTTTATCTTGGTGATTATCTTGGCCTTGACCTCGCTGATGTCGGCTTGGTCTTGCGTCGCTTCCATCGAATGTCAAATGTCAAGACCTGACCCCATTTCCCGCATTGAGGTCTTTTTGGCCACAGATAAATATTTATATTTTTACAGCGCAATATGCTTATTACAAAAAATCCTATGCTTTTATTTTTAACTTCCAACCGGGCTCGTCTGCCGCCGATTTCCAAGCTGGCTGGGAACAAAATGCAGGGCTCGGTCGTATATATCCTATGGCCAGACCTCTTCGACTAGAAATCCCCGGCGCTTTCTACCATGTCCTGGCGCGAGGCAATGAGCGCAAGGACATATTCCTCGATGCCCAAGACTATCGCCGATTCCTCCGCACGCTTGGCGACGCGGCCGGCCGGCACGGGCTGAGGGTCCACGCCTACTGTCTCATGCCGAATCATTATCATCTGCTCCTGGAGACGATCCGGCCGGAGCTCTCGTCCGGGATGCACCGGATCAACAGCCTTTACAGCCAGCATTTCAACCGCCGCCATGACCGGATCGGGCACCTCTTCCAGGGCCGCCTCAAAGCGCTGCTGGTCGGCAAGAATTCGTATTTCCTGGCCGTCCATCGCTATATCCACCAGAACCCCATCCTCGCCGAGCTGGCGCGCCGGCCCTGGGACTACGAATGGAGCAGCTGCCGCGAATTCCTGGGAGTCAGGCCGCCCGCCGCGTGGCTGGAGGTCGAAACGGCCTTAGGCCATTTTGGAGGATCCGAAAATGAGAGACGGGCCGCATACGCGCGATTCCTCGAGAGTGCGCGGGAGGACGATCCGTCCCAAAAGGCATTCGGCCAGATCTTTCTTGGCGACTCGGACTTCGTGGAGGACATGCGGCGGAAAGTCGCGCCCCTGATGAAAGCCTCCGAGGAGCATCCCGGCCGCAGGCGATTCGAGAGCCGGCCGACGCCGGACGCCGTCATCGCGGCGGTCACGCGCTGCCTGGCCGGCAAGGGACCGCATTGGTCCGGGCTGCGCTACCCGGCCAAGTCATTGGCGGTCTATCTTCTCCGGGAGCGGGCGCATCTGCCTTTGCGCCGTGTGGCGGTAGCTTATGGTCTGAGTCTGTCCGGAGTCAGCCGACAGGTCTCGAGGATGCGGGCGCGCTTGCGCGGCGGGCCGGGAAGTTCCGCCCCCGGGGGCAAGGCGTCCCCCTCTCCCACAGGTGACGCCGCGGCGCAACTGCGCCGCCTCCTCGCCGAGGTCGAATGCGCGTTGTCCGCCGCCGAGACCTCATAAAAAGACAAGACCAGACCTCCGAATGGGGCCAGATTGGCCACGCAATAAACATTTCAATTTAAACTGTTTTCACTGATTTTATAAGCTAATTTCATGACATAAATTAATAAAGAAAAACAACCGACGCTTGCACCTGACTGATCAGTTTATTTTCCAGGTTGACCGCGATCTGGCCGTTGCCGAGGGAATGTTAAATGTCATGATTTGATTTTCCAGATTGACCGCAATCTGGCCGCCGCCGAGTGTCAAATGTCAAGACCTGACCCCAGAAAGTATTGACAAACCAAGGCGCCGGTCTTACACTCTCTGATATGAAAGTCAGGGGCAAAACTCTCCCGATTCTCATATCGGCCATCTGTTTGGCTTTCCGTCCCGCCCCAGGATTGGGCGCGCCGGCGGGCGGCTCCGGCCGCGGAGCCGGCGGCGTCGTGGCGACGGGCCCGATGGCCAACCAGGAGCTGACGGAAGACCAGCTCCAACAGGGCTTGGCTCAGCTGAAGAAGCACCTCCTCGAACGCGGGGAGGAAGGACAGTTCGTCGATCTCTTCATCAACGACATCCAAAAGGCGTTCGCCGATCCCGACGAAAACGGCCGGATCCCCGTCACCCGGAAGGTCTTCGACGCGTTCATCAAATATGAGGTGGCGTGGGCCAGCAAGACCCGGGATAGCAAGAATCCGAGCGTGTCCAACGACCAGCTCCAGCGCGAGGTCACCAGGGCCGGCGCGCTCAAGAAAGAATTCCAGGCTGAGGCGCATGCGCTGTCGCCGGCCTTCTATGCGGCCTTCCAGACCGCGGTGAGGGACGTCAAGCAGGCCCGTGCGGGCCAAGCCGCCGCCGGCCTGTTCACGGGCCAGACCGACGACTCCTATTCCCATGTCGACGCCGGCGCGACGGCCCTGCAGCAAGGCGACGCCGCGGCCGCAGCCGTCCAAGCCGCCCAGGCGGTCGCGGAGGACCCCGGCAATTCCGAAGCCTACTCGCTGCAAGCCGCGGCCGACTATGCGCAAGGGGATGAGTCCGGGGCCGCGCAGGCTGCGAGCACGGCTCTGCAGCTGGACCCGGGCAACCAGCAGGCCCAAGCCGTCCTCGCCCTGTCCGGCAGCCAGGCGCCCAGCGATCCGGCCGCGCTCGCCGACGCCGCCTCCGTCGCCGGAGGCCTCTCGGGGGCCGTCGCGACGGCCGGCACGGCCAACGCCGACAACGCCGTCGCGGCTGGCGGCGCCATCGGCGGAGCCTTCCCGAACGCGGGTGCTGCCGCCGCTCCGGTGGTCCTGACCCTGCCCTCGGCCGGCGCTCCCAAGGCCGTCCAGTCCGCCGACCTCACCCGGCAGGCCCAGGTCGCGGTCCGTTTGGGAGACCCGCTCAACGCGATCGGACAGCTGAACCAAGCCATCGCCCTCAACCCGATGAACACCCAGGCCCTGAACCTGCGCGCGATCGCCGAGGCCCATGACCATCGCTATTCCGATGCCCTGCGGGACATCAACCGGAGCCTGATGATCGCCCCCCACAGCAGCGCCTCGTTGGACACGAAATCCAAGATCTCCAACCGCGCGAAAGACTATGCCGGGGCTCTGGCCGCCGCCAGCGAGGCGCTGCGGATCGACCCCCGGGACGCGCACGCCTACTTTAACCGCGCCCAGGCCATGGCCAGCCTGGGCGACCGCGCCGGGATGCTCGAGGCCTTGCGGCAGGCCGCGCGGCGGGATCCCTCCTATGAACGCTGCCTGCAGGAGGCCCTGAAACTGCCGCCTTCGGCGGATCTGACCCTGCTGTTCCCGGACCGGGATGGCCTGCAGGCCGCCGCGGCCCGACAGGCCGCCATGCGCCGCCACGCCTCGCCTTGGACGCGCTGGCTCCGACGCAGCGGAATCGCACCTATCACCCGGGAGCTCGGCGCCCTGAGCGCGCTCGCGGCGGTCGGGGTCTTCCTGCTGATCCTGCTGTGGCTGGTATCGCGCCCCAAGGACGCCGACGTCGCCGCCGCGCAGCCCTGGCGTTTCGACTAGGCCCTGATGGGGGTCAGGTCTTGACATTTGACATTCAGCTGAAGACCCCCCAAAGCGAAGCCTAGCCGACAAATATCTTTGATTCAGCTGGGGATACGAGAGGCGTTGGTCGCATCCATCGCATAGCCAGACCGCTTGGACGCAGTCCATCGCTATGCCCACCGGAATCCCATCCGCGCCGCGTTGACGCGAACCGCGGCAGGCCCTCATCGACGTCGAGGTCAAGGTGAACGACCACGACCGACGCATCTGGATGCTCAGATCAAGCTCGCCCCGCCCGCAACGCCCGTGATCCATCCGCCGGCCGCAGTCCCGAATGTCAAATGTCAAGACCTGACCCCAAATTGCTAAAATCCATCCATGTCCATCGAAACGACCCTCATCCTCATCAAGCCCGACGGGCTGCACCGCCGGCTCACCGGCCTCACGATCGACCGTCTCGACGCGGCCGGCCTGGAGATGGCCGCGGCCAAGATGGTCAGCGTCTCCACCGAACTGGCCGAGAAGCACTACGCCGAGCACGTGGGCAAGCCCTTCTACCCCAACCTCATCAAGTACATCCGCGGCGAGTTCCACGGCCTCAAGGACCACCGCGTCCTGGCGCTGGTCTACCGCGGCGAGGGCTGCATCGGAAAGGTCCGCGAGATCGCCGGCGCCACCAATCCCGAGGCGGCCGCTCCCGGCACCATCCGCGGCTCCTTCGGACGGGTGACCACCGCCGGGCAGTTCGAGAACGTCCTGCACGCCTCGGCCAATCCCGCCGACGCCGCGCGCGAGGTCGCCCTTTGGTTCAAGAACGGAGAGATCCTGCGATGAGGCGTCTCCTCATCGCGGCCAACGGCACGTCGCCCTCCAAGATCCCAGAAGGCGACGCGTCCCGAACGCCATCAGGAATGTCGTTGGCGTCAAAGGTGACCGGGGATGAGAGGGTTTGCAGACCTCACAGCGTAGAGACACCCGCCGCCGCGAGTGTCAAATGTCAAGACCTGACCCCAATCCTGCTCGCGGCGCTGCTCTGCGCCGCCGCGACGGTCCAGGCCGCGGCCCCGGCGGCGCCGGCCAAGCCCCGCATCTTCCCCGGCCTCCTGGTCGAGGTCACGACCAGAGACGGCTGGAAGCTCACGGCCAAGTACAACCCGCCGCAGGAAGGCAAGATGAGCTTCCTGCTGCTGCACGGCACCGGGGGCCGCAAGGAGGACTGGTACGGGCTGGCCCGGCCGCTGCTCAAGCGCGGCTACGGCTATCTCGCCCTCGACCTGCGCGGCCATGGCGACAGCCGCACCGCTCCGGACGGCAAGCCCGCGACCTACCGCAAGTTCATCGTCAACAAGGAATTCAACGGCGACAAGCACTACAACGAATACTCCAACATGGCGGCGGACGTGGAGGCCGGCATGGCCTATCTCGCCGGCCAGGGCGTGACGGAGGACAAGGTCGGGCTCATCGGCGCGGACGTGGGCAGCAGCCTGGCCCTGCGCTACGCGGCCCTGCACTCCAAGGTCCCCATGGTCGCGATGCTCTCGCCGCGCCTGCAGTACCAGGACGTGACCACGGTCAACGCCATGCGCGCCTACAAGGACCGGCCGGTGCTCCTGGTCTATTCCGAGGAGGACAAGAGCACGGCCAAGGAGCTCCCCATCCTCCAGCACTTCGCCGTCATGTCTGCGGGCGAGCGCAAGGTCACCGTGGTCGCGGCCCCGACCGAGCACGGCGCCAAGATGCTGCGCGGCCCGGTCATCGCCCAGGTCTTCGACTGGATCGAGAACCCCGTCAAGCCCGAGGTCGCGGCCTCCAGCGGCACGACCGCACCGGCCGCCGCGGGCGCCTTCGACGAGGAAGACGCCTCCGGACCCCCGGCGCCCGCTCCGGACGCGCCGACGCCGCCCTCCGAGTAATATGACACCCTTCTCCCCCCGCGTCTACGCCCGGCTGCCCACGGAACGGCCCAACCCGCGCACCCGGCACATCGACCGCCGCAGCGCCCTGGGCATCGCCCAGGCCATCAACCGGGAGGACGCGCTCGTCGCCGCGGCGGTCAGCCGGCAGAGCCGCGCGCTCGCGCGCGGCATGGAGATGCTGGCCGGCTGCCTGCGCCGCCGGGGCACGGTGGTCTTCATCGGCGCGGGCACCAGCGGCCGCCTGGCGGTCCTGGAAGCGGCCGAATGTCCCCCCACCTACGGCACGACCTCGCGTGAGATCCGGGCCGTGATGGCCGGCGGCAAGAGCTCGGTCTTCCACTCCAAGGAAGGGGCGGAGGACGACCCCAAGGCCGGGGCCAAGGCCGTGTCCAGGCTGGGCAAAAACGACGCAGTGGTGGGCATCGCCGCCTCCGGAGTCACGCCCTTCGTACGAGCGGCGCTGCGCGCCGCCCGCCGGCAAGGCTGCGGCACCATCCTGGTCACCTCCAACGGCCGGCCGCCGGGCAATCCCGCGGAGCTCACCATCGCGCCGGACGTGGGCCCCGAGGTGGTGGCGGGCTCGACGCGCATGAAGTCCGGGACCGCGGCCAAGCTGGTCTTGAACACCTTGACCACCGGGACCATGATCCTGCTGGGGAAAGTCTACGACCGCTGGATGGTGGACCTCAAGCCCACCTCCCACAAGCTCAAGCTGCGCGGCGAACGCATCATCGCGGAGCTGGGCCGGACCAGCCCGGCCCGGGCCCGGGGCTTGTTCAAGTCCTCGGGCTGGAGCGTCAAGACCGCGGTGGTCATGACCCGCAAAGGGCTGACCGCGGAGCAGTCCCGGAAGCTGCTGGCCTGCTGCGAAGGCTCCCTGCGCAAGGCCCTGGAACTCTAGCCCATGGCCGTCAAAGCCTTTCCTAAGGACGCTCAGTCCCGGGGCCCTGCCGTGCGCCGGATGCTCGGCCGCATCCAGGTCGAGACCGTCAGCAGCGTGGTGCTCAAGGACAACCCCTTGGGCGACCCCCGGCTGCGCCAGGTCCCGGTCTACCTGCCGCCCTCCTACGGCCAGGTCCGCGGCCGGCGCTATCCCGCCATCTACTGCCTGGCGGGGTTCACGAGCACGGGCCGCAGCTTCCTCAACTTCCACCCCTGGAAGGAGAGCCTGCCGGAGCGCTTCGACCGCCTCATCGCCGAGGGCCGGGCCAAGGAATGCGTCCTGATCATGCCGGACTGCTTCACGGCGTTCGGCGGCAGCCAGTACCTGGACTCGACGGCCACGGGGCGCTACGAGACCCACATCCTCTCGGAGCTCATCGGCTTCTTCGAGGACAAGATGACGCTGAACCCGCGGCCCGAAAGCCGGGCCGTGGCGGGCAAGTCCTCAGGCGGCTACGGAGCCCTGATGCTCGCCATGCGGCATCCGGACGTGTTCGGGCATGTCGCCAGCCACAGCGGCGACATGTTCTTCGAGGCCTGCTACGGCCCGGACCTCCTGAAGGGCGTCACGGCCCTGGGCCGGTACGGCGGGTCCATCGAGCGCTTCCTCAAGGAATTCCGCGCCGCGCGCGACAAGGACGGCTTCGACCACGCCTTGGTCAACCTGGCGGGCATGTCTGCCTGCTACTCGCCCAACCCGAAGAGCCGGACCGGATTCGACCTGCCCTGCGACCCCCGGACGGCCGAACTCATCCCCCAAGTCTGGGCGCGCTGGAAAGCGCTCGACCCGGTGACGCTCGCCGCGAAGTCTCCGGCCGGCCTCAAGAAGCTCAAGACCCTCTTCTTCGACGCGGGCACGCGCGACGAGTTCCATCTGCACCTGGGCGCGCGCAAGTTCTCATCGGTCTTGAAAGGCCTCGGCGTCAAGCACACCTACGAAGAGCACGGCCTCGGGCACTTCGACAGCGCCGCGCGCTGGGACGTCTCCCTGGCGCTCCTGTCCCGCCGGGTAGCGGGGTCAGGTCTTGACATTTGACATTCTTTCGGCCGCAACGAGCTCACATTCACCCTCGGTGAGGAGACGGCGCAGTCGCATCGAGCATGTCGGTCAGCCGGGCTCCACTTCAGCAGTCTCCAGCCGAATGTCAAATGTCAAGACCTGACCCCAACAATGAGCGATAAGGTCGTCTATTCGTCGGACCAGCAATGGGGCAAGCCAGGCACGCCCCGCCAGCCTGAGCCCGTGCGCCTGAGCTTCGGCCGGGGCGCCAAGGGCAGCGGGGTCACCCGCGTGGAGCGCCTGGTTATGCATCCCACGCTCAAGGATCGGCTCTTGGCCCAGCTCAAGAAGCGCCTGGGCTGCGGCGGTGCGGTCAAGGACGGGGTCCTGGAGTTCCAGGGCGACCATCGCGACAAGCTGGAGGCGGAGCTCGCCTCCCAGGGCTACAAAGTCAGGCGGATCGGCTAAGCCCCGCCGGACGGATGCGGCCGCGCGCGCAGATCCTGCCACACATACCAGGTGACCGCCGCCAGGATGATGGCCCCGCCCAGCATCTGATGCCCCCGCAACGGCTCATGCAGGATCAGCATGCCGGCCGCGGCGCCGATAACGGGCTGGAAATAGAGCGTGGCGGCCAAGGCCGGAAGTGGGACGCCCCTCTGCAGCAGGTGCAGCCAGAACAGATAGGTGGCGGTCGTCCCGAACGGACCCAGCCAGAAGAAGGCCAGCCAGCCCCTGGCGGAGAACCAGACCAGGTGCGGCCCGCCGCGCAGGAAGGCCGTCGCGCTCAGCAGGAAAAAGCCCGTGGCCAACGCCGCCGCGAAGATGCGGCGTCCGGAGTAGCGCCCGGAAAGCATCTTGGGCAGCACGCTATAGCAAGCCTCGCAGAAGATGGCGGCCAGGATGAGCAGGTCGCCGCGCGACCATTGCCGCAAGGCCCGCGGGATATCGGATAAGCCGGACGAGGAGAAGATCCCGGAAAGCACCAACGCCCCCGCCGCCGCCACCGCCATCATATACGACTCCTGGCGGGTCAGGCGGCCGCGCAGGAGCAGCCACGCCAAGAGCAGAGTGAACAACGGCTCCGTCACGGTCAGGATGCTGTTGCTCACCGCAGTCGAGGCCCCCAAGCCGCTCATCTGGCAGAGGGGCGCCAGGAAACACGTCGTCGCCCCGATGGCCCCTAGGATGGCCTTGTCGCGAAGCGGCATAGGCCGCGGCGCCTCCGAGCCGCCGGCTCTGCGGATCCAGGGCCAGACCACGGCCAACGCCAGCGCGGCCCCGGCATATCTGAGCCACGCCGTCGTCAGAGGGTCCGTCTGCGCGATGAGGATCTTGCCCGCGGTGGGATTGAGCGCCCAGAACAGGTTGGCGGCCATCAGCAGCAGAAAATCGAGGGGGCTCATCATGGGCGAAGTGTCATATTCTATCAGTAATCCCGCAACTCCGCAGGCCCTGAAACTTCTCGTGACCTGCCTGTTAGAATAAAATGCGAGCCTCGCCGCAACCATCACCTCTGGGGAGGCCAATGTCAAATGTCAAGACCTGACCCCAATCGATTTATCGTATCATTCCTCATTAGAATCTCCGCTTGGGGAGGACTCATGGCATCCCTGCTCGCTCTTCCGCTCGTCCTGCTCTTCGCCGTCCCGCCGGTCATGGCCGACGAGGGCATGTGGACCTTGGACAACCTGCCCGTCAAGCAGCTCCAGGAGCGCTACCATTTCACCCCGACTCCGGACTGGCTGACCAAGGCCCGGCTGGCCTCGGTGCGCTTCAACGACGGAGGCTCGGGCGCCTTCGTCTCTCCCAACGGCCTGGTCATCACCAACCACCACGTGGCCCTGGGCCAGCTCCAGAAGATGTCCACCGAGAAGAAGGATTTCGTCAAGGACGGCTTCTTCGCGCGGCGGCCCGCGGAGGAGCAGCCCTGCCCGGACCTGGAGCTCAACGTCCTGTTCTCGACGGAGGATGTCACCTCCCGGGTGCTGGCCGCCATCGACGCCAAGGCCTCGGACGCCGCCCAGAACACCCAGCGCAAGGCCGAGATCTCCCGGATCGAGAAGGAGTCCTTCGACCAGACCAAGCTGCGCTCGGACGTCGTCGAACTCTACAACGGCGGGCAGTACCAGCTCTACCGCTATAAGAAGTACACGGACGTGCGCCTGGTCATGGCGGCCGAGGTGCAGGCGGCCTTCTTCGGCGGTGACTACGACAACTTCGTCTTCCCGCGCCACGACCTGGACATGGCCTTCTTCCGCGCCTATGAGGGCGGCCAGCCCGTCGCGTCTCCGGCCTATTTCAAGTGGAGCCGGTCGGGGGCCAAGGACGGCGAGCTGGTGTTCGTTTCCGGCCACCCCGGATCCACCGACCGCCTCATGACCATGCGGCAGCTCGAGTTCGAGCGCGACTACGACCTGCCGACCCGCCTCAAGAGGTTCGCCCTGCGGCGCGCGGCCCTCAACGAGTACTCGGCCCGGGGCCCGGAGCCGGCGCGGCGCGCCCGCAACAGGGTCTTCGGCCTGGAGAACTCCTTCAAGGCCTACACCGGCGAGCTGGCCGGCCTGCAGGACCCCAAGCTGATGGCGGCCAAAAAGAGCGCGGAGGACGCCCTGCGCGCCGCGGTGGCGGCCAAGCCCGAACTCGCTTTCGCCGCCTCGTCCTGGGACCGCCTGGCCGCGGTCCAGGAGAAGCTCATGGCACGCTTCAAGGACCTGCAGTATCGCGGCGCCTCGGACTCCCGGCTCGCGGCCGTCGCGGAGCGCATCGTGCGCTACGTCGCGGAGGTGGAGAAGCCCAACGACCAGCGCTACGAGGAGTTCCGGGACTCCAACCTCGATTCCCTGCGCTTCCAGCTCTTCTCGCCCGCGCCCATCTACCCGGACCTCGAAGAGCACATGCTGGCCCTGGACCTGCGGGAATCCCTGAGCGAGCTCGGTCCGGAGCATCCCTACGTCAAGGCCGCTCTGGGCGGCCAAGACCCCCGCGCCGCCGCGCACGACCTCATCTCCGGCACCGGCCTGGTCGACCCCGAAGTGCGCAAGAAGCTCGTAGCCGGAGGCCGCCAGGCCGTGGCCGCCTCCCGCGACCCCCTGATCGTCTGGGCCCGCAACCTCGACCCGCTCTACCGCGAGCTGCGCCGGTGGCGCGAGGACGAGGTCGAAAGCGTGGAGGCGCTCGAGGGCAACCGGCTCGCCAAGGCGCGCTTCGCCGTCCTGGGCACGTCCGCCTATCCGGACGCGACCTTCACGCTGCGTCTTTCCTATGGCAAGGTCGCGGGCTACGAGGAAGGCACGACCCGGGTCCCGTACCAGACCACCTTCTACGGGCTCTACGACCGGGCGGCCTCTTTCGACAACGCGCCGCCCTTCGACCTCTCGCCGTTGGAATCCGAGCGTAAAGACGATGTGGCCCTCGCCACGCCTTTGAACTTCGTCACCACCAACGACATCATCGGCGGCAATTCGGGCAGTCCGGTCTTCAACCGGGGCGGCGAATACGTCGGCCTCATCTTCGACGGAAACATCCCGGGGCTGGCGTTGCGCTTCGCCTATTCCGAAGAGAGCGCCCGAGCCGTGGCCGTGCACTCCTCCGGCATCCTCGCGGGACTGCGCCAGATCTACCGGATGGACTCGCTGGCCGACGAGCTGACCCCTCCCTAGACAGGGTTCCGGGGTCAGGTCTTGACATTTGACATTCTTTCGGCCGCAGCGAGCTTACATTGGACTTCAGTGAGGCGACGGCACAACTTCATCGGAGATGCTTGTTAATCGAGCTTCGCTTCAGCAGTCTCCATCCTAATGTCAAATGTCAAGACCTGACCCCCTTCCCTTCTGGCGGGACCCGGCGCCATTTGATAGCCTATGCCTCATGAAACGACGCACGGCCGCGGCCGCTCTGTCTCTGCTGCTCCTCCTGCTGGGCAATGCCTGGGCCGGCCCCAGGGATTACTCCCGCTTGGTCGTGTTGTCGGACCCGCATCTGCCCGGACGGCTCCTCACGGAGAAGAACCAGGTCATAGAGACGGTCAACCAGTGGCAGGACGTCGACGGCGTCGCGGTGACCGGAGACATCACTGAGACCCGGGGGACGCCGGAGGAGTACGCCTTCGCCAAGGAGTTCTTCGCCAAGCTCAAGGCTCCCGTTTATCCCATCGCCGGCAACCACGACTACATCTACGACCTCGGCCCGGACGGCCAGACGCGCAAAGCCCCGGCCGAGATGCGCCAGGCCAAGCTCAAGCTCCTCCAGGACACCTTCGGCCTGCCCGCGACGCGCTATGAAAAGAAATTTGGCCGCTATCTCTGCCTGTTCATCTCCAACGACGACCTAGAGTCCCCGCTGCTGACCACCATGTCGAGCGGCACCCTGACCTGGCTGCAGGACGAACTGCGGAGCAACCCGGACGCCCCGACCATCATCTTCTTCCATGGGCCGCTGGAGGGCACAATCCAAAACCGCAACGAGGTCACCGGGAACCCCGGCTTCGTCGCCCAACCCGCGGATCGGCTGCGCGAGCTGCTGCGGCACAACCCCCAGGTCTTCATGTGGGTCTCGGGACACACCCACATCGGTGCGACCAACGCCAGTTTCGCGGACCGCAAGATCAACCGCTACGACGGCCGGGTCGCCGAGATCCACAACAGCGACATGGACGGCCGCAGCTACCTATCGGCCAACGACCACGGGACGACCACTCACGGCACCATCTGGACCAACTCCCTGTACCTCTATCCAGAGAAGGTGGTGGTCAAGACCTACGACCACAAAAAAGGGACTTGGCTGCAGGCCCTGACCCGCGAAATCCGTCCCAACCCCGTCAAAAAGCAGCCGTAGCCATCTCCCCCGGATATCACTCAGGCCGGCTGCGCCTGCCTGCGGCAGGTTCTGGGGTCAGGTCTTGACATTTGACATTGGGCTGGAGACTGCTGAAGCGAATCTTTGTTGATAAAAATTTCAAGGGGAGCGACGCCGTCTCCTCATCGAGGCTGAATGTGGGCTGGCCTCGGCCGAAGAATGTCAAATGTCAAGACCTGACCCCTTTTACTTTTTTGTTACCATGGACAGGATGGTTTTCGTCTGTGCTCTGCTCGTCGTGGGCATCAGCGGCCTGGTGGGCCAGATCGTGCTCCTGCGCGAGTTCCTGGTCGTGGCCTCGGGCAACGAGCTGGCCATCGGCGTGTTCCTGGGCAACTGGCTGGTCCTGGAGGCGCTGGGCTGCGTCCTGGCTGGACGGATCTGGGCTAGGTCCGAGCGCCCGGCCGCGGCCTTCGCCCTCTGCCAGGCCTTTTTCGCCGCGGCTCTGCCTGCGGCTCTCTACGCGACCCGCGGCCTGAGGACGCTCTGCGGCGTAGCCCCGGGAGAGGGTTTGAGCCTGGCGGCGATGGGGGCGGCCTCTTTGGCCCTGCTGGCCTGCGTCAGCGTCCCCCACGGCGCGCTCTTCGCCCTGGCCGGACGCATGCGGCAGCGCGAGGATCCCGGCGCACGGCAATCCGCCGGAGGCATGGTCTACGGCTGGGAGACCTTGGGCACGCTGGCGGGCGGCCTCCTCCTGACGTTCTGGATGATCCCCCGCTTCCAGTCCTTCCGCATCGTGCTGGCCGTCTCGACGTTGGATCTGCTCTTCTGCGTCCTGATCCTCTGGCGGGCCAAGACCGAGCGCTCAATGAAGTCCTGGGGCCTCTACGGCCTGGGCGCCGCGGCCGCGGCCGTCCTGGCCCTGGGCCCGGCCGCCCGGATCCTGCACCGCGTCTCGGTGCAGCGCCAATGGCCCGGCTCGAAAGTCGTGTTCTACGACAACTCGGTCTACGGCAACATCACGGTCCTCCAGGACGAGGGCCAGTCCACCTTCCTGACCGACGGGGAGGTCGCCGCGACGTCTCCGGTGCCGGACATCGAATCCGTCGAGGAGCTCGCCCACTTCGCGCTCCTGGCCCATCCCCGGCCCGAGGACGTCCTGGTCCTGGGCGGCGGCGCGGGCGGCCTGCTGCGCGAAGTCCTCAAGCACCCGGTCCGGCAGGTGGATTACGCGGAGCTCGACCCCATGCTCCTGACGGCGCTGGCGCGCTTCGCAGCCCCCTTGACCGAGGGCGAACTCCAGGACCCGCGCGTAAGCGTCCACCTCACGGATGGACGGCTCTTCGTCAAAGGCACGGCGCGCTGGGAAGCGCCGTCCTCGGAGCGCGGCCGTCCTCCTTCCGTACAGGGGGCGGCCCGCCGCTATGACGTCATCCTCATCGGCGCACTGCGGCCGGACAGCCTGCAATCCAACCGGCTCCTCACGCGGGAGTTCTTCGCCCTGGCCCGGGCCCGGCTCAAGCCTGGCGGACTGCTCGCCTTCTCCTTGCCCGGATCCACGGCTTTCCTGGAGCCGAACCTCGCGAGCCTCAACTCCTGCGTGCTGCAGGCGGTCGCGGGCGTCTTCGCCGTCGTGCGGCCCATCCCGGGCGAGACCAACATCTTCCTGGCCTCCGACGCGCCGGAGCTCGCCCGCCTCGATGCCGGTCTGCTGACCGAGCGCCTGCGCGCGCGTCGCATCCAGACCGGCTTCGTGGGCCCGGAGCAGCTCTCCCTGCGCCTGGAGGAGCAGTGGACCCGGAGGTTCCAGGGTTTCCTGGCCCCGGTCGCGGCCCGGGCCGGCGTCAACCGGGATTTCAACCCGCGGGCCGTGCTCCATGAGCTGGCGGACTGGAACGCCATGTTCTCGCCGGGAGCGGCGCGGCTCTTCTCCTGGGCCGAGCTCCTGACCCTGCCGCGCTTGGCCGCGGCCCTGGCCGCCGGGCTGCTGGCAGCCCTGGCCTGGCATGGACGTCGGCGCAGGCTCTCGGCCTTCGCCGCGCCCTGGGCCATCGCCGCCACGGGCTTAGGCGGGATGGTCTATAATATGACGCTGACCTTCGCCTTCCAGGCGCTCTATGGCTATGTCTACCTCTGGATCGGCCTTCTGGTCTCCGTGTTCATGGCCGGCGCGGCCGGGGCGAGCCTGTTTATCTCATCTTCCCCCCCGAACGGAACGGACGGCCCCCCTGCCCGGAAGGAAGAGGGCCGGGACCGTGCGGCGGCGTCATCCTCACGCAAGGCCCGCGGGATGCCGTCCCTTACGGGCGCCTCTTCGCGGCGCTCGTTCATCATTTCGGAGATCGCCCTGGTCTTTTTTTCAGCGGCCTTGCCCATGGCCTTCCAGGCTCTGGCGCGGTCCCCGGTTCCGGACAGCCTCATGAAAGGAGCCTTCTTGGCCCTCGGTCTGGTCTCCGGCGCCTTGACCGGGGCTCAGTTCCCTCTAGCCTGCCGGATGCGGGGGCCGGGCCTGGCCGCGCTGTACTCCTGCGACCTGTTGGGCGGCTGGCTGGGGGCGGTGGTCGGCGGCGCGCTGCTCCTGCCGGTCCTGGGCCTGCAGAACGCCTGCTTCGGCGTGGCTCTGCTCAAGCTCGCCAGCCTCGCCCTTTGCGTCGCGGCGCTGCCGCCGGAGGCGCCAGCGGCATGAACAGGAAGCGGTGGATCCTGCGCGTCGGCGGGGCCGCCGTGCTCGTCGGCGCGGTCCTGGTCTCCTGGAACTGGTCCGCGGAGAAGCCGCCCTTCGGCCATGAGTGCCGGTTCTACAAGACGCTCTTCGACGGACAGGTGCAGTGCCGGCTCTGCCCGAGGAAGTGCGTCATTGCGGAAGGCAAACGCGGCACCTGCAACATCCGCCAGAACGTGCACGGCAAGCTCATCCTCCTCACCTACGGCCGGCCCTGCTCGATCGGCGTCGAGCCCATCGAGAAGGCTCCCCTGTTCCACTTCATGCCCGGGCACCGGCGCCTGGTCCTGGCCACGGTGGGCTGCGTGCTGCGCTGCCGCTTCTGCCAGAACTGGCAGATCTCCCAGGCCGCCTTCGAGGACGTGCCGCATTACGAGCTGAGCCCGGAGCAGGTGGTGGCGGTGGCGCTGCATGAGAAGGTGTCCTCCATCTGCTTCACCTTCACCGAGCCGGTGGTGTTCTACGAGTACATGTACGACGTGGCCAAGCTCGCCCATAAGAAAGGGCTCAAGACCTCCATGATCTCGAGCGGCTACATCGAGACCGAGCCTCTGGTCGAGCTGCTCCAGGTGCTCGACGCGGTCAAGATCGACCTCAAGGGCTTCACGGAGAAGTTCTACGAGGAGATGGCCGCGGCGGACCTGGAGCCGGTCCTCAATACCATCAAGACGGTCAAAAAGAGCGGCAAGTGGCTGGAGATCGTCAACCTGGTCATCCCGGGCCAGAACGACGACCCCAAGGACCTGGAGCGGATGTGCCGCTGGCTCAAGGAGAACGCGGGGCCCGACACGCCCGTGCATTTCACGCGCTTTTTCCCCGCGTACAAGCTCAAGAGCGTGCCGCCGACGCCCGTGGCGACGCTGGTGCGCGCCTACGGCATCGCCAAGGCCGCAGGCCTGCATTACGTCTATGTCGGCAACGTCCCCGGCCACCCGCTGGAGAACACCCTCTGCCCGAAGTGCGGCAAGACCTTGATCGAGCGGCAAGGCTTCCAGGTCGTCAAGAACCGGCTCAAGGACGGCCGCTGCCCTTACTGCGGGGAACACCTGCGCGGTCTGTGGTAAGATTGTTCGAGAGCGTCCCCGGCTTGTCAGCTGGGCTTCGCTTCAGAGGTCTTCGAACGAATGTCAAATGTCAAGACCTGACCCTATCGCTTATGGCTTCGGGATGGACTGGCCGCCTTCCTTGCGCAGCCACTCCCAGAAGTCGGGGTTCTGCCGGTAATAGTACGGCAGCATGGCGGGCACCACGAGGGTCTGGATGGACTCGACGTACTCGGCGAGGAGCTTGCGCTCCTGCGGCCCCGCCGGAGCGCCCTTGAGATAGAGGGCCGCCGCCGGGTCCAGGGACTCGAAGAGACGCGTCTGGGCCCGGGCGACTTGGCTCATGGCCAGCCCCGGCGGCATGCAGCGGCCGAGCGGCTCGATCGATTTCGCCTCCAGGCTGACGCAGCGGTCCGCGGCCGGAGCGTCCAAGGAGAACTCCCCCGCGAAGACCGGGCTCGCCATGGTGCAGGAGGACGGGGAGACTCGGGTCGGAAAATACAGGACCTGGAAATGCCCCTGGTTGCCGTCGCGCACCGGAACGGGGTAGGTCTCGCCGAACTCGATGGGCACCGACTTCAGGCAGTCGGCGCATTGGCGGGCGTCCTGGGCGCGGGCGTGCAGCCGGTTGGAGGCGAGCCGTCCCATCCAGTAGCTGCTGCCCTTGCAGGCGGCCAAGCCGGCGGCCAGGCCGGCGGCCAGAGCCAAGAGTCCCGCGCGCTTACTTGCCATTGGAGGGGGTGAAGGTGATGAGGCCGTGCGTCCAGGCCTTGTTGAAATCCGCCACGCTGACGAAGCGGACGCCCTCGCCGGTGCCCGTGTCGTTGAAGTAGTAGCCGACGACCCTGCCGGTCTTGTCCACTTCCGCGCCGGTCACGTAGACGGCGTGGCCGCCCTGCACGTTGGGGTCCTTCCAGAAGCTGCCGGCCTCCACGGTGACGATGGCATCCCCGCTCTGGAGCACCGCCCGGTCCATGTCCTGCTGCGTGGCCCGGAACTTCACGGTGTGGGGCACATTGTAGGCCGTCAGCATCTTGTCTAGGTTCGCGCCCGAGGTCCCGCCGTAGGTCTGACCGGTCTTGTCCCGGATCTCGACGAAGTACCCGTCCTGCTGGGCCTTCTGGACGAAAGCGCGCATGGCGCTGTCGTCCTTGGTGGGCGTGATCTTGCCGCGGGCCTCCAGGGCCTGGAATTGGGAGCCGAGGGCGCAGCTGCCGCCCTGTTGCTGGAAGACCAGGTTCGATTTCCCCACCGGGTCGCCGACGGTCTGCGTCTGCCCGCTGTAGTGCCACCAGGCGATCGACGCTTCGTCGTCCACGCGCTGCAGGCCCTCTTTATACCCGCGGCGGAAGTTGTCGTACTTGGCCTGCGCCTGCGCGGTCTGGGGCAGGGGAGCCGGCGGCGCCAGCTTGGGAGAATAGGGCGGGGTCAGCGCCAGCAACGGCGCGCCGGCCTTGCTGCTTCCCGTCGGGCCGGGCAGGGCCGGGTCAGGCAGGCCCCCCGGCGCCGCGGGCGGGCCGCCCCACAACTTGGCCAGCCAATCCTCGGCGGTGGGGCTCAGCTTCTTCAGCTTGTCCATGGCCTCGATCTTGCTCGCCAGGTGCGTGGCGGCGTCGCCGACCATCTGCCCCTGCAGCGGCTGGATCAGCTGATTCAGGAGACTGACGCGTTCGCGGACGGGGTCTACATAAGGATTCCAACTCTTGGGCAGGCCCCCGCCATCCTTGTAGAGGTAGGAGCTCTCCGCCGGGCTCTCCCACTGGAACGGCTTGAAAGAAGCGTAGGTGTTGGAGAGCAGGACGCCGTGGAACTGCATCAACTTCGCCAGCCGGTCCTTCGGGGCCAGGCTGGGGGCGAGCGTCGCGGGGTCGGTCTCCTTGAGGACTTCCTGGATCACGGCTTGATAGAAGTGATAAGCCTGGCCGCTTTCCCCGGCCACGTCGTCCAGGAAGACGTACTGGGCCGTCGAGGTGTACTGGTTGAAATCCCGCGCGGAATTCTTGCCGAATTTCGCGTGGATGAAATCACATTCCGGACTGCTGATCTTGTTCTCGTACTGGGCCCCGGCGGCGTCGTTGTAGGCGAAGGTGCAGGGGTAGGTCCAGACGAGTTTGCGCTCCGCCGCGCCCGAAACGGGCGGGAGAGCGCTAAAAGCCAGCAATAAGGCGACGAACACGAAGTTCTCTCGGGACATGGGGGGTCGAGACCTCCGATCTTTTGTGAGTATAGGGTGGGATCCGAGAATTGTCAAGGGCCCTTTTTTGGGCCCGCCGGCCGGCAAGCTCATTTCGTGACGATCATGCGCCAGCGGAAGGCCCAGTGCCAGGAGATCTCGGGGGCAGGCAAGCCGGCGCGGCGCGCGAGGTCCTCGAGGCAGGATCGGCGGAAGGCGCGCAGCACCGAGAGCGGGGCATCATGGCGGATGAGGCGGTTCCGCGAGAGCAGGGCGGTCAGCCCCTTGATCGCGTAGTAGGCGGCCGGGTGGCAGTGGAGGTCGTTGATCACCAGCCCCACGCGGCAGAGCTCGTACATCTTGGCCAAGGCCTTGACCGCCGCGTCGTCCGGGAGATGGTGGAGGACCAAGGCCGCGTGCACGATGTCGTATTTCCGTGTCAGGGGCAGGTCGAAGAGGTCCTGGGCGGTGAACTCCAGGCCGGGCCGGCCGGCGTGGCTTCGGCGCGCGCAAGCCACGGCCTCCGGCGACCGATCGATGCCGTAGACGCGCGCGGTCAAGCCGCGCCGACGCGCCCACTCGACGATGCGCCGCGCCGTGTCGCCCCCGCCCGAGCCCACGTCCAGGACGTCGAACTCCCGGCAGCCGGGCGGGATGAGGCGCTCCAAAGCCCCCAAGGTCGCGCCGTAGCCGCCCAAGGCCGCGTTGAGGAAGGCCAGCTCGCTCAGGCTCTCGGCGAGCTGCGCCGCGTCAAGGTCGGGGGCGTCCATGAGCTCGAGGGCCTCGCTGCGCGTCTGGAAGTCCGGCGCGGCGGAAGCGCTCATGGCCTGGAGAGGACGGCGCCCTCCATGGTGAGCCCCGGCCCGAATCCCAGGGCCGCGACGGAGTCTTGCGAGGCCCGCCGCAGCTCCCGGTCCAAGACGAAGAGGATGGTCCCGCTCGACATGTTGCCGCAGGAGCTCAGGACCTCGAACGAGGATCGGACCTGCGAGTCCGCCAGGCCCAACGAGGCCTGGACCTCCTCGACGATCTTGCGCCCACCGGGGTGGATGGCCCAGGCGTTGCCGCCCGGCTTAAGGCCGGCGCGGCCCAAGAGCTCCCCGACGAAGCCGGGCGCCGCGGTCTTGAGGCGCGCGGGCACCTCGCGGTCCAGGCGCATCTCGAAGCCCGTGGGGCCGATGCGCCAGGACATATGCTCGAGACTGTCCTTTTCGACGCGGCTATGCGTGGCGACCAGGTCCGCCAGCCCTCTGGGAAAGCGTCCGGGCCGGGCGTAGACGGCGGCGGCCGCTCCGTCGGCGAAGAGGCTGTTGGCCACGATGTAATCGGGCAGGGCCTGCTTCTGAAAATGCAGGCTGCAGAGCTCGACGCAGACCTGCAGGACCACGGCCTCGGGCTCGGCCCCCAGGATCTGCCCGGCCATCCTCAGTCCGCTGAAGCCCGCATAGCAGCCCATGAAGCCCAGCACCGCCCGGTGGACCTGGGAGCCCAGCCCGAGTCGGCCGATGAGGAGGACGTCCGGCCCGGGGGCGAAGAGCCCCGTGCAGGTCGTGAAGATCAGGTGGGTGACCTCGGCGGGCTTGGCGCCCGACTCGCGCAGGGCTTTACGGCAGGCTTCCTCCGCCAGATCGACGCTCCATTTTTCGTACACCTCCATCCGCGCCGCCGTGGTCGGGAAGGGGTCGAGGGCCCAGTTGGTCGGGAAGAACTCGAAGTCCGCCGGGGAATCCTTGGCGTAATCGGCCAGGACGCTGTGCCTCTTGGCGATCCCGGAGGAGGCGTAGATCTTGTCGAGGAAATCGAGGGTGACCGCGCGCCGGCGGCCCTGGAGGGTGGCCTCGGCCAAAGACGCCATGAAGCGCTTGACGGCCGGCTGGCCCGCTTGGTGCGGGGGCAAGGCCGTCCCCAGGCCGAAGAGGCGGGCTCGGGCCTTCCCGCGCCGAAGCGAGGCTCTCATGCGGGCCATTTACAGCACCCGCCCGGCAGGCGCCACCGATCCGGCCTGGTAGTCATGGATCGCGTGGAACATCCTCTCGATGGCGCCCGACAGAACGCAGCGAGGCAGGCTCCTGCGCGCCAGCCGGGCCGCCCAACCCTCGGACTGAGCGAAGCCGCCGACCCAACGGGCCCCGAGCACGATCGCCGCGGCGCGAGCGCGCCGGAGCTTCTCGAAACGGCGGAACGCCGTTTCGATCGATCCGCGTCCGGCCAGGAGCCGGGACAGCACGAGGGCGTCCTCGAGCGCCTGACAGGTCCCCTGGCCGAGATTCGGCGTCATCGGATGCGCGGCATCGCCGATCAGCACGACCCGCCCCTTCGCCCAAGTCCAGGCGGCGGGCCGATCCAGCGCCGGCGTCCTCACGATCGCCGATCCGGGGGTCGCCGCGATGACCTCGGCGATGGGCGGGTGCCACCCTCGGAAATGCTCCAGGATCTCAGCCTGGCTCGGCGGCGGTGCCGTCTCAGGCTGGTTGCGCGTCGCATACCAGCACACCTTCCCATCCCCGAGGGGCATGATCCCGAAGCGCTCCCCCCTCCCCCAGGCCTCCGTGATATGGCCCGCGGCGTAGAACGGAGGCAGCACGTCCGCCACCCCTCGCCAGATCTGATAGCCGCGATAGACGGGACGCGCCGAGCGCCCCGTCACGAAATACCTCACGACCGAACCCAGGCCGTCGGCGCCGATGACCGCGTCGAAGGCCGGCGCCCGGCCGTCTTCCAGATGCACGCAGGGCCTGCGGCTGCCGTCCGGCTCCAGGCTGATGCCCGTACAGCCCTGGCTGACATGGACCCGCCGCCGGTCCACGGCGGCGAGCAGCACCGAGAGCAACGCCGGCCGATCCAGGCAGAGGGCCGGCGTCGCTTGTCCGTCGATGCGGGCCGAGGCCCACTCCCGGCCGTCGGGATCCCGGAGCCGGATCTGTCCCACGCGACCGGACACGCGCCGGCACGCCTCCAGCAGGCCGAGTTCGCGCAGGGCGTGCGTGGCATTCGGCCAAAGGCTCAGCCCCGCGCCGATCTCCCGGATCGCGGAGGCGCGTTCGAAGATCTCGACGTCGGCTCCGATGCGCCCGAGCGCGATCGCCGCGCAGCACCCAGCGATGCCGCCTCCGACCACGGCCACTCTCATGAGGTCACGACGACGCCGCGCAACGGGTCCAGAGACTCGGCGAGAAAGGTTATCAGAACTTGGGAGCCCCCGCGTCCGCGCCGCCGACCGCTCCGGAGGAAGCCCGAGCCCCGCCGCGAGCGGGGTCGGAGACCACGAAGGTGTCGATGCGCAGGCGCGCTCCCATCACGCCGATCCAGCGCAGATCGTCGCGCTCGAAGGTCAGGAGCGGCGCGGCCTTGCAGTGCAGCGTGCAGACGACCTCGATGGCGCACTGGTCGCCGAGCGCTCCGATCTTCTGCGCGGCCGGCGCGATCTTGCGGATCAAGGCGGTCATGTAGTCCTGGAACGGCGACGAGACCAGCGCGCCGGACTCGATGACGAAGCCGTGGTCCCGGGCCGCGGCCCCGAAAGCGCCGAGGCGGTCGCCGACCTTCCAGGACTCGTCAGGCTTGAGGCCGATGCGGGCCTCGATGTCCTGCGAGGTCATGGTCAGGCTCAGGATCCTGAGCCGGATGTCGGTCTGCTCGCGCATAGGGCCTCCAAGCGCACGGTCGTGCGCTTGCACTGACCGTCATCAGGAAATGCGCTGACGATCATGTGCTTAACGAATATCATGATACCACACGCTGGGCCGGCGTTTCGACCGTCTAGACCTTGGGAGGGTCAGGTCTTGACATTTGACATAAGGCTGGAGCCGAATGAAGAGAAGTCCGCCTGACCGACATTTCCAATGCAATTGTGCCGTCTCCTGGCCGAGGCCCCATGTAAGTGGACCGCGGCCAAGAGAATGTCAAATGTCAAGACCTGACCCCTTTTTTGGCTGGCGAGCCCAGGATGTCTTCCAGGTCCTGCTGCGCGGTGGTGATGGGCTTGAGGCCGAACTGGTCCACCAGCACCTTGAGCACGTTGGGCCCCACGAAGGCGGGCAAGGACGGCCCCAGCCGCATGCCCTTGAGGCCCAGATGCAGCAGGGTCAGCAGGATGCAGACCGCTTTCTGCTCGTACCAGCTCAGGATGATGGAGAGCGGCAGGTCGTTGACCCCGCAGTCGAAAGCCTTGGCCAGGGCCACGGCGATCTGGATGGCGGAGTAGGCGTCGTTGCACTGCCCCACGTCCAGCAGCCGCGGGATGCCGCCGATATCGCCGAATTCCATCTTATTGAAGCGGTACTTGCCGCAGGCCAGAGTCAAGATGGCGCAGTCCTTGGGCACGGCCTGGGCGAAGTCGGTGTAGTAGTTGCGGCCCGGCTTGGCTCCGTCGCAGCCTCCGATGAGGAAGAATCGGCGCAGCTTGCCGGCCTTGACCGCCGCGACCACCTGACCCGCCACTCCCAAGACCGCGTTGCGCGCGAAGCCGATGGTGATGGACTTGGCCGGAGCGTCCTCGGTGAATCCCGGCGCGGCCAGCGCGGCCTTAATGACCTCGGAGAAGTCGCCGTTGGCCACATGCGTGACCCCGGGCCAGCCCACCAGGCCGGTGGTGAAGAGGCGGGCCTTGTAGGTCTCCTTGGGCTTCTGGATGCAGTTGGTGGTCATCAGGACCGCGCCGGGGAAGGCGTCGAACTCCTTCTGCTGGTCCTGCCAGGCCCCGCCGTAGTTGCCCACCAGGTGCTTGTACTTCTTGAGGCCCGGATAGGCGAGGCAGGGCAGCATCTCGCCATGCGTGTAGACGTTGATGCCCCGGCCCTGGGTCTGCTGGAGGAGCGTGTCGAGGTCCTTGAGGTCGTGGCCGGAGACCAGGATGCACTTGCCCTTGACCGGGGTGACGCGCACCTGGGTGGGCTCGGGATGGCCATAGGTCCCGGTGTTGGCGCGGTCCAGGAGCTCCATGACCTTGAGGTTGACCTCGCCGACTTTGAGGGCCGTCTCCGTGAGCCGGCCGATGTCCGTGGGATTGCCGGCGAGGAAGTCCAGGGCCTCGTGGAAGAAGGCGTAGATCGCCGGGTCCTCCAGACCGAGCACGCGCGCGTGGTCGGCGTAAGCGGCCATGCCCTTGAGCCCGTACTTGATGAGTTCCTGCAGGCCGCCCACGTCGCCGCCGAGCTTGGCGAGCTTGCTGCCCACGGCCGATTCGCAGGCCGGGGCCGGGACCGGCTCCATGGGCCGGCCGGCCTGGCGCGCGGCTTCTTCATAGAGCTTGCGGGCCCGCTCCTTCATGGACTGGGCGCGCTTGACCCAATCCGTGAGGCGCGTGGAGTCGAAATTGACGTTGGTGACCGTGGTGAAGAGGGCCTCGACTACGAAGCGGTCGATGTCGCGGTCCGAGGTACCCAGGCCTTGCGCGCGGTGCGCGTAGCTTGAGATCCCCAGGCATTCCTGGATGAGCTCGTCCATGGCGTTGGCCGCGGCCGGCTCCTTGCCGCAGACTCCGATCCTCTGGCAGCCCTTGCCGCCGGCGTTTTGCTCGCACTGGTAACAGAACATGTCCATGGTCTTGTCTCCTCCCTTCCGATCTGGTCCGGCCATACAGACATTATGCGGCTAACGTCGCGGCCCGGCCTTGACCTAAGTCAAGCGGTCCAGGACAGCGGTCAGAGGATTGTCCCAAACGAACATCAAATGCCGGTCAGAAAGCTCCGCGCCCAGCGGCGGGAGGGTCAGTCGCCTTCGGCCAAGCGGCGCAGTCCCGGGGGCCTGAGGATGGTGATCTCGGGGCCGCGCACCGCGATGAGGCCGGCGTCCTTGAGCTTGCGCAGGCCGCGGCTCAAGGTCTCGGGGATGGTGCCCAGGCTGGAAGCGAGCTCAGCCTTGGTCCGGCGCATGCGGAACCGCTCGGAGCCGGCCCTCCGGGCTTCGGCGAGCAGCGCCCCGGCCAGGCGGGCCGGGACGTCCTTCAAAGAGAGGGTCTCGACGAGCTCGACGAACTCGCGCAGCTTCTGGGAGAGCCCGGCCATCATGCCGATGGCGAGGTCCGGATTGCCCGCGAAAGCGTCGCGCAGGACGGCGCGAGAGAGCACGAAGAGGGCGGTCCTCTCCAGGGCCTCGGAATACGCCGGGTAGCGGCCGCCCGCCCACAGCGCGGCCTCGCCGAAGGTGCTCCCGGGGCCGAAGGAATGGAGGATCTGCTCGCCGCCGCGCGCGGAGAGCTTGAAGACCTTGACCCGGCCCCGGACGACGAGGAAGAAGCGGTCCGCCGGCTCGCCCGCCTGGAACACGGCCTCCCCGGGGCCGTAGCCGCGCACCATCCCGCGGCGCGCCAGGCCGTCCAGGGCCTCGGGCCGCAGCGCGCAGAACAGGGGCGAGGTCTTCAGCGCGCGCAGCAGCTCCTGCCGTCCCGCCTTCGGGTCTCGGGGCATGGTCAGACTATAGCGTTTTTTCAACGCGGCGGATTCCCCGGAACCTTCGAGCCCGCCCGACCCCATGAAAAAGCCAAATCCCCTTTTCGGGGATTTGGCTCAGTCCGGCGGCAACGCCGCCCGGAGTCTTTCTTAGGTCGCCTCTCGAGGCTCCCTAAATCCAGTATAGTCCCAAGCCCGTCCTATGTCAAGAGCACGAATCAAATCGAGGACTCCGGGGACGGCGCGCTCAGCCGGCGGTGTTCTGCGCGACGACGCCGGGATGCAGTCTCTCGGCGGTGGCCGGGGAAGGGGTCACGACCTTGGCGACCAGGTCGACCACGAATTGGTAGAGAGGCTCTTGCCCCCCCCCGACGCGGGAGATGAAGGACACGTCGCAGCGATGGCTCTCATCGCACTCGATCTCCCACGGAGACGGACCCAGGGCGTCTTCCTGCGCTCCGACCAGATCGAGCATGTCCTCATCCGTGCCGGGCAGACGGTACTCATAGACCAGCCTCAAGGCTTCGTTCTCGGGATCCCCCGCCGCGGGCGCGCCCGCGACGGCCAAGGACTCTCCCGAGGGCCGCCGCGGCTCCGGGACTGCGGCGGCCACGGGGGCGGCAGCCTCCACGGTGCGGCTGGTCAGCCCATAGCCGATCCCCGCCGCCGCGATGAGCAGATACGGGATGCAGCGCAAGAGTCCTCCCGCGGAGTTTTGGCCCGCGGTCTCGCCCCCCGGGGGGACTTCCGGCGCCGGCGGCACCGGCTCGGCGGCCTGAGGCGCGCAGACAACCGGGTCCGGCGGGGAGGCGACCGCCTCCAAGGCCTGGAGCCTTTGCGCCAGGTCGTCGAGGGTCCCCTGGATGGCCGCGGCCTGCGCCTGGAGCTCCCAGACTCCGCGGCAGACCCCGACCACGGATCGGTTCTGATCCTCGATCCGCTGCCTGCACCCCTCGACCCGGTCCTGGAGCTGCAGCACCCTGGATTGGATGGCGCTGGGCGCCGAGGTCCATTCCGGAGCGACGAGGGTCGAGGATGAGGGTTCCATGGCGGACGACCAGATTATAGCCGTGCGCCGTTAAGGAATTATGGCGGAGCTGTTAAGCCCTTTTCAACTCCCTTTGAGCGCCGCGATGCGGGCCGCCAGAGGCGGATGCGTGGACAGCAGCGCCAGGAACCCTCCGGACCGGCCGGAGATCTTGAGGGTGGCCAGGGCCCGGTCATGGGAGTCGCGAGGCTCATAGGTCCTCTGCAGGTTCTCCAGAGCCGCGATCATCTTATCGCGGCCCGCCAGACGCGCGCTGCCCGCGTCGGCCCGGAACTCGCGCGACCGGGAGAAGAAGGCCACGACCATCATGCCCAGCAGGCTCAGCAGGATCTCGAGGGCCACCACCACCAGGAAATTGACCCAACGCCGGTTCTCCTCCTTGACCTGCTGGCTGATGAAGAAGCCGATGACCCGGGCCAGGAACATCACGAAGGCGTTGACGATGCCCTGGATGAGGGTCATGGTCACCATGTCGCCGTTGGCGACATGGGAGATCTCGTGGCCCAGGACGCCCTCGAGCTCCGCATGGTCCATGGCGTTCAAGATGCCGGTCGAGACCGCGACCAGGGCCCGGCTCTTGGTGGGGCCGGTGGCGAACGCGTTGACCTCGGGGCTGTCGTAGACCCCGACCTCGGGCATGGCGGGCAGGCCGGCGGCCGCCGCCAGGCGGTGCACCAGCGCCACGAGCTCGGCCGCGTCGCCCCGGGCCTGGGCGGGGTCGATGACCTTGACGCCCATCATCCATTTGGCCATCAGCCGCGAGAGGGCCAAGGAGATGAAGGCCCCGCCCATGCCCCAGACCAGGCAGAACATCATGAGGGCGCGGTAGTCGATGCCGTAATGGGTGAGGTAGGGCTGGACGCCCAGCAGATTGAGGGTGATGGACAGCGTCACCAGGATGAGCAGGTTGACGGCCATGTACAGGAAGATGCGTTTGACCCAAGACATGATAGGTAAGCCTCCTCGGACGTCGTCTCCGGTAGATTTTACAAAATCAGAGCCCGCCATTTTTTTGCTAGCCTTTTAGGCGATGCCTGAGCGCTCCCTGGACCTGGAAAAATCGACTCTGGCCGTCATCATGGGCGGCGGGGCGGGCAAGCGCCTCTATCCGCTGACCAAGATGCGCTCCAAGCCGGCCGTCCCTTTCGGCGGCAAATACCGCCTGGTCGACATCCCGATCTCCAACTGCATCAACTCCGGCATCAAGTACATCTACGTCCTCACCCAGTTCAATTCCGTCTCCCTGCACAAGCACATCCAGCTCACCTACCGCTTCGACCGCTTCTCCAGCGGCTTCGTGGAACTCCTCGCCGCCCAGCAGACCCCTGGCAGCGAGCAATGGTACCAGGGCACCGCCGACGCCGTGCGCCAGAACCTCCGCTACCTCGCCAACGAGGCCTTCTCCCACATCCTCATCCTCTCCGGCGACCAGCTCTACCGCATCGATTTCAGCGCGATGCTGCGCGCGCATGTCGCCAGCGGCGCGGACATCACCGTCGCCGCCATGCCGGTCGGCCGGCAGGAGACCAGCCGCCTGGGCATCCTGCAGGTGGATCCCAAGAACCGGATCGTGAAGTTCGCCGAGAAGCCGAAGACCGAGGCGGAGCTGGTCGGCCTCCAGATGGAGGAGCCGGCCCGCTCGCTCCTGGGCCTCAAGACCCCCGGGCCGGCCTATCTCGCCTCCATGGGCATCTACGTCTTCAACCGGGACAAGCTGACCGAGGCTCTCGACAACGACTTCACCGACTTCGGCCACCACATCATCCCGCGCGCCATCGAGCGCTTCCAGGTGCAGGCCTTCCCCTATCAGGGCTACTGGGAGGACATCGGGACCATCGGCAGCTTCTTCGAGGCCAACCTCAACCTGGCGGACGTCCTGCCCCGCTTCAACTTCTTCGACGGCCAGGCCCCCATCTACACGCACGCGCGCGCCCTGCCCGCCTCCAAGGTCAACGGCGGCTCGTTCCGGAAGACCCTCCTCTCCGACGGCTGCATCGTAGACGACTCGCGCCTCGAGCGCTGCGTGGTGGGCGTGCGCAGCATCATCGCGGCGGGCTGCGACATCCGCGACGCCGTCCTGTTGGGCGCGGACTTCTACGAGGACCGCGAGAGCCTCGAGCGCTCGGCGCGCGAGGGCATCCCTCCGATAGGGATCGGCCGCGACTGCCGCATCCGCCGCGCCATCATCGACAAGAACGCCCGCATCGGCGCGGGCTCGGTCATCACGCCCGACCACAAGCCCGCCGAGTACGACTCCGAGGCTTACTGCATCCGCGACGGCATCGTGGTCATCCCCAAGAACGCCGTCATCCCGGCCGGGACGGTCCTCTAGGCCGGTCCGGTCCGCGCTGTCGCGGCGCAGGCGCTGTCGAACTCCGCGGCGAAGGCGGCGGCATCCGGATGGCGCTGGGTAGGATCCGGCTCGAGGGCCCGCGCGAAGAACCCGTCTAGGGCTTCGGGCAGGGACCCGGCGCGGCGGGTGATGGGTTCGTAGCGCCTCCGGAGCTTGGCTTCGAGGAAATCGGGGCCCGCGAAAGGCCGGCTGCCGCAGAGGAGCTCGTAGGTCATCACCCCCAGGGCGTAGAGGTCCGAGGCCTTGGAGACGCTGCCCAGCCCCTGCTCGGGCGCCATGTACGGGGGCGTGCCGGCCGCGACCGTCAGCGTCAAGGCCGTGGCCGCGCGCGACTGGTGGGCCACGCCGAAATCCATGACCTTGGCCGAGCCGTCGGCGACCAGCATGACGTTGGAAGGCTTGAGGTCCCGGTGGATGATGCCCCGCGCATGGGCCGCGCCCAGGGCCGAGGCCACCTCCGAGACCAGCCGCCGCACGGCCGGGACGGGCAGCGTCTTGTTGATGGCCAGGACCTGGTCGAGGGATTTCCCGTCGAGGTACTCGAACACCAGGAAGGGCTCGCCCTCCATGAGCACCGTGTAGATCTCAGCCACATGGGGATGCTTGAGCTGGGCCACGAGGCGCGCCTCGCGCAGGAACCGCTCCACGTCGTCCTGAGAGCTCAGGACGTCGCTCTGCAGGCGCTTGATGGCCACGCGCCGCTGCAGGGTCTGGTCGAAGCCCTCGTAGACCACCCCCATGCCCCCGCGCCCGAGCTCCCGCACGATGCGGTAGTTGGCGCCCAGGACGCTGTCCGGGGCGAGCTCCGTCCCGGCGGGCGCCTCGGCCGCCGGATCGGAGGCGCGTCCGGATGTGCTCCAGCGCATCGTCAGTTCGCGGCCGCGCTGCGTGCCGAGCAGGCCCAAGAGGACCAGCAGCAGGGAGAGCGCCACGGCCCCGCCGCGCACCAGCCGGCGGTCGAGGCGCGGGGCGCGCCGGGGTGCGCCCTCGGAGAGGCCGAGCTGCTCGCGCAGGGGCGCGGCCAGAGGCGCGAGCGAGGCGTCGAGCTGGACCGCGGTCTGCAGATCGCGCGCCGCGGCTTCGGCCGAGCCGAGCCGCTGCTCGGCCATGGCGCGGTACAAAAAGCCCAGCCCGTTGCGGGGGTCGAGCTCGATGGCGCGGTTGACGTCGGAGAGGGCCTGCTGCGCCTGGCCGGACTCGAGCTCGGCGTAGGCCCGGGCGCGCAGGGCGCGGGCCGTGACCGCCTCGACGGGCTTGAGGTCCAGGGCTGTCCCCGCGTCATGGATGGCCGTGGGGTAGCTCTTGAGCGCGTTGTCGACCTCGGCGCGGACCGTCCAGGCCACGGCGTCCTTGGGATCGGAATCCACGGCCTGGGAGAGGTCGAGCAAGGCGCCGGTGAGATCGCCCAGCTCGCGCTTGGAGAGCCCTTTCTGCACGAGCGGAGTGTAGAGGATGGGCGCGCGCGCCGGCTGCTGGGCGTTGGCCAGGTCCGCGACCTGCTGGGCGCTGAGCCGCGGCCCGCCGTCCCTGGCGGCCGGAGCCCGGCCGAGCCCCGCGTTCGCCTGCCCCCCGGCCGGCCCCTCGTCGGAGGAGCCCTTCCATAGGCCTTGCGTCAGCTTCTTGAGCTTGTCCGCGACGCCCGAGGCGCGCTGGACCCCGGCGCTCGGCCCGGCCAGCATCTGCGCGAATCTATTGTCAGGGTCCTGCGCCAGCATCTTCTTGGCCACGGCCGCGGCCTCGTCCGTGCGGCCCTGCTGGATGAGGGATTGGGCGAGCCCCTGCTGAGCCTGCAGGTTGTCTGGATTCGAAGCCAACTCGCTGCGGTAGCTGGCCTCGGCGCCCTGCGGCTGGTTGTTCTTCAGGAGGTCATTGCCCTTCTGGACATCAGCGCTCGGGCTAGCGGCCGATGCCGAGGGGGCCGGGTTGGGATCAGAGTAGGATTTTTTTTCGTCTATTTTCGTCTCGTTTTTGTCTAACGCTTTTTTTGCCTGGTCCGCAATTCCAGACCCGGCCTTGCCGGCGCCCTTACCATCCTTTCCCCCGACCGCCCCCCCCATAAAGTCAACACCCTTAGCTGTATTTTTGAAGCCATTCCCGCTGTCCTGAAAGTGGTGCACGAATTCGCGCGCCCCTTGATCCTCCGGCTTAGTAGCGGGGACTTCGTCACCATGACCTGAACCAGGAGACGCCATGACCAGAAGCCCAAGGCACAACATCCGAAAAGTCAAACGCATATCACTGAGTTTAGCCCACCCCTATCCCATTGTCAATGGAGAATCAGGAAGCGAGGTAGAGCTCGAAGGTCCCACATCCCCCATAGGGCTTATGCCTCGCGCGAACCGGGCCCTTAGCCTTATGTGGGATCGGGCATTCCCTGATAAGCTATCTGAAGCGTCCTAATTGTTCATGTAAGGATTTTTGCAGTCCAGGAATCGGCTGCGAGACAGCATAGTCAGGGAGGAAATGAGAATGCGCGGAGCGTCAAAGGGAAAGTTAACGGCGGGCGGTTTGTTCGCGGCCATGGTCGTCATGGCCCCGGCCTACGGCAGGGCTGATTCCGGCACAGCTTTCGAAGCCCAACAACTGGCGGCCAGAGCGCTCGTGATGCAAGCGAAGGGACTGGGCGCCAAGCTCCAGGCCGAGCGCTCCCTGCTGGCCGCGCCCGATGCCCCGGGCGCGTCTGGGCCTTCCGCGCAAGACCGGGCTACGCTGCGCGCCGCGAGCGCGGCCTACTACTCCTTGGCCAAAACCGGCTTCAACGGATTCAAAGCCGATCTCGAGGTCGATTGGGCTGTGGTGCTCGGCCGCCCGCTCAACGAGCGCCAGCGGGAGATGTTCGACGGCCTAAAGTTCCAGATTTCAGTGGACGGGCGCGGAGTCGCCACGGTCACATCAGCGGGCTCGGTCGTCACAGATGACCTAAAAGTTGCTTTCGACGGGCTCCGCGGAGGCCTGCAGCAGGCGATGGACGGAGTCTTCGACGTGTGGTCCATCTTCATGATCAGGCAGCCCCTTCCGTCGCCCGAGGGGGAGTTCCGGCTCGCGCGAGAGGGCGAGCTTTATCAGGTCTCCTTCAAGGCGGGCCCCGACGACGTCTCTACGACGATGCGGAAGAACTTCGCCGCCACCAAGATCGAATTCGTCGACCCGCAGCTCAAGAGCGTGATCAAGCCCGGGCTGACGGCGACCAAGGAGGGGTTCGTCCTTTCCAGCTACGAAAGCACCTCCGAGCCGGCCGATCAGACGCCCGCGACCTGGGTCAAGGCCGCGATCGACTATCAGGAGGCCGCTGGGTTCCGGCTGCCGAAGAAGATCACGGCCGACTGCATCTCTGCAGGCGAGCGACAACCGCGCTTCATACTTTCCTTCAAGAACGTGAGCGCCCAACGCCTGGGCCAGTAGCGGCGTCTGCCTCGCGCGTGACCGCATCAAGAGGCTCGCGCGCCTCTTTTGCTCTCCCTTAGTCGAAGCGGTGCCCGCGCACGACCCCGGCCCGGCCGCGCCAGGCGCAGCGGTTGCGGCCCGACGCCTTGCAGTGGAGCAGCAGGTCGTCGGCGGCCTTGATGGCCTCGTCGAAGGTGGGCGGAAGGCCGCGTCTCCCGATCCTGACGGTCAAAATGCCGGCGCTGAAGCGCAGTCGCTCGGCCGCCGCGCCGCGCAAGCGCGCCGAGACCGGGATGAAGTCCTCATCCTTGAGCCGGCCGTGGACGCGCCGCAGGATCGAGAGCACCGCATCCGAGTTCGCGCCCGGGAACAACGCCACGAACTCCTCGCCGCCGTAGCGTCCCACCACGTCCGAGCCGCGCACCGTGGCCTGCACCGCCTGGGCGAAGCGTTTGAGGACCGTGTCGCCCACGTCGTGGCCGTAGTGGTCGTTGAAGCGCTTGAAATGGTCGAGGTCGAGCATGGCGATGCTCATCACGGCCTGGCCCCGCCCCCGCCCGGCGCCCTCCAGGAAGCGCTCCCAGCGCTCGGCCAGGATGGGCCGCAGGTAGAATCCGGTGAGCACGTCGCGCTCCGAGAGGTACTTGGCCCGCCGGAAATCGCGGGTGTGCAGGATGCGGTAGCGCAGCAGGTCCGAGAAGGGCAGCAGGCGCCTGGTGAGTTCCTTCAAGGTGGGCTGGCGGGGCTTGCTGAAGGACATGTGCATCTTGGCCAGGACCTTGCCGCTGTCCGGATGCAGGATGACCCAGTTCATCCAGGACCGGGTCTCCTGGTGGCGGGCCTGCGCGATCTCTTCCATGGAGAGCTCGCGCACTACGTTGTTGACGATGCGGGGCCGCTTGGTGACCATGCACTCCAGCATGCTGGCCTCGATGAAGAGCGACTCGCGGATGATCTTCTCGCTCTCGGCCGTGTAGCCGATGAAGATCTGCTCCTCGACCAGGCCCTTGAGGTAGGCGCAATGCTTCTCGGACTGGCTGCGGTACCAGGAGATGGAGGGCATCTTCCGCCTGGGCATCCAGCCCACCCGGTCGTAGAACTCGCGCTCGTCGTAATCCGTGAGGATCGTGATGTCCCCGCGGTTGATGTCGAAATACTCGAAGAAGTACCGGTAGAGCTGCGCCCCGACCTCGCGCAGGTCGTTGGTCCGGATGGCGGAGGAGAAGAGCTCGTTGCGGCGCCGATTCTCCAGGCGCTCCCGGTAGAGCTGGGCGCGGACGGACTTCAGTTGGACGGCCAGGCTGCGTCCCATGGGTCTGCCCGGATTCTATCACATCGGCGCACGGCAGTGCGCCGCACTGACCGTCCTCAGGAAAGATGTTGACGGTCATGTGCCAGCACGGCAGTGTGCTGCACTGGCCGTCCTCAGGAATGGTGCCGGCAAGGACTCAATGCTTGACGGGCAGGACTCCCGTGGGGGTGAGCTGCACGTAGCCGGCCCCGATGGACCGGCCTCTGAGGATGCTCTGGGCGGAGAGCTCATCGAAGAAGATCCGGCCGCTGATATGCTTCTCGTGGTCGAAGCGCCCGCAGGCCTCCAGCTCGTCGCCCTCCTGGATCTCGGGCCGGCCGAAGGAGAAGACCTTGACCTTCCCGCCGCCGGCGCTGAGCCAGAAGGTGTAGTAAGGATTGCCCTGGCGCGAGTCCTTCCGGAACAGCACCGAGGCCTTGCCGACCAGGCACAGGATCCTGCGGTCATAGGCCGCCGCACCGCTCAGGACCGCGGCGATCGGGGTGATCGGCTCCACGGCCGCAGACGGGGTCGGACGCTCCGTGGCGGGAGCCGGGCCGGGCAGATAGTCCGGGACCGGATAGGCCTCGAGGACGTGCATATCCTCGAACCGGGCCACCGTGGGCCCGAAACTCGGGCGGCCGCCGCTCTCGTAGGCCGAGACCCAGAGCCGCGCGAGCAGGACCGCGGCTTCGGCCAGGCGCATCTGCGCGGCCTTGAGCACCGTGGTGTCGTAGGAGCTCCGCCCGGCGCGCACGGACAAGGCCGAAGTCGCGAAGGCGGAGACCAGCAGGTCCGGGACCTGGGGCGGCTGGGACCGGCCGGCGGAGTCGAACGCCGGCGCGCAGACGGCCGCGGCCTCCCCGGGCGAGGCCATCCGGCGCGCCGCCTGGCATTGCCGCGAGAAGGCCTGCAGCAGGGGCTGGATCAGAGGATAGCCGCCGCCGACCAGCGCGAAGAGCTCGGGCAGGATGCTGCCCCTCGGGATCGCGGCGAGCCGTTTGTGGCCCAGGACCTCCGCCGCCGCGGCCAGGACCGGCTGGTCCGTGGCGTCGGTCCGCCAGAGCCCGCTTCGAAGATCCCGCGCCGGCGCGGCCTCCCCGGCGCGGCGCAGCGCCTCTTTCTCCAGGATCTGCTCCTCGAACGCGAAATGGACGCCCGCGGCCGGAGCGCCGCCGCGCTCGCCGTCGAAATCCACGGTCGTGTGCAGCGGCTGCGCCAGGTCCGCGACGTAATGGCCCATGACGCCCAGGAAAAACAGCGCCTGGGCCGGATCGTGCCGCCTCATCGCCGCGACCGCCAGGTCATAGAACTGCAGCACCCGCCAGGGCGCGGTCCCGTGCGCGGCCGGGTCCAGAGGCTTGCCCGGGGACATCTTCTGAAGGTACTCCGCGTTGCTCGCCAGCAGCTGCCGGTACTGCGGGTAGACGTCGCGGTATCCGCCCGTGGGCAGCAGCCCGATGGTGTTCGGGTCCTTCTCCGCCGCGATGAAGGCGTCCACCTCGAAGAAGTGCAGCGGCGGCTCCTGCGCAAACGAGGACTTCCAGTCCGCGTCCGGGGTGATGGATAGGCGCCGGAGCAAGGCGGAGTTGGGGCCCAAGAACTGCGCCAGGCCGCGGTGCCGCCCCAGCAGGAGCCGCACCGCGGCTCCGTTGACCTGCTCGTGCCCGTACTCGCCCCAGCCGAAGGCCCGGGAGGCGCTCAGGCCGAGACAGAGGGCCGCGCCCAGGACGACGCGGGCGCGCACCCTAGGGCTTGGCCGCCGGACCGGCATCCGGCTGGTCGGTGTTGAAGGCATAGGACTTCACTGTCCCGTCGGCGTTGAACTTGACCAGGAGGTCGATGGCGCGCTGTCGGCCGAAAAGGCCGAAATGGTAGTCCAGATAGGTCCAGGTCGCATCCCCGCTGTCGATCCCGGTGCGGGAGGGCGCGCCGAAGGATCTCGCGATATCCGATTGCGTGGTCTTTCCCACCACGACGGACTTGACCGCCTCCGTGTCGAAGCGCCGGCCGACGCTCACGCAGGCGCTCGCAGCGAGGCTCAAAACCAAGACTGCTCCCAGACCAAGACGGCTTCCTTTCATGTTGTAACCTCCGGACCCTCAGAGGATATCGCTTCTACCCCCGGGATTCAAGGACGAAGCCGGGACAGCCACAGATCCTGCACGAGGGGAAAACGGAAGCCGTAGACCTGGAGGACGGCCGCTGGTGACTGATGGAATCGGCCCCCGCGCCGGGATTCGACGCAGGGGCCGGATGACCGCTCAGCCGCCTTACTTGCCGGCGACGGGGGCTTTGTTTGCGTCCTCGGAGCCGCCGCTGTTTTTGGGTGCGCCAGCCAGCCCCTTCTCCAGATGGTCGCTGGCCGCCAGGAGGTCCGGGGTGAAGAATTCCTCCCCTTGCGCGCCCGGGACATATTGCGGGACCCCTGTCGCGAAAAGGGCCTCGACGGCCTTTTGGCTGAGCGCGCCCACGTCGACAGGCATGCCCAAGGAAGAGACGATGCGGCGGGCGGAGCTCCACAGAAGCGCCAGCAGGCCGTTCCCGTAAGGAGCCGAGAAAGAGGTCCCATTGGCCGCCTTATAGATCGGCACATAGCGGGTCGGCATCCGCGCCTGGCCGACGACCTTCTTGGAATCCTTGTCTATCACCGGGAGGGTCTGCTCATCCATCTTCATGACCCCCGCGATCGGGTCGTTGACCCCCGGCGTCACAAGCACCTTCTGCGTGACGATCTGACCGCTGGTCCGGTCATATCCGGCTCGGGTGTTCCCGAAATCGGCGATGGTCCCGGCCGCGTTCGAGGCCGTGAAGGGCACCGCGCCTTCGGCCCAAGCCAGCCAGTTGACGGGCTCGCCGATCTCGCGCGCATTGCCCGCCGCCACAGTGAAGATGACCCCGAACTTCTCATGGAGCCGGGTCATGAATCTCACGAGATCCGGGAACTCGAGCAGATAATACATCTGAGAGCCCTGCTGCATGCTGAAGCCCATGCTCATATTGATGAGCTGATTGCCGTCTCGCACCGCCGTGGCCACCGCCTTGCGGAACGCGGTCTTCATGGCGGCGATCCCCCCGTCGGCCAGCGGGACTCCACGGTTCGAGATGGCCTGGTACGAAGAGATCCGAGCTCCCGGCGCCAAGGCGTGGACGATGCTCGCCCCGCTGAGCGCATGGTCCTGGGAGGCCAAAGGCCCGCGCGAATCGGTGGCGTCGAAGCGCTTGTCCATCGCCGGCTCCGTATCCGGATGCTGGGGGATGCTGGTGTCGATGAAGGCCACCTTCGCCCCCTCGCCGGTGATGCCTTTGCGCCAAAGCTTGAACGCCCCGGATTTATAGATCAGCTCTCCCAAGGGGAAGGACTGGATGAGGGCCTTCGCTTGCATGTCGGTCAAAGGCTGGCCGTTGAGACGGTCCAAGACCTTGAGCAGGGTCGGCAGCTCCCCATGCGTCGCTACGGCCAGGGAGGGGCCGAGGTCGGCATAGGTCTGCTGGGACAACTTCTGCAATGCCACCGATGCGGAGATGATCTCCTTGAGCTCCGGGTCCTGCTTGGGGTCTTGTTTGGACGACTTGAGCAGGCTCAGCCTCTTGTTCCCGGCCGTCATGATGGCCTGGAAGTTCTTCTGCAGGAAACCGGGCAGGTCGTTGCCGATCTCGTCCATGGGCGTCAATTCGAGCTTCTGCTCGCCGGCGCTGAGCTGAGTCCGAGACAGAAGGCCCCAGGCCGCATCCATCTTGGAGACGGCGACCTCAGGCTCGAAAGGGGCTTCTTTGCTCAGCATGAAGGCCTGGCTCATCAGATCCATGGTCTCCATGAGGCGTTCCTGGCTCAAAGATTTCACCGCGTCGGGATTCCGGGATAAAGCCTCATAGATCTTGAGCCCGAGATAGCCGGCGCTGCCATCAGGATTGACCAGGTGCTTGCCGTTGTAAGCGACCGGCAGCCCCCAGGCGAGCAGCTGTTTGCCGGCTTCCACGGCGTCGGTCTTCTCAGCCGGCAGGATCTTGTGAGCGGCGGAAACGACCTGCTTGACCAGAGACGCGGGGACGGTCTCATCGGTCCCGGCGTAAACCACTTTCCCCTGAGCATTGAGGTCCATCTGATAAGCTCGCAGCAACTCCACGGGGACTGGCTGTCCGCCCTCATTGACCGAAGGAGCCCGAACGGCCACGATGGGCGTCTGAAGAGGCTTGATCGTCCCAGTCAAAGAAACCGGTCCTAAAGACAGATTCCCGATGGCGGCGGGGCCGGACATGGCGCCGAAGGCGGCCCCGGCGATATTGCCGGGAACGCCCATTTCTCCGACCTGGCTTTGGACCATGACTTCGGCCGCGGCGGCGGGACCGGGGAGCCATAGGGCCAGGGCGATGACGACCGCGAAGGCTCGATTGGCGAGAGCGCGTGAGCATTTCATAGGAAGCTCCTTGGTCATGGCACGACTCGACTCGATCCCCATGCTCCGATGATTATAAAGAAATGCTCTCAGGTTGAAATGGGCCGATTGGACTCTTCCCGGAAGGTAAATGGCCCACAGAGGCCTAGAACGATTGGCCTAAGGGGAATGGGAAGGTTGGTCCTACTGCAGGGCTGAGTCGCGCTGGAACACCACGGCCAGCCCGCCGGGGTCGTCGCTCGCGGCGAGATAGGGGCTGAGCTCCGTGGCCGCGCTCTGCGCCGCCGGCGGCAGGACGATGCCGCATTGCGCCCCGGGAGAGGCCCGGCCGTCCTGGACGATGGCCTGGAAGACCAGGTCCGGCGCGTCCACGTCGTCAGGGTGCAGGTCCACGGCCCGGGCGAAGCTCTTCTCGTCGATGCGGCAGTCCGCTACCACCGAGACCCGGTGATCGAAGAGCACGTTGATGTTCGCGCTCAGAGGGCGCCGGCCCGAGGCTTTGCAGGAGTAATCCCAGCGGCTGCCGTCGCGCTTGACGATGTGCAGGACCAGGCGCGAGCCCGAAGTCAGGCTGCGGTCGGCCTCGTCCACGCCGAAGTCGAACTCCACCTCATAAGACTTCCAGCCGAAACGGTCGTAGAACTCCACGAGCCGGCCCACGGGCTGGAACTCTCCGGCGTCGCGCAAGGCGTACTCATGCGCCCGGGCCAGGCCGGGGAGCATCAGAGCCGCCGCGAGCAGGAGCCTCTTCACCATGCTGGGACTGTAGCAGGACGACTTGTCGGATTTATTGCGGATCTTGACCGACCGCGCGCAGGCCTTCGTAGAGGGCCAAGGCCGCCGCGGTGGAGAGGTTGAGGGAGCGCACGTCCGGGGTCACCGGGATGCGATAGAGGCTGTCGGAGAAACGATCCATGACCTCCTGGGGCAGCCCCATCGACTCCCGGCCGAAGAGCAGGAAGCTGTCGCTTCTATAAGGCGCCGTCCTGAAGCTGGCGCTGGCCTTGGTCGTGAAGACCAGGACCGAAGCCTGGGGGGGCAGCGAGTCCAAGAAGGCCGAGAGGCCCTCGTGGAGCACGAGGCGCAGTCTCGGCCAATAGTCCAGGCCGGCGCGCCGGATCTCGCGGCTGTCCACCCGGAACCCGAGCGGCTTGATGAGGTGCAGAGTCGCGCCCGCGGCCACGCAGGTGCGGCCGACGGCGCCGGTGTTCCAGGGGATCTCGGGCTGGTAGAGGACGATGTTCAATTCAGCGTGGGAGGCCGCGCAGGAATTCCCGCAGATGCCGGTTGAAGACTGGGGGATTTTCGAGGCTGCTGAGGTGGCCGGCATGGGGGATCTGGGCGAACTTGGCTCCGGGGATGGCTGAGGCCAAGGCTTGGCAGGAAGACGGCGGGGTGAGAGCGTCATATTCGCCGCCCACGACGAGGGTCGGGACCTGGATCTTGGCCAGGGCCGGGGTCGTATCGGTGCGGCTCATGATGGCGGAAACCGCGGCGCAGATGCCTTGGGGGTCGCTGTGCAGGATGGTGTCGCGGATGGAGGTCACGCAGGACCTGTTTTCGGCGAGCGTCCGGGGTGCGAAGACTTTTTTCATGAAGTCGTCGGTGAAGGGCTTGAGGCCGTCTTTTTCTATGCCGCGGATCGATGCGATGCGGTTCTTCTTGGCTTGCTCGGTGTCGGCTTCGCTGCGGGTGTCGGCCAGGACCAGGGCCCTGACCCGCGCCGGCTCGCGCTGGACCGCGCGCAGAGCGATGTAGCCGCCCATGGAAAGGCCGCAGAGGACCGCGGCCTTAAGCCCCAGGTGGTCCAGGATCCCCACGAGGTCGTCGACCAGAAGCTCCATCGTGGGCTCGCCGCCCCCCGCCGCGCTCTTCCCGAGGCCGCGCACGTCGTAGGCCACGACCCGGGACTCTTGGCGCAGGGCCGCGATCTGCGGCTCCCACATGGAATGGTCGAACGGGAAGCCGTGGATGAGCACGACCGGGACGGCGTGGCGGGGCCCCTCGTCCAGGATGCGATGCCGCGCGCCGTTGATCTCGACGTCCATGTCCGTGGCCACGCGCTATCATACCATGCTACGATACCCCCATGGCCAGAGCCATCCCTCCGACTGGGATCAACCTCTTCCAGTTCATCTACGTCCTGCTCGACGAGTACCAGCGCCGCAGCGGACTGCCCGCCCTCAACCTCTCCCTAGGCAATCCCGACGGCATCCCCCCCGAGGCGATCCGCCGCCTGGAAGCGGAGTTCTGCGCGGACCCGGGCTACGACTACCACACCTATGCCGAGGACAAGGACCTGCTCGGTTTCTGCGCGGGCATGGTGGAGCTCCACGGCCGCATCCGCGTCCAGGACTTCCCGCACCTGCGCGCCACGCCCATCGCGGGCATCAAGACCGCGACCGCGCTCATCCCCCTGGCCTGCGGCCTGCACCTGCCCGACCGGCGCCGCCGGGGGCGCTTCGTGCTCGCCTCCAACCTGCCCGCCTACGACGTGGCCGGGACCTGGTCCAGCTCCTATCTGGGGACCAGGCGCGTGGTCTGGCCGCTCTACTCGGCCGAGAACATGCGCCTCTGCGTGGCCCACCTGGAGGCCGCCCTGCGCCGGGCCAAGGTCAAGCGGCCGGACCTGGTCTTCGTCATCCGCCCGGGCAACCCGGCGTCCGTGGCGGCCACGGCCGGGGAATGGCAGGCCCTCATCCAGTTCTGCCTGGAGCACGGCAGCCGCCTGGTCAACGACGCGGCCTATGCGGGCTTGGCCGACGAGACCCACCTGCCCCTAGCGGCCGTGGCCAAGGACTATCCCGAGCTGGAATGGCTGGAGCTCTATTCCGTGAGCAAGTCCTTCAGCGACCCGGGCGCGCGCCTGGGCGCCCTGGTGGGTTCCAAGGATTTCGTGGAGGACTACATCACCATCAAGGGCAACACCGATTCCGGCCCCGTGCCCGCGCTCATGGCCGCTTATGGACGGTTCTTCCAGGACCTCCCCGCGGCGCGCCAAGCGCTGGACTCCCTGAGGCGCCTCTATCGCAGCCGGCTCGACTACGTGATCCCCGCCCTGAAGAGAGCCGGGCTGCGCCAGGCCTGCTCCACGGACGCCGGGTTCTTCACCCTCTGGAAGGTCCCGCGCCGGGTGCTGGGCCAGGACCTGGCCGGACTGGCGCGCGGGCAGGGCCTGACCGTGCACGAGGCCTACAACCGCCTGGTGATATCGGAGACCGGCATCGTGGGCGTCCATTTCGCGGGCTTCGACTCCGCGGGCAAGACCGAACCGCTGGCGCGCTACGCCGTATGCACGGATGTCCTGAACCAGAGGTTCCAGTCGCGCTTTGAAACCGAGCTCTCCCGCCTGGAGCCGGAGTACGATTGACCATCCCCCCTGCAATAAATCGCGGCCTCAGCCGTTATAGTTAAGGAGGACGCACCGGTGGACGACCAGGACATCGCGGCCGGCATCCGCACCCAGGACGGAGAGGCTTTCCGGGGACTGGTCGAACGCCACGGGCCGGGCCTGTACAGTTTCCTCCTGTACCGGCTGGGCAACCGGGCGGACGCCGATGACGCCTACGCGGAGGTCCTGATGAAGGTCTGGCAGAACGCGCAGCGCTACCAGGAGGTCGGCCGGCTCAAGGCCTGGCTCTTCACCATCGCCCACCGGACCGCCCTGGACCGGCTGCGCCGGCACGATCCTCCGGCGCTGAGCGAGGAGCTGGAGAAGACCGCGGCTTCGGCGGAAGCCGGTCCCGACCGATTGGCGGAGAGCCGCCAGATCGAGGAGCGCTTCCAGAAAGGCCTCGCCGGGCTGCCCGAGGAACAGCGCGAGGTCTTCCTGATGCGCGAGTACGGCGGGCTCTCTTTCGCCGAGATCGCCCGGACCCTGGACTGCCCCCTGGGCACCGCTTTGGCCCGCATGCGCTATGCCGTGCTCAAGCTGCGCCGGGACCTGGAGGAGTTCCATGCATGACGCCGCCCATGAGGAGCGCTGCCTGCTGCTGCAGGCCGGGGAACTGGCCCCGGAAGAGGCCCGGCGCTTCCAGGCCGAGTCACACGCCTGCCCCGCCTGCCGCGAGTTCCTGGCGTCGCTCGCGATGACGTCGGCTGCGGCGCGGCGCGCGGCCGTCGCCCCTCCGGCCGGGCTGGACGCCCAGGTCCTGGGCCGGGCCGTCCCGGCGCGGGTCTGGCGGCCCCGCTGGCCCCGGATCAGCCTCGGCCTCGCCGCGGCCGCGGCGGCTTTGGCCCTCGTCGTGCTCCCGGTGCGCGAGAGATCCGAGGACCTGCATTGGGCCAACGGCATCGAACGCGACATCGCGCGGATGGATCAGGATCTCGATGAGATCTCCCGGAGCCTGACGGCCGTTTCGGACTCGTATGAGATCGACGCCGGACTGAGCCACGTCGAAGAGATGGCGCAGAGTCTCAAAAGGCAGACGCGCTAGAGAACCTAGAGAACCTAAGGAGGACATATATGAAGAAAGGGATCCTGGTCGCATCGCTGTTCACGGCTTTCATCCTGGCCGGCAGCGCCTTCGCGCAGAAACCGCCGAATGGCCCTGAAAACGCCCCTGAGGACCAGAACGCTCCGGGGATGGAAGAGCCCGGCCGCCACGCCCCGCCGGCTCCCGGCGCGATGGAACCCGGGATGGAAGAGCGCAACCCCGCCGCGGAAAAGGAGGCGCGAGAATACCTCAAGAGCCAGATCCCGGGGATCGAGACCGACCTGGATCAGCTTCGGCGGGACAAGCCCGACATGTACCACCAAAGATTCCGGGATTACATGCACGCCTATGTCGACCCGAACCTGCGCGAGCAATTCGTGAAGAACCTCAAGCTGGACTTCCAGGTGCGCCATCTGGCCAAGGCGGTCCGCGAGGCCAAAGGGGCCGAAAAGGACAAGCTCAAGAAGGACCTGGAGAAGGCCCTTTCCGAGCAGTTCGACTCGAACCTGGCGCGCATGGAGTTCAAGCTCAAGCGGATGCAGACCGAGATCACCGAGCTGCGCACCCGCATCGACAAGCGCCGCGCGGTCAAGGAGCAGATCGTGAAGAAGCGCCTGGGCGAGCTGACCGGGGAGCTGGAGACCTGGGATTGGTAGTCCGCCTTTGAACGCGCGAGGCGCCCGAAGGGCGCCTCGCCACCGCCGGCCCCTATGAGGGGCCGGCGGTTCCGTTGGGGTGGCCCCCGTCCTTGCCCAAAGCCCTCCGCGCAATAACATATAATCTCAGCCATGCGCAGGCTCAATGGATGGTTGTCCAGTGATAAGCGCATCGCCTGGGCCGTCAGCCTGCTCCTGCTGGCCTTGACCGGATCCTGCGACTACGCCACGGGCATCGAATACGGCTTCGGCCTCTTCTACCTCCTGCCCGTCGCCTTGGCGACCTGGCATATCGGGCGCAAGCCCGGCCTGCTCCTGTCCGCGCTGGCGGCCGCGAGCTGGGCCTTGGCGGATTACCTGCCGCGGCTGTGGCAGGGGCTGGGCCCGGCCCGGCTCCATATCACGCTCTGGAACGCGACCATCGGCCTGGGCCTATACACCGCCTTCACTCTGACATTGGCCAAGCTCAAGGACGCCCTGGAGCACGAGCGGGGGATGCTGCGCCTCAAAAGCGACCTGCTCTCGCTGGTCAGCCATGAGTTCAACAACTCCCTGACCAGCATGGGCATGGCCCTGCTCCTCCTGCGGGAGGATGACGCCGCCCCGGAGCAGCGCCACAAGATCTACCTGACCTTGGAGCGCATCCACCAGATCCTCAAGACCGCGGTACGCAACTTCCTCAACCAGGCCCGCATGCAATCCGGGAAGTTCCAGCTCGACATAAGGCAGATCGAGCTGCGCCGGCTGGTCGCCGAAGTCCTGGAGCTCATGCGCCCCTTGGCCGAGCAGAAAGGCATCGACCTGCGCCTGGAGTTCCCGGAAACAGCCGTTCCGATGGCTGCGGATCCGGACGCGATGGTCCTGGTCCTGAGCAACCTCATCGGCAACGCCATCAAATACACCCCCGGCCAGGGCCGGGTGAGCGTGCGCCTCAGTCCCGTCAGCGGCGACCCGCCGCAGGAAGTGGAGGTCTCGGTCGAGGACACGGGCATCGGCATCGCGGCCGAGGACCAGGACGCGATCTTCCGGGGGTTCTACCGGACTGGACCGAGCCAAAAGACGGCCAAAGGCTACGGCCTGGGCCTGATGGTCGCCCGCCAGATCGTGGAAAGCCACGGCAGCTCCCTGGATGTGGAAAGTCAGCCGGGACAGGGGTCCCGCTTCCACTTCAAGCTTCCGGTCTGCCGGACTGACTGCCCGAATCGGATGGCCGGACTCTGCCACCGCTGCCGAAACCGCAACCCCCTCGCCGAACAGGATGCGCCCCAAGCCTAGACATCATAATCTGGAATTTGGTTTACTAGTATACTTGTTGTTCAAGCCGTATGGGGGTCAGAAGAGTGAGAAAGAAAGGGTTGTTGTCCGTTAGGATCCCCGGTCTGAGCAAGACCGTGGAAGAGAAGCCGGCCGCCCGCGCCAAGGTCAGCATCGACTATCCGCAGCCAGGCGAGAGGGTCCAGCGCGGACACTACGCCGTCAGAATCTCGGCAGGAGAGGCGGAGTGCCAGGCCGCCGTCAACAGCTCGGATTGGCAGACCTGCCGCAGCGACGCCGGCTTTTGCTGGTTCGATTGGTATCCGGAAAAGTCCGGGACCCACACGATCTCGGTCCGCACCCGCGTCAACGGAAAGTGGGCCAAGATCGAGCGTGTCTGCGACGTAGAGTAGGCATCAACCAGATATCCTGAAAGGAGCCGTCCAGGCAGGCGACGCCTGTCTGGACGGCGATCCGCTCCTGCGTCGAGCCTCCCAGTCGTGCTGGCGCAGGTGGGTTTTTTCCTAGAATGGCGCCAATGACCACAGGGACCCCCGCCCCCAAGCCCAGGATTCTCAAGCTGCGCCCCCGGCGCGGCGTCTTCCTCAGAGCCCAAGCCCGGCCGGTGGCCGACAAGGCCTTCTTCGAAGAGGTGGACCTCTGCTACCGGACCCTGTGCGCCATCCTGTTCAATTTCGCGCCGACGTCCGGGCATCCGGGCGGCAGCATCTCCTCTGGGCGCATCGTTTCGAGCCTGCTCTATGAAGGCCTGGACTATGATTTCACTCATCCGGACCGGGCCGACGCGGACCAGTTCTGCTACGCGGCCGGACACAAGGCCCTGGGGCTCTACGCCATGTACTCCCTGCGCAACGAGCTGGTGCGCATCGGCGACCCCTCGCTTCTGGCGCCGGAGCGGCGGCAGCTGCGCCTGGAAGACCTGCTGGGCTTCCGCCGCAACCCGACCCAGAGCACGCCCCTCTTCAAGCGGCACCGCGCCAAGGCCCTGGACGGCCACCCCACCCCGGCCGTGCCCTTCGTGCCCGTAGCGACCGGCGCCAGCGGCGTGGGCGTGACCGCGGGCGTGGGCCTGGCCCTGGCCGCGATCGATGCCTACGGCCCCCAGGCCCCCCGCATCCATCTGCTCGAAGGCGAGGGCGGCATGACCCCGGGCCGGGTGCATGAGGCCCTGGGCATGGCCGGCACGGTGGGCCTGGAGAACCTGCGCCTGCATGTGGACTGGAACCAGGCCTCCATCGACTCCGAAGCGGTCTGCGCCGCGGACAAGTGCCCCGGCGACTACGTGCAGTGGGACCCCATGGAGTTCCTGGCCCTGCACGACTGGAACGTCATCGACGCGGGGAACGGGTTGGATTTCAGGCGCGTGCTCTCCGCTCAGGATCTGGCCGCAAGCCTGTCCAACGGCCAGCCCACGGCCATCGTCTACCGGACCACGAAGGGCTGGCAGTACGGCATCGAAGGCCGCGCCTCCCACGGCGCCGGGCATCCCTTCTGCTCCGAGGGCTATCACCAAGCCGTGGCTCCTTTCGAGAAGAAATTCAAGGTCAAGCTCCCCCACTTCGAGGGCGAAAAGACCCCCGACCGTGTGGAGCAGGCTTACTTCGACACCCTGCTATGCCTGCGCCAGGCCCTGGAGAAGCGCCGGGAGCTCCCGGCCCGGGCCGTGGAGAAGCTCGCGGCCGCGGCCGCGCGCCTGCGGGCCAAAGCCCGCGCCCCCAAGCCGGGCGGACCCGACACCGGCCCGATCTACACGGACGCGGTGTCGGCCGAACGCAGGCCCGCGGGACTCGAGATCGTCCCGGGCGAGGCCATGGCTCTGCGCGCGGCCCTGGGCGATGCCATGGGCTATCTCAATACCCTCACCCACGGCTCATTTCTGGCCTGCGCCGCGGACCTCCTGGAGTCCACCAGCATCTCCGCGGTGGGCGGGGGTTTCCCCAAAGGCTTCTACAACGTCAAGACCAACCCGGCCTCCAGGCTGGTCCCGGTCGGCGGCATCTGCGAGGACGCCATGGGCGGCGTGATGGCCGGAGTCTCGAGCTTCGGCGCTCATGTCGGCGTGAGCAGCTCCTACTCCGCCTTCATCGCGGCCCTGGAGCATATCCCGGCGCGCCTGCACGCGATCGGCCAGCAGGCCCGGCGCGACGCCACGGGCGAGCCGTTCCGGCCCTGGGTGATGGTCAACGCCCATGCCGGCCCGATGACCGGCGAGGACGGGCCCACCCATGCGGACCCCCAGCCCCTCCAGCTGCTGGCCGGCAACTTTCCCAGGGGCACGCTCATCACCTTGGTCCCCTGGGAGCCGCAGGAGGTCTGGCCCCTGCTGGTCGCGGCGCTGCAGGCCCGGCCCGCGGTCATCGCGCCGTTCGTGGCCCGGCCCGCCGCGGTCATACCGGACCGCGCGGCCTTGAAGCTTCCGCCGCCGCACGCCGCCGCCAAGGGGCTCTACGCCTGGCGCCGCAGCGACCGGAGCGACGCGACCGTGGTCCTGCAGGGCTGCGCCGTGGCTCTCCTGTTCGCGCGGCACGTGCTGCCGGAGCTCGACCAGCGGGGCGTGCCGGTCAACGTCTTCTACGTGTCCAGCGGGGATCTATTCGATCTCCTGGCCTTGCAGGAGCAGCTGTCCATCTACCCGGAGCGGCTGGCCCGGCAGGCCATGGCCATCACGGACTACACCTGGCCGACCATGGCGCGGTGGATCCACACGCAGGACGGCCTGCGCAGCTCCCTGCACTCGTTCGGCAAGGGCCGGTTCCTGGGCAGCGGCAGCTGGGACAAGGTGCTCGAAGAGGCGGGGCTGGACGGTCCGTCCCAGCTCAAGGCCGTCCTGGAGTGGTGCCGGAAGGCTGGGGAGTGATCATGATCGACACATCATCCCATCGAAAAGCGTTGTCCTGTCTGGCGATCTTCCTATGCGGCATCGCCGGCTCCCGAGCCCTCGCTGCCGAGGCGGGCCGCGCCGACCAGGCTCTGCCGCAGAAGCTCCTCCTGATCCCGGCGCCGCGAGAGGCGGTTTTCCGCGCCTCCTGCCCCTTGGCCCACGGGCTCGGGATCTCCGTCCCGGGCGCCGACCGGGAAGACCGTTTTGCGGCCGACGATCTGGCCGGGACGCTGCGCCAACGCGGCATCGCGGTGACGCGGAGGGAAGACCGACTCCCCCGGGTCGTGCTGCTGCGCAGCCGCACGAGCCTGGCGCGGGCGGTCCTGGCCCGGACGAAGCTGGCATTCGAGCCGGCCATGCATGAGGAAGGCTATGCCATCGTCTGGCAGGGCAACGCCCTGTATGTGATCGGCGAGACCGCCGCCGGCGTGTTCTATGGGGCGCAGACCGTCAAGCAGCTGGTGCGGGGCTACGGCAAGGCCGCCGCGCTGACGGGCGCGGTGATCCGCGATTGGCCGGCGCTGCGCTATCGCGGGCAGCAGGACGACCTCTCTCGCGGCCCCATGCCCACGCTGGAATTCCAGAAAAAACAGATACGCACCTTCGCGGCGTTCAAGATCAATGTGTATTCGCCCTATTTCGAGCAGACCATGGCTTACGCGGCCCATCCCCTGCCGGCCCCGCCCGGCGGGACCCTGTCCCAGGCCGACGCGCGCGATCTCGTCGCGTATGCCGGGAAGTACCACGTCACCGTCATCCCGGAGCAGGAGGCTTTCGGGCACCTGCATCACGTGCTGAAATTCGAGCAGTACGCGGACCTCGCGGAAACGCCCCACGGCACCGTCCTGGCGCCGGACCAGCCGGGCTCGCTGCAGCTCATCCAGAGCTGGTTCACGGAACTGGCCTCGGTCTACCCCGGGCCTTTTGTGCACATCGGGGCGGATGAGACCTTCGATCTGGGTCAGGGCCGGAGCCAGAAGCGGGTCGCCCAGGAGGGGCTGGGCAAGGTCTATATCGATTTCCTGGAGCGGATCGCGGCGGCCCTGGCGCCGCTGCACAAGCGGATCCTGTTCTGGGGCGATGTGGCGATGAACGAGCCGGCGCTGGTCAAATCGCTGCCCAAAGGCATGATCGCCGTGGCCTGGGCTTATGACCCGCAGCCCGGGGGCTACGACCGCTGGCTGAAGCCCTTCGTCGACGCGGGGATGGAGACCTGGGTGGCTCCCGGCGTCAACAACTGGAACCGCGTCTACCCGGACTGCGACGCGGCGCTCCAGAACATCCAGCGCTTCGTCAGCGACGGGCAGCGGCTGGGCAGCACGGGCGAATTGAACACGGTGTGGAATGACGACGGCGAGGGGCTCTTCCTGCAGGACTGGTACGGCGTGCTCTTCGGCGCGGCGGCCGGCTGGCAGCCGGGCCCGGCCGACATCGGCCGGTTCCAGGACAGCTACGGCCGGGTCTTCCACGGCGACGAAACGGGCAGGATCGACGACGCGCAGCGCGAGCTGATCGCGGCGCACCAGGTCCTGAGCCGAGCGCAGCTCTGGGGCAGCCAGAACGGGCTCTTTTGGGAGGACCCCTGGAGCCCCGGGGGGCAGGCGGACTCGCTCAAGATCCTGCCCGCGGCGCGGGAGCTGCGCCTGCATGCCGAGCGCGCGCTGACTCTGATCTGGGAGGCGGAAGCCGCCGGTCCCCTGCGCGAAAGCGACGCCATCGCGGCGATGGAACTGGGAGCGCGGCGCCTGGACTTCATCGGCCTCAAATTCCAGATCGCCGATGAGATCGCCGCCGAGTACGCCCGCGCCTACGCGGCGAGCTCCGGGCCCTCCGGCCAGGCCGCCGTTTCGGCCGCGATAGCGACCATCTCCGGCTTGAGCGGGAAGTGCCCGGATCTGCGGGACGGATACGGCCTGACCCGGGAACTCTTCCAAGAGGTGTGGCTCAAGGAGAACCGCCCGTATTGGCTCGACAACGTTCTGGCGCGCTACGATCTGGCCATGCAGATGTGGGCCGCGCGCAGCGACCGGTTCTGGAGCGCCGAGCGCCAATACGAGCAGAGCCAGGTCCTGCCGACGCCGAAGGAACTGGGCCTGCCGTCGAAGTCCGTCGGCCCCTAGGCTCCGGCGGGCGGCGCCGGGCGGATCAGGTCATCCCTTCCGATTGGGGTTCGGGTGGCCGACTGACGTTTTCAGGCTAGCTGCGGAACCTAGGAAGTCGTGGCCACGCCGCACAGGGGGAACGCATGTCCGGGATTCGCTTCATGTCCGCGGTGCTTTGCTTCGTCTTGTGGGGCCTGCCTGCCAATGCGCAGAGCCACCGCACGATCCCCTTCAGGATCACATCCCGCATGTGGGACGCCGCCGCCAAGCGGCAGATCGCCACGCCGCCCTCCGTCGTCGACAAGGTTCAAAGAGCCTTCGCCCTCTGGTCCACGGTCGCAGAAGCCGGCCTGAGCTTCCGCTACGACGGGCTTGTCGACGCGGACTACGGGGGATTCCACGAAGTCCCCCACGACGGCGCCATCACCGTCGTGCTCAACAATTGGGAGATGGGCCAATGCGCTGATGGACTGAGCCAGGCCTGGGGTGACATCCCCGGGAATTATCAGGGTGGAGCCTCGGCGATCAACACCAAGAAAGGAATGCATACGCTCAACGAATCCATCCTAATCCATGAGATCGGCCACGCGCTCGGCATCCATCGTCACGGCGCCTCGCCTTCGGGCATCATGAGCCAGGCCGACCATCCCTGGAGCATCCAGGAATATCTGACGCTCAGCGAGCAAGACCGGGCGGACTTAATCCGCGCCTGGCGCCCCGATTCATCCGGACTCTGGACGATCTCCGGCCGCGTGGAGACCTCGCTTCCCGAGCAGAAAACAGACGACAACCATATGGCCGTCGTCTTCGCCGTGGCCGTTAACAACGGGCACGCCTATTCCGCGAAAACCGACGCCGAAGGGCGCTTTACGATCTCTCTGCTGCGGCCCGGCGACTACCGCGTCCTCGCCAAGCCCTTCGAGCCTTACCTGTACCATAAGCCGGCCTCCCAGTGCCCCAGCTGGTACCTGTCGGACGGCAAGAGCACCAACGACCCCTACGCCGGCCGCGTCCTCCGTCTAAGCGGCGGAACGCGCTCGAGGGAGGGCCTCGTCATCCGCATCCTGGACCGGCCGGTCGCCTTCAATTTCTACCGCGCCAACGTGTTCTACGGAAGAAACGAGCCATTCTGCTTCCTGCGGCCCGGCATGAAGACGCGCCTCAACATCGAGGACTCGGGGATGACTTCCCTTGAGGCTTATGGCTCGGATCCCGATTATTCATTCTCCGACGTAGCGCTCGAGCCGCATTGGAAGAAAACCACCAATGCGACGGTGATGGTGCGCTCGGGCGCGGAGCCCGGGGAGCGTCTGGTACTCGCGAAAGGGCGCCCCGGGGAAGCGATCCAGGCTAGCCTCATCGGCGTGAATGTGGCCAACGAGGTTCCTGTCCGGCTCTCCGGCGGAAGCGTCAAGGAGATCGAGGATCAGGTCCGCGGAATCACGGAACCCGCGCCCGCCTCCCATAAGGGCTCGGGACGAATCATCTCCTACAAGCCAGGAGATCCTCTTCCTCCCGAGCTGGCTCCGCGGCCAGCGCCGGCCGCCAAGCGCGCCGCCGACTCCGCGGGAATCCCGAGCCCTCGCTTCAGCGGATTAAGCCGGTCCTACTATGAGGACGGCCGCATAAAGCGCGAAGCGAACTACCTCAACGGCCGCTTGAACGGCCCTTGCAAATCCTATTTCCCGACTGGGGATTTGAGCTCCGAAGGCCGGTACGTCGATGGCCGCTATGAGGGCATCCTGAAGACTTATTTCCCAGGCGGAGCCGTCCGACTGGAGGAGACTTACGGAAACGGCCGGCGAATTCATGTGAAGGAGTTCGACCACTCCGGCAAGGTGATCCAGGAATCCGACGGGCCTTGACCAAGCGTAGCTCGACGTTCCTAGCAGGGCAGCAGACTCTCGATCACGGCGCGGCCGCGCGGAAACCGCCGCAGAAGCTCCTCCCTGCGGCCCAGCTCAAAATCCCGAAACTCGAAGCCCGGCGCCACGGTACAGCCCACCAAAGCGAACTCCACCCCCGGCCCCAGCCGAGCCCCAAACCACATCCCGGCCTTGACCACATACTGGACCTTCCCCGGCCCCAGGGTCGTAGAGCGCGTCCGGCCCGACTTCGGGTCAAGCTCCACCACCACCAAAGGCCCCCCAGAGTAGAAATGCCAGAACTCGTCCGACTTGATGCGGTGCAGACGCGAGATACAGCCCTTGGGCAGCAGGAACAAGATTGCGGTCGAAAAGCTCCTCCCGCCCGGGAACTTCCTGCCCACGATCCGCCCGGCAGAGCGGTAGGTCTCCCGGAAGAATCCCCCCTCCGGGTGAGGCTCTAGACGCAGGAGCCGGATCAGCCTCCGAGCGGGACCGGTCATCCCTTCCGATGCGTCTTGAGATAGTCCAGCAGGCTCGCGTAGGCCTTGCGCAGCACCTCTTCCTGCGGCAGGAACACCACGCGCAGATGCTTGGTCCCCGGCTTCTCCCCGAATCCCGAGCCGTGCACCGTCACCACCCCCGTCTCCCGGAGCAGGCCCTTGACGAACTCCTCGTCGGTGCCCTTGATGTCGAGCTTGGGGAAGGCGTAGAAGGCCGCGTCGGCCTTGACGCAGGAGATCCCGGGAGCCGAGTTGAGCATCTCATGGGTGATGTCGCGGCGCCGGACCAGCTTCTCGCGGGTCTTGTCGATGAACTCTTTCTGCCCGTCCAAGGCCGCGGTGATGGCGTGCTGCATCGGATGGCAGGCGCACAGCCGCGCCCGCAGCAGCTTGTTGATGGCCGCCACGTAGTCCTTCAAAAGCCCCGAATGGCCGCTCACCACGCCCCAGCCGATGCGCCAGCCCGGAGCCAAAAAGCCCTTGGAGAGCCCGTTGAACGTGATGACCGGCGCCTCCGGGTCCAAGGATGCGACGGAGACATGCTCGGCCCCGTTGAGGATCATCTTGTCGTAGATCTCGTCGGCGAAGACCAGCACGCCCTTCTCCGCGGCCAGCGCCAGGATCTTGCGCAAGGTCTCGCGCTCATAGACCACGCCCGTCGGGTTGTTCGGGTTGATGAGCACGATGGCCCGGGTCTTGTCGTCGATCCTCCGGCGGATGTCCTCCACGTCCGGCTGCCAGCCGTTCTCCTCGTCGAGGAAGTAGGGCTTGGCCACGGCTTCGAGCTTGGCTAGGACCGCCTCGTAGAGCGGGTAGCCCGGGTAAGGGATGAGCACGTGGTCGCCCTTGTCCACCAGGGCCGTCAGGCAGATTTCGATGGCCTCGCTGCCCCCGCTGGTCACGAACACGTCGTGGATATTGGTGATATGGTGGCGGGCCGCCTCGCGCTCGATGGCCTTGACCGCGGCCGGGATGCCGGAGGACGGCGAATAGCCGTTGTGGTTGTCGCGCATCGCCTTCAAGACCGCCTCGATCAAGTGCGGCGGCGTCTCGAAGTCGAACCGGTTCGGGTCTCCGATGTTGAGGAAGAGCATCTCCTTGCCGGTCTTGGCCACCTCATGGGCCAGGGCCACGACGTCGCGCACCGCGTAGGTGATGCCGGCCGTGCGCCGGGCCGGGCGGATGGGCTTGGAAAGGGTCTGCGCCACAGGTCCTCCTTTACGCCTCTGGATGGTCATTTTCGGAACGTCTTTCAAGGATACCATTACCGCCGGTTGAAGGAAAAGCCCGGCCAATGTTAGACTTCCCCCAGGAGGCTTCACCATGAGACAGGCCCTCTTCGCGCTCTGGCTGCTCGGCGCCCCCGGCGCGGCCCCCGCGCTCGCGGCGGACCGTCCTCCGGCCGTGGCCGGCCAGTTCTATCCCGCCGACCCGAAAGAATTGGCCCGGGCCGTGGACGGCTATCTCGCCGCGGCCCAGGCCCCGGCGAAACTCCCCGGCCCGCTCGTGGCCTTGGTCGTTCCCCACGCGGGCTACGAGTACTCCGCGCCCGTGGCCGCCGCAGGGTACTTGGCCGTCTCCGGAGCCTACGACACCGTGGTGGTGATGGGCACGGCCCATCACGCCCGGGTCGAAGGAGCCGCGCTCTACGCCCATGGCGCGTTCCTCACCCCCATCGGCCGCGTGCCCGTAGACGAGAACCTGGCCGCGCGCCTCATCAAGGAGGCCCCGGCCTTGTTCCAGGACCAACCCGAGGCCTACGAGCGCGAGCATTCCGTGGAGGTCCAGCTCCCCTTCCTCATCAAGCGCCTCAAGCCCGGCTGGAAGCTCCTGCCCATCATCATGAACACGGAGGACCCCCAGGTCCGGCGGCGCGTAGGCCTGGCCGTGGCCGCGGCGCTCAAGGGCCGCAAGGCCCTCTTGGTCGCTTCCTCGGACCTCTCCCACTACCCGCCCGCGCCGGTCGCCGAGCAGGTGGACCGCTCCACGCTCAAAGCCCTGGAGCGGCTCGACCCCGAATACTTCTGGGTCTCCAACCGCATCATGATGGCGCACAACGAGCCGGGGCTTGAGACCACTTGGTGCGGCGAGGCCGCGGTCATGGCCGTGATGGCCGCGGCCCGGTCCTTGGGCGCGGACCGCGGGGTGCTCATGCGTTACGCCAATTCCGGCTCCTCGCCCGCCGGCGAGACCGGACGCACGGTCGGCTACGCGGCCGTGGCGCTGGTGCGCTCCGGCCAGCCGCCCGCCGCCGGCATCGCCCTCGATGCGCGGCAGAGGAAGTCCCTGCTCGCCCTGGCCCGGCAGACCGTGGCCGAAGGCGCCGCGGGCCGGCAGCCGCGGCCGCTGCTCCTCGACGACCCCGTCCTGAACCTGCCGGCCGCGGTCTTCGTCACCTTGACCGAGGCCGGGCGGCTGCGCGGCTGCGTCGGGACCACGGAGCCCCGCGCCACCCTGCGCGACGCCGTGGCCTCCGCCGCCTTCTCCGCGGGCTTCGAAGACCACCGCTTCGCGCCCGTGGCCAAGGAGGAGGTGCCCAAGCTGCACATGGAGATCTCCATCCTGTCCTCGGCGCGGCCGGTCGCCAGCGCCGCAAGCGTCGTCCCCAAGACACACGGCGTCATCGTCTCCCAGGGCGGGAACCTGGGTTTATTCCTGCCCCAGGTCTGGGAGCAGATCCCGGACAAGGCCGGATTCCTAAGCGAGCTTTGCGAGCAGAAGGCCGGCCTGCCGCGCGATTGCTGGAAGGACCCCAAGACCCAGCTCAAGGTCTTCACGGTGGACGCTTTCGAGGAGGGCCGGGGAGGCAGCCCGGAACGATAGTCCGCTTCAGGCCCTCCGAGGGAACGCAATCCCGGCCCACTTAGAGTATAATACGGCCAATGCAGTGACCGTCGGATCTTGAGGGAGGATTTATTATGAAGAAGTGGTTCGCGTCCGTCATGATGGTAGCAGCGGCAGCCGCCTGGTCCCAAGCCCAGGCCCCGGCCGGCAACGGGAACGCCCCGGTGGCCGCGCCCGCCGCGGCCAAGGCCGCCCCGGCCCAGGCCGCGGTCAAGGTCGAGAAGATCGTCGTCGCCGCGGGCATGGAGAACCGGGAAGCGACCGGCGAAGCGACCACCTTCGGCGCGGACGTGGGGCAGGTCTACTGCTGGACGAAACTGACCGTCTCCGAGGCCCCGGCCAAGGTCAAGTACGTCTGGTCCCTGGACGGCAAGCAGGTCCATGAGTACCCGCTCGACATCAAGTCCTCGGGCCGCTGGTGGGCCGCCAAGAATGTCCAGACCGGATCCTGGAAGGTCGAAGTCCAGTCCGAGAGCGGCGAGAGCCTCGGCTCCGTCGAGTTCACCGTGGGCGGCGAGGCCAAGGCTGCGCCAGCCCCGGCTCCGGCCACGAAGTAGCGCCTCATGACGCCATCCCCTCGGGGGCCCGCAGCGGCCCCCGCAGGGGGCCGTATCCTATTCATGAAGAAACCAGCCATGACGTTGCTGGGCTATTGCCTGATGCTGGCCGTTGCGTCCGGGGCGGCCGCGCCTCAGGACCCGCCCCATTTCAAGGACATGACCGAGGCCCGGATCGCCCAGGCTCTGCTCCAGATCCACAAGGATCATCCGCTCCTGCCGGACCGCATCCTCGCGGTGAGCGGGGCGCTCTTGGGCATCCCTTACCACCTGGGCCCCATGGGCGAGGGACCGGACGGCGAGTTCGACCGCAGCCCGACCGACAGCTTCCAGTCGCTCGATTGCACCACTTTCGTCGAAGAGACGATGGCTCTGTCCCTGGAGCCCGACCTGGGGAAAGCCAAGGCGCTCCTGCAGAAGATCCGCTATAAGGACGGCCGGGTCTCTTACGAGACGCGCAACCATTTCCCGGAAGTGGACTGGCGGAAGAACAACGAAGCCGCGGGCTTCCTCAAGGACATCACCCGCGACGTGGCCGGCGACCGCATGGCGGTGGGACACAAGCTCATCTCCAAGCACGCCTGGTACATCTCGCACACCTTGAGCGACATCAAGGGCTTCTCCGACCTGCCCAAGGAAGAGCTGGACGCCAAGCTCGAAAGCCTGCGGCGGCTGGGCGAGCAGTTCCAGGACGAGGTCTCCACCATCGCCTACGTGCCCCTCGCCGTGCTGACGACGGTGCTCGACCGCATCCCCTCAGGCACGGTCGCCAACCTGGTCCGCGCGGACCGGCCGGATAAGCCCCAGTCCATCACGCACCAGATGCTCATCGTGGTCCGGGACGGGAAGCATTACGTGCGCCACGCCGCCTACGGCAAGGCCATGGAGGAGCTGCCCGTAGACCAGTTCTTCCATCGCTACGACGGCGCGTCCTGGCCCGTGGTCGGCGTCAACCTGGAACAGATACTCAACCGATAGCCCAAGGAGCAGTCCAATGACAAGGATCCCCAGCCTTTTAGCCGCGCTCGCGCTCTGCGGCTGCGCCGTCGCGGCGCGCGCCGCCTTCACCGTGCCCGGCTTCGAGCTGGTCTACAGCTACCCCGTCGAGACGACGCTGGAGCGACCCGAGCTGCGCCGCGCCGCCGAGGTCTGGCCCGAGCTCATCGCTTCGGCTAAGAAGTCTTTGGACATCGCCGAGTTCTACGTGGCGGTCTCCACCAAGCCGGGCGAGCCTATCGACCCGGTCATCGACGCCCTGCGCCAGGCCGGGACGCGCGGGGTCAAGATCCGCTTCCTCGTCCAGAAGAGCGGAGCCACCACCCCCGAGGGCCTGGAGCGCCTCAAGGCCATCCCCAACCTGGAGCTGCGCATCATCGAATGGGCCAAGGTCAGCCCCACCGGCAGCGGCATCGTGCACGCCAAGTACATGGTGGCCGACGGCAAGACCGGCTACGTCGGCTCGCAGAACTTCGACTGGCGCTCGCTCAAGCACATCCACGAGATGGGCCTGCTGATCGGCGACGCGAGCATCATCAAGGGCATGGGGGACATCTTCGCGCACGACTGGAAGGCCCAGGCCCTCGCCGCGGCGGGCCAGCGCGTGGCGCCGCTCAACAAGACCGCGCCCAAGGCCGCCAGCGATCGCCGCGCCTACCTCGTGGCCAGCCCCTGGGCCTTCGACCCGCCGGGCGTGGGCGACTCGCAGTCCGAACTGGTCCGGCTCATCGGCACGGCCCAGAACGAGGTCGCCGTCGCGCTCCTCGACTACTCGCCGGTGAGCTTCGGCAGGCCGCGCCGCTTCTACCCCCCCATCGACAACGCCCTGCGCGACGCGGCGGTGCGCGGGGTCAAGGTCAAGCTCCTGGTCTCGCACTGGAACACGGAGAGGCCCGGCATAGACCACTTGAAGAGCCTCTCGCTGCTGCCCAACGTCGAGATCCGCGTCATCACCATCCCAGAGGCCAAGGAAGGCCCCATCCCCTTCGCCCGGACCGTGCATTCCAAGTTCATGGTGGTGGACGGCAAGACCCTGTGGCTGGGCACCAGCAACTGGAGCGGCGGCTATCTCGACGACTCCCGCAACCTCGAGGTGGTGGTCAAGGACGAGGCGCTGGCGCGCGAAGCCGCCGCGGTCCAGACCCAGTTGTGGACTTCAGCCTACACCCAGGCGCTGGACATCGCCAAGGATTATCCCAAGCCGAGGAAGTAGGCCCTAGCGCTCCACGCCGGCCTTGCGCAGGCTCACGTCCCCGGAGCCCGCCCGGGCCGAAACCCGGAATCCCGCCTCCGCGGCCTCGCCGAACTCGTTCTGCAAGCGCCCCGAGCCGGTCTTCACGTCCGTGGCCAGCTTCGCGCCCGCCGGGAAGAGCAGGGTGATGTCGCCGCTGCCGGTCCGGACCTGAGCCTCGCCTTGGGGCGGGGCCTCGGACCATTCGAGCCGGACCGGACCGCTACCGCTGCGCACGTCCGCGGAACCCTGGAGGCGGCTCAGGCTCACGCCGCCGCTGCCGGTCCTGGCTTCCACCCGGGACGATGACGCCTGGCCCTCGATCCGACCGCTGCCGCTATGGGCCTTGAGCCCGCCCGCCACATCCTTGAGACGGATGTCCCCGGAACCGGTCCGGACCTCCACCTCGGAGCCCATCATGGAGACGTCGATCTTCCCTGAGCCTACGGAGACGTCCAAGGCCAGGCCCTTGGGCGCGTCCACCGAAAAACCGGCCTTGCAGTTGCTCTGCCTCCAGAACTGCTTGCGCACGCTCTTGGCCGTCAGCACCAGATCCGCGCCCTGGACTTCGGTGACCAGCTCGCAGTCAGAGGGGCTGCCCGTGACCGTCGCCTTGGCCGCGGCGCCCGCGACCCCCCGGACCGTCACGTCCCCGGACTCGGCCTCGATCCGGACGCGGCGCACCTTCTCGGTCGAGAACTCCCGGCTCGGCGCTTCGGCCTTCTCTTTGGCCGGCTGGCCTGAAGCCCGGGAGGCCATGAGCAGGAACGGGACTGCACAGAGCGCCGCGAATCCGGTGGCCTTCATATTCTCGCTCCTTCAGGGATGCGGCGCCGGAACGGCTGGCGCCGCCGGAGGCGTATTGGTCTTGGTGCCCATGCGCGTCCGCCAGGCCGCTCCCAAGCCCACGACCAGGCCGCCGGACAGCAGGACCAGGTTGGCGAAGATGAAGACCCCGCCCAGGAAATCGCCGATGCCTCCGGTAAGCTTGAGCAGCTTGCCGATGAAGAAGAGGCAGACCAGCAGACCATATCCCTGCGCCACCGCGGCCAAGGTCGTCGGCGCCGGCAGCTGGCGGACCTCGTAGAGACGGCCCGCCAGGATCCGGCCGCAGGCGGCCAGGGCCACGAACACCGCGGCGCAATAGACGAGGATGGCCACGGGGACGAGCGGGATGCCGATGATGGAGACCACCATCAGCAGAAAGCCGGGGAAGGTGAGCATGACGACCAGAGCCCCGACGCCGGCTGTCTTCCAGAAATCCGTCTTCATCAGCGCGGCCGTGGCCTCGACCTGCTTGGGCAAAAACATCGCCAGCAGCACGGTGATCAGGCCCATGCCGGCCGCAAAGACCAGGAAGATGATGAACTCGAGCAGGCGCTCCCAGGGCGAGAACATCTTCGCGACATGGGGGATGTGGCGGACGCTGCTCAGCGCGGGCATCAGCCCCACGAAGGTCTTGGCTAGGTTGAAGTCCACGTTGGTGAACTCCCCCTTGATCACGGCCCCGTCGGCTTTGTGCAGCTTTCCGCCCAGCAAGGAGAGGTCGCCTCCGATCTCGGCCTTGGGGTCCAAGGTCACGTCCCCCCCCATGTCCGAAACGTCCCCGCGCACCGTGCCGGAAAGGTGCAGCGGTCCGCCCATGACCGCCAGGCTGCCATTGACCGTTCCGGAGACGTCGGCGGAACCGCCGAGCGCGGCCGCGTCGCCGCGAACCTCGCCGTTGATGGTGACCGGGCCGCCCAGAGAAACGCAGTCGCCGTCCACCTTGCCATCCACAAGAATGGCGCCGGTCGCGGTCAGGTCCTCGCGCAAGGTCTCGCCTTTGGGAACGGTGACGTCGCCCTGGCGAGCGCTGCTGGCCTCCACATGGAAGTTGGTCCGATGCCTGGCCCAGGACTGGGCCGGCAGGACGGCCGAGGCCGCCAAAGCCAGGGCCGCCAGAAGAGCGCCGTGACCGATCCGATTCAAGTTCATAAGTACCTCCCTAGTTGCGGCTCCGGGCGCACCCGGTCGATAAGCGAGATCACCAGGATCACGGACGCCATGACGGCGAAGAGGACCAAAGTCAAAGCCGTCCCCCCGGTCAGGCTCAGCAAGGACGGCCTCAGCCAGGCCGCCTCGGCGGACCACCACTGTCCCAAGACGACGCACTTGTCCAGCAGCTGCAGGCGCAGCATGGCCATGGCCAGCTCCGGCTGCCGGAGCAGGTCCAGCGCGGCCATGCCATTCTGCAAGGTCAGGCTGCGGTCCACGAGCCACAAGCCTAAGGCCATTCCGCAGGAGACCAGGGCCAGCGCCACGGCCGAGCTCCAGAGCCACCAGGTCTTGCGCTGGCGCTGCGCGGCCCAGACCGCCAGGATCCGCGCCCGGGACTCAGGGGCCAGGCTGTAGGCGGGCAGTCCGGCCAGGGACCGCGCCACCGCCGCGAGCGTCCTGAAGGCCCGGCCGCAGGCGGCGCAGGCGGCCAGATGCGCGCGCAGAAGTTCCGCCTCCTCGGCGCCGAGCGCCTGGTCCAGGAATTCCTGCATCTTGAACGCCGCTTGTCCGCAGTCCATGGCTTCCCTCATCAAGGTATACGGAGTTCCCGCGGAAAAAGTTTCATGCCCCGTAGCCCAGCGCCGTCAGCTTCCGGCGCAGCAGCTCCCGGCCCCGGAACAGCCGGATCTTCGCCGTCCCCTCGGGGATCTGGAGCACTTCGGCCAGGCTCGCATAATCAAGGCCCTCGCTGTGGCGCAAGACCAGGGCCTCCCGGTAGAGCGGGGGCAGCTCGGCGACCAGCCGCGCCATGGTCTCCTGGTCCCAGGCCGCCTGCACCGCCCCCTCCACGGAAGGCCCCGGGTCAGGAAGCTCGAGGGGCTCGGCCTCATCGTCCAAGGACACCGCGGGCTTGCGGGAGCGCAGGAGATCCACCACCGCATTATGCGCGATGCCCAACAGCCAGGCCGCCAAAGGCCGCTCCTGGTCGTAGGCCTCCAGGTTGTCGAAGGCTTTGAGGAAAGTCTCCTGGCAGAGGTCCTCGGCATCGGCGGCGTTGCCCGCCGATCTCAGGATGAAGCTGAAGACCCGCACCTGGTAGCGGCCCAGCAGGGCCTCGAAGGCCGCGGCTTCGCCCACCAGGCAGGCCAGGACCAGATCCCGGTCGGTCTTGGATTCCATCTTGTTAAAGCTTACGAAATAGCCGGCCGGAAAGTTTCAGGTCCGGGCGCAAATTGGTAAACTTGTCTCGGATGGTCAAGACCGACGCCCAGCACCGCGCCGACCTCGTCAAGTGCGGCCGCCTCCTCTTCGAGAAAGGCTTCTGCCCCGCCACATCCGGGAACTTCTCCGTGCGCCTCGACGATTGCCGCATCCTCATCACGCCCACGGGGATCTCCAAGGGCGACATGAGGCCCGAGGACATGGCCGTCATCTCGCCCACCGGCCAGCACCGCTTCGGCCGCAGGAACGCCTCTTCCGAGAAGCAGATGCACCTGCTCATCTACCGCCTGCGCCCCGACGTCCGCGCCGTGGTCCACGCCCATCCGCCCAAGGCCACGGCCTTCGCCTGCGCCGGCATCGCCTTGGACCAGCCCATCGCCAGCGAATTCTCCCAGGCCCTGGGCAGCGTGCCCCTGGCGAAGTACGGCACCCCCGGCACGCCGGACCTGGCCGCGGCCCTGGCCTACCTCGTGCCGCACCACAGCGCGATCCTGATGGGGAACCACGGCGTGGTGACGTATGGCCAGGACCTATTTGACGCGCACGGCAAGATGGAGCTCATCGAGCATTTCGCGGAGGTCGTGCTGGGGACCCTCATCGCGGGCCAGCAGAACCTGCTTTCCCCGGCGGAGCTGCGGCGGCTCAACGAGGCCGCCGTCCGCTACAGCGCCGGATCCAAACCTCGTTAAGGAGACACCCCGATGGTCAAGACCGAGACCTTGCTGGACCGCTTCCTGCGCTACGTGGCCGTGGACACCCAATCCAAGGAGGACGTCGAGGACTATCCCAGCACGGCCAAGCAGCTCGACCTCTCCCGGATGCTCGTCAGCGAGCTCAAGGACCTCGGCCTCAAGGACGCCAAGCTCGATGAGCACGGCTACGTCTTCGCCACCATCCCCGCCAACCTCCCGGCCTCAGACCAAGCCTACGGCAAAGTCCCCGTGATCGGGCTCATCGCCCACGTGGACACCTCGCCCGAGGTCGCGGGCGCCGGCGTCAAGCCCCAGGTCGTCACCTACGCAGGCGGCGACATCACCTTGCCCGGCGACCCCGCCGTCGTCATCAAGGCCGAAGAGAACCCGGAGCTCAAGGACAACATCGGCAAGACCATCGTGACCACGGACGGGACCACGCTCCTGGGCGCCGACGACAAGGCCGGCGTGGCCGTGCTCATGACCCTGGCCGAGGCCTTGGCCGGCGACCCCAAGATCCTCCACGGCGACATCCGCCTCGCGTTCACCCCGGACGAGGAGGTCGGGGCGGGCACCAAGTTCTTCGACGTCAAGGCCTTCGGCGCGGCCTGCGCCTACACCGTCGATGGGGAGAAGCCGGGAGAGCTCAACAAGGAGACCTTCAGCGCGGACAGCGCGGTCGTGACCGTCACCGGACGCGACATCCACCCGGGCATGGCCAAGGACGTCATGGTCAACGCCACCCGCGTGCTCTGCGAGATCGCGGCGCGCACGCCCAAGGACCTGGCGCCCGAGACCACGGACGGCTACCAGCCCTACCTGCACCCCTACATCATCGAAGGCGGGGTGGGCCGAGCCACGCTCAAGGTGCTCCTGCGCGACTTCGAGGCCGAAGGCCTGCGGGACCTGGAGAAACGCCTGCGCGCCATCGTCGCCGAGGTCCAGCCCCTCTTCCCCAAGGCCCGGATCGACGTCAAGGTGTCCGAGTCCTACCGCAACATGGGCCCGATCCTGGAGCAGAACCCCCAGGTCCTGGAGAACCTCTGGGAGGCGGCTCAGCGCGCCGGCATCACGCCCGCCTGGATGCCCATCCGCGGCGGCACGGACGGCTCGCGCCTGACGGAGATGGGCCTGCCCACGCCGAACCTCTGGACCGGCGGCTGCAACGCCCACAGCAAGAGGGAATGGGTCTCCCTGCACGGCATGGAGACGGCGCTCGCGACCGTCGTCAACCTGGTCCAGGTCTGGGTGGAGAAGAGCCGCAGGTAGCCAGCGGGCTTATCGGCCGTCGGAAAAAAGCCGGACCATCCCGGCCATATACGACTCGAAGCGCGCGGCCTGGGCCGAGCTCATCTGGTCCTGGCTGGGATTCAGGGATTTCCCTTTCACCGGATCGTAGAGCGCGCTGTCCTGGACCAAGCCCGCAGCGTCCGCGTCCAAGGCGAAGAGCTCCAGCGTGAGGGACGGCCCCACGCAGTCCGAGACCATGCGCACCGGATAGATCGCGCCTCCCGGCCCGCTGACGGCCTGGGCCACGTAGAGCGCGTTGCGCGGCTGGAAGCCCGACGCGCACTCCTGGCCCGGGACCACCGACTCGGAGACCACCACGAAGACCTTGTAATCCGTGTCCGCCACGCGCAGATCCTGCGTCAAGGTCGGGCTCCGGCGGGCGCGCTCGAGCATCCTGGCCCAGGTGTCCGCGTCGGTCACGGGCCGGGTGCTCTTCGGGGCGAGCTTCGGCTTGGCCTTCAAGGCGCCCCCCAGCACGAGCGGCCGGGAGAGGACCGCGGCGCGCAGTCCGGCCAGAGGCGCCTCGAACTCGGGCAGGCCGGAAGCCCCGGCCGCAGTCGCGCAGAGCAGGAAGGAGACGACGAACGGGATGGTCTTGGCGCTCATGGCTGGAAGGCGGCCGAGTCGAACAGCGTCCGCACGCGGTCGGGCTCGAACTCGAAGACCGGGATGGAGTCGACCTTGGCCTGGGCCCCGCCCGTATGGGGCTCCAGGGCGAACGAGGGGACGGCCGGAGCGGCCACGGCTTTGCGCAGTTCGCCCAGGCGCGCGTAGAGGATGTCTCCCGGGCAATCCGTCGGCTCCTGGTCGCGATGGCCCAGGATGCGGTCCGTCGAGATGCCGTAGGCCGCGGAAAGCCAGCGCGCCAGCGCGATCAGCGAGTCGAACTGCGCCGCCGTGGGCTTCTCGTATTTCGGCTTATGGAAGTCGCCCATGAGCGAGATGCCCACGTTGCCGTCGTTCTTGTCCTTGACGTGAGCGCCGACCACCGTGAACGGGCGCCCCTCCCAGATCCGGCCCGAGCCGTCGATGATGAAATGGTACCCGATGTCGATCCAGCCCCGGCCCTGCTGATGGAAGCTCTGGATCGCCTGCAGTTCGCTGATGGCGGCCTCGCGGCTCATGGGCTGGCCGGACTCCGTGTGGTGCACGGTGATGCGGTCGGGGAGCATGGGCTCGTAGGGCTTGGTGGCGGGCTTGGCGCCCCAAGCCGAGCGCGGCTGCACATCGGGCTTGGGCGCCGCGCCGGCGGCGACGGGAGGGGCCGGCGGGGGCGGGGCATGCATCCCGGAAGCGCCTTCGCCCTCATCCTCCATGGCCGAAGCGTCCAGGCCGAAGAACTCGATCCAGCCCGGCGAGCCGGTCCCCTTGAACAGGGCCCGCAGGCGCACGAGGTCGCCTTTCTTGCCGGACACCACCACCTTGGCCCAGAAGCGGCCGTTATCGAAGCGTTCGCCCTCGGCCGCGGTCCAGGCGCCCCAACCTTGGCCGCTCTTGAGAGCGGCCTCGAAGACGATCCCGGGCCGGCTGGCCCGGCCCTGGAAGAGCAGGGCCTTGAAATCGGCCGCGACCGGCTCGCTGGCGCCGGACTCCCACACGACGCCGTCGGGACCGGGCTGGGCCGGCAAAGTCACGCGCTTCTTCATCGCGAAATCGTGGAAATCGACGCCCCGGCCGACCTCTATGGCTTGGGCGGGGAAAGCGAGCCACGCTGCCAAGGACGCGAGGAAGAAGGTCTTCATCTGAGAACTCATATGATACATCTCGAGATTCCTCCGGACTTGGGTCCAAAGGTCCGCGACGGCCTAGGTCTTTAGGCCTACCGGGCGGCCGGGGGACCCCCCACTTATCATACGAGCCAGGAGCGATTTAGTTCCCGGCCAGCCAGCGGCCGAGGTCCTGCAGGTCGGTCCGAGACGTCAGGTCCAGACTCAAAGGGGTCACGGACACGGCCCGCTCCTGCACCAGGACGTGGATGTCCGACCCCTTCTCCAGGGAGTCCAGGTCCACGGTGATGCGCACCTTGCCGTCATCCACCGGCGTCCGGGTTGTCGGCTGGTGCATCTCGAAGGCGAAGTAGGGCTGGCGCGAGACCCTGGTCACGCGCCAGGGGGTGTCCGGACCGGCGCTGGCAGGGACATTGACGTTGAGCACGTCCACGTCGGGTCCGAGCCGGCGGGCCAGGAGCTTCTCCGCGAAGAGCCGGGTGAAATGCCGGGCCGCGGACCAATCGAGCTCGCCGTAGGCGAAGTGATGCTCGATGCCCGTCTGGCGGGACACGGCCAGCGCGGGCACTCCGAAGCTGGCCGCCTGCAGGGCCGCTCCGACCGTGCCCGAGGACGTGATGGTGGTGCCCATGTTCTCCCCGTAGTTGATGCCCGAGACGACCAGCGCCGGCAGGCGGCCGGGGCAGAGGATGGGGATGGCGTGCTGGATCAGCCGCGCCGGCGAGCAGTCCGCCTGATAGGCCTCCAGGATGCGGCCGTCGACCCGGAAGTCCACGGCTTCGAGCACGGCATCCGGATGCGCGGTCAGGCTGCGGCCGGTGGCAGTCTGCTGGCGCTTGGGCCCGACCACGACGATCTCCCCCAAGCCCAAGACCGCCTCGGCCGCGGCCCGCAGGCCGGGGGAGCCGATGCCGTCGTCATTGCACACCAGGATCCTCGCCGCCGTCATGAGGATATTATAGTTTTTGCCGGGGCCGCGGGTCCGGAAGGCCAAATTGACACCTCGGCGGGCATAAGGATATAACCTTCGCTGTGCCCGCTTCGGGACTCGCCGACTTCTGCCGGAAACACCGCGCCGCGCTCCTGCTGACGGCCCTGGGCTTAGCCCTGCGTCTGTTCATGCTGGGCTCCCGGTCGCTCTGGTTCGACGAGGCGGCGACCCTCTACCTTTCGCGCTCGCCGCTGGCGCAGCTCATCCCGGCCGTGGCGGCTCTGGAGGAGAATCCGCCGCTGCACTATCTCCTGATGCATTTCTGGACCTTCTTCTTCGCGGACCCTGTCCTCGGCCTGCGGCTGTTCTCGGCCCTCTGCGGCACGGCGGCGCTGCTCCTGTTCATCCTGTTCTGCGAGAAGACAGCCCCGGAAGAGTCCCGCTTCGCCGGCTGCCTCGGGGCCTGCTCCTCGTTCTGGATCCATTTCTCGCAGGACGGAAGGATCTACGCCCTGCTGCTGCTCCTCGCCCTGGCCGAAGGCGTGCTGCTTTTCTCTTTGAAAAAGCGGTGGCGGACGATCCCCGCTTTGGCCTACGCCGCCCTGGCCGTGGCCGGGCTCTACACCCATAATTTCTTCGTTTTCGTGTTGCTCGCGCACCTCGTCGACCTGGCGCTCTTCTATCGCGGCCGCTACGGCGAGGCGCCGGCCGTAAGGAAATCCGTCCGGCCGGCACCTGCGGAACTTCCGATACCGCAGGTGCGGCCTTGGCTCGTCCTCTACGGGGCTGTGCTGGTCCTCTATTCGCCGTGGCTGCTGCACCTGCGCTCGCAGGTCCGCCTGCTCTCCACGGCCTCGGTGCTTCAGCAGACCCTGAGCCTGCGCCAGCTCGGGACCCTGACCGGGACCATGCTCTTCGACACCTCTTTTCTGAGCTTCGCGCACGAGCCCTGGACCTTGGCCTTGGGATTTTCAGGCCTGGCCCTGGCTTCGGCCGGGCTGTTCTTGATGCGGGACCGGCTGCAGGCGGACGACCTCGCGGTTTTCTGTCTGGTCCAATGGGCCGTGCCGCTCGCAGCGCTGCGGCTGGCCGAATTCCTGGTCCACCGGGCCCTGACCCAGGCCCGCTACCTGATATTCATCTCGCCTTTCCTGTATCTTTGGCTGGCCCTGACGGTCTCGCGGCTGGGCCGCAGGACCGGCGCCGTGGGCAAGGCCGTCCTGGCAGCCGTCATATTGGCCGGGTCGCTCGGCTATGCGGCGGGCGGCCGGTTCGTGGACCCGCGCTTGCAGGGCCTGAGCGAACGGATACGGCAGGATCCGGACAAGAGAGACCCGGTCGTCTATCTGGACCCTTTCTACTATCTGCCGATGCGGCATTATTATCTGCCGGAGCGGGCGCACTACCTCGTCGGCCCCAGGTCGGACATCGCCAATTGGGACGCCATGCCCGGCTACAAGCCCTACCTGGCCGACCGGGCCCTGCTCCGGCTCAAGCGCTGCGTGGTCATCGATCCGCGGCATCTGATGTTCGACCAGAGGGTGGGGCTCGCGTCAGGGCGGCAGGTTCTGCAGAGCGTATCGTCTCCCGGGAGGTCCCGATGAAGAGCTGCGGCTGGGGCGGCAAGCATGCCGACTACGTGGCCTATCACGACCTGGAATGGGGCGTCCCGGTCACGGACGACCGCAAGCTCTTCGAGTTCCTCATCCTTGAGGGGGCGCAGGCGGGGCTCTCCTGGCTGACCATCCTGCGCCGGCGGGAGGGCTACCGCAAGGCGTTCGCGGGCTTCGACCCGAAGAAGGTGGCGCGCTTCGATGAGTCGGACGTGGCGCGGCTCCTGGCGGACACGGGCATCATACGCAACCGGCTGAAGATCCGGGCCGCCATCCGCAACGCGCGGGTCTTCCTCGATATCCAGAAGGAGTTCGGGAGCTTCAGCGCCTATCAGTGGCGCTTCGTGGGCGGCCGGCCCATCCAGAACCGCTGGGAGCGGCTCTCGCAGCTTCCCGCCAATTCCAAGATCTCCGACGCCTTCAGCGCGGACCTCAAGTCCCGGGGCATGGGCTTCGTAGGCTCGACCGTGATCTACTCCCACATGCAGGCCGTGGGCATGGTCAACGACCACCTGGTGGACTGCTTCCGTTACCAGGCCGTGCGCAGACTGGCCGCCAGAGACGATGCGTTCGGGGAGCATCCGCCGGGCGGGAGATCAGCCTAGTCGACCGCGAGTTCGACCTTGACGTCCGGATGCAGGCTGCCGCCCACCGGGCAGGCCTTGATGTAGGCCTTGAGCTTCTCCTTCTGCGGCCCCGTGACCTGGGCCGGCAAGGTGATGCGGCCCATAAAGCGCGCCACGCGGCGGGGGTTGGACTGCATCTCCTTCTCCACCTCCACCGTGGCGCCCTTCAAGTCCAGGTGGTCCTTGGCCGAGGCCTTGGCCATGATGGTCAGGATGCAGGAGGACAGCGCCGCGGCCAAGAGGTCGGTCGGTGAGAAGGTCCGGCCCCGGCCCCCGTTGTCAACGGGCAGGTCCGTCACGATCTTATTGCCGCTGGGACCATGCTCCAACTCCACCGTGTCGTCGCCCATATACCGCGCCTTGATCTTGACGGACATAGCCACCCCCTGGTTTGTAAAGTATGATATCACACATGAAAGGACGGACACTGTCCCTGCTGGTCTTCCTGGGGACGGGGACCCTGTGCGTCGCCCAAGCCTGGTACTATTATCCCCTCCTGCCCGCGCGGGTCGCCTCTCACTTCGGCGCCTCCGGCGCCCCGAACGGCTGGATGCCTAAAGGCGCGCTCGTCTGGACGGACATCATCGCCGTCGCGATGCAGGCGCTGCTCTTCCTGGCCACGGCCTCGTCTTTGCCCAAGTACCCGGACTCCCGCATCAACCTGCCCAACAAAAGCTATTGGCTGGCGCCGCCGCGCCGGGAGGAGACCTTCGCCGCGATCACCGGCTACTTCCTCTGGTTCGGCTCCGCGACCTTCCTGCTCCTGCTCGATATCTTCCATCAGGTGTTCCGCTTCAACCTCGGCCAGGCGGCCGGCCTCGAACACCCGGTCCAGAGCCTGGTCGCCTATGTGGTCTTCGTGATCGGCTGGCTCATATGCCTGTGGATGAGGTTCGCGAAGGCCGGGCCCCTCGATCCGCGATAGCCCGGCATCGGCGCTAATGCGTGCTGCGGTACGCCTTGACCGCGAGCCAGACCACCAGGGCCAGACTCACCAGGACCACCTGCAGGACGGCGAAATGGACGTGATGCTTGTGCCGCTGGTCCAAGGCGCGGTAGCCGCGCGCGGCATGCTCCCACTTCGCGGCCTGCGCCTGCTTGAGGTCGGCGCCCAGCCTGGCGAGGTCCCAGACGATGAAGACGACCGCCAACAGGCCGACCAAGGCCGGAAGCAAGGGCGAGAACTGCAGGCCCCGACAGACCGCCAAGGCCGCGGGCGATTCCGTCTCCTGGCAGACCCCGTAAGAGAAGTAGATCCAGGCCAACGGCACGGCCAGGGCCAGCGGGATGAAGCCGATATGGATGGCCAGGGCCTTGCTCCGGATGCGGCGATGATGATGTTCGTGGTTCACCATTTCGGCCCCTTGGAGAAAGGCGAGCCTCTGAAGTCCGGCGCCTGAGCCGGAGCGCGGCTCTTGCGCGCATGCTGCGGGTCGGCGTCGTACGCCTCGAATTCCCTGAGCGCGGCCTCGCTGAAGATGCGCCAGGCCCGCTCGCAGTTCGGAGCGACGGGGATGGCGTTCAAGACGGCCTGCCGGTCGGCCATGGCCTGGCAGCCCCGGTCGCGCAGGGAACGGTCGAAGGCGACGTAAGGTACGACCAGGCCCGCCGCCCGCAGCAAGCCGGCCAGCACCTCGCGCAGCGCGGGCTGGTTGTAGGCGTTGCTGTGCCCGGCGGAACGCAGGGGCACCGCCGCCTCCTGAGCGAGGCGGCTAATATCCGGGACCGCCGCCTGCGGCGCGAACCCGGGCGCGGAGAGGACATAGCCCTTCCAAAGTTCGAAACGGGCCAGGGAGACGAGGGGCAGGTCCGGGAGGACCGAATCGAAGAGATGGCCGATGCCGGCATGGTACATCTTGTCGGGGTTCTTGAGCATCTGGTGCGAGAAAGCGTCGCCGTAGAGGTGGAAAGCGAAGCCCAAGGCGCAGGCCGCGTCGGCCCGGGCGCCGAGGTCGCCGGACGGGACGGCCCGCCGCTCCTCCAGGATGTCCTGGATGACGCGGCGGGACACCTCGCGCACGGCCGGCGGCCAGCCGCCGGTCAGGCCGTGCTGCAGCTGCTGGATGGTCACCATCCGGCCCACCGTGTCCGCGGGCCCGCGGTTGGCCACGACCCAGCGCGAGTAGTCCACCGGGTGGGTCATGAGCCGGCGATAGACGTCTATGGCGCTGAGCTCCGGGGCCTCGTCCGGCAGCTGGGAGCAGACCGCGACCAGCGCCTCTCCGTCGAACGTCGGCGCGGCGGCCTGGAGGGCCAGCCGGACGGTGTAGTAGTGGTCCTCTCTCTGATAGGCGGCTGAGGCGCAGGGCAGGAGCAGGGCCAGGAGCGACGCCGCCGCCGTCCAGCCCGGCCTGGGATCCCTGCGGTTGGAACGCGGAGCCATCAGCCCAGGCCGAAGATGCTGCGGATGCGCGAGAGCAGGTCGCCCTGCGCGCTCTGCAGGTGCTGGCGGCCGGCTTCCTCATCGAGGTCCGCGCGCGCGCTCTTGAGCTCGAGCTTGCGCTGGGCCAGGACCGACGAGATGGCTTCCGCGATCTGGGGGCGGTGGGCCAGGATGTCCCGGAAGCTCTCCCGATCGAGGCGGTAGCAGCCCATGTCGCTCATGGCCACGACCGTCGCCGAGCGCGGCTCGCCGGTCATGAGGCTCATCTCGCCCAGGAAAGCGCCGGCCTTGAGCCGGGCCACGCTCTGGGAGGCCTGGCCGCCGGAGGCCTGCAGGCGGACCTCGGCCTCGCCGTCATAGACGATATAGAGCCAGTCGTCCGGGGCCCCCTGCCGGGTGAGGGCCTCCCCCCGGGCGAACGGGGTCGCTTTGAGGCGGCCCGCCAGGATCCGGACCTCCTCCTCGTTGAGGCTCTGGAAGATGTCCACGCCCCGCAGGGCCGCCAGGCGCCGCTCCAGCTCGAGGCGGCGGCTGCGCTCCTGGATGTCGGCGTCCTTCTGGGTGACGACGATGGAGCGGTTGGGGATGGAGAGCTTGATGCCGACCCGCGCCAGGGCGTAGTAGATGCGCACGCGCACCTCGGAGGCCGTCGCCTCCGGCTGGTCCAGGGCGGTGAGCCAGTAGCGCGCGGCATAGACCGCATGGCTCTCGGCGAAATCGCGGAGCACGCACCAGGGCGGCGGGTCCGCGGCCACGCCCGGGGGCGGGTCGGCGCGCAGGGCCGCCTCCACGGCGGCGATGACCTCGTTGGGCGGCCGGTCGTAGTACACGTTGAACGGGATCTTCATCAGGCTGCGCGCCGGCGGCCCGCCGGCGCGGCCCAGGACCGTCACGGACCCCTTCATGAGGGTGCTGTTCGGGATGATGATGAGGTCGCCCGAGCCCGTGTCGAGAGTGGTCTGCCGCCAGCGGATCTCCCGGACCACGCCTTCGTCCGCCCCGGCGCGGATGCAGTCCCCTGGAGAGAAGGAGTTCTCCAAGTGCAGGACCATCCCGCCGATGATGTTGCCCAAGGTCTCCTGCAAAGAGAAGGCGACCACGGCGGTGACCATGGCCGAGGTGGCCAGGATCCCGGTCAGGTTGGCCCCTTCGTGGGAAGCGACGGTCAGCGCGGCACAGCCGTAGGCGAAGGCCAGGATGAGGTCTTGCAGGAGCGCGGGCAAAGACAGGCGCAGGACCGCCAGGACGATGCCGAAGACCACGGCGGCCGAGGCGTTGATGGCGGCCAGGGCCAAGAGCAAGGCCGAAAGCCCGTGCGTGATCCGGTAGAAACCGGCCTCCGGCGCGAACCCGAAGCAACGCAGGACCGCGGCCGCGAGCAGGCCCGCGGCCGAAGCCAGAGCCAGGAGCGCGGCGGCCGCCAGGCGTCGGCGCGCCGCGGGCGCCGCGGCGGAAAGGAGGGCGATCGCCGCCAGGAGCGCCGGATAGAGCCAGAGCAAAGTGGGGGTGAAGACGGCGGCCAAGCAGTCCCGGAAAGCCATGGAGGGATTCTAGCTAATCGGGGACGGAACGCACAGGCATGGGCGACTTTACTATGATGGAGGCAGCACCGGCAAAACCAAGGAGGGACCCATCATGGCTTGCAAAAGATCCAGCAGACAGTCCGACCTGAAATGCGAGATCGGAGTGCTCGCCGAGCAGATCAGCGACGCCATCAAGAGCGCGGCCCACAGCCGCGAGGTCTCGGACATCCGCTCCGAGATCGAAGGCAGCGTGCGCTCCGTCAGCGCGCGGATCGCCGAGGCCGTCAAGAAGGCGTCCCAGAGCCAAGCCCTCGCGGACATCAAGGGCCAGACCAGGAAGGTCGCGTCCTTGAGCCGGAAGGAAGGCCTCAAGGCCGCCAAGAACCTGCGCCGCAACCTCAGCGCCGGCCTCGACGCCGCGGGCCAGGAGCTCCAGCGCCTCGCCGAGAAGCTCAAGAAGCAGGGCTAGACCGCTCGGACGCGCAAGCCGGATTCTCGAGCTACGGCCGGAGCCCCTTGACCGGGCGCAGGCCGTAGCTGGCGCTGCAGTCGTCCGGGGACTCGTGGTCGCGGTAGTCGGCGCGCAGGTAGCCGTCGAGACCGGGGTTCCAGGAGCCGCCGCGGCCGACGCGGTAGATGCCCGCCGGCTGCTCCCGCGCGCGGCCGTCCTTGGCCGCCCCGGCGTAGGAGCCGTGGTACCAGTCCTGCGTCCACTGCGAGACATTGCCCGACATGTCGCACAAGCCCTGCAGCGTGTCCCCCTTGGGCTTGGAGCACACCGGCCAGGTGGAATTGCGGCCGCAGCCGTTGCCGCCATCGTCCATCACGGCTCTCTCGCAGGACGGGTTCTCTTTGCCCCACGGATAGGCCCAGTCCTGGCCCGCGCTCTTGGCCGCGTACTCCCACTCCGCTTCCGTCGGAAGCCTGCCGCCGACCCACTCGGCATAGGCCTTCGCCTGCCCCCAGTCCACGCAGACCACAGGCTGGTCGTCGCCCTGGAAATAGGCGGACAGGATCCCCTGGACCAGGCTCGAGCCGCCGGCGACGTAGCAGGTCCCGTCCGAGACATGCGCGGGGGTGCAGGCCCCGGCTTCCACGCAGGCCCGGTACTGCTGGAACGTCACCGCCGTCTTGGCCATGGCGAAAGGCGCGATGGTCACGCGATGGATCGGCTGGGCATCGCTCCAGGAATCGGTCCCCATCATGAAGCTGCCGCCCGGGATCTGGACCCATGAGATGCCCCCCCGGGACGTCTCCACCGGCTGGCGCGCCTTCGCAGCGCTCGGCCGGCTCTCCTCCCGCACCCCGTCCGGCGCCAAGGGGGCGAGGTCCGGACCCGTCTCGCCAGCCGAGACCCCCACCACCGCCTCCTCACGGCCGACGAGCACCGGCGTCTGCCTGCGGCCGCGCAAGGTCGCCCGCAAGGCGCGGGACGCATAGCGCCGCAGATCCCCGGCCGTCACCTTGGCCTGGCCCACCCATCCGCGCAGCCCGCCCAAGACCAGGTAGCTGAAGGCCGGCCTCCGCGCGCCAGGCAGGGAACCGGCGGCCTGGTCGCCCTGGGCCGCGGTGAAGACCACCATCCGCGGGTCGACCCGCGCGGTCGCCGATGAGTGGCGCAAGGCCGGCAGACCCGGCGCCAGGGGGACGCCGTCCTCCAGCCGCCCAGAAAATCCAGCGTCGAGCACCACGCGGATGGCGCCGGCCTGGCTCTCGCCTAAAGCCTCCAGGAGCTCCTGGCGGCCCAGGCTCAGGCTCTGGAGGCTCTCGGCTCCCCGCTGCGCGTCCACCGCCACCAGAAGCCCGTCCTGGCCGTCCGCGTCCGGCGCCCCATGCCCCACGAACACGAACCAAAGCGTCCCATCCGCGTCGACCCGCGCCGCGGCGGAGCGCGCCGCGGCCAGGATCCTATCGCTCGTGGCGTCCGCGCCGGTCAAGAGGGTCACGCTGCGCGCCGGGACGCCGAGCGTCTGCCTGAAATAGTCGGCCCAGGCCTGGGCATTGGCCTCGGCGCCGTGGACCGGCGGCAGGAACGTGTAGCCCTCCACGCCCACCACCACCGCGCCGTCGCTCTCGCCGCCCCCCACCGCCGGCGCGGGCTGCGACAGGTCCGGCCATGCCGCCTGCGCAAGCCCCGCGACCGGCAGGGCGCAGAGGACGCCGAGCGCGGGCAGGACTCCCCGGAGCCTCATCTTCATGGCGCGAAGGGCCGGGGCTCGCCCGGCCGGGTCGGAGGCTCGGTCACGGGCTCAGGGCCCCCGAGACGTCGAAAGCCACCTCGGCGGAGGGCTTCTGCGCCGAGAGACGGATATCGCCGCGATGCCCGCGCACCGCGATGTCCTCCCGGCGCGCCGGCAGCTCGGCGGCAGGGACCGAGAGCGCCAGATAGTAGTCGCCGGCGAAGAGCCCCGAGAACCGGAAGCGGCCGCTGCCGTCAGCCCAGGCCGAGGCCACGAGGCGGTCCGGACCCAGGGAATAAGGCTCCTGGAGTCCGCGCCGCGCATAGAGGGCCACGCGCGCCCGGCGCAGGCCGCGGAGGCTGCCGCGGATGGCTCCCGGCCGCAGAGCGCCTTCGATCCTGGGCGGCGCGAAAAGGCCGGGCGCCGCGCCCAAAGCCGCCGCCGCCCGGGCGCTCCAAGCCGCGGCCGGCCGCGCCAAGCCCAGGTGCGCGTAGTCCTGAGCCAGCAGCCCAGCCCCCAGCCCCCCGATGCGCCAGCGGCGTTCGTCGGCCAAGGAGTCCAGGAGCCCCGCGGCCAGCGCGTCCGGGGGGGCCGCGGCCAGATGCTGGGCCAGGACGAGCCAGGCCAAGGGATCGCCGCCGCGCTCCGCGGCCCAGAGACTGCCGCGCAGGCGGCCCACATCCTGGCGCCGCGCATAGCCTTCCCAAAGCAGCCGCCGCGCCTGGCTGCGCCAGACCGAGAGCGGCCGTCCCGCGAGCCAGCCCTCCAGGCGCCGCAGGCTGGGCTCGGAAAGGTCGGCCGTCCCCGCGATCCCGGTCGCGGCGTCATAGACCTCGAAGTCGGCTCGCCCCTGCGGCGCGGTCAGGACCAGGACCGTCTCCCGGCCCGCGGGCTCGCGAGGGATGCCCGCGGCCTGGGCCAGGCTCCGGGCGCCGGCGTCGCACCGGACCGCGGCCCAGACGTGGAGGCCGAGGGCCGGGATGAGGAACGCCGCGGCGCAGCCCACCGAGCGCCGCACCTCCGTCCCGCCGCGCCCGGCCGCCCAGCGCCCCAGCGCCAAGAGCGCCGCGCTCAGGAAGAAGACCAGCCAGCCCACGCCCAGCGCGGCCAGGATCGGCTCGCGCAAGTCCGCGGCGCCCGGCGCGAACCAGACGTTGAGCAGAAGGTCGAACCAGGTGGCGGCGGCGAAGCGAGCGGCCCAGACCAGTCCCCCGGCGCCCGCCAGGAGCGCGGGAGCCACGGACGCGGACTTAAGCCGGTCGCGATTGAGCCCCCAGTCGAGCGCGCGCCAGAGCTCCCGGGCGACGAGGAAAAAGGCCGCGGCGAGCAGGAGCAGGACCACGGCCGGGATGAGCCGGCCGGCAGGCCCCCGCGCCGCGGCCAGGGCCAGGGAGTACAGGGCCCAACCCGGCCGGCGCGGCACCACGTAGTCCGTGGCGGCGGGCAGGCGGTCGAGCCAGGTCAAAGCCGCCAGTCCCAGCGCGGCGAGGGCCGCGGGCGGTGCGGCGTCGGCGAACGGCCGCTCTGGTCGCATTCCGGCCGCCTCAGTGGCCCTTGCTGCGGCCCTTGATGCGCAGCGCCGAGACCAACCCTTCGTCCTTGGGCGGGCGCGGAGGCTTGTCGATAGGCCGCTGCGCCAGCACGACCATGCGCGGGCTGTCCATCCCGTAGGGCTCGTCCTCGTAGCCGCCCCAGACTTTGAGGAAGGACAGGCCCGCGCGATCCAGGAGGCTCTTGATCTCGGTGAGAGTGTAGACCCGCAGGCTCATGAAGGAGGGGGCCCGCCCGCCGTCCAGGCCGACGATGGTGCGGTGGTCGTTGAGCCGGCCGGTCTCCAGGTCGAAGGAGATTCGGTCGAGCGAGACGGAGCCGTCGGCGCTCTCCCCCGGGGCCCAGTGGTTGGGCTCGAAATGGCGCATGAGCCATTCCTTATTGAGCATGTCGAGCAGGAGCCGGCCCCCGCTCTTCAAGCCCTTGCGCGTCCCTTCCAGGACCCGAAGCTGGTCGCGGTCGTTGGGCAGGAGGCCCAGGGCGCACTGGAGATTGACCACCACGTCGAACTCGCCGCGGTAGGAAATCTGGCGGATGTCGGTATGGAGGAAGTGGACGTTGAGCCGCTCCTCGCGGGCCGCGGCCCGGGCCGCGGCCAGAGCCCCCTCCTGGGAATCGATGCCCAGCACGCGGTAGCCCCGCCGGGCCAGTTCCAGGGTCTGGCGGCCGTTGCCGCAGGAAAGGTCGAGCACGCGCGAGCGCGGCTCCAGGCTGATGTAGCGCTCCACTCCGTCGACCTGGGCCTGGACCTGCGCGGCGGGCAGGAGGGGCAGGCCGGCCTCCGGCTGCTGCGGCCTCTGGGCCGCGCCCTCCTTGCGTGTCACGGTGGCATTCTACCACAAAGGCGCACGATCCGGGCCATAGGCCTTTAGGCCCAGCCGCCGTGTCCCCGCATGGCCCTGGGGGCTCGCCGGGGCGGAGGCTATACTGACCATGAAGGTCGTCACCCTCCTACCCGGACGCAGACGCGGAAAGGGCGGACGGGATCCCGGGTGACCACCGAGCCGAAGAGGACGCCCCTCCAAGGCATTCGACGAGAGTCCGCCTCGCGTCCCAGGGAGGCGGACTCTTCTTTTATTGGAAGTCCTTGGCCGTGGGCACGGTCTCGGGGCCGGTGTCCTTGTTGACCACGATCTCGATGACGGGGCTGACCCAGCGGTTGTTGCCCTTGGTGATGACGCAGAGCCGGTAGTACCAGAGGCCCGCGTCCAGCTTGGCGTCCACGTATCGGGTGGCCGCGCGATTATCCGTGGAGAAAAGCTCCCCGTTCTCCGGGTAGACGGGATCGTGCATGGTCGAGGAGCGGACCAGTTTGTAAGCCTTGAAGTCCGCGCGCTTGTACGTCTTCCAGGTCGCGACGACCCGCCCCCCCTCGTACCGGGCCGCAAAGCCGATGGAACGCACCAAGGTCGGAGGCCTGAAGAGGAGCGGCTGCTCCTGCGCCCGCGCCGACGCGGCCAGGGCGCAAGCCAGGGCCGCGCCCAGGGTCAGTCTTGCTAAGGTCATGGCTCCTCCAGTCCGATCGGGGTTATCATAGCACAGCCCAAGGGCACGGAAAAGGGCCTCTTATCCCAGGCAGGGGCCGTCGGTCCGTAGTATAATAGAAAAGGATCTCCCGAACATGAAGATAGCCTCGGTCATCCTGCCCCTGCTCCTTCTGGCCCCCAGTCTCGCGGCCGCGCAAAAAGGCGGTCAGCCCCATGGTCCCGGAGCGCGGCGGGCGCGCCGGGGCCCGGCGCCGATCCAACGCGTCTCGGCGCCTGCCCGCGCCCAACCACAAAGGATCGTGGTCCCGGTCCGCCGGCCGGCGCCTGCGGTATCGGGAGTTCCGCAGGTGCCGGCCGGACGGATTTCCTTACGGCCGGCGCGCCCAGCCATCGCGCCGAGACCCGTCGCGCGCCCCCGGCCCATCCCGGACCGCCGGGAGCTCCTGCGCGACCACCGCCAGCCCAAGCTTCCAGAACAGGACGAGCACGGCTCTCCCATCAGGGCCAAGCCCTTGACCCGGCCCCCGGCCGCGCACCGAGCGGTCCTCGACAACCGGGCCGTGGTCAAGAGCATCACGGCCGGCCAGAAGACCGAGGTCAAGACCGAGAACTACTACTGGCACACGGACCACGGCGTGCGCTACTGCCACTACTTCGACAAGCACGGCGCCCACTGGTACGGGTTCTACGACGGGCCGCAGTTCTACTGGACGCGCTACTATGCCGGCCGCTGGTGGTGGCATGACGCGGACCAGACCCGCTGGCTCTATTACAACGACGGCTCCTGGCTCTGGCAGGACCCGGCCCAGCCGCAGACCGTCTACGTCTATGTCGACAACGGCTACGCCCCCTACAGCGCCGCCCACCCGCCGCTCATCTCGAACTACGAGACCTTGGTCGCCCCCCCGGAGGAGCCCCCCCAGCCGCAGTACAAATCCGACGTGGACACCCCGAACTATCAGGCCAAGGAGAATCCCAACAGCTTCGCCGTGGTGGTCGGGATAGAGAATTATTCGACCCTGCCCAAGGCCGATTTCGCGGCGCGCGACGCCCAGGCCATGCGCGACCACCTCAAAAGCCTCGGCTATCCCGTGCGCAACACCATGTTCCTGGCCGACGGCAACGCCGTCCGTTCCGGCCTGGAGAAATATGTCGACTCCTGGCTGCCCCAAAAGGTCAACGCGGACTCGCGCGTCTTCTTCTATTTCGCGGGCCATGGCGCGCCGGACCCCAAGAGCGGACAGACCTACCTGATGCCGTGGGAGGCGGACCCCAAATACCTCGACAACACCGGTTATCCGATGAAGAAGCTCCTCGCCGCGCTCGATGCCTTGCCCGCCAAGCAAGTCTTCGTGGTGCTCGACGCCTGCTTCTCCGGAACGGGCGGCCGCTCGGTCCTGGCCGAAGGCACCCGGCCCCTGGTCACCAAGGTGGACCTCGGCCGCGGCTCGGGCAAGCACCTAGTCATCTTCACAGCCTCGGGCCCGGATGAGATCACGGGCACGTCCAAAGAGCAGGGCCACGGCCTCTTCACCTACTACTTCCTCAAGGGGCTCAACGGCGGCGCGCAAGACAGCAAGGAAGGCGTGATCGTCCAGGACCTCTACGACTACCTCAGGCCCCAGGTCGAAGACGCGGCCCGCCGCGACAACCGCGACCAGAGCCCGCAGCTCTTCGTGCCGCCCGAAGGCCAGCGCCGACTCCTCATCAAGGACCTGCGCTGACGCTGGCGGCGGGGCTACCGGCGGGACTTGAGGAGGATCTTGAGCCCAGCCAGGGTGAGGACTTCCTGCTTGCAGGTCCGGCCGGTCTCCAGGTAGAGCTTGAGCTTGGCCAGGGCGTCCTCCCAGCCCGTCGCGAAACAGGCGTAGGCCTTGTCCGCGGCCACCCGGCGCGGGAAGCCCGTGTGGAGCAGGGTCACCTCGCAGCCGCCCCGCTTGGGCAGGATGAAGAAGCTGCACAAGGGCGGGACGCCGTTCTTGCGCGAGCCCGCGCGCCACATCCAGGCCACCTTCCGCTCAGGCTCGAGGTCCACGAAGCAGCCCTCGCGTTCGCCGGAGAAGCTGCGGCAGCCGGGCCGCTTGGGCCAGACCATGCGCAGGCGGCCCGCGTTGCGCGCGTCGGTCTCGGCGCCGGTGAGCCACCAGCGGCAAAGCTCCCGGGCGGAGGTCAGCACGCGGTAGACCGCGGCGGGCTTGGCCTTGACCCTCACGGACAGGCGCAAATCACGCGTCCGCGACCGGGGTCGCGCAGGGACGCGGGGACGGGCCTTCTCGGCGCACATGGCTGACTTGGGGACGCCCGTCAGAGTCCTACTTGGCGGGGTTTGCTCCGGGACGGCGGCGGGAGCGCTGCGCCCCCGGGGCCGTCCTTGAGCGGCACGAACGACTTCACCAGATCGGAGAACTGCTTCTCGTAACTCGCGTAGGCTTGGCGCGTGGCCGGATAGGTCAGCACGTAGAAGCCGCTGGACATGGGCAGGACCGCATAGGCGTGCTTGCGCGGGTTGATGGTCTTGCCGGACTCGTCGGCCATGGTCCCCCAGCGCGCCCCGGGCGCCACGGGCCCGGCGGAGACCACGACGAAGTACTTGAACTTCCGTCCGTCGACCTCGAGGTCCTGGACCGGTCGGTCCATGCGGCGCTCCTTGCCGTAGACCGATTCCAGGATCTGCTGGATGAAGTCATCCGGCCCGCTGTACATCTCCGACTGCCCGTCGCGCAGAAGGTGCGTGGCGTAGCGCGTGTACCAGCGCACGCTGAAGCTCGGCGCTCCCAGATAGAACTCGGGCTCGAAGGGCCCAAGGAAGGTGAGGTTAGTGAAATGCGTCCCCTCCGAATCGTACATCACGTCCCAGGCCCAGGGGACGTCGCACTGAAAATCCCGGTTCGGAGATGTATAGAGGGAATGAGCGGGCGGCTGGCAGCCGATGGCGGACAGTCCGCCCAGCGCCAGGATCACCGCCGCTAAGGTCCGTTTCATAAAGCCCGTTGTGAGTATATCAGGAGAAAACCGCTTTGTCCAGGAAAGGCCCCCCTCCTAGATCCTCAGACAAGGTGGCCCAGTAAGAAATAAAATACCTCGCGTCCCGTCGAAAGGGAAGAATCGGTGAAAAGCGTCAACTTTTCACCCGCGAGGTGAAACAATGATAGCGCAAAATCTGCACCGTTTGAAAGTGGAAAAGACGTCCCACCACCTGACTTCTTTCGCCGGCCTGCCCCTGCTGACAGAACTCGCCC
>Ga0118677_10000524_pt1 | contig 83631 bp, 39 predicted proteins | sample AliMusrvi5mmetaG_FD_86154 | JGI IMG/M metagenome (GOLD analysis project Ga0118677, IMG submission 86154)
ATTACGCCGGGCTGGTGAAAGGTTACCACTTCTGGAACCTCTACACGCTGCTTGAAGGGGAACGGGAAAAACTCACTGACCATCCGCTGCTGGAAGTGATGGCGGCGAAGCGCCGTGTGGAAGACCCCATCGGCCTGGAATGGAGCAAAAAACACATCACGGAAATCTCGCCCGCGCTCGGCTACGTGGAAACCCTCATCGGCAACACCAACCAGATCGTTCACCAGCTGCTCGAACGGGGCGTGACGAAATATCCGGCGCTCGTAACCTTGTTCCGCCGATCGAACGCGATTTTTGCCAGCTTCCGCAGCCGCAACGGCGACGCGCTGAAGCTGGCCGCAAAATTCCAAGGCGGCGGCCATGCGAACGCGGCGGGGGCCATTTTGCCAAAATCCGTGCGGACGGTGGAGGACGGCGTGGAATTTCTCCGCCAGATGCTCAACCCGAAACCCCAGTCGAGCCTGAACAATCTGGAAAGTTTGTTTGCCGGGCTGGATGTCGAGAAGAAGTGATTAAGCAAAATCAATTGGCAGCCTTTCCCGGCGCGCGTTCATTGCTCATTGCCCGACAGGTTTATGATGGACAGAATTTTGCGACCAGAATAGAGTCGCATCATGAAACCAGATAAGCCACAAATCTGTTGGTCTGCCTAGTTATTGAACCCGCTATCGCATGAAATATGAACAATTGGCGTCTCATTTGGTTGGTTGTGATCTTAGCCAACGTTTTACAACGCACACTGGGGCAGGGTTTCTTAAATCTCGATTTTGAATCAGCCGATCTTTCAGCCTATGGCAACGGAGCTCAATCAGTTCCTACAATCACCGCAATACCTTACTGGACGGCCTACGCCTTTGGAAACCCGCGATCAGATGTTTGGTTCAACGGCATCTACCCTAGTGGATCGGGAGTCTGCATTGAAAACTCAAACAACCCTTTCGGATTACCACAAGTCCAAGGCGGAAACTTTATCGTAGTTCAAGGCAGTAATTCGCGCTTCTACGTTGGCAGCGCAGCAATTGGGCAGACCGGGCAGATTCCATCTTGGGCAATGTCTATGATACTTTGGGGTGCGATGGGCACAGCAACCACCAACGTCACATTCAACGGTGTTTTTTTGCCGCTATCGCTAACCAGCGTAGTTTATGACAGCAGCGGGACAAACTACGCCTATGCGATTTATTCCGCCGACGTTTCCACCTTCGCCGGTCAAACAGGAGAACTACGGTTTACTGCTTACGCAAACCAAGTGCTTTTATTTGACAACATCCAATTCTCCACATCACCCGTTCCCGAACCGAGTACGCTGGCACTGCTGGCGGCGGGGCTGGTGGTTGGGTTTGGAGTGTGGAGGAGGAGGAAATAGGAGTTAGGAAATAGGAGTTAGGAGTTATGAGTTCATGTTCGGCGCGGGTCTCCCGACCCCGCCGAAAGCTCCGACCGCAGGTCTCCCGGTGAATGGGAGACCTGCGGTCGGCGGTGTGGCTCGGTCGGGAGACCGGCCACAACAAGGTCGGGAGATTGGCCACAACAGGCGTGAGTTTGCCGGTTAGAACCGAGCATGGCACGGTGCCAGTCCAGCCCATGCGAACGAACTTAAGGATTTTTTGGTATTACTATCCAATTTGGGATCTCCGTATCCCAAAGGGATTCTGTCCCCTAGCCCATGGTTGCCGCTGCCCGGCAACCCTGGGTACAGGAATAGACGAGGCCCTACCCCAACGGGGTTGTGTCCCTCGGAAGTAATTAGTCCCCTATTTAGGGACACAACGCCGTTGGCGTAGAAGGTTTTGTGGATACCGTTTCCCAGGGTAGCCTGTGCGGCAACCCTGGGCTAGGAGACATAACGCCGTTGGCGTAGGGAATGGTCGGGAGACCGGCCACAACAGGCGTGAGTTGTAGGGTGGGCCGAGTGAAACGAGTCCCACCAACTAGGATTCAATACGTATTTTGGTGGGACTCGTTTCACTCGGCCCACCCTACGCCTGCAACTAGAACCGGATGAGCCGTCACAATTCAACGAGGAAAGGAGAATTGTTATGAACCTTTTCAAGCTCAATCGAATCGTGGACGCGCTGGGTTCCGCCGCGACGCCTAATAATCAACGGAACCGCGCGTTGTTTTTCAGGCCCCTGCAATTGTTTCTGACGGCGCTGGCCGCGCTGCTGGCGATGGCCCTCGGGACGGTTAACGCGGTGGCAGCCGACGGGACGTGGATAAACGCCACCAAAGGCACCCAGGACTATGAGACCACAACCAACTGGACTGGTAGCCCCGGCATCGTAGCCGACGGCGCGGGTGCTACGGGCACTTTCCAAGTCGCCCCTAGTGGTGGCAACCAAATCATCCGACTTAATGGCAATTCGCGCACATTAGGCACCATGCTTCTTCAAACCAATAGCAGGAGCCAAACTATTTCAGCCAACTCGAACGAGACGCTGACCTTCGACAACAACGGCAGCACTGCCCAGCTCACGAGAAACACCTCAGGAAATAACACTTACTTCTATCTTCCGATCCTGCTGAACAGCTCGCTGAACATCTCTAACAACGACACGGGTAACAGGACTCTCAATTTTCAGACCGGACAAGGTACCGGAGCAGCCCATTCCGCCACCTTCACCAACAACACCGCCAACGCCTTGACGATCACGAACAATGGCACCGGCGGCACCGGGGCCGGGGTGCTTTTTGACAATATTATTTCCGACGGCACAAAAGGCGGAACCATATCCCTCGTTCAGTCGAGTGCGACCTCTTTCAGCTCCCTGGACGTTGCCAATACTTACAGCGGCTCGACCACCCTCACGTCCGGCACCCTGAATTTGGCGAACGCCAATGCGATCCAGAACAGCACGCTGATGATGAACGGCGGCACGTTGTTGATGAGCGGCGGCACGGCGTTCAACTTCGGCGGGTTGTCGGCGTCCAAGAGCGGGGCGGGCTATGACATCGGCCTGACCAACAGCGCCGGTACGGCGGTGGCGCTGACCGTCGGCGCGAATGGTTTGAACACCACCTATGCTGGCGTGCTCTCCGGTAGCGGAAGCCTGACGAAGATCGGCGCGGGCATGCTGACGCTTTCCGCCGCGAACACCTACAGCGGTCCGACCAACGTCAATGGCGGCGTGCTCGCGGTGGGCGCGAGTAATGCGCTCTCCCAGTCGTCTGACATGTCTGTCGGATACCAGGGCACGGCCGGCACGCTCGACGTCACCGGTGCTAGCGGGCAAACGGTCAAGTCGATTTCGATCGGAGCGCAAGGCGCACTGAACGTGACCACGACGAATCCCTTGACGAGCCTTGGCACCGCGAGTTTCGATCCCGCCAGCACGATCAATATTTCCGGTGCCATCACTACTCTCCCGGAGCTGCTGATTTCCTACGCCGGCTCGACACCGGGTGCGTTCGGCACCGTTAATTACTTCAACGGCATCTCCTGGGGCAGCCTGCCTGCCGCTTACAGCCTGCAATACAGCGGCGGTTCGGTGGAAATCGTCGCCGCGGCGGCCGCAAGCCCGAGCGTTTGGAAGGCGGCCGTCGATGGAAACTGGAGCGACGGGACGAAGTGGACGGGCGGCGAGCCTAACGCCACGAGCGCCGGGGCAATCGTCAAATCCCCGACCAACGCCGCAGTGACCATTACGCTCGACCTGCCGAAGACCATCGGCTCCCTGGAACTGGGAAATTCGGACAGCGCCACCCTGGGCTACACGATCCGCGGCAGCGGCGCGAACTCGCTGACCTTGAACAATTCCACCAGCGCCGCAACGATTGTCGTGGACGACGGCGCGCACGTCATCGATGCCACGGTCAATCTGACCAACGGCCTCGATATCAGCGGCAGCGGGAAGCTGACCTTCAGCGGCAGCATCACGGGAGTCGGCCCGTTGACCATGAGCGGCACTGGCGGCACGCTGCTGCTCAGCGGCACGGGGAACTATAACAACGGCACGAATGTGCTTGCCGGCATCCTGGCCGTAACCACCAGCACCGCCCTGCCCGACAATCAAAGCTTGACCGTCGGGGCCGGCGGGACGCTGATCTTCGATCCTTCGTTCAGTTTCTCGCCGATCATCGCTTCCCCGCTGTCGCCGCAGGCCACCAATTCGCCGGTCAATCCCGTTCCGGAGCCGGGTGCGCTGGCCTTGTTGCTGGCAGGGCTGGTGGTTGGATGTGGAGCGTGGAGGAGGAGGAAGAAATAGATTGCAAATTGAGAATTGCAAATTGAGAATTGCAAATTGCAAATCCGACGGTTCGGCGCGGGTCTCCCGGTGAATAGGAGACCTGCGGTCGGCGGTGTGGCTCGGTCCGGAGACCGGCCACAACAGGAGTGAGTTGTAGGGTGGGCCGAGTGAAACGAGTCCCAGCATGAGAGACGCGACGGATGGTGGGACTCGTTTCACTCAAGTTAGTCGCTACGCGACGTGGACTGGATCCCACCTGATTGACGCCTCGCAAAAGCATCGGCCGTCATGTCGCCACCGCGGAACTTGTAAAGCCATGCGGGGTTAGATAAGAACCCCTCCCGCCTCGAACCGTTGTCCGGATGAAACGGCCCGCCAGAAGTGGAGTTAAGTTGTCGAGAATGGTTCATCCACAACTGGTGGTGGCGTCGCCAACCACAAACAACGCTTCAATTACTGGCCAACGTAATATGATAAAACGAGGACTTCGTACACGTCCGAAAACAACTTGTGGTGCGGGCGTCTCGCCTGCACGTGCAGCCGGGGCGGCCGCACCACAAAACCAGGGAGTTAATGATGAAACGAGAACTTAACGCCACGTGTCGGCGCGACTTTCTGAAGAACACCGGCTGCGCGGTTGCGGCATCGGCGTTGGCGGGCGTCGTGGTTCCCCCGGTTCATGCTGCCGAAAACAACACGATCCAGGTGGCCTTGGTAGGCTGCGGCGGACGCGGCAGCGGCGCGGCGGGCGATGCGCTAGGCACCAACCACAAGGGTCCCATCAAGCTTGTTGCCCTGGCCGATGTCTTTGAAAACCGGCTCGATAGCAGCCACCGTAATCTACAGAGGCAATTCGGCGACCGCGTGGACGCGCCCAAGGAACGCCAATTCCTCGGCTTCGACGCTTACCGCAAAGCGATGGACTGTCTCAATCCGGGCGACGTGGTGATCCTCGGCACTCCGCCGGCCTTCCGCTGGGTCCACTTCGGCTATGCGATCCAGAAGGGCCTGAACGTGTTCATGGAAAAGCCGACCACGGTGGACGGTCCCACCACGAAGAAGATGCTCGCCTTGGCGGAGGAATCGGTCAAGAAAAACCTCAAGGTGGGCGTGGGCCTGATGGTTCGCCATTGCCGCGCGCGGCGGGCGCTCCACGAGCGCATCCAAGGCGGCGAGATCGGCGAGATCGTCGCCTTGCGGGCCTCGCGAATGGTTCAGGCCTACCTCGGCTTCTATGGTCCAAAACCCAAGGAGCAAAGCGAGCTGCTCTATCAGACGCGTCTCTTCCACGGCTTTCTCTGGGCCAGCGGCGGCCTCTTCAGCGACCTCTATATCCACCAGATTGACGAATGTTGCTGGATGAAGGATGCCTGGCCGATTTACGCCCAAGCCAACGGCGGCCGAGACTACCGCGGCGATTGTGTCGATCAGAACTTCGACAACTACTCGGTCGAGTATGTCTTTGCCGACAACGCACGGCTGTACCTCTACGGCCGCTGCATCAATGGCTGCCACACCGAGATGACCGGCCAGGCCTTCGGCACCAAGGGCCTGGCGGTGATCGACGACGGCGGCCATCACCCGGGCAGGTGCCGCATCTACCGGGGGCGGGCCATGACCAAGGACAAGCTGGCCTGGGCCTTTCCTCAACCCGAACCGTCCCCCTATGCGTGCGAATGGGAAGACTTGATCGACGCCATCCGCCACGACACACCTTACAATGAGGCGAAGCGCGGGGCCGAAGCGAGCCTCGTCACGTCGATGGGACGCATGGCCGCCCATACCGGCCAGGTGGTGACCTTTGAACAAATGCTCAACTGCCCCCACGAATTCGCACCCGACTTGGACAAGCTGACGATGGATTCATCCGCACCGCTGGTGGCGGGGCCGGACGGAAGGTATCCGGTTCCGCAGCCGGGCATCGTTACACAACGGGAGTATGGAACTTGATTCAAGTCGTCGCGTAGCGACGTTACGATGGTAGCCGTGGGTTTTAACCCACAGATCGGATCCCGCGAAATTGCCCTCCGTCGCGTAGCGACGATTGAAAACGAGACGCGTGCCATCGGGAACCGGGCCATTTCAATCGTCGCTACGCGACTGACAGAACGGTTGGGCCATGCGTTCTGAGGGTTGAAACCCATGGCTACCGTCGCGTCGTCGCTACGCGACGATGGACTCACGTGTGGCGACCACAACCGGTGGTGGCGTCGCTAAAGCTTCGCAACCACCGGCTAATGGCTTTAACCCCTCGGGGGTCGGAATTCGCCAATCCGTTATTCAGACAACCTACAACCCCGCGAACCCTTCTGTCCTGACGAGAAAGAAATTCATGAAAGATGGCAAAGTGACGAACCTGAAGACATTGTTTGGCGCGACATGCCTGCTGGCGGTGACGCTGATCGACCTCGCCAACCTTTCGGCGGCTGCCAAAAACGCTGAGCCGCGGACTTCGCTGACCGCGGCCGGGGAGAAGCTGCAAGCAGACTACTCCGAGATGCTCACGGCATTGCAGGCGGAGATCGGCAAATCGCTGCCGAAGATCGACGAGCAGAAACGCGGCGCATTTCTGAAGGCAAACTCCGCGCTGGCGGCCGCGCAATCGGCGGTGAAGGCCGCCGCGAGCGCCTCGCAGCGCGTGGCCAAATCGAAGGATGCCAAGCAGAAGGAGGCTGCGGCAAAGGCCTGCCGGGCCGCGGAAAACGCGCTCTCCCAAACGCAAGAGGACGCGCTGGCGGCGGCCAGGATCCTCCTGGCGGAGGTGCAATCATTCCTGGCAAGTGACAAGATGGACGCAAAGTTGGTCAAGTGTACCGTGCTCGCCAATGCAACGCCGCGCGGCCTGGCGGAGTTCGCCCAGCAGGGGAAGGAGCAGGAAGCCCTGCTGAAGAAGCTTCTGAGCGATGATAAGTTGATGAAGGAGATGCTGGTGGCGGGCGGCGCCAAGGAGGGCAATTACGGTCGGGCGATGCAGATTTACACGGCGATCCAAAAGGCGAGCACAAAGGCCGACGAAGGTCTTTTCCAACGTCTGGCGTTGGGCACCGCCCTGGAGCACGCCGTGCCGGTGAGGCAGCGGAATCCCGTTGACCGGCCGGATGCCCCGGCCATCGTGGACCCAGTGAAACGCTACCTGCATTACGAGAAGGCCTATCTCGATGGCGAACTAGATCCCGCCTTCAAGGGCATGTCCGTCTGGGAGTATCGGATGATCGTCAACAGCGACGCTCCGGATCGCGTGCTGGCGTGGGGCCGCGAGATGCTGCGGAACTACCGGCCCGACCACATCAACAACCCGAACTATGGTTGGCGCTATTCGGGGGCCGTCAAGACGGAAGTCAAGTACGGGGGTGAGAAGGAGTTCAAGGATACGGATTCCCTGGAATTCTACCAGAATATCATTAAGAATGGGGGCGTCTGCGGACGGCGCGCGTTCTTCGGGCGGTTTATCCTCTGTAGTTTTGGCATCCCGGTGTGGGGAGTGACCCAGCACGCGCATGCCGCGCTCGGCCACTGGACGCCGAAAGGATGGGTGATCAACCTCGGCGCGACTTGGAAGTGGAGCTGGTGGGACCACGAAAAGACACGTCGCAGCGGCACGGACTTCCTGCTGGAGACGCAGGCGCGAGCAGATCCGCGGGATTACCAAAAGGTCTTGCGGGCGCAGTGGATCGGCGAGATCCTTGGCGAGGAGGCTTACAACGACCGCCTGAACATTGCCGGCGGCTTCTGGAGCGCCGTGGCCCATTGCCAGGCAGAAGCGATCGTTGCCGCGGCCAAGGCGGTTGAGTTAGGCCCGCTCGGCCAGGACATTGCCGAAGCCAATCAATCGAAGGAGGCCGAGGCGATTGAAAAAGCCCACATTACGGAAGCGGACAAGAAGATCGTCGTCGGCTCCGACGGGGCAATCGCGATTCCGGCGGCGGCATGCAGCAAGCCGACGGGCAATACGAAAACAATCGCGTTCATGAAGAGCCATGCCGGCGGGATGCAACTGCACTACAATCGGCTGGGTGGCGAGGAGGCGTTCGAGTACACGTTCGACGCGCCGCAAGCCGGGAAGTACGCGCTTGCTGCACGCGTGGCGACGGTGAGTTCCGACCAGAAGCTCTCAGTCGCGCCCAACGGACTCCAGGAGCCGATCGTCGTGGCCATGCCCTGCACCCTTGGCATGTGGCAGGATACCGAGCCGGTCGAGATCGCGTTGGTCAAAGGACAAAATGTTCTGCGGTTCACGCGCAAGGCCCCGTTCCGCGGCCTGACCATCAAGCAATTCACGCTAACACCGCTGAGGTAAGGCGTTGTAAAAGAATCAACCACCCGCCAGAATTTCAAGTAGGTCAGGCATTCCAGCCTGACAGTTCCCGGTTGTCAGGCTGGAAAGCCTGACCTACAAAAGAATAACTAGAAAAGGAAATGTTACCGATATGAAAACCACAATTTTCGCCTTTAAGAAGGCAGCAAAACTCGGGTACCTGCTGGCAGTCCTAGCCATTGGCATCTCGGCTGTTAGCGCGGCCGAAGGGAATGCCAAGACGGCGATTCAACTGGACCTCCCCAAGCCGGATGGCAAACCCGGTGACGCCACCAAGCCAGTCAAGGTTTACATCCTGGCGGGGCAGTCGAATATGGTCGGCATGGGCGACATCAGCGGTGCCCGGCCGCTCTATCCGAGCGTGTTTCTTTCGGCCGATCCGGCGATTATCCCCGGTGTTATGCCCATTGGAGGGGCTGCGGTGGTGGCCCACGGCGCCTACCAGTCGGCCGATCTCAAAGCGGACAAGGGTGCCGTGGTTAGCCTCTACCAGGGCGCATACGATCCGATGGCAGACTATGCCAAGCTGACGCCGGCCAAGGCGGCGACGGTGGCCCTAGGCACCGTGGGGGCGAGCCTGCCCGCGATCGCTGGATCGCATACCGTCGTGGCGACCGCTTGGATCACCGTTCCTGCAACGGGAACCTACACCCTGCATCCCGGCTTCGGCGACAGCACCCACGCCATCGTGACCCTCGAGGGCAAGGAGGTCTACCGCAAAGAGGTAGGGAGCAAGCCCGTGTGCGCGAAGGTCGCGCTCGAAGCGGGCAAGCGCTATCCCATCGCGATCACCTACTTCAAGAGCGGTTCGGCCGCGTTCTGGATCGAGCAGGTTGACCTCGAGGGCAAGGGTGATCTCGAGACCGTGACGAAGAAGGACAAAAAGTTCCAATACCTGCTCGATGAGGCGGGCAACTGGACGGTCCGCAACGATGTCTACTTCCAGGAAGCTCGGCTCGTGGAAGGCGGCAAAGGCTGTCCCTTGAGCGCCACTGCCAATAGCACGTGTTTACCGAGGTCTAGATCCATTGGGCCGGAAGTGGGCTTCGGTTATGTGATGGGCACGTTCCACGACGAGCAGGTTCTTCTGATCAAGACCGCCCAGGGCAACCGCTCTCTGGGGTACGACTTCCGGCCGCCCTCCAGCGGCAGGGCAGAACTCAAAGAAGAGTCCGAAGGACTCGAATACCGCCTGATGGTCAAAGGCGTCCAACAGACCCTCGACAACATCGCCAAGATTGTGCCGGGCTACAAGGGCCAGGGCCATGAGATCGCCGGCTTCGGTTGGTTCCAGGGGCACAAAGACAAAGACGCGCCCAAAGCAGAGTACGAGAAGCACCTGGTCAACCTGATCCACGACCTGCGCAAGGATCTCAACGCGCCGAAGATGCGGGTCGTCGTGGCCACGGTCGGCTTTCACGGCTACAGGTTGCAGTCTGGAGGATGGAAAGGGGTCTGGGAGGCACAGATGGCCGTGGGCGACCCGAAACAGCATCCGGAGTTCACCGGCACGGTGGCCTCGGTGGACACCCGCGATTTCTGGCGGGAGGTGGAAGAGTCGCCCAAGGAGCAGGACTACCATTACAACCGCAATGCCGAAACCTACATGCTGGTGGGCGAGGCGATGGGGCGGGCGATGGTGCGTTTGGAGGGCGGTCAGGCCGAGGCGATCCCGAAGTCGGATCGTGAAGCCCGCATAGCCGCCGAAGATACTGCCGCGGCCGCGAAGCCGACGCCAACGGAGGAGCAGAAGGCCGCGCATCTGGCGGCGGTCAAGCCGATGATCCTCGACGGCGCGCTGGTGAATTTTGTGAATAATGATCGATACCAGCCAGACCTGAAGTCGGCGCTCAAGGGCGAGAAGCCGGCGCGTGGGTCGCCGTTCCTGAATGACGCCTTGGATGAAGCGGTTGCGTATTATCGTGCCGCCGGCATCCACGACTACGATTGGAAGCCATTTGGTGAAGACACGGCCAGCGCCTCCTGGGATTACTTCGGATACGACCTGCCCAAAGCCCAGGACAAGGCCAAGGGCGGGCAGATCTATCCGACAGGGATGGAGAACTGGTTTGCGCCTGACTTTGACGCCAAGAAGGCGGGCTGGATGAGCGGCGCCGCGCCGTTCGGTCAACTCGATGACAAGGCGGCCCTTCCGGACTGGATGCCCCATTGCCGCGTTCCACCGAAGACGCTCTGCGAAAAGGACGTGCTCTTGATGCGTCAGAGCTTCGATCTTCCGCCTTTGCAGGACGGCCACCGTTACCGCATCCGGGTCGCTGGCAGCGCACACGTCAATATGGGCGAGGGTTACGCGATCCATGCCAACGGCAAGCTATTGGCCGAGTCGAAAAGTGGCGTCGTCGCCTGGCGGAAAGAGGGCGGCAAGCCGCGCGGCGTCCATGTCTGGGCCGATTACCGCGACGAGTTCAAAAGCGGCAAGATAACCATTGCCGTCGCCAATTTCCCGATGAACAACAAACCGACCCAGGGTCTCATCCCGCACCGCGCCCACCTGACCGTGTGCATGGAAGAGATGAAGATCCCGCCGCTGGAGAAGTAACCCGTGAAATACACCAGTCGATTCATTTTTTGCCTGCTAGTCGCCACCGCGCTGGCCGGCCGCGCAGCCCCTGCCCGGCAGATCGAGCACAAGGAGCGTCACCTCGGGCCTACCGGTCTACTTGGGGTGATTTCGGCGAGCGACATCGAAATCACCAAGGTGCAGCCAGGCTCGCCGGCAGATGGAAAGCTCAAAGTGGGCGATGCGATCGTCGCCGCGGGCGGGATCCCGTTCAAGGAAGGCACGCGTCAGCAACTGGCCGCCGCCATCGACCAGGCGGAGACCGAGAAGGCCAAGGGTGTCCTCACATTGACACTCAAGGACGGCAAGCAGGTCGATCTGCAGCTCGAGGTGCTGGGCGCCTACAGCAATACCGCCCCCTACAATTGCCCCAAGACCGATGCCATTGTCACCCGCGCCGCCGAGGCCCTCGTCAAATCGAGGAATTTTAGCGGTCAGGGCCTGCCTATCGGTCTGCTTGGGCTGCTGGCAACCGGCGAAGCGAAGTACATCGCCGTGGTCAGAGAGGTTTTGCATCAAGCCCCCTGGGCCAAGCCGGATATTGGACTCAGTCTCGGGAGCGGTTCAGCCTGGAGTTGGGGCTACACGAACCTTCTGCTTTGCGAGTATTATCTGCTCACGGGCGACGAGTTCGTGCTGCCGGCGATCAAATCCTATTCGGTGGCCATCGCCCGAGGGCGGGATGCCGCCGGCCTCTGGGGACACGGCATGGCCATACCCGATTTCAATGGGGGCAAGCTGCACGGTCGCCTCATGGGCTATGCCGTCATGAATCAGTCGAGCCTGCCGCTGTTCATCTCCCTGGAGCTGGCCGAAAAGTGCGGTGTCCGGCATCCCGAAGTCCAGGCGGCCATCGAGCAAGACCAGATTTTCTACAGCAGTTTCATCGACAAAGGCACGCTGCCGTACGGCGTGCATGAGCCGAGGGCCGACTCGTATAACAACAACGGCATGAGCGGTCTGGCGGCAGTCGCCTTTTCCATTCATGGAAACACGCGCGGCGCCGCCTTCTTCTCCAGAATGTCGGCTGCGGCACACAACACCATGGAGACCGGCCATACCGGCCATTACTTCAATCAGCTCTGGACCGGGCTGGGAGCCAACCTCGCTGGTTCGGAGACCTCGGCCGCCTTCTTCAAGGAGACCCGCTGGCTGCACACGCTCAACCGCACCTGGGACGGAAACTTCACGTATGACGATGCAGGCGGCGGCATTTTCAGCTATCGCGGGCTGAGCGATGCCGGATCCCACCTGCTGAACTACTGCCTCGGACGGCACAAGCTGTTCATCACCGGGAGGGATTCCGACCCCTCGATATGGCTGAAGGGCCGGGAGGTCGCCGACACGATCGCGCTGGCCACCCTGGACATCAAGAGCAAGAGCGACGCGGAACTGCTGGCCCTGCTCGACCACCCCATGCCGAAGGTCCGCGAGGAGGCCGTGGGGGCGCTCCGCGGCAGGCCGCCCAAGCTGGTCGCTTCAATCCGAAAGATGGTCAAGGCTGGCTCCAAAAAAGAGAAGCTGAGCGCCTGTGGATACTTTGGGGAAAAGTGTCCGTCGGAAACGACGGTTCCGGTACTGGATGACCTGGCCTCCGTAATGCGCGACACCCGCGAGGACATCGAGGTGCGGGCTGCGGCGGCGAATGCCCTGTGCCGGCACGGAGAACCGGCCTACAAGTACTACAACGATATGCTGAGGATCATTCTGGCCGACGAGCCGACGGACACCTTCGGCCATCTCGACTACACGGTCGGGCGCAGTCTGAATACTCTCTGCAACGACCCCTACAAGGCCGGACTGGTGAAGGACAAGGATCTGTTCTATGCCGCCGCCAACAAGCTGCTCGACCACAAACGCGCCGTTGCCCGTGCCACCGGCGGGCAATTGATCGCGAACATTCCGCTCGTCGATTTCCACTATGTTGCCGACAAGGTCCGCTACATCATGGACGACAAGGACTTGACCTATCAATCCTATCACAACCTGGGCGCTATGACCGAGGTTATTTCGATCCTGGCGAACCTCAACATCAAGGGTGGTATCGAGGCGGCCCTCGCGACCTTTGAGGTCAAGACCGGCAAGGCCGGATTCAAGATCAAGATGCTTGTGAATATCCTGCCGAAATACGGCGCCAATGCCAAGGATGCCCTGCCCAAGATCAAGGCCCTCTTTGGCGGGAGGCTGGGCAAGTCCTTGGATGCAATCGTAAAAAAGATCGAGTCGTCCACCGAGACCAGGAAGATGATCGGATTCGAGGAAGCGAAACAGGCAGGAAATACCCCATGAGTGCGCCGCGACAAGCTGATGCAGATCGGCCGGACAATCCGGCCTGGCCAAAGGTTATCACTTACGCCAAGGATTACGCATGTTGACTAGAATGACTTTACCCTGTTTGCTATTGGCCCTCTTCATCGGCGGCATCACCAATGCCGCCGATAGAAAGAAGGCCATGCCCGAGGAGGACGTGGTCGACTTTCCCGCAGTCGGCCAAGGGCTTTGTGTGAGCAACATTTTCCAGGGGAACATGGTGCTCGAGCGCGACAAACCGCTGAACATCTGGGGCTGGGCCGATCCCGGCGAGGAGGTGATCGTCTCGTTCGCCGGCCAGCAGGCCCAGGCCCAGGCGGCGGCCGACAGGTCGTGGCAGGTCACCCTCAAGGCAATGCCCGCCAACTCCGCGCCGCAGGCGATGACGGTCAAGGGAAAATCGCTGACGCTGACGCTGGAGAATATCCTGGTCGGCGACGTTTGGCTGCTCGGCGGCCAGAGCAACATGGCATTTCCCATCAGCAAAGTCGACGACGGCGAGTTGGAAATCGTCTCGGCGAACTTCCCGCAGATCCGGCTCCTGGCCCTGCCGCAGGGAAAGGGGTTCAAGTCTGTGAGGAGTTTCGAGCGACTCGACGAGTGGAGTGCGTGGTCCCACCGGCATTTCCGCAGGGGCGACTGGAATGTCTGTTCCCCCGAGACCGTCAAGGAGTTCTCGGCCATCGGCTACGTGTTCGGCCGGCGGCTGTTCATGGCCAGCCGCGTCCCCATCGGGCTGATCGACACCTCGATCGGCGGGACCACGGTCGAGACATGGACGCCCGAGGATCTGCTGCGGAAGATCGACGGCAAGGAAACCCGGGAACTGCTCAAGGGCTGGGACGACAAGATCGCCGCCTTCGATCCGCAGGCCGACCTCAAAAAACGCATCGAGAGCCATAACGCCAACAACAAGAAACCGAAGAGCAAGGGCCAGTCCGTTCCGGCCGACCTGAGGCCCGGCCCGGCCGCCGATCGGAATCGTCCGGGCTTTTGCTACGCGGGCGTGATCAAGCCGCTCGGCGGCCTGGCGATTAAAGGGGCGGTTTTTCATCAGGGCTACAACAACTGTTTTGGCGGCTCTGCCGGAGCGCGGATGTACTACCAGGTGTTCGGAAAGATGATCGCCGCCTGGCGCGAGACGTTCCGCGACCCGCGGATGCCGTTCTGCATCATCTCGCTCTGCACCGCCAGCGAGCCGCAGACCCCGGAGAATTACCTGAAGCCGATGTATGACGCCGGGCCCTACATCCGCGAGGCGCAGTACAAGACGTTCCGCGACCTCTACGATGCCGGCGACAAGAACGTCGGTTTCGTCAGCAGTTTCGACCAGCGAAAGAGCTTCTATCACCCGCAAATCAAGATTCCCGTCGGCGAACGCGCCGCCAAGTGGGCGCTCGCGACGCAGTACGGACTGCTGACAGGCGGCGACGCCGATGAGTACTGGCTGCCGCCGGCGATCGAGGAAGTCAAGATCGTCGCCGGCACGATCAGGCTGACGATGAGCACCGCCACCAAGATGAAAGACGAGAGCACCGATAAGCTGGTGGGCTTCGCCATCGCCGGCAACGACCGGCGTTTCTACCCCGCCGACGTCGACTGGTACAGCGACGGCACAAAAGACAACCGCAAGCGGCCGGTCCAATCGCGCAACATCCTGGTTCTGAGCAGTCCCTTTGTCCCGCAGCCGTTGCATTACCGGTACGCCTGGGCCCGCAACCCCATGGCGAACATCACCAACAGCCGGCAGGTTCCCCTGGCCGCGCAACGCAGCGACGACTGGCTTCTCGAAGAGACCCCTGAGAGGATTCCCACACTTAAAGACATGCCGGAAGACGCGGCAAGAAGGGACGCCGCCGGCCAGATTCGCAAGGCGCTGGAGTTGGCCGACATCGAGCGCCGGATCGAGGAGGCCAAGGCGACCATCGCGAAGCTCAAACCCGCCGTCGATAAAGCCAAGGCTGACGCGGAAAAGAAAAAACGTCCCGGGCAATCTCATTCCGCCAATGGCAGCTTGCCCGTTCCGCGGCGCGGTTTCGTAAGCACCACGTTCGCAGAGACGTGGGAGCAGGGACTGATCGGCGGCAACGGCACGATCGGCGTCAATGTATTGAGCCGGCCGCTCGACGAAACGATCATCTTCACGCACGCGCGAATGTATCTGCCGAGCGGCGCTCCGACGCCCCCCCCGGACACGGCCTCCCGCCTCGGCGAGATGCGCCAGTTGATCGATCGCGGTCTCTATCGAGATGCCTACCTGAAGGGCCTCGAGATTTCCGGGCGGAGTGACTTTCGCTATCCCGACGCGTTCGTTCCGGCCTTCGACATGCGCATCGAGACCTCCGCGGAGGGCAAAGTGCGCGATTTCCTGCGCAGCGTCGATTTCCAGACCGGCGTGGCGACCGTCCACTGGACCGACGACCGCGGCGCGTTCGAGCGTCGGATCTTCGTCTCCCGCGCCGACAATGTGGCGGTATTGAAGATCACCGGACCCGGCAAGGGAACGATCGGCTGCACGATGAAACTCACGGCCACGCGTCCTAGCCCGAAACTCCGCGAGGGCCTTGTGAACGGCTCCAACGAGATCTTTGCTTCCCACGTCAGCGATGTCCGGGCGACGGCCGACGCCAACCATCTGACGTTCACCAGCAGATTCACCCGGGCCTATCCCGGCAGCGTTCAATCGCTGGACGGAGTTGCCCGCATCGTCGCCCCGGGCGCCGCGATCGGCGCCGAAGGCGACACGACGATCATCCGCAACGCGGACCGCGTCGTGGCGCTGGTCAGCCTCGAGCCGGTCCATGAGGTCGCGAACTCGCGCCTCGATGCGATCGAGCGGGCGCTGGACAAGATCGATCCCGATTACGATCGCCTGCTCGAACGACACGCAGCACTTCATGGCGGAATGTTCAACCGCATGCGTCTGGACATTGGCGGCGGGGCGGATCGCCAGCTTCCTACCGAGCGTCTGCTGGAAATGTCGAACGACGAACACCTCTCGCACGCCCTGATCGAGAAGGTCTTCGACGCCGGGCGTTACAATATAATCTCATGCACCGGAGAGATGCCGCCGAATCTGCAAGGAATCTGGGCCGGAACGTATAAATCATACTGGTCGGGCGGATTCACGCAAAATGGCAACCTGCCCACCGCCATCGCCGCGCTGTTGCGCGGCAATACGCCGGAACTCATGCTCGCCTATACCAGGTACATCGAGTCCCTTGTGCCTTGCCTGCGCGTCAATGCCCGGCACATCTTCGGCGCCCGCGGCCTCGTCCTGCCCGCACACACGTCGGTACACGGTTATAGCCTGCTGCCGCTCGGTTATGGCGGCAGCAATTGGACGACTGGGGCGGCGTGGGCATCCCATTTCTTCCACGACTATTACCTCTACACCGGCGACAGGAAGTTCCTCGCCGAGCACGCCTTGCCCTTCATGGCCGAGACGGCGCTGTTCTTCGAGGATTTCCTCCATGAAGGGCCCGACGGAAAATACGTTTTCAATCCCTCTGACTCGCCCGAGAATACGCCTTCCAACAGTACCACGCATATTTCGTTCAACGCCACCATGGACGTGGCCGCGGTGAAAGAGCTGCTCGGCAACCTGATCGAGGCTTCGCGCACGCTCGGCATCAATCGGGAAAAGGTCACCGTCTGGGAGAAGATGCTCACCAAGCTGCCGGACTACCTGTACAACGAGCAGGGCATGGTCAAGGAATGGCTCACTCCCAAGCTTGATGACCAACTCGACCACCGCCACTCCTCGCACCTGTACGCGCTTTTTGACGGCTTGCCCGAGGAGATCGCGCGCGACCCGAAGCTCAGGGAGGGGTTCCGCAGGATCATCGCGTACAAACTCGATCACCACTACCAGCGAGCCGGCTTCATGGCATTCGGCATTTCCCAGCTCGGTCAGGCCGCGACCAGTCTCGGCGATGGCGAGCTAGCCTATCAGACGGTCGTCCGGCTGGTCAACAACTACTGGCTCGGCAATCTGGCCTCGACGCACAATCCCAGGTCCGTGTTCAATATGGACATCAGCGGCGGGCTCCCCGCGGTGATCGTTAAGATGCTGCTCGACTCGTCGCCCGGCGAAGTGAGGCTTCTGCCTGCCCTGCCCAAGCAATGGCCCGTCGGCACCCTCGAAGGCGCGCCGTGCCGGGGGCAGATTGAAGTCGAAACGCTGCAGTGGCAGCCTGGCCGCATTCGTGTCGCCTTGCGATCCGGCAAGGAGCAAACCATAACGCTGACCGCTCCCGCTAGGATCGGCCTGGTAACCGTCGCCGCGGGCCAAGCCGCCGTCAAGGATGCGGTGCATAGTTATACCTGCCGCGTGACGCTACCCAAGGAGCAGAGCGTTGCATTGGAACTCAATTTGAAGCTGAAATGAGAAGGTTAATGAGATCCAAAACATTCGTTTTAGTTCTGCTCATGCTGCTCGCGTCCGCCAGTCCTGCCTCCGTCATGGAGGGCAAGATCGACTGGCCGGCGTTCATGGCGCGGCACGACATGCTGTGGGAACGATTGCCAAATACATGGAAGGAATCGCCCCATTTCGGCAACGCGATGGTCGGATCGATGCTTTACCGGGCCGACGACGCGATCTGTCTCCAGATCTTCCGCGCGGATGTCCACGACCATCGCGACGACACCTGGGGCTGGACCGCCTATAGCCGGCCCCGACTTCAGATCGGCCATTTCTTGCTCCAGCCCGTCGGCAAGCTTACCGGCTGCAAGTGGCGCAAGGATCTGTGGAATGCCGAACTGACCGGAACGATCGCAACCGACCGGGGCAAGATCCGGATCCGTCACTTCACACATGCGGTGGACATGGCGATCGTCACCGAATTAACCCCGACCGCCGGCGAGAAGGGATGTAGCTGGACCTGGCATCCGGCCGAAGCGCGGACGACGCGGCCCGGTTATCCGACCCAGGAATCGGAGATCGCGGCATTCGCCAAGAATTACGGCAGCCACTACGCCGGGACGCTAAAAGTTTTCAAGGCCAATCCGGCAGGACGGCTGGAAAAAGATGGCAGAAGTTCCGTGTGGATCCAAGATCTGCTGGCCGGTGGACAATATGCGACCGCCTGGAGCGAGCAGGTTCGCGGCGACACCCGCACCCACATCGCCAGCATCGCCAACAGCTACCCCGAATCAACCGCGGCCCGGACTGCTGCGTCCGACGTCAATCGCTTCCTCGCGCTCGATCGGTCGGGCTGGGAGCAACTTCATCGCGACTGGTGGCATACCTATTACCCCCGCAGCTTCGTCACCATACCCGACAAGGGATTGGAGTCACTCTATTGGCAGACGATCTATCGCTTCGGCTGCACCTCCCGAACGGGCCGCTGTTTCGTCGACACGCCGGGTATCTGGTCCCAGGGCAAATCGTGGCCGTACTTTACCACCGACTGGAACATCCAGAGCGCGCACTGGTCAGTTTACGCGGCCAACCGGCTGGAGCAGGGACAGGCGCTGGTGGACCGGCTTCACGATCGGCGGGAAGAATTGATCGAGGCGGTGCGGCCGGTGGATTGGCGGGAGGATTCGGCCTACCTGCCGCTTGCCGTGGCGTGCGACATGATTGGCAATCGCGAGCAGGACATGCGTTACTACCACCTCGTCGGCAACCTCCCCTGGGCCTTGAACAACTGCTGGAGCCAATACCGCTACTCGATGGACGACGCCATGTTGCGCGAGAAGATCCATCCCCTCCTGCGCCGCGCCATCAACCTCTACCTGCACATGGTCGAGAAAGGCGCGGACGGCAAATTGCACCTGCCGCCGACCTACTCGCCGGAAACGGGCGTGTACAAGGACGCCAACTTCGACCTGGCGCTGTTCAAGTGGGGATGCCTCGCATTGCTCAAGACCAGCAATCGCCTGGGGATCGATGACCCGTTGGTCCCGCGGTGGAAGGAGGTCGTGCGGAATCTGACGGACTTTCCCGCCGACGAGCACGGCTTCCGCCTCGGCAGCGATCGGCCGTCTTGGTCCGACCATCGACACTTCTCCAACCTGCTGATGATTTATCCGCTCCACCTGGTGAATATCGAGCAGCCTGGCACGATGGACGTGTTGTGGAGATCCTACGACCGTGCCCACTTGACGAAGGGACTGCCGGCCATGGTCGAGGCCCATGCCGGGCCCATCGGAGCCGTCATCGGCCGCGGGGACGATGTGTTGGATGGCTTGAAACGGTTGCAACGAGACCTCTATCCCAACGGCCTGTGGTTTGACAGCCCTTGCATTGAGTCCACGCTGGCCGTCGCCAATATCGTCCAGGAGATGCTTATCCAGAGCTGGAACGATCTGGCCAAGGAGGAGCCAAGCACGATCCGGATCTTTCCCGCCCTCCCTTCCGCCTGGAAGCACGTCGAATTTCACGATCTGCGAGCGGAAGGCGCTTTCCTGGTTTCGGCCAAGCGTGCAGGCGGCCAGACCCAATGGGTGCGGATCAAGAGTCTGGCGGGTGAAGACTGCCGAGTGCGGCCGGGAATGAACGGCGAGATCCGCATCGAGGGTGACCGCGAACACAAGCTCCGACCGGTGTCGCCGGGCGTCTATGAGATTGACCTGAAGAAAGGCGAGGAGGTTTTGCTGTATGTCATTCCCAGTTAGCATGAATAGTGCATTCCCCGTGATCCTCAGGTGGTCCACCCGCAAGGTGATCGGCCTGTCCGGCCTCCTGATGATGCTCGTGTTGTATAGCGTCCATGTCTCGCTCGCGGCCGCGAGGGTGGAGCAGAGCCTCGATTGTGGCTGGCGCTTTTGCCTCGGCGACAACGCCGCAGCGAATAACCCCGAGTTCAACGATTCTGGCTGGCGGGTACTCGATGTGCCGCACGACTGGAGCATCGAGGGCGAATACGACGCAAGCAACCCGACACGGCAACTCTGCGGCTACCTCCCCTCCGGCATCGGCTGGTATCGACGCGCGCTCGACATGCCCGCTTCCTGGAAGGGTAAGACCGTCACCGTGGAGTTTGAAGGTGTCTACATGAACAGCACGGTCTGGCTCAACGGCGTGCGCGTTGGCGGAAGGCCCTACGGCTACCTTGGATTCACCTGCGACCTCACCGCGCAGCTCAAGCCGGGACGCAACCTCCTGGCCGTGCGCGTGGACAACGCGCTAGAACCGAGTGCTCGCTGGTATCACGGTTGCGGAATCTACGGCCACGTCCGCCTGGTCGCCACCGCCGCGGTGCATGTGCCGCCCTCGGGAGTGTTCGTGCAGACCCCGGCCTTCACGGCCGGCGGTGCGACCGTCCGCGCTGCCGTGGAAGTGAAAAACGATTCACTTGCCGCTCTTGAGATTGACGTGCAAATGGATGTCGTCGATCCGCACGGCGCTGCGGTCGCCAGTGCGACGGCGAAGGCCGGCTTGCCGGCGGGCGCGACCGCGACCGTGATGCGGGATATGAAACTGGAGCAGCCGGCGCTCTGGTCGGTGGAGACGCCGTCGCTCTATACGCTCAAGTCGCGAGTGGTCCGCGCGGGCGAGATACTGGACGAGGTGGCGACGCCTTTCGGCGTCCGCAGCCTCAGGTTCGACGCCGACACGGGATTCTTTCTCAACGGCCGGAGCGTAAAGCTCAAGGGGGTCTGCGAACACCAGGGCGGCAGCCCCGTCGGCGCGGCAATGCCCGAAGCATTGGTGGAGCGCCGCCTACGGCAGCTAAAGGCCATGGGTTGCAACGCGGTTCGCGTCGCCCACAACCCGCAGCTCCCTGCCTTCTACGACCTCTGCGATCGCCTGGGCCTTCTGGTAATGGACGAGATTTTCGACGGCTGGCATGAGAAGGCCGACCACGATTACGGCGGCCGATTTTTCAGAACGGAGTGGCGGCGCGACGCCACGGACTGGGTGCGGCGCGACCGCAACCATCCGAGCGTGATCTTCTGGAGCATCGGCAACGAAACCGGCCAGACGGACGATTTCAAGATCGCGGAACTGATCCACGCGCTGGATGGTACGCGGCCGACCACCGGCGGCGCGGTGATCCACGGCGTGGACGTGGCGGGCTTCAACGGCGGAATCGTGCCGAAAGATGCCGTTTTGGAGAATTTCCATCGTGCAAATCCGCGCCTGCCGATCGTGATGACCGAGGAGCCGCATACTTTCCAAACTCGCGGGTTTTACCGTACGGTGAAGTCCGTGTTTCGGGAGATCGACAAACTTCCCAATTACGCCGAGCCGGAAGTCTTCTCGGGCGGCCACTCCGCCTATCGTTCCTCGTACGACAATGCGGGCCGCCGGCTGGTGGCGCGTAACTGCTGGCAGCGCACCCTGGCGCGGCCGTGGGTGATGGGCGAGTTCCGCTGGACCGGCTTCGATTATCTCGGCGAGGCGGGGTGGTCTGGCCATGAATCGCTTGCCCGCGAGTTCAACTTCGGCGCGATCGACCTCGCCGGTTTCCCAAAGGACCATTACTACTTCTACCAGAGCATCTGGAGTGATGCGCCGATGGTGCATCTGCTGCCGCACTGGACGCATCCGGGGCTTGAAGGGAAGACTATTCCCGTGGTGGCCTACGCCAACGCAGAGGATATCGAGTTGTTCCAAGACGGGACGTCGCTGGGTCGCAAACCGCGCTCGGAATTGTTCGAATGCGTTTGGCAGGTTCCGTACCGACCTGGTGAGTTGAAGGCCGTGGCCTACTGCGGCGGGAAGGCCGTGGCCGAGACCGCACAACGCACTGCTGGGGCGCCATCCAAACTTCAGCTCGTTACCGACAACGCCGCGCTCAGGGCCGACCGCAACGATATGGCGCTTGTGACCTTGGCGGTTTTGGACGAACGCGGCACGCCCGTCCCGGACGCAGATAGCCGCATCGGTCTGGCCCTGCTCGGCCCGGCCCGTTTCCTGGGCTGCGAGAATGGCGACCCCGTGGATATTACGCCGCAGAGCCGGCCGTGGCGCAAGGTCTTCGCAGGGCTGGCCCGGGCGTTCTACGCTGGCCGGGACGGCGAGGACGGCGCGGTGGAGGTGGCGGCTCTGGGCGTTCTCGGCCGGCCATACTTTGACGCCACGACGACGGCGACGGTCGCGTTCAGTCGCGTGGCCCTGCGCGGCACACTGACGCCGCAGGCGCCCGTCATCCGCTATACCATCGACGGCTCCGAGCCTACGTCGGCATCGCCGCGCTACAGCGGGCCGCTGCTCCTGCAAAACACAGCAACCGTCCGTGCCACCGCGTTCCGAGACGGCAAGCCGGTCGTTTCGTCGTCCGGCACCTTCACGCGAGGCAAGCAACACCTACCCATCGCTCGCGCCGACCCGCGCGAGGACCAAGGCGTGGCGGAAGACACTCTGCAATAGATTTATCGTTCATGCGTCCGCGAGTGGGAATAGTTCGACAAACAGTAAGAAAGAAAAGCCATGAGAAGCATCGTACGGAGTGTGAAGTTCATATTGGTCGCAGTGGTTCTCGGCTCGATGTCGGGGATTGCCAGCCGAGCGGTGGCCAAGCCGCTGAAGGTTTTTATACTCGCCGGCCAGTCGAACATGCAGGGGCAGGCCAATGTCCGCACCTTCCCATATATCGGCATGGATCCGGAAACCGCGCCGATACTCAAGAAGATGGTCGATGGGAATGGCACGCCGCGCGTTATCGAGAATGTCTGGATTTCCTCCCTCGGCACCGGTAGCGAGGAGAAATCCGGAAAATTGACGGTGGGTTTCGGTTCGGAGCGGGGAGGTGTCAAGATCGGTCCCGAACTTACCTTCGGCATCTACATGCAGGAGCGTATTGACGAACCGATCCTGATTATCAAGACCTCATGGGGTGGGAAGAGCCTGTGCTACGATTTCCGGCCGCCAAGCGCTGGCGTGCATCCGGTCCACGCGCGGCGCGTGGAGGAACTTAGGAAGAACAACCAGGACACGCGGCAGGCCGAGGCAGAGTACGCCGACCGAGCCGGGAATTACTATCGCCTGATGATCCAGCACGCTAAGTCGGTGTTGGCCGATATCAAACGGGTCTATCCAGACTACGATCCTGCCCAGGGGTATGAAGTTGCCGGCTTCGTGTGGTTGCAGGGCTGCAGCGATTTCGGGGAAAAGGACACCTATCCCAATCCCAGCCATCCTGGAGGGTTCAACGAATACACCCGCCTGCTGGCCTGCCTGATCCGTGACATCCGCAAGGATCTTGGATCGCCGGGGATGCACGCGGTTATCGGTGTGTTGGGGATCAACGGGGAATTGGATTCGGAGCGCGTGCGAGACATCGAGCCCGAGCACATCCCCTGGCTGCGCGAATTCCGCAGGGCCATGGCGGCACCCGCCGAAATGCCGGAATTCAAGGGTACGGTGGCGGCCGTCCAACTCGAGAAGTTCTGGGATCCCAAGTTGGAGGAACTGCAGAGCCGCTGGAAACGGGTGAAGGAAAAGTCGCGTGAACTCAAGAACTCCAAACTCGGGAAAAATGAACAGAAGGCTGCCATCGACGCGTTTCTGAAAACAGTCTATGCACCCGAGGAATTGAAACTGATGGAGGTCGGCGTGTCAAACGCAACATACCATTATCTCGGTTCTGCCAAAATCATGGCGCGCTTCGGCAAGGCGTTTGCCGAGGCCATGGCGGATCTCCAGACGACCCCACAGAAGAAATAACAATATATTGGAAGACAAGGCCAATCAACACTCTTCACCCTCATGAAAACACCAACTATTGCCATGTTCACCCTTATCGCAACCCTGCTGTTCTGCCCCCTGGGACGGATGGCCCAGGATGGCACCGAGCCTGCCACCGGCTCGGGTGCGGTGGCCCAACCGAAACCACCCATCGAACTGGGCTCGCCGTTTGCCGACAACGCCATCCTGCAACGGGAAATGGATCTTCCCGTCTGGGGCTGGAGCAAGCCGGGCACGAAAATCACGGTGCAATTCTCCGGCCAGCAGCAGACTGCCGAAACCGGCAAGGATGGCAAATGGATGGTCAAGCTCGCGCCGCTCAAGGCAAGTGATAAACCCGCCGAGATGGTGATTAGCGACAGCGAAGGCAAGAAGGTGACCCTAAATAACGTGCTTGTCGGTGAGGTGTGGATGGCCTCAGGCCAGTCGAACATGCAGTGGCTGGCCGGTCAATGCGATGTCGCTAAAATAATTGGGGTGCTGGCGGCCAAAGGTGAGCACCCGCCAATCCGCGAATTCGGGATTTCAAGTGTCTATTCCGCGTTGCATCCGATCGAACATGCGACCGGCGGGTGGAAGGATGGCGACTACGGCAGCTACAGCGCGATTGCATTCGCCTTTGCCAACAAACTCCATCAGGAACTCAAGGTTCCCATCGGTATCCTCAACTGCTCGTTCAGCCAAACCAGCATCCAGGCATGGACCCCGCGCGTCGGGTTCCGCGACGGCAAAGACTATTACACGCAGGCGATCCACCGGACGATCCTGGAAAGCGATCCGACGACGCCGGAGCACAAGGCCGCCTGGGGCAAGTTTTATCAGGATGCCGAACATACGATCACCCGCAACGCCGGGCTGGTGAAAAACGGGAAAGTTGCCGAGGCGGTCTCGACCAAGACTCCGGGCAATCTGAACGACAATCGCGACGCCTCCTGGATGTACAACGCCAAACTTCATCCCGTGGTTCCCTACGCGATTCGCGGCGCGATCTGGAACCAAGGCTACGCGAATATCAGTGAAGGATTCGAGTATTACAACAATCTGCACTCACTCATCCGCGGTTGGCGCGAGGTCTGGGGGCAGGGCGATTTCCCTGTCTATTTCCACCAGTTCTACGCGCCGGGCGCCAACAACGGACTGACCCTCAACCCGATGGCCGAGATGCGGCTGGGCGCCTGGCAGGCGCGCGACATTCCCCATACCGGCATGGCCTGCCAGATTGACATCACCGGAGCCATTCACTACCGCGACAAGGCGCTACCGGGCAAACGTCTGGCCCTACATGCTTTGAAGAACCAGTATGGCAAGAAGATCGCGGCCGACGGGCCGATGTTCAAATCCTATGAGGTCAAGGGCGACAAACTCATCGTCACGTTCGACTTCGCCGACGGCGGCCTGCTGGTGGGCAGGACGACTCAAAACGACGCGATTGATGCGCCGGTCGTCATCGAGAACGGTGAGGACAAGGTGACGCTGTTCTATCTGGCTGATAAGGATCGCATCTGGCACCGGGCAAGGTTGAAGGTCGAGGGCGAACGGGCGGTTCTAGCTGCCATGGGTGTGGCGAATCCGCGCGGCGTGGCCTACGCCTACAACGGGGCCGGTTCGTTGCCGAACCTATACAACAGTGCGCTTCTGCCCATGGCGCCTTTCATCTACTATGATCATAAGTTGGTCACCAGCAAAGATTGGCTAGACGACCCGATCAAGGTTGAGGGCGTGAAGGTTGACCTGGCCTCGGTTGGCAGGCCCTACGAGTATCGGAAGATGCCGTTGTTGAGTTCGCAATTCCGCGACAACGCGGTGTTGCAGGCCGGCATGCCGGTTGTGATCTGGGGCTCCGCAGTTCACGACTGGGGCTACGAGGCCAAAGGCAAGGCCGAGATCAAATTCAGCTTCGCTGGCATCGAGAAGACCATCCCCGTCACCCACGGCATGAAGGAGTGGCAGGTGATGGTGCCGCCGATGCAGGCCAGCGCCGAGCCGAAGACGCTCAAAGTGACCTTCACGGTCGACGGGGAAATCGTCCACGAGCGAGTTGCCGCGAACATCGTCGTGGGCGATGTCTGGTATATCGCGGCCCCCGTCGCTCAAGCCGTCGGGAAAGGGGGAAACGGCGCGGTGCGGGTTATGACCCGCAAGGCGATGGGGTTCATCGCACCCAATCCACGCCGCTACAGCGTCTGTGTCTCAACCACGCCAGGCAACACGTTCGACTCGGTGTGGACCAACGCCGATGGAGGCTTGGCTGGACTGTTAGGCGACCGTATCTATGCCAAGACTGGCAAACCGGTGGGAATCATCTTTATGCAGGGGGAGGCCCCGGAGTTGAAGTGTTGGATCGGCGCGGATGACCTCAAGCAGGCACCCAGCTTGATGGAAGACTACAAGCAACTGGGAGGGCTCAAGCCCGGCAACCTGTTCTATGATGCGAATATCCGGCGCTACATTGCCGACTGGAAGAAGTACTGGAGCGAGTACATCCCGCCGATGATCGCGGACAAGCGGGTTCCGGACGGCCAGGCCTGGGGAATCTATCCGACGCTGTCAGGCGGTTCGATCACCACCAAGGCCGCGCAGTCCTACAACGTGATGGTACACTCCTTCTGGCCGGGAAGCTTCAAGGGCATCGTCTTCCTCTGCAGCCAGAAGATGTTCAAAGCCGACCAGGGAGCCCACTTCGGCGAGCAGCTTTCCGTACTGGCCAACAGTTGGAAGGATAAGTTCGGCTGTCCGGACCCGCATTTCTTCTACACGATCCCGACCAAGAAGCTGGCGCCGAAAATCACAAAGCCCGCGAGTATCAAGGGAGCGAGCACAGCTCTTGAGATCGACCAGTGGTTGAACGGTGAGCAAATCCCGGGCTTGTTCGACACAACCGTGACCAAGGCTTACAACTAGCATTCATCGTAGCGCGGCTATGTGAAAACACGATGCGATTGGTTACCGGAAAACACCTACCGAGCCTATTCCATACCATGAAGAAAACCAACCACAGCACCATCCAGACAGAGCAAAACCGCCTCGCAAAAGGGGTTGTCCTAAAACATCATACTTCTTGCTTTGGTGAAGGGGAGTGCCAATGGTTACTTTCCGCAAGCGAATCCTCGGATCCGGCCATGACCAAACCCCGCCAAACCTTCGGCCTCGCCCTGGCGATGCTTTTTTGCTGTGCCGCCCACTGTGCCGCGGTGGAATCGCCTGCCAAGGGCTTCTATAAGCAGTCCCCGCTGTTTTCCACCTGTCCGGATGAAAAGGTATCGTCCCAGTCCATCGACCGCTTCGGGCCGGTCGGCATCGGCATCGAACTGGTCCAGCCCGCCTTCGCGATGAAAGTCAGGAACGTCGAGAAGGACTCGCCCGCCGAAGCCACCGGCATGCTCGAGAAAGGCCAGATCATTGAATCCATCAACGGCCAAAAACTCGCCGACATCGACCCGCGCATCCAGTTAGGGCGGATCATCGAGGCGGCAGAGGCCAGCGACGGGGTGGTCAGGTTGCTAATCAAGGACACCCCGGAAGCAGCGGTACGTGAGGTGCTCGTCAAGATTCCGGTGCTTGGCGCCTACAGCAATACCTGGCCGCTCGATTGCCCCAAGTCTAACAAGATCGTGCGCGGTTTTGCCGACTATCTGGCTAGGCCTGGCGCTAATAAGGGCTTTGGCGGCATCGGGATGCTATTTTTGCTCTCGACCGGTGAGGACAAGGATCTGGCGACCGTGCGCGATTGGGTCCACGGCCATGCTGATAAGTCCGTGCCGACCTATGCCTGGCACCTCGGCTATGGCGGCATCCCGCTGACCGAATACTACCTGCGCACCGGCGATGCCGCAGCGTTGCTCACGATCCAAAAGTGGGTGGATTCCGCCGTGAAGGCACAGTACCTTGACGGCTGGGCTGGTCGCGGCGGGGTTCCCGCTGTCACCTACGGCGGCGGCGGTGGTCACCTAAACGCTGGCGGCACCGCGGTTGTCACCTTCCTGTTGCTGGCCAAGGAGTGCGGTGCGAACGTTCCCGACCACGCGCTCCACGGAGCGCTCACCCACTTCTATCGGTTCGCCGCGAGGGGCAACAATCCGTATGGCGACAACCGACCGGAACAAGGCTTCGTCGATAACGGCAAGAACGGCAATCTCGCCTTCGCCATGGCAGCCGCCGCCTCGCTTACCCCGAACGGCGGTCGGTCGGTTTACGCCGAAGCCCGCGACGCCGCCGCAATGAGCGGCTTTTACACCACCACCTTTATGCTCCACGGCCACACCGGCGGCGGCATCGGCGAGATCTGGCGCAGTGCCGCCATGGGCCTGCTCCACGACAAGAAGCCGGCGCAATATCGCGAGTTCATGGACAACCGAAAGTGGCACTACGACCTGTCCCGCCGCTGGGACGGTTCGTTCGGCATCCTCGGTGGGGCCGCCTACGACACCGTCGAATGGGGCGCCGGCTACGCGCTCACCTACACGATCCCGCGCAAGACACTGCGGATCAGTGGTGCGCTGAAGACCCAGTTTGCGCACGAATACAAGCTGCCGGAACGACCGTGGGGCACCAAGTCCGATGATGCCTTCGCCTCGCTCGAACCGGTTCCCGACCAAGACGGCCAGCGACCGGATTTCTCGCAGGAAACCTTGGCCGCCGACTCGGCCAAACCGCTGCTGGTCTGGTTCTCGCAGCCCGACGTCAGCGACGAAGTGCTGCGCCGCTACTCCCACCACCCCGATCCGATGATTCGCCTGATCGCGGCCCGCAAGTCCGTGGGGCTCGACACCGTTTACCTCGGCAAAGCCTCGAATGGTGGTGGCAAGGTGCGACCGGCCATCGTGCTTGAACTCATCAAGTCGCAAGATCCTCGTGTCCGCCGCGCCGTGGTCGATGCCGTGGCCAGCGCGCTTTCCGGTGACGCCCTGGTGGAATTCATCAAGCCGGAAATCCTCGACTTTTTGTTGGACATGCTCAAGAATCCCGAGGAGTCGTGGTGGGTCAAGGATGCCGTGCTGAACCTTTTCGGACGCACTTCGGCGGACGCAATCGCCCCGCACGTCGACCTCATTGTCCCCTTCCTCAAGCACGAGGAATGGTGGCTGCAGAATGCCGCACTCACCGCGCTGACCCCCGTGGTGGCCGATGAACGGTGTTGCCAGAAGGTACTGCCCGCGATCGGTGCGATGCTGCGGACCTGCCAACACTACAATGCCACTGCCGGCCCGATGGATGGGATCTGCGCCAAACTCCAGCAAGGCAGTCCCGAGGCGCTGAAGCTGGCCTCGACATCGCTCAAGATATCCTACACGAGGTTCGCCGGCATGAAGACCGCGCCCGGCGGTCAGAACATCACCACCGTTTATGACTCGCAAGTGAAGTTCCTCGCCGCATCCCTGGCCGGGATACCGGGCGGATACGATATGCTCTACGCCGTTGCCAAGGATCAATTCCCGCACGAACCCTTGCCTTATCCCGAGATCTTCCTCAGTGCGGATCCCGAGCAATTCGGTCCCGAGTTGAAACAGGCAATCGGGCCAATCATCCGCGACAAGCTGATTTATGAATACATCGGCAAAAACCGCGCCAGCTTGCTGGCCGAATCCCAGGCCAACCGCCAAAGCAGCAACGTCGCCAGCGCGTTCGACCATCTGGCCGGCCTTTATCGCAAGATTGGCATCCACGACTATGACTGGCACTCCTTTGACCCAAACCTGAAGCATGCCACATGGGATTACTTCACCTTCGATCCGCCGGAGCAGCAAAAATACGACATCTCGCCATGGCGCTACCGCAAGGTGACTTACCCGCAGGGAATTGAGAACTGGTTCACACCCGGTTTCGACCCCGCCAAGGCCGGCTGGCGGAAGGGGCAGGTTCCGTTCGGCCAATACCAAGGCAAGGTGGTCACCGACGCGAAGCCGCGCGGCAGGTTCAGTTGCCCGGACCCGATGCGCACGCTTTGGGACAAGGAAGTCTTGTTAGTCCGCGGCACCTTCCGACTCCCGCCGTTCAAACCGGGACACCTCTACCGAATCGTTATCGGCACCGGCTCGTACGTTGGCGCCGGCGATGGCTACCGGCTCTACCTCAATGGCAAACAGTTGGTCGAGGTCAAGGAAGGCATCGGCCGAAACATGGGCGGTACCCTCCGCGGGGCTTTTATCACCAAGGAGTTCCTCGATGAGTTCGGTAATGGTCCCGTGACCCTCGCTGCCATCACCTTCCTCCGCTACGGCGACCGGGCGATCGTCACCATGCCGCCGATCCCCCAGGGGATCTTCAGCATGTGGATCGAGGTAATGAAAATCCCGCCGCTCGATGATGCAACATTGCGCAAGTCCGCCACCGTGATCCCGATGCTGTCCGCCGCGTGGCAGGAGAAACAGGATCCCGACAACAAGGAGTTGCAGACCGCCAACGACAAGTTCCATTTCGACGGCAAATTCATTGCCAACCCGAAACTGTTAGGCGCCTGGACCGCCGTCGCCCTGGTGCCGGCGATTGATGCTTTTGATCCCGCGAAACCGGTGGATGCCAATCGTGCGCCGATCAAGGCGATCACCGTCAAGGAGGGCGGTCTAACGGATTCAGCGGCGCTGATCTGGTCCGGTGAGACTTTGATGGACCTCGACCGCTACCATGCTTTGAAGATGACGTCCAAGACCATCGGTGGCGGCGAGTATCTGTTCGTCGAAGCCGGTGGTTTCAGCGACAAAAACCCGGTGGGATGGAAATCGCCACTGATCGTGATGAAGCGGAAATAACACAGGAAACAGCTATCGAAAAACGACAAGTGGATTGGATAATGAAACACAACTGGCAAATTTTAACGGCGCTGATTGTATTCAGCAGTCTGATGTCTGGCTCGACGGACATGGTTTCGGGTGCCCGCATCGCGCAGAAGCCGCCCGTCCCCGATTTTACCCAGGGGGGCAAGAAGGACGACAACCACGACTGGATGTTGGGGCCGACGGGGGCCCGCGGCTGGGTCTACGGCTGGAAGGGCCAGACCGCCGAAGCGCGCCAGATCCTCGTGACCGCAGTGGGCAAAGGTTCGCCGGCCGATGGGACTCTAACGAGCGGCGATGTCATCCTGGGCGTCGGTGACCTGCGATTCAGCGATGATGCCCGCATCCAGTTCGCCCACGCCATCACCTCGGCCGAAGAGGAGCAAGCGGGCGGCGTGCTGCGGCTGATCCGCTGGCGCAATGGCCAGATTCGGAACGTCGAGTTGAAGTTGGCGGTGCTGGGCAGTTACAGTAAGACTGCTCCCTACGATTGTCTGAAATCGAAGCGGATCTTCGAGCAGGGGTGCCGGGCCATTGCAAAAAATGGACTGGGCAATGTCTCAATCCCCAACGACCTGGACGCACTTGCCTTGCTGGCGTCGGGACGTGAAGAATATCGGCCGCTGTTGGCCGACTACGCCCGAATGGTGTCTGTATACAAGACTGCCGACTTTCGATCGTGGCACTATGGCTACGCGACCCTGTTTCTGGCGGAATATGCTGGGGCGACCGGCGATCCGTCGGTGATGCCGGGCCTACGGCGTCTCACGACCGAAATCGCCCACGGTGCGAGTACGGTGGGCACGTGGGGACACACTTTTGCGCGGCCGAGCGGAAACTGCAATGGCTACGGCTGCATGAATCAACCGGGGATCGTGCTGGCGTTGGCGATGGCGGTGGCACGCGAGGCGGGGGTGAAGGATCCCGACATGGATCGCTGCATCATCAAGGCTAGCCAGTTCCTGCGTTGGTATGTCGACAAGGGCGCCATTCCCTACGGCGATCACCAGCCCTGGCCGGGACATGAAGATAACGGGAAGTGTTCCAGCGCCGCGGTGCTCTTCGATCTCCTGGGCGATTGCAAGGCGACGACGTTTTTCGCCAAGATGTCCACGGCGGCTTATGCCGAGCGGGAGCGCGGTCACACGGGCAATTTCTTCAACATTCTGTGGGCGTTGCCCGGAGTCTCCCGCTGCGGGCCGCTGGCCACGGGCGCCTATTGGCAGGAACAGGCGTGGTATTATGACTTGGCCCGTGGTTGGGAGGGGGGCTTCGCCTATCAGGGTTCGCCGGCCGGCGAGGAGGAGCATCACAAGTACACCGATTGGGACTGCACCGGCGCCTATCTGCTGGCCTACGGGCTGCCACTGAAAAGTCTCTACGTGATCGGCAAGAAGCCATGCTCGGTTCCTTCCTTGGACCGCAGGGAGGTGGACGAGGCAATTGCCGCGGGGCGCGATTACAGCACCGCGACCGCGAAAAACTGCTATGATGGGCGCACGACCAGCCGGTTGCTGGCCGGATTGTCGAGCTGGTCGCCGGCGGTGCGGAAGCGTTCCGCCCAGGCTGTGGGCCGGCGCGAGGGCGATTTCGTGCCGATGTTGCTGAAGCAATTGACCGGCTCCAACTGCGACGCCTGCTACGGGGCATGCGAGGCGCTGGGTTGCCTGGGGCCACGGGCCGATGCGGCGGCGCCCCAGTTGCGCTCAGTGCTCAACGATCCGGACCCCTGGCTACAGAGCTTGGCGTGCGTGTCCCTGGCGTCGCTGGGGCCGGAGGCCCGCAAAGCCAGCGTCAGCGACCTGCTGAGAATGACGGTGCGTTCCAACCCAGCCGACCCGCGGCACATGGCCCAACGCAGCGCCTGCATGGCGCTATTCTCTCCGTATCCTGGCTCCCAGGAACCCAAGAGCATCCTGGCCGAATCGCTGGAAGGCGTGGATCGCCAGTTGCTCTATCCGGCCATCGAGTCGGTATTAAAGAACGAAGATGCCGTCGCCCGCGGGTCGCTCCAGCGCATTTATGGCGAGTTGTCGGACAGCGATCTGGTGGAACTGTTGCCGTCCATCGTCGATGCGATCGGGCAACTCGCGCCCAGCAATGAAATGTTCGGCGACGGAATCCGGCTGGCGGGCCTTGATCTGGTGTCCCGCCTGCACATTCGCGAGGGCATGCCGCTATGCTTGTCGGTGATGGAGCTGAACCGGTGGGGCACGGGCAAGCGCGTGCCGAAATGCGTGGAGTATCTTGCTCGCTACGGCACGCATGCCAAGGAGTTTCTGCCGCAGTTAAGGGAAATGAGTCGGCGTGCAGGCGGCAGCAACAAGGATCTCGACAAGCTCATTGCCGACATTGAAACGAGCACGGATTCGCCAATGTTGGTGGATCTGAAGGACTTTATCGCACATGCGTCCGCAAGTGGGGATAGTCCGACGAACACGAAGAAGGGAAAGCCATGAGAAACTTTGCCGAGGCCATGGTGAAGCTGCAAGAGGGCAATGCACCGGTGTTGAAGCCGGGTTTGGCCGATCACAGACAGTCCTCATAGTACCGTGACAACGAAAGGCTTGGAAATGTTATTCCATCGAACTACGTGGCTCGCCGGGTGTTTGACCGCGGGCCTGATGCTGTCTGTCGCCCGTGCCGAAGAACGGTTCGATCCGCAACAATACTTGGGGTGGAAGATCGCGATTTGTTACCATCCCATGTACCTCTTGATCGACGAGGACCGCGGTCTGCCGATCGTCGGAGAGCGGGTGCCGCCCTGGGGCGCCGCTACCGCCGACGACTATGTCCAGCGCGTCCGCCGGAACATCGGAGCCTTGGAAAAGGATCCTCGCGTGAAGCTGAACTACGAATGGTCGGGCTACGAACTCGACCAAATGGCTGAGCGTTTTCCGGACGTCGTCGAGCGCATGAAGGCGGCCCATAAGAAAGGGCAGTTGGACTTTATCGGCGGCGAGTTCTCGCAGCCCCACGCGGCCACGCTGGGCTCGGAAAGCTGCTGGCGGCAGTTCGAGTTCGGCCGCGCGGTCTTCGAGCGGCTCTTCGGCAAAAAAATTGTCGTTTACGCCACGCAGGAGACCCAGGTCCATCCGCAACTGCCGCAGATCCTCAGCCAGTTCGGCTACAAGCACCTGGTGATGCCGAACTTCTCCGCCGCGGTGCGATTTACGGAAGGGCCTTTGGAACTGATCAGCGATGGGTGCGCGGTCCGCGTCAAGCAGGGCGACGAGTTCTTCCACGCGACGGCCCTGGACGGCACCTCGCTGCCGGGCTATTTTCCCTCCAGCCCTTTCCTCAATCCTACGCTGGAAAGGATGCGCGACACGCTCCGCCAACCGCCGATCCTCGTGCATTTTCCCGACATGGAGGAGTTTCACAACCCGCAGCCCTTGGCCGAACCCGTGCTGCTCGGCGATGCGCTGGAGGAACGCATCAAGGTCGCGCCGCCCCGCGCCAAGGGCATGGTCCATACGTTCTGGTCGTATGCCGAGGGAGTCTGGGCGGAAGAACTGCTCCGCGCCAACCGCGCCGCCGAGGAGTCGGCTATCCTGGCGGGCAACGTGGCCGCAATGGGGAAGCTGGCCGGGTTGAAGAGCGACAACCAGGCCGAACTGGACCGCGTCTGGCGGACTATCCTCAAAGGCCAGCACCACGACATCGCCTGGAATGAAGTCACCGATCTCCGCCGCAAAACCATCAATGCCGACCGGCGCATGGAGGAGGACAGCCGGCGCATCGTGGCCGACGTGGCGGAGCGCCTGGCCACCAAGGACGACGGCTCCGTGGTGGTCGTCAATCCGACGCCGCGAATAAGGAAAGTCGTGCTGGAGACCTCCGCCAACCAGATTCCGGCGGGCGGGTCGAAATTCCAGCAAATCGCGGGGTATCCGCGCAGCGGGTCGCGGCTGCTGGGTGTACGCGAGGTCGTTGCAGGCGGTGTGACGGCCTTCGCGAAGGACGCCAACGGCTGGGCCTCGTCCCGCGAGGCCCCCATGCCGGCCGCGATCTCGGCGGACGACTACCGTGTTGAGTTCTCACCGGAAGGGCTCATGCGACAGATTATTCTGCCGGACGGCACGAAACTCCTGGCCGAAGGCAAGTACCTGGGCGGCGAGATGCGAGCCGTCGTCGGCGACCGCTGGGTCGACAACCGCGCGGCAAGACCCAAGTTCGCCGAGGGTGATGTATGCTTTGTCGTCGAGCGCGACATCCGGCTCGACACGATACCCGCGCACGAGCGGTATTTGTTCTTCCGCCACCTGCCCGCGATTAAGGTGGAAATCGAGTTCGATTTCAACGGCAACGAGCTGGGTGATTTCCACATCGACCAAACGAAGCTCAACATCTACTACCCCACTGCCAAGTCGGACATCTATCACGACGTGCCGTTCGGCTTCATTGCGGCACAGGAGAACGAGCAGCTTCTTGTGACGAATTGGCTGTATTCCGGCGGGCTGGTCTACGTGAATCGCGGCACGCCCAAGCATTGGGTGCGCGACGGCGTGCTGGCCAACACGGTCGCCTGGGGCGGCCGCGCCTTTTCCAACCGCATGCACAAGGACTGGCTCCGCCATCGGCAGTACGACTTGCGGCTTTTTGGCAAACAGAAGATCGAGTATTTCCTGATCCCGGCCGGCGCGTTTGACGCCGTAAAGGTCGTTCGCGCGGTGGACGACCTTATCGCGCCGGTCTGGATGGGTCCTGGTAACGGCACGAAGTCGTTCTACTCGTTCAAGGACGAAAGCCTGACGCTCACGTCGCTCTACGAAAAGGACGGCGAGGTCTGGGCGCGGGGTTACAAGCTCCCCTCGCGCGGCGCCACGACATTGCGCGATTTTCAGATCCTCAATGCCCCCTTGAGGGCGTTGGAGTAATCGTACCTAACCAACCACCCTTGAAAAAGGACTCCAACCATGAAACGAACCCTTCAACTCAGCGCATTCTTCCTTCCGATGGCCTTGGCCACGTGCCTTACCGGCGCAGCCTCCGCGGCCGAACCGCGCGACGGAAATGCTCCCGCCTTCGACCGGGAGATTAAGGCCTACTGCCTTGATTTCAACTGGGCGGCGACAAGTCGGAGGTTCAAGCCGTTCGCAAAGCCCGGAACGTGGGCCGGTGCCGACCCGGTGAAGCACGTCGCTTGGTACGGGTCGATCGGCGCCAACGTCATCCAGACCTTCTGCGTCTCCAACAACGGTTATGCGTGGTACAAGAACGGCTTCGTCCCGGAGCAGCCGGGATTGAAGCATGATTTTCTGCCCGAGGTCGTGAAACTCGGCCATAAGGAAGGCATGCTTGTGATGGGCTATTTCTGTATTGCCGCAAACCAGAAATGGGGCATGGATCACCCCGACCTGAGCTACGGCACGCCGAAAACCTATCATATCCCCTATACTGACGAGTACCTCGCTTATTTGTCTTCCTCGATCGGCGACGCGGTTCGCAAGACGGGCATCGATGGCTTCATGCCCGACTGGGTTTGGATGCCGGATCGAAGTTCAACCGCCGGCAAGTGGCTGGAGTGCGAGAAGAAACTCTATAAACAACTGACGAACGAGGAGTTTCCGGTCGAAGGCAAGCTGACCAGGCAGCAAATCACGGCCTACAGCCGCAAGGCGATCGACCGCTGTTGGAAGACGATCCGCAAGGCCGCGAAGGACGCAAATCCAAACTGCATCGTCTGGCTGACCAGCAACAACATCATCCATCCGCATGTCGCGAACTCGGACATGTACAAAGAAGTGGACTGGCTGCTGAACGAGCGCGGCGACCAGAAGAGCATCGACGCGGTAAAACGCATGGTTGGAAAACAGACCCGGCTAATCACCTGCTTGGCGGAGTGGAACGGGCAGGATGCGACCCAAGCGGTGCCTGAGGCATTGAAGGCGGGCATCGGGTTGTACGGCTTCACCACCCCGCGCAACGACGAAGGACTCGTGCCGCTGGAGAAGTTCCTCTCACGCCCCGTGGCCGAACTGAAAGATGACGACCGGAACATCGCTGCGCTTGCCCGCGCTTACCACGGAGTTTCCATCGCAGCAGTATGGGATGACAAGAAGGGCAAATTCGTTGAGCCCGCAAAGTAGGTTTACCCGCGAAGCCTTGCCCAGCAGCGAGGCAACATTTTCCAGAATCCGCCAACGCCTTATTATAAAGGAAGAAATTATGAACGCCTCCATCCTGCCTCTCCGCTGCCGCGTCGCCGTGTGTTTGCTTGCCGCACTTGCGTGTGCTGCCACGTTGCGAGCCGCGACGCTGCGTGCTATCGATCACAAACCCAATTTCCTGTTTATTTACACGGACGATCAGCGTTGGGACGCGATGGGCGTCGTGCAGCGCGAGCAAGGCGCGAAGGCGCGGTTCCCGTGGTTCAAGTCGCCCAACATGGACCGTCTTGCCGCCGAGGGCGTGTGTTTCCGCAACGCCTTCGTCACCCACTCGCTCTGTTCCCCTAGCCGCGCGGCGTTCCTCACGGGCCGCTACAACCACCTCAACGGCATCACGGACAACAGCACGCCTTTCCCCGCGAATGCCGTCACGCATGCCACGCTGCTCCGCGCGGCCGGCTACCGGACCGCCTACATCGGCAAGTGGCACATGGGCAACCAGCGAGGCCAGCGCCCGGGGTTCGACTACTCCGCGAGCTTCGTCGGCCAAGGCCGCTACAACGACTGTCCCTTCGAGATCAACGGCGTGGCAACACCTGCGAAAGGCTGGGTTGACGACGTCACTGCCGCCTATGCGATCGATTGGCTGAAGAAGAACGGCGATCGGCCGTTTTCGATGGTCGTCGGGTTCAAAAGTCCTCACGGCCCGCGCGGAGGCAAGAATCTTCCTCAGCGCCTACGAACGCTCTATGCCGGAGAGACGAGCCGTCCCACGCCAAATGTCGGCGTCCCTCCGGTCTTCCGCGCCCCGGATCCGGCCACCGGCAAGTATTCGCAAGGGCTGGTCGACAATGCGATCCACCTCGACTACCTCCGCCATGTCACCGGTGCCGACGAAAACCTTGGCAAGCTGCTTGGTGCCCTCGACGAGCTGGGCCTTGCCGAAGACACGGTTGTCGTTTACACCAGCGACAACGGCTACTACCTTGGCGAGCACTGTTCGGGTGATAAGCGCTCGATCTACGAGGAGTCGCTGCGCGTCCCGATGCTGGTGCGCTACCCGCGGCTGTTCCCCAAAGGCCGGGTGGTGGATGAGATGGTGCTGAACATTGACCTGGCTCCGACGTTTCTCGATCTGGCCGGCGAGCCTCTGCCGCACGAGATGCAGGGCGCGAGTTGGAAGGGGCTTGCCGCCGGCCAGAAGCCGGCGGCCTGGCGGAAGTCGTTCCTTGCCGAGTACTTCGTCGAGCTGGGTGACGTGCCCACCCTCGTTGGCGTCCGCACGGCCGACGCGAAGCTCGTGAAGTACCCCGGCCACCCCGAATGGACCGAAGTCTTCAACCTCTCCGTCGATCCCTATGAGGTGAAAAACCTCGCTGGCGACAAGGCCGCGGCGGCAAAACTGGGTGCCGAACTCGAAGCGCAGATGAAGGCCATGAAGTACGTGGTCCCCAAGGACGTTGACTTAAAAGAAAGGACAAAATGAACATGAAGGTTATTTGTGAAACAGGCATCCGCGTACGCGGCGGATATGAGGTGGACATCGAATGGAAGGATAGACAGGTCACCACCTACCGCATTCGCTCCCACGAATCGCGCGCGGTAAAGGTACGCGTCAACGGTGAAACACAGACGGTGAAATCGGAGAGACTATAGGTCGTCGAGCATGAAACCGATGCACCTTCTTCTGCCCATACTGCTGCTCGTCGTTTGCCGGGGAACGATCCGGGCGCTGGATTATCCCGGCGCGCCGCCGGGCAAGGCTATCTGTTCCTTGGCCGGGGGGCGCGCGGTCCTCACGAATGCTGCCATCCGCGCCACTTGGCAACTCGATGCGGAACGGATCGGATCCCTTGCACTGGACAACAGGCACACGGGGCAGTCGTTGAACATCGGACCCGGCTGCCTTCCGCGCGTGGTGCTCTACGACGGACGCACGGTCGATCTGGCATCCCTCGCGCCATCGGAGCCCGTGCGCGTCGAGCAACGGGCCGTCGTTGCCGCGTTCAAGGATGATGCGTCAGGCCTGGCGATTCGTTGGTCCGCGATGTTGGACGACGATTCCAACGCCATCATCCAGGCCCTGCAGCTTACTGCCTCACGCGATACGAGAATCGCAGAGCTTGTGTTTATTGATGGGTCGTGGGACGGCGCACGGCAGATGGGTAGCGTCGATGGCTCGGTCGTCGTATGCGGCGACCTCTTCCTGGCCGTCGAGCACCCGCTGGCGAAGAACAGGGTGGGCAATCGCGGGCATGTCCGCTGCGCGCTGCCGCGGGGCAACGTCTTGAAAGCCGGCCAATCCTGGACGCACACCAGCGCGCTGGGTGCCGTTCCGCCAGGCCAACTGCGCCGCGGGTTTCTCTATTACCTCGAGCACCGGCGGGCCCATCCTTATCGGCAGTTCCTGCATTTCAACAATTGGTACAACGTCCACCTTGCGCGTCCTGTCGAGCGCACGAGCGAGGCCGAGTGCCTGGAGGCCATCGAATTCATCGGCCGCCAACTCGCCCGCAAGCGCGGTGTGCACCTGGACGCGTTCGTTTGGGACGACGGCTGGGATGATTTCAACACGCTTTGGGACTTCCACAAAGGCTTCCCGGATGGTTTCAAAAAGCTCAAGGCCGCAGGAGAAAACTATGGCGCGGCACAGGGCGTGTGGTTGTCGCCCTGGGGCGGCTACGGGCCGGCCAAACAGAAGCGCATCGCCTTCGGGGAAAGCCAAGGCTACGAGACCAACGCCAGCGGCTTCTCCATGGCGGGGGCCAAGTACCGCAAGGCATTTCACGACGTCTGTTTGCACATGATGCACAATCAGGGCGTGACCTTCTTCAAGTTCGACGGCATGGGCGGAGGCAACGAGGTTACAGGCGCCGTGGCTGAAATGGCGGACGACATCGATGCCGTTCTTGGCCTGACGCAAGACCTGCGCCGCGACAATCGCGAGATCTTTATTAGCGCCACCGTTGGCACATGGGCCAGCCCGTTCTGGACATGCTATGCGGATTCGATCTGGCGACAAGGTGAAGACACCGGCTTCCACGGCAAGGGCGATACTCGCCAGCGGTGGATCACCTACCGCGACAAGAGCTGTTACGAAAGGATCGTGCAACTGGGGCCGCTCTATCCGCTTAATGCGCTGATGTCGCACGGCCCCTGCATCGGAGACCGCAGAGCTCCGGCGCGGATGGTCCGCGACGAAAAGTCGGTCGCCGACGAAATCTGGACCTTCTTCGGATCGGGAACGTGCCTGCAAGAGTTGTACATCAATCCAGCGCTATTGACCGAAACGATGTGGGACGAGTTGGCGACCGCGGCCAAATGGTCTCGGGCCAACCGCGACATCCTTGTGGACACCCACTGGATCGGCGGCAACCCTGGCAAGGCCGAGGTCTATGGCTGGGCCTCATGGCAACCGGGCAAGGGCATCCTGGCGCTTCGCAATCCTTCCGACCGGCCACAGGAGTTTGAAATCACGCCGAAAGCGGCGTTCGAGCTGCCTGCGGGCGTCACGGGGATCATGACTCCCAAGGCAATCCATCCTCGCTGGCGAGTGCTTGCGGCTAAGCCCTTGAATGTCGGTGAGCCGATGGGATTGACTCTCCAGCCGTTTGAGACTCTTATGATTGAACTGTCCGATCAAACGAACGAAAGGAGCAGCGGCGAGAACTCAACCTGCGGCAGCGATCTATCTCACGCCGTCACCCGCGAGGAGTTGGCCAATCCCAAACCGCGCGGCTACGAATTTTGGCTCATGGCCGAAGCCCGCAAGCGCAACCCCAAGATCATCCTTGACTGCCTGCCGTGGGCTTATCCAGCCTGGGTCGGAAACCGCTTCTCGTCGGCGTCCGCCGACTGGTTTGTCTCGTTTGCGGTCTGGGCGTTCGCGCACACCACGCAGTTTGCCGAGCCGGGTTGGATCTATGTGGATGGTGCTTGCGGCCAGATCGAGCATTTAAATCCGGGCGCCTGGCATCACCTGCGATTGACGATGGAGGGCGACCGCATCCGCGGCTTGATCGACGGCAACCCGTTGGCCAGCGTCACCGACAAGTCCTGCGCCCGGGGCATGGGTTTCCTGGCCAGCACCTACGACCGGAACCTGTTCGACAACGTGCGTTTGGCCCCGCTTCCCGCCGCGGGCGGAAAAAACCCCCAATCACCCTCAGACAAGGTATTATGACGACACGCTTTAACCGATCACTCCTGCTCGTCGCACTGCTTGTTGGCAATGTTGCTGCCTCTGCGATGGCCAGCGGGGACTTTTACGCGTACTATACGCATGCGGCGCCTTCCGGCGCGGAGTACGTCGGCAAGTACTCGGACCTGATCGTCGTGTTGGGGAAAGGCCGCCGGTTGGATTTTAACCGCACGACCGGCTATCTCCCGGTGTGGCGGACACCCGATGGGGTTCAGAGCGTGACGGACCTGTTTCCAGGCAGGGACCGCGACCCGCATTTCTTTTTCAACTACGTTCGCCTGCTCGACAGCGGACCCGATCAAATCGTGGTGCAGTGGCGGTATTTCAAGGAGATCGCCGAGATCATCAAGGCCAACCAGGAACTCGATGTCCTTAACCCGCGCGGCATAACTGGCGTCGTTCACGAATTGTACACCATCCATCGGGACGGACGGGTCGAGCGCGAGATTCGCGAGGCGTCCGGCACGCGGTATCAGGACTGGGCGGATCCCCGCCTGGCTTCGCGGCAGAGTATCAAGTTAACCGACGCAGGAATCGAAAGCGGACCGGTCACACACGGTCAGAAACCGCCATTCTATCCCCGTCCCGCAGTGATGGGGTCTGCCGTGAAGACGCATGAAGATCTCCCACGGCCGGCCCATCGCTGGACCTTCGATGAAGGCATGAAACCCCACGAAGACAAGGTCGTTGATGCGGCAACCGGCACAGTTTGCCCGATCGCCGGCCTATCGACCCTCTTCATGAAGGGTGTTTCGGGCACCGCCCTGGCGTTTGATGGCTACTACACCGGCGTCGCCATGGAGGCGGAAGGCCGCTCGCACGAAGCGCTGACCGTCGAGGCGTGGGCCGCCTTGGATGCGTACCCATACAACATCGCACCGTTCGTCCACCAGTCCAAAGGATTTGGCAAAGAGGGCTGGTATTTGGGTCTCGATGCTTACGGACATCCTCTCGTGACGGTTTCCGGCGCGACCGTGATCGCTGCAAATGTCGTACTGCCGCTCCATGCGTGGACCCATCTGGCTGCGACCCTGGGCAGCGGCAAGATACGTCTCTACGTGGACGGACGGGAGGTGGCTGTTGGTGAGCTTGCCGAACCGTTTGCCGCACCTGCAACACCGATCCTGATCGGCCGCAACAACGAAAAGAAGCGGTGTACGGATGCGGTGCGGGGGAAGCGCAGCAATCTTGAGTTCCTCTACGGCATTCAGGGGCTGCTCGATGAGGTCAGCATTTATGACGACCTGCTTTCTCCCGATCTCGTGCAGCGCGCCTACCAGCGGTTCCTGCCCCCGGAGCGATCATCCGCGCTGGCCGCGGGCGTATTGCCCGGCGAGGTTGGGCCGGTAAAACAATTCGGCGCGGCATACAAAACGCTGCATTTCAGTGAAATCTGGGATCCGCTGTGGCGCGATCTTCCCGGTACGGAAATCGTGGTGAAGTTCGACAAGCTGCCCTGTAGCGTGGTCTACTGGCGCGGAACGAATTATTCCCCTAACTGGGTTGTGGACAACAATCGGTGGATGGCCGATCAAAGCTCGGAAACCGGCGGGCCGCACGGCTGTTCGGAACACATGGCCGACAAGCAGCTCCGGCACTGCCACGCTCGGATCATCGAGAATACGCCAGCCCGCGCGGTAATCCACTGGCGCTATCCTTGCGTCGACGTCGGCTACGTCAGCCGGGGCACCGGCAACTGGACGGACGAGTACCACACGATCTATCCTGACGGCACCGGGGTGCGAAAGCTCGTCTGGAACGGCGCCGGCCCCGCGCCCAGTTTCCAGGACATCCAATTCCTCACCAATCCCGGCGAGTCGGCCCTCGATGTAATGAATCTCCAGGCGATGACCGTTGCCAACCTGAAGGGAGAAATCAGCAAGTTGACCTGGGCGCCGCCCAATCAAGTGCCGCGGAATACGCTGCCCGATGCCTGTATTGAGATCCTGAATTCCAAGTCGCAATACAAGGTCTTCGCGATGTTTCAAGGAGGCCATATCAATCCCTGGGGGCAACGCGAGCACTCGAAGTACACTCCCGACCCCTTTGCCGGTCCCTGGAACCACTGGCCGATGCACCTGGTGCCTTCCGACGGGCGTTTTGCGGTGGCCGACGATCGAGTCGTCCATTTTGCCTTGGGTGCCAACGACGCTTCGCCCAGCATGGTGTTGTACGGCTTCACAAAGGATCCCATCGACACGCTGGTTCCGCTGGCTCGGATGTGGCGGAACCCGCCTCCCTTGACCGACCTGCGCGGAGGCGTCAACGGCGGCTTTGACAAGGGCCAAAAGGCATTTCTCATCGAGGCAAGGGGCACGCAGATATCGTTCGCGGTCGCCGCTTCGGATCAAAGCCCGCTCGTGAACCCGTGCTTCGTCATTCACAACCTCGGTCGCCGTGGCGATGCCACGGTCCAGATCAATGGCACACTCGCAACCGGAGTGCGGCAAGGAACGATCGTGGATACGGACGGAACTCTCGCCACGGTGATCTGGATTGATCGCCAATGCACATCTCCCACCAAGTTCACAATCGAAGCTGGTGTCAAAGCACGTGGCGACGTGCCGTACCGAGGGTAATACCGTCACATCTCCCGCTCGCGCTGCCGCTGGCGGCGATACTCACCCGGCGTAAGGCCCAACTCTCGCACGAAGACCTCGTCCATCCGCATCGTCGGACCGAACCCGCAATCGCGGGAAATCTCCTTGATGGTCCGTTCGGTCTGCGCCAACTCGCGCTTGGCCCGCTCGATCCGCACGTGGCGGATCTCGGCGGCGATCGGTCGCTCGAGGTGCTTCTCAAAGTGCCGCGACAGCGTGCGTCGCCCGGTAGCCACGGCATTGGCCACGTCGCCCGGTCCGATCGGGAGGTGGCAATTCGCGGCGATGAACGCCAATGCCGCGGCGATCAGCTTGTCATCGACGGCAAAAAAATCGGTCGATTCGCGGACGATCAGGGCCTGCGGCGGCAACAAAATCGGCCCCGCCGGCGGCAATTCCCCATCCATTAGCCGGTTCAGCAGCCGCGCCGCCTCGTAGCCGATCTGCTCGTAGCCAAACTCGATGCTGCTGAGCGTCGGGCGGAAGTGCTCGCAATACGTCTCCTCATTGTGGCCGGCGATGATCGCCACGTCCTCTGGCACGCGCCAGCCGCGGCCGCGGCACATCTGCGCCACCATGCGACCCTGCAGATCGCTGCCCGCGTAGATGCCGATCGGCAGTTGCCAGCTCTTCATCCAGGCGGCGACCGTCCGCTCGGTCGTGCGCCACTGCTTTAACGACAGAGCGGGAAAGAGCGGTACCGTTGCGGCGACACACGGGTAGCCGGCCTCCGCAACTGCGGCGGCAAACGCCTTCAACTCCAGTTGCTGTGAGCGGTCGGTTTCGTGCGTCACGACGGCGAAGCAGCGGAGGCCCCGCGAGAGGAGATGCTCGGCGCGGAGCCGCCCGGCGGCCGCGAAATCCGGGAACACGGCGGGCAGCGATCGCCATGCAGGGGAACTGAGCCAGACGTTCACCACCGGCACGCCCCGCCGGGCGGCACACCGGGCCAACTTCCGCGTCGTCCGGGCGATGATACCGTCGTAGGGGGGCGGTTGCTCGGGGTCCGCGGCCAGAGTTTCCGCGGCATATTCGTCGATGGACGACTCCCAGCCCTGCTCCTGGGCGTACCGCTGCATCCCGGCAAAGATGCCGGCGTGCCGCTTGTAGGGCGAGTCGAGTTCCAGCATCACGGCCACGCGGCGCGGTGGGAACATGGTGGGCTATGTCCTAAAAACGATATATTTTGTCAAGAACTAGTAACGCAAAATCGTTGACAGAAATTCCACCTTCGATGATAATCAGTAGTGGTGGCCGACGCAACCGCCGGGTTGCCTGGGAAGAGGTGTGAAGGCGGAAGGATCAGGGATATACCACGAAATACACCAATCACACGAAAGCAGAAATGGCAATTTGACGAGGAAAATGGGCCGTGTACTCACAGGCCATCTTACTGTCATTACTTTCCAAAACCCGTAACCTGACAACCGAACTCCTAACTCCTAACTCTTATCTCCTAACCCCTAACTCCTAACCTCCCCGACAACTTACCCTGGCTGCCGCGGCAGTAGATAGCCGAGAAACGCATTCTCTACCCCAAAGTAACCGGCCTTTACCCAGAGGCCGGAGCGTGCCGAGGAACTCCCCGTTCCTCATAACCTGGCACGCGCGTTTCCCGAGCTTGGATCTGCCGTGGCAGCCGTTTTTTATTTTCCTTGGTAGCCAAGTCCCATTTTACTTTTTTCACTTGGAGACGAAGTTATGAGTAAGAAGATGTTCTGTAGCGCATTGTGCCTGGCGGCAGTCCTGGCAGTGGGGCTGTCTGGCGGATGGGCGGCGGAAAAGTTCGATACGGACCCAAAGCATCAATTGCCCAGGCCGGACAAGAAACCGGCGGATCCGCAGAAAGAGAGAACCTAATGAAAAGTAATTTGCAAATTGGTGTCGGATGCGTGTTGGCCGTGTTTTTCTTCGTGGTGCTTTCATGCGGTGACCGCGCTCTGGGTGCCGAGATCGCCTCTCCTTTGAATCGGGTGGTTTGGTCAACAGAGCCAGTGGATTTTGTGCCGAACAGTCCGAAACCTGTGAAGTATTTCAAGAACTTGTGGGGTTCATCCGTGTATCCCCTCGGGAATGGCCGGCTGGGTTGTACGATCTACGGCGGCATGGCCGAAGAGCATATCCAGTTCAACGAAGATACGTTGTGGACCGGTAACGAAGACGATACCGGGAGATACCAGAATTTCGGAGAGTTGTTCGTCAAGCTGGAGGGCCACGCCGACGCAGCACCGGTCGGCAGCAAGTACCGCCGCGAGCTGGATATCGAAAAGGCGCTCCACACCATCAACTATGAAGTGGGATGCGTCCATTACCGGCGCGAGTATTTTGCGAGTCATCCGGCCAATGTGCTGGTGTTCCGTTTCACTGCGGACAAGAAGGGCGCATATACCGGGACGGTCTTTCTCAAGAATGCCCACGAGGGTGAAACGAACGAAGTTGCTGGCAACACGATCACCTTTGGCGGGAAACTTGGCGGGAACTTGGGTTTGAGCTATGAAGCCCAAACCATGGTTCTGAACGAGGGCGGCTCCCTCAGCGCGACCCATGGGATCGTATCTTTCAAGGGCTGCGACAGCTTGATCATCCTGTTGGATGCCGGCACCGATTACCGCAACCAGCGGGACAAGGGTTGGAAACAGGAGCATCCGCACCGACGCATCACGGAGCGATTGACTCAAGCGTCGAAGAAATCTTTCGCTGAACTTCTGGCAGGGCATCTTACGGATTACCAACAATTCTACAACCGGGTGACACTGGAACTCGGTGCAACCCCGGCCGAAACACAGGCACTCACGACCAAGGACCGGTTAGAGTCGTACCGGCAGAACAAGCCCGATCCCGACCTCGAAGAAACACTCTTTCAATATGCGCGTTACCTCATGATCAGCAGTTCCCGGCCCGGGGACATGCCGGCCACCTTACAGGGCGTGTGGAACACCTACAACAATCCGCCTTGGCGCTCCGACTATCACACGGATGTGAACGTGGAAATGAATTATTGGTTTGTGGATCAAGCCAACCTGTCTGAATGCTTCCTGCCGCTCGCTGAATGGGTACACTCCATTCGCGAGGTGCGGCGCGAAGCGACCAAGAAGGAATTCAACGTCCGCGGCTGGGCCACCCGTTCCGAGAACGGCATTTTCGGCGGCGCAACCTATCACTGGGTGCCCGGCGATGCTTCCTGGGTGGCTCAGAACCTGTGGGATCACTACGCTTTCACCATGGACAAAGAGTACCTGCGCACACGGGCTTATCCCGTGATGAAGGAGCTTTGCGAATACTGGGAGGATTCGTTGAAGGCCCGACCGGATGGCAAACTGGCCAGCCCGAAAAGCCAGTCGCCTGAACACGGTCCATTTTCCGAAGGTAATTCCTATGAACAGCAGTTGGCTTGGGACCTCTTCACCAACACCATCGATGCCTCCAAAGCCTTGGGCGTGGACAGTGAGTTTCGGGAGAAAGTGGCCGCAATGAGAGACCGCCTGTTGGGCCCGCAAATCGGCAAGTGGGGACAGTTGCAGGAGTGGGCCGACGATCTGGACGATCCTAAAGACCAGCACCGGCACCTCTCGCATATGATTGCAATTCACCCGGGCCGGCAAATCTCGCCGCTCGCGACGCCGAAGCTGGCCGAGGCGGCAAAGGTTTCCATGAACGCGCGTGGCGACGGCGCGACCGGCTGGAGCAAGGCTTGGAAGATCTGCATCTGGGCGCGTCTGCAGGACGGCGACCGCGCCTACAAGCTGCTTGGAGAATTCATCAAACACAACGTCTACCCTAACCTATGGGGCTACCATCCACCCTTCCAGATCGACTGCAACTTCGGGTATGCGGCCGGTGTGTGTGAGATGCTAGTCCAGTCACACACGGGCGTCATTGAATTTTTGCCGGCTTTGCCCAAGGCTTTGCCCACCGGCTCTGTCAAAGGCCTGCGCACCCGGGGCGGCTACGAGGTGGACATCGAATGGCAGGACGGCAAGCTGACGCGGTCGGTAATCCGCAATGTGTCGGGAGCCGACGGCGAGTGCGCGGTCCGTTACGGTGGCGTTACCAATAAGATTGCCGTGCCCAAGGGTGAATCGAGGGTGTTTACCGCTCAAGAGGGAGGGGATCGCGGAAAATGAACCAGAAAATCAGGCTCTAAGATAGACCTGCAACTCCACCGGTTATTCCACCGAATCCCAATAATCCGCCCAAGGTATTTCTGATCGGTGACTCGATCACTAGCGGACATTACAAGTCAGCCACCAAATGAAACGCACTTTCATTATCCTCGCAGCCCTGCTGTTGGCCCCACTGGCCGTGCTCCATGCCGCCGAGGCGTTGGCAAAGAACTCGGAGGTTATCTTTCTTGAAGCTGAACAGTTTGCCGATACCGGCGGCTGGGACACGGATCAGCAGTCCATGGAGCAGATGGGTTCATCCTACCTGCTCGCACATGGTCTGGGTGTGCCTGTCGAGGATGCGGTCACGACGGTGAAGGTCTCGTTGCCGGGTCGGTATCGTGTCTGGGTGCGGACGCGTGATTGGGTTGCGACTTGGAACGCACCTGGCGCACCAGGAAAGTTTCAGGTGCTCATCAATGGGAAGGCGCTTCCGGAGACGTTTGGCACCGAGGGCGCGGAATGGCATTGGCAGGACGGGGGCGTAATCGAACTCGGCGCAGAGGCCAAGGTGTTGCTGCATGACCTCACCGGCTTCGAGGGTCGGTGCGATGCGCTGCTTTTCAGCAAGGATGTCAGATTCATCCCGCCGAATGAACTGACGACATTGACCAAGTTCCGTCGGGCGGCTCTCGGCTTACCGGACGAACCGGAGGAGGGCGGCGAGTTTGATCTGGTCGTGGTCGGCGGCGGCATCGCCGGGTCGAGTGTTGCGATTTCCGCTGCGCGGAACGGATTGAAAGTCGCTCTTGTGCAGGATCGTCCCATGCTCGGTGGTAACGGTAGTTCCGAGGTGCGAGTCTGGCCCGAGGGCCGCACGAAGCAGTCGCCATATCCGCATATCGGCGACATCGTGGAGGAACTCGTCCCGCAGAAAGGCCCCGGCGACGGCAATGCCAAGGGCGGCAGCATCTACGCCGACGCGCGCAAGATCGGCCTCGCGCAGGCCGAGCCGCGCATCACTTTGTTGTTGGACCAGCGCGTGTTAGCGGTTGAGGCGTACGGCGGGCGCATCGCGGCCGTGGTGGCGCAGCACACGCGCACGGCGCAGCGCGTGCGGCTCTCGGCGAAGTTCTTTGCCGACTGCACCGGTGATGCCACGGTTGGTTTTCTTGCGGGCGCGGATTTCGAGATGTCGCGCGAGAATCATCAAGGGATGAGCAATCTTTGGAATGTGCTGGATGCCGCCGACCCCAAGCAGGTGCTCCTGTGCGAATGCAAAGACAAAACCGCTTTGGCGATGGCCTGTAAGACAGGAAGTGTCGCCGTGCCATTTCCACGCTGTCCGTGGGCAATTGACTTGAGCAACAAGCCGTTCCCCGGCCGCAAGGACTTCAAGGGCCAGTGGGACAAGAAAGATCCGCTCGAGCGCCTTGGCGGTTGGTTCTGGGAAAGCGGCTTCGACAAAGATCCCATCGCTAGCGTCGAGCGCATCCGCGATTTGAATCTTCGAGCGATGTATGGCGCGTGGGACGCGCTCAAGAACGTGGACAAGCTTTACCCGAATCACCGCATCGGCTGGGCTGCATTCATTGCCGGGAAACGTGAATCGCGCCGTCTAATGGGTGACGTGGTTCTTGACGCGGATGACCTTCGCAGGAACCGCGAATTCCCAGACGGTTGCTTTCCCTGCACGTGGCACATCGATGTTCACTCGCCCGACAAGGCGTTTCAGCGGGGCAATGAAGGGGAAGAGTTTATTTCGCGCGCGACCCAAGGTGCGAACTATAACTACAAAGGACCCTATTGGGCGCCCTATCGCTGTCTCTACAGCCGCAACATCACCAATCTCTTCATGGCTGGGCGCGACATCAGTGTTACGCATGAGGCGCTCGGCCCGGTGCGCGTCATGCGGACGTGCGGCATGATGGGTGAAATCGTCGGCAAGGCCGCGTGGATATGCGTGCGCCATGCGACGTCGCCACGCGGCGTATATATGCAGCATTTGCCGCTCCTCAAGGAACTGATGAACCAGCCGGGCGCAAACCGCCGCGAGACGCTCGACGGCCCGCTGGGCGGAGGTCCAGTTGAGGCAGTATTGAAGCGAGAACTGCTCAACAAACTGCTTCCCGGAGAACCCTGATGAAACGTCGCAAATTCCTGAAAATCGCTGGTAGTGGTGTTTTGGGCGGGGCGCTGGCCGGACTGTTCGATGATTCCCTCGGCGCTTCTGAGGCGAAGCCGTTCGACGTCCGCGATCTCTTTGAATCGGACGATGCGGAAATCCTCGCACTCACGCAACGCGTCTTTGACAAATGCATTCTGGAAAAGCTCCGGCTGCCGGTCGAACCGCTACAGCACACCTGGGTCCAGCCGGGCGGCCCGTACTACATGGGCCAATGGATCTGGGACACGATGTTCGTGGTCGATCTGCTCAGTATCTTGCCCGACAAGAGGCAAATCATCCGCGAGATCTTTGAGAACTATTGGGATTTCCAGGACCGCTGGAACCAGAAGATGCCGGCCTATGCCCGCGACATGGTGACCGTGGCCATCAAGACCGCGCCGCAAGAGGTCCGGCAGTTCTCGCAGATCCCGCTCCTGGCCTGGGGCGTGGAACGGGTGTATCGGCGCAACCGCGACAAGGAACTGCTTGAGTTGTGCCTCGGCCGGCTCGAACAGTTCCACGATTGGTTCTGGCGGGAGCGCGATATCACCAACAGCGGGCTGATCGCGATCGGTTCGTACAGCGGAGTCCTTCAACATGCGAAGTGGGAAACCTTCGACTACGACTGCTCCATGGACACCCTGAAACTGAAGCCTCACCCCACGCGCAAAGGACCGAACGAGGGCGCTTGGTATGGCGATATTTGCATGGCGGGCAACACGGCCTACCTGGTTCTGGCTGAGAGGAGCCTGGCGCGGCTGGCGACCATCATGGGGGATAATGCCATGGCGGCGCGGCGCACCAAGCGAATCGAGAAAGCCGTCAACGCCATGCGCGATCACATGTGGGATGAAAAGGCGGGAACGTTCCTGGCGGTCAACCGCGACTCGCTGGAAAAGATCCCCGTTGCGACCATCGGCAGTTGGATTCCGCTAGCGGCCGGCGTGCCCACGGCAGCGATGGCCAGGCGCATGACCGAGGTGCTGGCTTCGCCTGCCTGGATGACACCGCTGCCGGTACCTACGGTTGATCGAACCGACAAACGATGGAAGTCGGGCTCCTTCTGGCGGGGCGACGTCTGGCCATCGACGAACTACCAGATCGCCAGCGGCCTGGCCGCTTATGGACACAGAGAGCTTGCCGCCGACATCGCCGACAAGACCATCGCCAACGCCATGAAGAACGGCATCAACGAGCACTACGATTCCGTTTCGGGCAAGCCTCTGGGCGTTCCGGACTATTGCATGAGCTGCACGCTGGTTACAATGATGCTAGACGAGCTTGCGAAGAAACACAAATTGAAGCTCCGCGACAAGATGCCTACGTCTTGATCGGAGAGGCGATGAAGAAAGGAAACATGAAGTACCTGGCGACAATACTCTACGTCCTTCTTAGCGGGACGGCGGCGGCTGCCTCGTTCAACTGGCAGACCACCGACACCACTCTGGCGCTGTGCAACGGCGCCAAAACTGTCTGGCAACTCGTCGTTGATCCCAAGCAGTCCAAGACCTACTTCCATCCCCTGGCGACCGTAAACGGCGAAGTGCTGACCGCTCTTCACCCCACCGATCACCCGTGGCACTGCGGCCTGTGGTGGTCGTGGAAGTACATCAATGGCCTGAACTATTGGGACTGGGACTGGAATAAGGGAAATAACGGCAAGACCGAAGGCGTCAACGAACTCACCGGCAAGAAGCTCACCACGAACCGAGACTTCTCCGCCCAAGTCGTGTTGAAATTCAGCTACCACCCGACGGGCATGCCGCCCGTATTGACCGAGACTCGCACGCTGTCGATTTCCAGCCCTGACAAGAACGGTAACTACCAAATTGACTGGACGAGCGTCTTTATCGCTGCCGACAAGCTGGTCAAGCTCGACCGCACGCCACCCAGCAAGACGATGGGTGGGTATGCCGGGCTCTCGTTGCGATTTCCGAAGGGACTAAAAGGCTGGCAGTTTCAGACCAGCGAAAACGCCACCACCGCCGCGCAAGGCAACGGCAAGAAAGCGCAGTGGGCCGACTTCTCCGGCCCCGCCGCCGGAATCGCAGTCTTCGATCATCCCGAGAACCTGCGGCATCCTTCCCACTGGTATCTCAACGCGGATTTACCCTTTTTCAGCCCCGCGGTGCTGTATAAGGAGCCGCTGGAACTGGCGCCGAAACAAGAATTGAAACTGCGCTATCGCGTCCTGGTGCATTCCGGCGCCGCGCAAAAGGAACTACTCGACAAAGAATGGAAAGCATTCGCCCAGTAAGAACGACTATGGATAGGAATAAACATGAGTGTTCTTGCAGTTCAAAGACAGATCGTGGGGAAAATGAAATTCAGCCAAGCGCTCCTGCTTGTAACGCTCCTTGCCGGCCAATCAAGCTCCGTTCAGGCGGATGAGGCGTCGCTCTCCTTGGCCGGTGCCTGGAATTTCCGCCTCGACGCCAACGACGTCGGCGTCGCGGAACAATGGTTTGCCCTGAATTTCGGCGAAACCGTCCGACTGCCCGGCACCACCGACGAGAACCACAAGGGCGTCAAGAAGGACGAACAGTGCATCGATCGGCTCTCCCGCGTCTGGTATTGGAAAGGGCCGGCGTGGTACCAGCGGCAAGTGACGATCCCCGACGCCTGGAAAGGCAAGCGGATCCGACTTCTCTTGGAGCGTTCCAAGAACACGCGCGTGTGGGTCGATCGGACGTATTGCGGTGGCGAGGACACGCTCAGCGCCCCGCAATGGTTCGACGTGACCGCCGCGATGACGCCCGGCGAACACAGGCTGACCGTGCTGGTCAACAATGCCAAGCTGCCGCCGGTCGGCCCGGCGCACGCGGTCGATGAACGCACGCAGACCAACTGGAACGGCATCGTCGGCCGCATCGAACTTCGCGCCAGCCCGCCGGTCTGGCTGGATGACGTGCAGGTTTACCCGGACGTCAAGACGAAAAGGGCCGTCGTTCGTGGAGTGATCGGCAACGTCACGGGCAAGGCGGCGTCCGGCCGAATCACGGTCCAGTGCATGAGCTACAATATTGCCAGCCCCGTGACTTTTGCCTCGAAATCGTTCGACGTCAAAGCTCACCTAGGGCAAACCGCCGTCGAGTTCACCTACGAGCCGGGCAACGTGCCGCTGTGGGATGAATTCCAGCCGGCCATGCTCCGCTTGAAACTCAAGCTCGAGGCGACGGCTGGCGGACAGCCCTACGGCGACGAGTGGACAGTCAGTTTCGGCATGCGCGATTTCAGCAGGCAGCGGAACCGGCTGACCATCAACGGCCGCCCAGTGTTCTTGCGGGGCAAACTCGATTGCTGCTTATTCCCGCTGACCGGCTATCCGCCCATGGACAAGGCCGGCTGGCTGCGGGTGCTGTCCATCGCCAAGTCGTATGGCATCAACCACTACCGTTTCCATTCGTGGTGCCCACCGGAAGCGGCATTCGAGGCGGCCGATGAACTGGGAATGTACCTGCAGATCGAACTCCCCAACAAGCGAAGCGCCTTCGCCGCACCCGAAAGTAAGGAACCGGCCAAACATAACATCGATAACATCGAGGTGGAAAGCAGTCTGAAAGACAAGTCTCTTTACGAATATGCCAAGCGCGAGGGCGAACTTATCTTCAAGGCTTTCGGCAATCACCCCTCGTTCGTTATGTTCGCGCTGGGCAACGAATTGGCCCGCACGCGGGGTATGGCCGAGATGATCGCCCATTTCCGCAAGACTGATCCGCGACACCTTTATGCCCAAGGCTCAAATAACAACCACTGGGCCCCGACCCTGGCCGATGGCGACGATTTCTGGGTGACGTGCAAGACCGCCAAGCAGCTTGCCGTTCGCGGCTCGTTCTCAACGCTCGACTTTCCCAATCCGCATATCGAATGCCGTCCACCTTCGACGATGGTCGATTATCGTGAATCAATCGCGGGAATTCCAGTGCCGGTCATAGCCCACGAGATCGGGGAGTATCAAGTCTCTCCCGACTTCCGCGAGATCCCCAATTACACTGGCGTGCTCAAGGCGCGGAACCTGGAGACTTTCCGTCGGCGACTGGATGCGGCGGGCATGCTCGATCAGGCCGATGATTTCGTCCACGCCTCCGGCGCGTTGTCGGTGATCTGCTATCGGGAAGAAATCGAGGCGGCCTTGCGCACGCCAGGGATGGGTGGCTTCCAGTTGCTCGATCTGCAGGACTTCCCCGGGCAGGGCACGGCTCTGATAGGCATCCTCAACGTGTTCATGGAATCGAAGGGACTGATAACCCCCGAAGCGTGGCGGCGATTCTGCTGTGAAACGGTTCCGCTTGTGCGCATGAAGAAGTACACGTGGACGACGGACGAGACCTTCGTCGGCCGGGTGCAGGTCGCCCACTATGGCCCGGCAGATCTGCCCGACACGCGGGTAACTTGGACGGCCAGCGACAGTGCAGGGCGGAGAATCGCCAACGGCATCTTCGATCCGGTAACCATCTCACAGGGCAGGGTTTCCGACATCGACCAGTTCACGCTGCCGTTGGGAAAGATCGCGCCGCCTCAGAAGCTGACGATCTCGATCGCGATTGACGGGACGAAATTCCGCAACGATTACGAGATTTGGATCTATCCACCAAAGGTCGACACAAGCCTGCCGTCGGGCGTGCTGGTTGCGAATGATTTTGCGGCGCCGACAACCCAAGAACACCTCGCGGCCGGAGGCCGGGTCTTGCTGCTTCCAAAACTGGATCGCCTGCCCCGTACGGTCCCCGGCGGCTTCCAGACCGACTTCTGGTCGCCTATGTTTGCCGAGGCAGTGAAGAAGGGGGGCGCCGAGGCGCCTCCCGGCACGATGGGCATCTTCTGCAATCCGGATGCCCCCGCGCTGGCCCGCTTCCCCACCGAATTTCACAGCAACTGGCAATGGTGGCGATTGGTTAAGAACTCGAAGCCGATCATCCTCGACGCTTCGCCTGCCAGTTATCGTCCCATCGTGCAGGTGATCGACAATTTCACGCGGAACCACAAGCTTGGACTGATCTTTGAAACCAGGGTTGGCCGGGGCAAGCTACTGGTCTGTGCTATCGACATGCTCAATTTTCAAGACGACCCCGAGGCCCGGCAGCTTTATCGCGGCTTGTTGCACTACGCCGCTTCCGTCGCCTTTGCGCCTCAGGTGGAATTGGATGGAGAACTGCTCAAAAGCCTTCTCTCCAAAGGCTCTCCATGAACCCATGAACAGAACCAAACAACACGCTGTCATTCTCTTCACCGCCCTGCTGATGGCTCCGGCAGCCGCGCTGCACGCCGCCGATGCGCCGCGGAAACCCAACATTATCTTCATCCTCAGCGATGATGTCGCGCAGGGTGACCTCGGCTGTTACGGACAGAAATTGATCCAGACGCCGACCATTGACCGTATGGCGCGCGAGGGGCTGCGCTGCACGCAGGCATATTGCGGCACGACGGTCTGTGCGCCGAGCCGCGCGTCGCTGATGACGGGATTGCACACCGGCCACTCGCCCATACGCGCGAATCGTGAGATCGGCGCCGAGGGCCAAATGCCGCTGCCAGCGGGGACGTTCACCGTCGCGCAGCTTCTCCAGCGCGCGGGTTACGCGACCGCCTGCATCGGCAAGTGGGGCATGGGCATGTTCGACACGACGGGCAGCCCGCTGAAGGTCGGCTTCAACCATTTCTTCGGCTACAACTGCCAGCGTCATGCGCACAGTTACTTTCCCAAGTTCCTCTACTACGACGACCGGCGCTTTGATCTACCCGGCAACGACGGCAACGAAAGGATTGAGGGCAAGGGGGCGATCTACGCGCAGGATCTCATCGCAGACGAGACGCTGAAGTTCGTGAAGGCGAATAAGGACCGGCCGTTTTTCCTCTACTACTCGGTCACACTACCGCACGGCGCGTTTCAGATTAAGGACCAGGGCATCTACAAGGACAAGCCGTGGACCGAAGAGCAGAAGAATTACGCCGCGATGGTCACGCGACTTGACACTGATGTAGGACGACTGCTTGCGCTGCTGAAGGAGTTGAACCTCGACCACGGAACGCTCGTGATGTTTGCGGGTGACAACGGCTCATCGTTCGCGCCAAACTCGCCCCTCGGCAAACGCTTCGAGCAGGCCGCGAACGGACTGCGCGGCTACAAGCGCGATCTCTACGAGGGCGGCCTGCGCAACGCCGGCATCGTACGCTGGCCGGGCGTCGTGCCCGCGGGCCGCGTGATCGACGAGCCGTGGGCCTTCTGGGATTTCCTGCCGACCTGCGCAGAACTCGCCGGCACGAAGATCCCCGCCGCCGTTCGTGCCGACGGATTGTCGCTCGTTTCGTTTCTCATGGGTGGGCCCGTGCCGAAGCGCGAATACTTCTACTGGGAACTGCATGAAGGCGCGTCGCTGCAAGCCGTGCGCTGGGGTGATTGGAAAGCCGTCCGCAATGGCCCGTCGAAGCCAATCGAGATCTACGATCTCAAGACTGACGCCGCCGAATCAAAGAACCTTGCCGTGGAACAGTCCGGGATCGTCGCGAAAGCCGAGTCGCTGATGAAGTCCGCACACACGGATGATCCGAACTGGCCGATGCGCGACAGCAGGCCTGGCAGGGCGAAAAAGGCAGGGAAGTAACCACACTTGCGCGAATCGCGATTCAACTCATACCCGCCGCGTGGTTGAATCACGAAGTCCCGCTTGCATCGCGTCGGGGAATCAAGGCCGACTCCGGCCGGATGCCTTGGATCGATCGAGCAGAGCCTTCAATTCCTTCACGATCTCGGGGCGCTCGCAGTAGAGGTTCTTCGTCTCGCCGGGATCGACATCGAGGTCGTAGAGCTGCCCCGCTGCGTCGGGCGCGGCGTCCGGCAGGATGAATGGCTGGAGGTCGGGATCACCCTCGTAGCGATTGCCGCCGGAGCCTTTGTGGTCGAGGTATTTCCAGTTGCCGCGGCGAATCGACAGGGCGTTCTGTCTGCCGGCCTGCTGCAGCAGATAGGGCCGGATGGGGCCATCATCTTTCCCGAGAAGCGCCGGGAGCAAATTGAAGCTGTCCTCCGCTGCATTCCGCGGGAGGTCGGCGCCGGCCACGGCGGCGACCGTGGCCATCGCGTCGGTGAGGCTCGAGAGCTGCGCGCTGGTCGCGCCGGGTTTCACTTTGCCGGGCCAGTGGACGAGCAGCGGCACGCGATGTCCCCCATCCCAGTCGTCGCGTTTCATCCCGCGCCACGGCCGAGCGCCGTCGTGGCCGTAGTCGGCGCGCATGTGGGCGACACTGGTTGTTTCGGGACCGTTGTCGCTCGTGAAGATGACCAGCGTATTGTCGGCCACGCCAAGCTTTTCGAGCGCAGCCAGAAGTTCCCCGACCACGTAATCGAGTTCAAAGATGAAATCGCCATGCGGTCCTGCCTTGGTCTTCCCCTTGAACGATTTTGCCGCGAAAGATGGCAGATGCACGGCTGCCGTGGCGTGGTAGAGGAAGAATGGTTTGTCCGGAAACTTCCGCACGTGCGACTCGAGGAATTCGCGGCTCTTCTTCAGAAAGACAAGGTCCAACTCTTCTATCGGATAGTTGTCCGCGATCAGGCCGGGCCGGCAGTCGTCGGCATAAGGATGTTTGGGCAGAGGCTTGCGATCAAGTATACGCGTAGGCGGAACCGGCACACGGTCGCCTTCGATGAACGCATAGAGATAATCCGTCCCGGGACAGCAGGCCGTGCCAAAGAAGCGGTCGAAGCCGTGGTCGAGCGGCCCCCCTTCGATGCGGCGCGAGAAGTCCACGCGTCGGACTCCGGCTACGCCGTGGTCGCGCACCGGCTGGCCATCCTCGTCGAAGAACGTCATTCCGATATGCCACTTGCCGATGCACGCAGTGGCATAACCTTGGGTACTGAGCATGGAGGGCACAGTCAGCCGGCCAGGGGTTATCAGCGATGGGCCTCCTACACCTTCAAAGACCGAGCCATAAGGGATGCGAAAGGCCATGCGGCCCGTCATCAGGCTGTAGCGCGCGGGCGTGCAAACGGCAGCCGGACTGTGGGCATCGGTAAACCGCATTCCCTCGCGAGCAAGACGATCGAGATTGGGCGTGGAGACCTTGGCTTGATTGTTGTAGCAGTTCACGTCGCCAAAGCCAAGGTCATCCGCGAGGATCAGGAGAATGTTCGGTTTATTCGGCGATGCGTTGGCTGCCTGCAGCGCGCCGACCGGATAAAACGAGGTCAAAATGATGCCGATGACCACAAGCAGTTCTACGAGCGTAAATGCGTTGCGTTTCATTCTCGTCTTCCTTGAAGAGCCCGCAGGTGGCAGGTTGCCGAGTTCGTAAATCAGACCGGCTGCCGCGGCAGATCCAAGCTCGAAAAACGCGCGTGCCCTTGGGTCGTTTGGCACGTTCCGGCCCTGGGAGAACCGGTTTTGGGGTGTAGAATGCGCTTCTCTGCTATCGTACTGCCACGGCAGCCGGGGGTTTTGGAGTGCGGTAATTATATTACCGCTTTCTCCTCTTTCTGATTCACCGCTAAAGACCGCAAAGTGCGCAGTAGAAAGAATGCTTGTCCTTTTGCGTTCCATGCGTTCTTTTGCGGATAATTCATAGATATTAATATGCCTGTTGTGGCCGGTCTCCCGACCGAGCCACTCACCGAATCCAATCTTCATTTCTCAATTTGCAATTTTCAATTTTCAGATTGCAATCTCTCTCTCTTTCTCTCTTTCTCTCTTTCATCCTTCATCCTTCATCCCTTCCGCCGTTTTGAAAAGCGGCGGCAAGCCGCCGCACTCCCAAAAGCCGCCAGCAAGAGCACGATTGTCCCCGGCTCGGGGACGGGACTGACCGCGGACGAAGCCGCGGAGACCGGGGTCGCGATAATCGAGGATCCACTGAACGAGGGATCGAAGATCAACGTCCCGCCCGCGCCGACGGTCAAACTCTGATTGTCGGGGAGGGCGTGGCTGTCGGTCGCGGCCAAGATGCCTTCATTCACGAACGTACCGCCGGTGTAGGTATTGGAGCCGCTGAGGATCAGCGTGCCGCTGCCTAGTTTCACCAAGCCCTTGGCGGCAGAGTCGCTGCCAAGATAGGAACCTCCCTTGCCTGCAATGTCGTGGGAATAGGTGAAGCTATTGGAACCGGTGACCTCGATGCCGAGGAATGACCCGGCGGCGAAGGCAGTGACGGTGGTGGGGTTGTTTCCGTTCGCCAGAAGCAAATCGAGATTGGCGGTGGTCCATTCGCCGTTGGGGCTGGCTTCCAAGGCCCGGATGGCGAGCGTGGCGCTAGGTAGCGTATACCATAAGTCGTTGGCTACACCCGGCAGGGAGGCGAACTTGGTGGCCAACAGCGTGCCCGCGTAAACCTGCGACCAGCCGAGGTTGCTAGCGCTCCCCCCATCAAATCCGTTAGTAGTATTGTCCTGGTTCAGGATGACGGTGCCCGCCCCGTATTTGTAGAACCCGCCCAAGCCCTGGTTGAGCACCTTATCCACCGTGAAGGTGTTCGCGGCGTTGGCGATGTCCAGGCCCACATCCTGGTCGGTGGTGAAGGTCACCGCGTGGCCGATGCCGGAGATGCTTTTCAGCGTCGTGCCCGTGATCTGCAGCACACCACCATTGAAGACGAGGTTGGCAGCGGGGGCGCCGAGGTTGGCGGTCGCGGCCACACTGAGGACTCCGGCGGAAAGCGTCGTTGCGCCTTTGTAGGTGTTGCTGCCGGAAAGGGCCAACGTGCCGTCGCCGATCTTCGTCAGCCCGCCGATGCCGCTCAGGGTGCCCGTGTTGGTGTAGGTCAGCGCCGTGTCGACGTCAATCGTCGAAAAGTCGTCGGTCAGCCCGATGTTCCGGCCCGAGGTGAAACTGTTGGTGGTGACCTGGAGCGTGGCCGCGCCAATGGTAAGTGAACCGCTCGTGGCTCCCAGGCTGGCCGCATTGGTGACCGCCAGCATTCCGGCGCTGATGGTGGTGCCGCCGGTGTAGGTGTTGGTCTTGTCGAAGACGAGGGTGCCGTCACCGAGTTTGGTCACGCCGATCGCTCCCCCGTTGGCACCCGTGGAATCCGCGATGGCATTGCCTTGGGTGAAGGTCGCGCCGGTGGCGGTGCTGGTGTCAAAGCCGAGGATGGCCCCGGCCTGCAAACCGGCAGTGCCGCTGCTTGCCACCGAGATGTTGGTGAGGAGGGTGTTTAGATTGCCGCTGTTAAATCCTGCGGTTCCCGCGGAATCGACGTTCAGGGCGAGCGTGGCGGCGCTCTTTACATAGATGTTGGCCGCAGTCCAACTCGCAGGGGTGTTGTTGTAGAGCGACAACATGCTGGTAAATTGCAGAGTTCCGGCGTTCACGGTCGTCTTGCCGGTGTAGGTATTGGCGGAGTTGAGGGTCAGGATACCATCGCCCTCTTTCGTCAAGCCTCCCGAACCGCTCACATTGCCGGTGATCGCTTGCGAGTAATCGCTCGCGATGAAGGAGGTCGCACTCAGGACGACCGGCCCAGTCCAGCTCCCACCGAAGCCGTTATCCTCAAACCACGTCCCTCCGTTCAGAGTCAGAGTCCCGCCCGTAAAATTCGTCCAATTCCCCGCGAGAGTCCCGCCGCTTTGGACCGTGATATTGCCGCCCGAATAGGGAGTCCCGTCCGGTAAAGAATGGGCGTCGTCGAGAGCGGCCGTGTCGAAATAGAGGGTGCCGGCATTGATGAAGGTGCCGCCGGTGTAGGAATTCGACCCGGAGAGCACCAGCCGGCCGCTGCCGGTCTCGGCAAGCGACCCGTTGCCGGAAATCGTGCCGGACAATGTCACCGCGCCGATCGCATAGGCGGTGGTCCGGCTGCCGCCGATCTGCACGGTCAAGGTGCCGCCCGAGGTAAGCGCCTGGCTGCTGCTGATGGTCAGTCCGTAGGTTGTCTGCTCATCGTTGTTGAAAACGACCGTGCCGGAGCCGGGCAGCGTCACGTTGTTCAAGGTCTGGCCCGCCGTCTGCCGCGTGGCGATTCCGCCGCCGTCCTGGACCGTTATCGCACCGGGATTGGTGACGGCGCTGGGGGCGGCGAAAACCAGGATTCCCAGGTTGCCGATGGTGGTCGTGGGGTTGACAATTGCCGCGGCCTTGCCAAGGAAGACCCGGCCGCTGCTGACGGTCAAATTGGTGAAAGGGTTGGTGTGACTGCTGGTGGGCGTGAGGAACAAATCCCCGCCGCCGTTCTGGCTTAAGGCGCCGACGCCGGAGATCGAGCCGGTCAGGGTCAGGGACGCCGCGGGGTTGGCGTAGCTGAACACGGCGCCGCTGCCGATGGAGATAGCCCCGCTGCCCAACAACGAGCCGCCCGTGCCGAGCTGCAGCGTGCCGGCCGAAATGGTCGTGCCGCCGATATAGGTGTTGACGCCGTTCAGGATCAGCAGGCCGCTGTTCGATTTCACCAGGCCGACGTTGGTCTCGCCGGAGCCGATGTCGCTGCCATACGTAAAGGTACTGCCGCTGGCCACGTCGATGCCGAGAAATGAACTGCCGTTGAAGGGAAGAGTCCCTAGAAGCGTGGTGAGGTTGGCACCGGTCCATTCGTTATTGGTGGGCGTATCCGCCGCGCGGACGGCGAGCGTGGCGCCGGCGTTCGCCTGCCAGGCGCCGAACGAGAATCCCGGCAGGGAGGCGGACGTGGTTGCCAAGAGCGTGCCCGCGTTGACGTAAGACTCGCCGACGGCCGGCGAAAAATTGTTGGAGGTCGCAGTCAGGGTCAGGGTGCCCTGGCCGATCTTGGTCAATTGGCCCTGGCCGTTGAGCTTGTCGGCGATGGTCACGGCGTTCCCATTGGTATCGATGACGCCGATGCCATTAAAGCCGCCGACGCCGATCTTTACCGAACGCGTGTCGGGGGAGTTGATAGTCCCGCCGGCTTGCAGGGTGCCGCCGGTGAAATTCAGGGTGTTGGTGGCGCTGCCGTCGCCCAGGGCGCTCGTCGAATTGGCGTTCAAGATGCCGCTGGCGATCGCCGTGCTGCCGCTGTAGGTGTTCACGCCACTCAGGGTCAACATGCCGCCGCCCGTCTTGGTCAAGCCGCCGTGGACGCCGGAAACGTCGGACAAGACACCGGAGAGGCCAATGTTATAGGCGGTTCCGCTGGCATTGGCGGCCTGAAAGGTCACGTTGCCGCCGGAGGTGCCAAGACTCATGTTCATCGCCGATGACCAAGCGGCCAGGGCACCTATCGTGCCGCCGGAAAGCGTGATTAAATCTGTGGGGGAGACGGCGCCAGCGCTTATCCCGGTGCTGGCCGTGCCCGAGCCGACGTAGAGGGCACCGCCGGTCATGGAGAGCGAGGCGGTGCCGCCACTGTATGTGCCGCTGGCCCCGCCAAACGCAATCCCGCCCCAGGCATTGATTGTGCCGCCCTCCTGCTTCAACGTCGCGGTCTGGCCGGCCACGGAGCCACCAGGCGAGAGCTGGATCACGCTTGATGTGTATGCCGAACCGCCCGCTGTCAGAGTGCCACCTTGAACGTCGAGCGTGCCATGATTCGCAGCGTTGCCGTCGTTATCGATATTAATCGTGTTCGTAGACGTGGTTGCGAAATTGACCTGCGAGGTGTTCTGGAGCGTCACTGTGCCCGTCCCGCCGAGCCGTGCGATAACCAGGTTACCGCTGTTCATATTTAATTTAGCTGCATTGCTCAGGGTATACACGCCGGTCGGGCCATAGCCGACAAATCCATACGTACTCGGGGTGATTGTACCGCCGGTCTGGTTCACGATTGTGTTGAACCAGAAGACCGAGGGCGTGCTGGCGCCGCCGCTGAGGTTGACCGTGCCGCCGCCGGTGAAATACGGCTGCATCCCCGTCACATTGCCGCCGAGGTTCAGAGTCGCACCCGAGTTCACTGTTATGGTTGTTTGAGTGTTAGCATTCGTGAACACGGAGTTGATAGTTGCGGACTTATTCGCAGCTACGGACGCGCCCCCAAGGTAGAGCGTTTGACCGGTCAGCGTGTAGCCGGAATTGTTGAAGGTGACGCTGCTGGCGGCCATCTGGGCGCCGAGGGTCACTGTGTACGTGCCATCCGTCCCGGCAAAGATGGCACTGTTCGTCGGAGTGGTCGTGTTGGTCTGACTCCAGATCACATTGGGATTGGTGTTGTTGTTCCAAACCAAATTGCCCGCCGTGGTGTTCCAGTTGCCGCTTCCCGGCGTGATCGTGGGGTTGTCGCCACTGGTAATATCCCAGGTCAAGGCGGCCGCCTGGGCCGTGCTTGAACAGAGGGCGGATCCCGCCATGAGCAAGACGGCCGCCAGCCAGCGGACGGACCGGGATCGGGGCTTGGGACACTCGGCCGAGACGGCCAATTCATTCACCTGACGAACGCCGGAAACCAAATCGAGCTTGGAAAACATGGAAAAGCTCCTAGGAAAAAAGTGGAAATTGATTGATTGAAATTAAAAGCGATTGACTGTGATTAGAGAAGGAGAATCGTAATCCCACCGCTGAGACGATGGAAATGCCAAGCTCGGGAAAGCATCTCCATCGCCCTGCGGGGTGTGGCCGTCAGGGGTCAAAGGCTCCCGGACCCGTGCTAAAACACGGGCCTAATACCGCTGCGCGGGGAAGGGACATGAATGCCCCTGCACCAGGCAGATCGTTTCTTCTGTTCATCCATCCTTTATCTCCAATCCCTAATCCTCTGTTGTGGCCGGTCTCCCGACCGAGCCACTCGCGCCGAATCCGATTTTCATCCCTCGATTTGCAATTTACAATTTGCAATTTACAATTTGCAATTCTCAATTTGCAATCTTTCTTTCCTCTTCCCCAATCTCTTCATCCCTTCCATCTCTATCATTCTCTATCTGCTCCTTTTGGTGAGAACAAGAAATCCGCCGGGTTGCGGGCGATGTCGCTGACGCGGACCTCGTCGATCCAGCCCCAGAACCGCAACCAGTCGGCCGGATTACCGGCGTTGCCGGCGCGGCCGATGGTCCATTCGGCATCGTCCTGGCCCTTGCCCAGCGCGGTGGAACCGGTGGCGGGCAACTCCTGGACGGCGCGCTGGAGATAGCCGCGGCCGTCGAGCGCATCGACGTAGAGCCGCAGCGCGCGGCCGTCGCTGGTGGCCGCCAGGTGATACCAGCGACCCGTCTCGATGCGCAGGTCTTCCGCAATCGCCTCGTGGAAGCGGCCGCTGGCATCGTAGAAACTGATGGCGAAGCGGTCGCGGGCGTCGATCTGGAAGGTCAGCCGGGCCGGATTCCGAGTGCCTGGCGCCGTGAAGTTCGCATCCCGGCCGAGGAATCCCTGCGCCTTCCCAAAAAGTTTTGCTGCCTTTACTGAGGCCTCAATCGTCCATTGCGGCGGAGCGATCTTCTGGATGTCCAAGGGCGACGCGTGGCTGAACTGCGAATGCGTGTAGACATTCAGGCGATTGATCTCCGTGCCGGGCTGCGAGGTGTCGAGGCAGGAGCGGTTCGGGCTGCCCGTTTGCGGGAGCAGTCCGGCCGGCACGTCGGCCGAGATCACCGGCCGATTCCTTGTCTGAGCGACGTACAGATCGTTGCCGTTGAACGACGAATCGACGGTGGCGCAGGTGGGCAGGCTGTTGCCGAGGGTATCGGGCAGGAGGACGCCTACCGGCCGGTCCTCGAAGCGCCAATAAGCCACGACGTGCTGGTCGCGATCGGCCTCGTCCATCGAGCGGATGAAGCATTCGCCGGTATCCTCGACCAGCATCATGCCTTCCTCGCCCGCCTTCATGCGGGCACCGGCGTTTTCGACCAGGCGCTGCGTCAGGGGCGCGGGCTGGCCTTCGCGGGGTTTTTGATCGACATCGACCTGGCCCTTGAAGACGTGGATCTTGCTGTTTCCGCCCGGCGTCACCTCGACGCCGAACTCGGTGCCCAGATCGACGAAGGTGGTTTCGGGCGTAAGGATCGTGAAGCCGCGGGCCGCGGGGTTCTTGATTTCCACCATGGCCTTGCCCATTTCCAGTCGGGCACTTTTGGCCGAGAGCAATTGGAAGGCGGCTGGGCTTTGCAGGATGATCTTGGCGCCGATGCCGAACTGGATCTCGGCCACGCCCGAGGCCAAGTTCAGCACCTGGCCGACCGGCAGGGCTTGGCCGATCTGAGGGGCGGACGACTGGCTGTTCCAGCGGCAATCCTTGGTACGAACGAGGCGGGCGGGGGAGGAAGGAAAGGGAGAAGGGGAGAAAGGGAGAAGGGGAGACGCGGGGACGGGACGACGCGAAGATCTCCCTTTCTCCTGTTCTCCCTTCTCCTGTTGCGCCATTTCCAGCCGATTCACCTCGACGCGGATGCCGCGTATCGCCAGGAGAACAAGAGCGGCAGTCAGCGCCATTCCCGAAACCAGGACCAACAACGTCCACAGTGTGGGTGTGAAACTGCCGCCCAAATTCGTGAGGCTGCCGAGGAAGCCGAGGACGGGCGACGACGGGAGCGACAGCGTATCGTCTAAATCGCTGGTAGTCCGCGGTGGTTTCTTGGATTCTTCGCGCAACAACACATCGAGCTTTTCAAACAAGAATTCCAGTTGATCGTCCACGAAGGGCTGCGGCGACTCCGCATCCAGAATGGCCTCAAGCTCGGACTTGCTCAGCCCCTGTAACTCCACAGGCGCTAGCGCGCGGGCAATAAGATCCCGAAGCTTGGGGTCGGGATCGTCTTGAATGGATTGTGAATTACTCATTTGTCGACCTCATATCCTCCTTTGGCAAGCTCCGTGCGAATTGCTTCCATGGCGCGCACGCGATAGACCCTGACTGTGCTGGCCGACAGTTCAAGTTCTTCCGCCAATCGCTCCGTCGAGGCCAATCGGTCGCGAGCGTAACAATCGGCCAACACGATATGGCGGTATGCCTCCGGCAGCCTGTCGATAATTTTTCGCACGTCTTCCAGGACTTCAATCGAAACGTCGGAATCGACGGGAGAACTGGCGGAATGCAGAGACTTGCCGCAGACCCGATCCAAAGTGATTTCCAGGTTCTTCGTCTTCTGCCAACCATACTTGAACAGGTCGCGAGCAACATTGTCTGCAATACCCAAGTACAAGGAACGTAGCGAAGCCCTGGAGGGATCAAATTTACTCCGATGTTTCCAGAGGCGATGGAGGCCCACGATCAGGATATCTTCAATATCGTGCCAGTTGAGAACCACGTAGCGCCGTCGCAGGGTAGCTGCCACCAGGGGGCCGCAAATGCGCAGAATCCCCTTCAGCGAGTCCACGTCATTTTGCAGAAACCGCTTTTCCAGCTCACCGATCACCTCGTCCGTGCGAGGAGTATTTCGACTACCCAGGTCGGAAATAGTTGGTTCTCCCTCCAAGAGTAAGTACGAGTGCGTGCTACAAAAACTCGCATTTTATTCCCGTTCGTCGAACTGAACCACAATATGCCAGCACGGAAGGGCAATGTTTTCGGCCCCATGTTGTGGCCGGTCTCGGTCCTTGATGTGGCCGGTTTCGGTCAATGTTATGGCCGGTCTCCCGACCGAGCCACACTGCCGACCGAAGGTCTCCCATTCACCGGAAGACCTTCGGTCGGACGTTTCGGCGGGGTCAGGAGACCCTCGCCGAACTTGGGAGGAGATCGCAGCGAGCCACACCATTTTTAGGTTATTTCCCCATCCCGAGTTGAATCGGGGCCAAGCTGCTATTATAATCTCCGCGAGAGCGTCGCTGCGACAACCACCCGCCAGAATACTAAGTAGGTCAGGCTTTCCAGCCTGACAGTGCCCGGTAAAATCAGGCTGGAAAGCCTGACCTACAACAATTCTGCAATCCTGGCGGGTTGTTGAATTAAGGCCGAGGAGTTTATTGGCAGGAAAGGACAGCCATGATTATGAATACTAAAACATCAAGTGCAATAGTTGGCGCAGTAGTTGCCATGTCACTGGTGGCCAGTGCGGTGATGGCCCAGCAGGCCGAAACAGGCAAGCCGCGGCAGGTGTTCAAGGGGCCGGTGAAAGTTTTCATTCTTGCCGGGCAGTCGAACATGGAAGGTCATGCCGGTGTGAAAACGCTCGACCGATTGGGCGAGCATCCGACTCATGGATATCTGTTGAAGAAGATCAAGAAAGAAGACGGCTCATTCGTTGTCCGCGATGATGTGTTTGTCTCTTACCAGAAAGAGGACGAAAAGATCGCGCGCCCGCTGTCGGTGGGCATGGGTGCCTGGGGGGCGGATTGGTTCGGACCGGAACTGATGTTCGGCATCGAGATGGGCGATCGCTTCAAAGAGCCGGTTCTGCTGATCAAGACCTGTTGGGGCGGGCACAGCCTGTATGGGAATTTCCGGCCGCCCAGCGCCGGCAAACCGGCCTATGAATCAGGCTACAAGCCGGAGGAGATTGGTGCGTCTTATCGCAAGATGGTGAAAGAGGTGCGCGAGTGCCTGGCCAATCTCGATACCGATTTCCCGCAGTTGAAAGGGCTTAAGACCGAACTCTGCGGGTTCGTCTGGTTCCAGGGCTGGAACGACATGTGTCAGCCCGACGACAATATCCGGCAACAGGTGTACGATGAATACTGTCCGAATTTCGTGCATCTGGTTCAGGATCTGCGCGCCGAGTTCAAGGTGCCGAACCTGCCGGTAGTCGTGGGGGAACTCGGCGTCGGCGGCGAAAAAGGCGACAAGAATATGATGGATTTCAGGGCCGCACAGGCGAAAATCGAGACCTGCCCTGAGTTGAAAGGCACTGTGGGTTACGTTCGTACCGCGCCATTCTGGTATCCCGAACTGGATGTGCAGGCGGGAAAGCTGGAGGCTGAAGAGTCGCGGTTAAGAAAATCGGTGGAGGCGCGGATCGATAAGCAGATGCAAGGCAAGCCGGAGAGTAAGAACCCCGAGAAAACGGAAGAAATTATTAACGAGGCCGTGGAGAAAGCCAAGGAAGCTGATGCAGGTTACCAGAAGGTTAAGAAGGAGGCTGAAAGGCACGTCTGTAACTGGGGTTGCCACTATTATGGCAGCGCCAGGGTGTACTGCATGGTCGGTTACAGTTTGGCCGAGGCGATGAAGCCGTTGTTGAAGGCCAAGCCGTAGTCGTTCAACGCACGAACAGATTATCCCAAGAGTAAGACAACGCATTATGAAGAGAATTTTCATCGCATTGTTCGTGACGCTCGTTGCTGCGACCTCGGCGCAGACGTCGCCCGCCGTCGGCGCGAACAACCCGTTTTACGCCATGGACACGTCGTTCCAGCGGCCGGGGCTTACCGAATCGCAACAGTTGGACCTGGTCAAGCAACTTGGCTATGCGGGCATCGCCTGGCACGAAGAGGCGCCTGAAAAGGTGAAAGCCGTCGTCGCCGACGTTGAGCGTCGCGGGCTGAAAATGCACGCGATCTACTGCGCCGCCCAGGTGGACGCGAAAGGTGAGCTGACCTGCTCACCGCAGTTGCCCAAGCTCATCGAAGTGCTCGACGGCCATGGCACGATCGTCTGGCTGCATCTCGGCGGCCCAGGACCGGCCTTCGACCGCCTGACGGGTCTGGAGCCGCTGGTACAAAAGCTCCGCTCGTTGGCCGAGTTGGCCGCAGCGCACGGCCTGAAAATCGCCATCTATCCGCATTTCGGCGAGTGGACGGCGCGGTTTGGCGACGCAACCCGGCTAGCCAAGCTCGTCGATCGTCCGGCGCTGGGCGTGAGTTTCAACCTCTGCCACTGCCTGGCGGCGGGCGACGAGCGGATCATCGCTCAGTTGCTCGTGGAAGCCCGGCCGGTGCTGGTGACGGTCACTATCTGTGGAGCCGACTCGGGCGTAGTCGGCCCTCAATGGAACCGACTTATCCAGACGCTCGACCGGGGCGCCTTTGACGTGGGCGCAGTTGTCCGGCAACTCCGGAAGGCGGGCTTCGTCGGCCCGATCGGCTTCCAAGGTTACGGCATCCAGGCCGACGCGAGCAACATTCTCACGCCGACCATCGCGGCCTGGAAGAGGCTTGCCGCGGAAGAGCCGCAGAAATCGCTGCCGCTCCCAGGTGAAGTTTTCCGCGTGCAAGGCCGGCAGGCTTTCGTGATTCTCCCGGACGCAAAAGTCGCAAATAAGCCGCTTCCGTGGGTCTGGTATGCGCCGACGCTTCCGGGCCTTCCGGCTGGCGAAGAGAAATGGATGTTCGAGCGATTCACGCGGGCCGGCATCGCCATCGCGGGCATCGATGTCGGCGAGTCTTTCGGTAGCCCCGACGGGCGGGCACTTTACTCGGCCTTGTACAACGAGTTGACCGGCAAGCGCGGCTTCGCGCCAAAGGCAGTGATGCTGGGACGCAGCCGCGGCGGACTGATGACCCTTTCGTGGGCCGCGGAGAATGCGGACAAAGTCGCCGGGTTCGCGGGCATCTATCCGGTCTGCAACCTGGCGAGCTATCCCGGCGTGGCGAATGCAAGCGGGGCTTACCACCTGAGCGCGAAAGAGCTTTCGGCGCGGTTGGCGGAGCATAATCCTATCGACCGGCTTGGCCCTTTGGCCAAAGCGGGCGTTCCGTTCTTCGCCATTCACGGCGACAAGGACGAGACCGTTCCGCTAGATCTAAACTCCGGCGAAATGCGCAAGCGATATAAGGCGCTTGGAGGCAGGATGCAACTCATAGTTCCGGCCGGTCAGGGGCACAACATGTGGACCGGATTCTTCCAGTGCCAGGAGCTGGTTGACTTTGTCCTCGCCCATGCGCGGCAGGCGCAAGGAAACAGTCTGTCCGCAACTCGCCTGTCACAGTTCTTGGCCGTCGCGCTCTCGCCCCGGCAGCCCGCGATTGAATCGCTGGCCGTCGATAGTCTTGGACGCGGCAAGTGCAGCGATAACGCGTTGCATCCGCCGCCGGCTTCCGCCGTGGCCTTCAAATCCCGGCCGACCGCCTGCGGTATTGAGTACCGCCGGTCCAGCACGCCCGACGACGTCGCCGCGGGTTGGACCATCGAAGCAACGGATCGCGCAATCCGACTCCTATCGCAATACTCGGCAAACGAGCAGCCTGGCCCCGTCGTCTGCAACTTTGACACAACTCGCTGTCACGCCACGCTGCTGGGCCTTTTTCAATCCGTGGCTCGCAAGGACTATGCCCACAAGGAGCCGCGGTTCGGCGGCGGACTCCGCGCGGACAACGCCGACGGCTTCCAGCGCTATGAGAACGGCGGCGCCACCGCTTGCTTTGCGTACTTCACGCTCGCTGCGCTGTACGACCTGGGGCGTCGCGAAGAGGCCGACCGCATGCTGATGCCGATGCTGCAGGCGTTCGAAGATGGCAAGTTTGAAGGAAAGGGCGCTAACGGTCTGAGCAACGATTGGCGGGCATGGGACGGCACCGCCTGGGGCTACGAAGGCTTTTTGGTGGACAACTACTACACCTTGCTGGCCGTTCTGGCCCGCGACAATGCCGCAAAGAAATAATGAACCGGAGCACGTGCCTTCGCCCGAGGGAATCTTTGTGATGAGACTGTCCCACTATTTTGCAAGGGAATTTCCCGGCTGCACAACCATGCCCCAACATAATCTGCGCGTTATTCCACCCTCCAAAACACGGAAGTCCAGACGCAGCGATCACAAGATCCCGCTGATTCCGCTCTTGCTGATAGCGATGGCGCTCGCAGTCGTCTGGGCCGCGCCAATGCCGCTTGCTGCCGAAACCACCAAAGCGGTCATCATCGAAAATTCCAACTGGTCCGGCACGGACGACCTCGGGCGCAAGCTGCCCACGTTTGAAGAAACCGGCCCTCCGAAGACTAATCGCTGGGTGGGGCTGTATTATGCTCTATGGCACAAGAACCTGCGGCACATGCCGGGCGCATTCAACATGACGGAGTTTCTCCAAGCCCGGCCGCGCTTCATGGACTTCACCGCTCATCCGCCCGGGGGCCCGGACTTTCCGGAGTTTTATTGGGCCGAGCCATGCTTCGGATACTATCGTTCCGCCGATACATGGGTCATCCGCAAACACCTCGTGCTGCTTGCCGATGCCGGTGTGGACTACCTTATTTTTGATGCGACGAATGCGCAACTTTACGATGAAGAACTCACCGTGTTGCTCCAGATCGGGGAAGAACTGCAAGCCAAAGGGGTGAAGGTTCCCCGCTTTGCCTTCTTCCTCAACTACGAGCCTGAGTGGAAGGCCGAGTCTCTCTACAAAAATTGGTATCGACCCGGCAAACACGACAGCATGTGGTTCCGCTGGGCAGGCAAACCGTTGATGCTATCACCCATGCCAACCGATGGGACGAAGTTCAAGGAGCCTGCGCTATTGCCCGCGGTCCAAGGCTACTTCACCTGGCGTCCGACATGGGCGTTTTTTGAGAGCAAGGATGCACCCGGGCGCTGGCGATTCATGGATACTCATCGGCAACGCCCGGCGCTGGGACCGGACGGCAAGGTCGAGCAATTGTGCGTCTCCAAATCGCTGGGAGGTCCGCTGTGGGATAACATGAAATCCGCCGGTGTGAGTTGTGTGCCAGGATATGAGCCGGTCTATAACGACCAATGGCTTTCCAAAGACGCGCCCAAAGGCTTGTTTTTCGAGGAACAATGGAAAGTGGCCAATAAAGTCGGGGCGCCGATGTTGATGGTCACCGGCTGGAATGAGTGGACAGCCGCCGTTTGGGAAACGCCCGACGTGGTCTTCCTGAATCGCAAGACGGTGAAAGGCCAAGGACACATCGTCGATGAATTCAACATGGAATTCAACCGGGATCTTGAACCGATGCGAGGCGGTTACCGGGACAACTACTACTGGCAGTTCGTGTCGAACATGCGTCGCTATAAGGGGATGGCGCCGCCGCCTGCGCCTTCGCCACCCAAGACAATCGCCTTGGAACGGCCTGTCGATTGGGCCGATGTGCGCCCCGTTTTTCGCGACGCCAACGAGGATGTGGCGAATCGCTCCTGCGCTGCCACCGTGCCAGGAATCCATTACGTGGACACAAGCTCGCGCAACGATCTGGCGCTGGCACAGCTCGCCCGCGATGAAAAATCGCTGTTCTTTCACGTCCAGACCGTTGCCCCCCTCACTCCAGCCAGCAACGAAAACTGGATGATGCTCTACATTGATGCCGACGCCGATCCCGCCACTGGATGGTTTGGCTACGACTTCCTCGTCAACCGCAGCCGTGAGGGAAACAAGTGCTCGGTCGAGCGCTACAACGCAAAGTCCAAGACCTGGGATAAGGTCGCCATGGTCCCGCTGCACTGGTCTGACAACCAACTAACCCTAGCGATTCCCCGAGAGACCTTGGGAGTCGGCGCCTCGGGCAAGCTGAAAGTAGACTTCAAGTGGGTGGATAACATTCCCGTATCGGGAGATATCCTCGACTTTTATAGTAAGGGCGATGCAGCGCCCGACGCGCGCTTCAACTACCACTTTGCCGAACCATGAGCATCCCATAGGCAAAGTGCCCCATGGGCAGATCAAGCCTTCCGAAAGTCGCGAAAGGTTCACGCCATGAGAATGATCAAACTGATGCGGTTATCCATGCCGTGGATGATGCTGGCTATCGCGGCGCGTGCGGGAGAGGCGCCTGCGCCTTTATCCTCCTTGCAGGCAACGGATGCCCTGCATAAGGCGGTGTCACAGGCTGCATGGCGTCCTCGGGCCGTGTCGCTGGCTCCGGCAAAATGGATCTGGCTACCGGCTGAACGGACCTTGCCTAACAGTTTCGTGCTGTTCCGCAAGGAGGTCGAGCTGGCAGACGCCCCAACGCGTGCCGAAGGTTGGATCGGCGCCGACAGCCGCTACAAACTCACGGTCAATGGTCAACGCGTGCAGTGGGGTCCGGCGCCGTGCGATCCGCGCAATCTCGATGCCGATCCGGTGGATCTGAAACCTTATCTGAAACCTTATCTGAAACCGGGCAAGAATGTGATCGGCATTGAGGTGTTATTCTATGGTCACGGCGACGGCACCTGGCCAGCCGGGCGTCCTGGGTTGATCTTCAACCTCGCCATTGAAACGCGGGCGAAAGAGTTTGCGGTGGTGACCGACAGTAGTTGGCAAGCCCTGCTCGACCGTGCGCACCGCCCGGGGCAGTACAAGCGGTGGTTTCTCCGCTGCCTGCAAGAGGAGTTTGATGCCCGGCTCTACCCGTATGGATGGGACGCGCCGAATTTCCGCCCCGATTCGCGTTGGGTGCCTTCGAGGGAAGTGAATTGTCCGCCCGACAAGCCGATCTCGTGTCGCGCGGACGGTCACTGGTCGAACGACAGCGTGGACCGCACCGCGCCGGAGGTTTCTTCCCTTCGCATGCGACAGATTCCAGCCACGCGGGAGAGCGTCATTCCGGCGAAAGGGCTGGCACATTCCGGCCGCGTGCATTGGCTGCGGGATCCTGCCGATTGGTTCGATGTGCGGATGGAGAATTCGTTTCACGTAGACGAGAATTCGGTAGGCGTGGCGAAAGGGGCTGGCGTCTGGGAGTTTCCGGCAACGCCGAAGGCGGATCAGGGCGTCGAAGCCACGTTCGAGTTGTCCGAGCAAATCGCCGGGTTCCCCAGATTCACCATCGATGCGCCTGCCGGAACCATCGTGGAGTTGATGGTGCAGGAAAGCCACGACCCGAAGAAAACCCGCTGGCTGGACAGCTACTTTTTCTGCTGGTCGCGCTTCATCTGTCGCGAGGGTGTGAATGTGTTTGAGGGCTTTGACTTTGAATCTCTGCGTTGGATGCAGCTTCATATCCGCAACGCCACCAGACCGGTCATTGTCCGCGAAGTGGGCGTGCGGCGGCGGCAATACGACTGGCCGCATGAGCCGGTGATCCGAACTTCGGAAGCGCCCTTGCAGCGTTTGTTCGACGCCGGCATCAATACGCTCCGCAACTCAGCGCTGGATTCAGTGATCGATGGCGGAGGACGGGAACGGCAGCAATACAGCGGCGATGGCGGGCACCAGTTACATGCGATCCGTTATGCATTTGGAGAAACGCGGATCACGGCGCGTTTCCTGCGCACCTTCAGCGAAGGTCTGACAAAAAGCGGCTTTTTCCTCGACTGCTATCCGGGCTACGACCGCCTGGCGCGCCTGCCGCAGCGGGAACTGGAGGCCGCTTACTGGGGGCCATTGCTGGATCATGGAGTCGGCTTTGTTTTCGACAACTGGAACAATTATCTTGAGACTGGTGATCGGGAGGCGCTTCGCGAACCCTATCCGCGCCTGCTGAAGTTTGCGGATTATCTCTGGAATCTCCGCGGCGAGGATGGGTTGCTCCCCGTTGAAAATCTCGGCATCCCTAACGTCTGGATGGATCATACGGCATTCAAGAGCCAACGCGCCCGGCAGTGCCCCTTCAATCTATATGCGGCGGCGATGTACACCCAGGCGTTGGCGCCGCTTGCCGAGGCCATGGGCGAGATTGCGACCGCGGAACAGGCGAGGGACCGCGGAACCGCGCTGCTGAAGGCTGCAACCAGGAAATTCTGGAGTGCCGAGCAGCGCATGTTCATCGACAACCTGCCGTGGCTTTCGAGGGACCGTGAACCGCAGCTTAGCGACCGCACGCTTGCGATGTCCATCCTCTTCGATCAGTGTCTCGGGAACGACCGCGCCGCAGCGCTCCATGCGCTTGCCAACCCGCCGAGAACATTGGGGCTTTCCTATCCCTGCAACGCCGGCTGGCGCTACTGGGCCTTGGCTAAAGCCGGACGCGCGGATGTCGTCCTCGCCGAGTTCAGAAAGAAATGGGCGACGATGCCGTCGGTGATTCTGAACAACACGTTGCAGGAGGACTGGACGACCGGGGCGGATTCAACCTCGCAGTGGAGTCACTGCCCTCTGGCCCCCATCTATGTGCTCTATCAGGACATCGTGGGTTTGCGGCCGCTTGCACCCGGTTTTACCCACATGCAGTTCCGGCCCCAGCTTGGGGATTTGCCGGATCTTCAGGTGGTCGCGCAAACGCCCAGGGGGCCGGTGGAGTTCCGTGCGAAACGCGATGGCTCGGGTCACGATGTGGTGATTCATGTTCCGGATGGCTGCGAAGCCGAACTCCTGCTGCCGCTCGGCGTGAAGTCCTCCTTCCCGTTGTTAGGCACCGACGAAAAGATGGGGGTCGGCCGGTATCGGTTGCCGCCTGGCGGAGGTCGCTTCTCCGTGCCTTCGCGGATGACTGAATTGAACGGGCGGCATGGGACTGCGCTTGCCCCATAATCGCGTTACGTCACGGATTTCAAAATTTTTAGGCTCTCCGCCGGGTTTGCGGATAATTGTGGTGCGGGCGTCCCGCCTGCCCAAGATGTTGTGGTTGAACTAGGCAGGCGAGACGCCCGCACCACAAACTTGGCGGAGAGCCAATTTTTATTGCCGAGAGGTTACGAACAACGGCTCCGATCGCCAAGTCGATTGCAATACAACTTTTGGAGGGGTGGTTAAATTCTTTTGTGGCGCGCTGCTGGGCATATAAAACCGCAGTCGCCGGAATTTCTGTTAATTTCGCGATTTTTACCCTCCAGTTTTCTCGATGAGGCGTATTCACCTATTGCGGCTGTTCAAATATCTGGGTGCGTGGCATGTCTTGCGAAACAAATAGGTCCGAAGAGTTCATCGAGTTGATCGCTCAGTACCAACCGCGGATATTCCTCTTCATTTTGTCTCTGGTCCCCAATCGGGTGGACGCCGAGGATCTGCTCAGCGAAACGATGTTGGTGCTTTGGCAGAAATTCGGCAATTTCCGCCCTGGAAGCGATTTTCGGGCGTGGGCGTTCGAGGTTGCGATGCGTCAATCCAAGAAATTCTGGAATAAGTGCGGCCGCTGCAAGTTCCGGCACAGCGACGAATTTCTTGACCGGGTTGCCACCACTGCGGCTTCCTCGTCGGACGATCACCAAGCGAAGTTCGATGCCTTGGAACATTGCCGAGCGAAACTCAGCCCAACCGACCAAGACCTGCTCCAACGCCGCTACCAATCGAAGGCGACCCTGGCCTCCGTGGCGGCCGACCTGGGAAGGAGCGAGGCGGGCTGCTACAAGGCCATGGCGCGGATTCGCCAGGCTCTGCTTGCATGTATCCAAAAAACCCTGGCACAGGCCGTGCATCCATGAGTTTTGACGCCGACACGAACGCTGAACTGCAAGAGTTGCTCAACGCTTTGTGCGAGGGCCAACCTACCGCGGATATGCTTTCCCGGATGGAAACGCTGGTCCTCGGCGACACTGAGGCCTGTGATTATTACATCCGCTACCTGCAACTGCACGGGTCACTGATGCTGGAAACGGCGCCGTTAGAGCCGTCCGCCGGACAATCTGGCCTAGTACTCGATGACCCTCTGCCGACAAGGGAGTCCCCCCGCTCACCGGTGCTGGGCTTCCTGGGCGACATCGGACGGCAGGGTTGGGGCTATGTTGCCGACCACAGTACCCTGTTTTCCGTCCTTGCCGCGATGATCGGCGTGGCTGTGCTGACTGCCCTGGCCATGCGGAATGGCGACTTGGGAAGGCAGAACAACGCAGCGAAATCGGAAATTGCCGAACTTAAGAAGGATGAAGGCGGAAGGATGAAGGATGAAGGAAAGAGTGAAATCGGAAATCCCGAAGTTGCTTCCTCTTCCCTTCATCCCTTATCCTCCTTCCCCGCCCGCCTCGTTCGCTCCAAAGATTGCCGCTGGAACGGCCAATCGCCCGCCCCGCAGATCGGCCAGGCCTTGCCCGCCGGCCGGTCGCTGAGCCTGGCCTCGGGCATGGCTGAGATCGATTTCGACATTGGCGCCAAGGTCATCCTGCAAAGCCCGGCCTCCTTGCAACTGCTGTCGGGCAATAGTGTCAAGCTGGAAATGGGCAAGGCCACGGTGGAAATCAAGACCATAGCGGCCCGCGGCTTCCAGGTCCTTACGCCCGGGGCCACCTACGTCGATCAGGGCACCGAGTTCGGCGTCCAAGTGTCGCCTGGCGGGAACAGCAAGATCCACGTCTTCAAGGGCCTGGTCGATATCGATCTCAAGGGCCGCGAGGGCCGCGCCGCCCCGGCACCCTGCCGCTTGGCGGCCAACTACGGCGCGCGCCTGGAACAAGGCACCGAAACCATGACTCTGGTCGAGGACACCGGCGAGTCCTTCATCCGCTCGATGGACGAGGCCGAGCGCGACCGGCACGTCGTGGCCTACTGGCGGTTCGAGGATCGCCCCGTGGGCACCCTCCTGCCGCATACCCAGAACAACACCAGGCCCGTCTGCGCCACGGTCGATTCGTCGTTCAACGGCAACGATCTGTACACCTACATGGTTGGCTGTGAACCGACATTCTCCAGCGGCGTGCCCATCGGAACCGTGCCCCAGTCGGGCTGCGTGAACCGATCGTGTCTGGACTGCGTGCAACCCCATTGGCCGGATGTTTACACGCATTCCAAATTCAGCCACGCCGCGCCGCTGGACATCCAGAAGATCGCCCCAGCCCAATGGACGATCGAAGCCTCGGTGAAGGTCGCGGAGCTTACTGGGCGAGCCCAGGGATTTCTGGGGCGGGATGCGGCCTTTACCTTGGATGCCGACCGCCCCCCCGCGCGGCTGATCTTCCAGATCAACGCGCAGAACCACTTCGCCATCGGCTTTTATGACGCCCAGTGCCGCTTCCATGAGGCGGTGGCAAAGGATCTCGCCGTCGAGCCTGGCCGCTGGTATCACCTGGCGTCAGTGAGCGACGGGCGGACGCTGCGGCTCTTCGTCGATGCGCTCGATGGCGGCGGCTATCAGCAGCGGGCCGAGTGCGAATTGCCCGCTACCGGTTCCACCGCCATGGGAAAGGGCCAGGACAACGCCGAGTGGAGCATCGGCCGTGCGGGCAACATGGGCGATTCCAGCACCTGGCTGCGGTTCCAGGGCTGGATCGACGAGGTCCGCATCAGCGACGTCGCCCGCGGCCCGGCGGATTTTTTGTTTGCACCGAAGGGGAAGATGGAGGATAACGGAGTTGGGATGAGGTGAAGGGATTGGGGAAGAGGAAAGAGAGATTGAAAATTGAGAATTGCAAATTGCAAATTGAGAAATGAAGATCGAATTCGGCGCGAGTGGCTCGGTCGGGAGACCGGCCACAACAGCGAGGGAAGATGGCGGAAGGATGGACGAACAGAAGAAACGATCTGCTTGGTGCAGGGGCATTTAATTTATGCCCCTTCCCCGCGCAGCGGTAATAGGCCCGTGCTTGAGCACGGGTTCGGGAGCCGTTGACCCCTGACGATTCCGCTTTGCCCGCCCCCTGTCGCCGGAGGCGGCAGGGGGCGGGCAAAGCGGAGGAAACAATTTGTGCCTTGTAATCGACCCGTGCTAAAGCACGGGCCTAATACCGCCCACGGCAGAAAGGGCCATCAATGGCCCTGAAGAACTGCGTACTAAAACCTGACACCTTTCCCCCGCGGGGCGATGGAGATGCTTTCCCGAGCTTGGCATTTCCATCGTCCCGGCGGTGGGATTACGATTCCCCTCTCTAATCACAGTCAATCACTTTAATTACAGTCAATCGCTTTTCACTTTTTTTTCCTAGGAGGTTTTCCATGTTTTCCATGCTCGATTTAGTTTTCGGCGTTCGTCAGGTAAATAATTTGGCCATGTCGGCCGAGTGTCCCAAGGCCCGATCGCGGCCCGCCCGCTGGCTCGCGGCCCTCAGCGGGGCCGCCGTCGTCTTCGCATGCTTTACCGTGTTCAACCCCAGTGCGCAGGCGGCCGACCAACTCTGGATCGGCAGTGCCGGAGACCACAGCGTCTACACCACAACCAACTGGGTGGGTGGCGCCCCGGACTTATTCTCATTTAATAAGTTCGTCTTCGGCAGTGATGTCGTGGACGGCAACATGAATATTGGCCCGTGGGTTGCGGTCAGTAACCTCGTCCTGACCAGTGGCCTCACGACACCCGTCACGATCGACGGTGGAGGGCTTCTCGTGGGAGGCGGGACTGTTGACATGTCCGCTGCCACAGCCGACCTCACCATCAATGCGAGGTATGGAACTGCGTGGGGCGATGTTACATTGAACATCGGAACAGGTAGGACGGTCACGTTCAATAGTGATATTTACGAAAATTGGGGTAATCCCGCTAAGCTCATCAAGGATGGTCCGGGCGTGGCGGTACTCAACTTACAGTCAAGCTACACCCTCGGCACCACGGTCAACGGCGGTACGCTGGTCATGCCGAATGGTGACTGGCAGTTTGGCAATCCCTGGAGCGCACAAGCTGGGGACGGTCTGATCACGGTCAATTCGGGTGCCACTTTCAGCACGTCCGCCGGGGCAGTTGCCATCAAGAACGGCCTGACGCTCAATGGTGGCACGGTGAGCTCCCGCGGGCTCACTTACCCCGGTAGCGGGAACTGGGGCAACCTTTACTTGGGCGGATTTTCCACAATCAGCGCTGGTGGCTCGGCGGTTTCGACCATTTCCTCCGCGTTGGCGATGTCGACCAACAATACATTCTTTGTGGATGCTGGCAGCACATTGAACCTCACCGGCGATGTCAACAATGGTCCTGGAGGGGATGGTAGTCTCACCAAGACCGGTAACGGCACACTCGCGTTCTCCGGCTTCATGGGCTTCTCCGGCGGCCTCACGGTCAACGGCGGCACGGTCCAAATGACAAGTGGTTCGTGGAATTTAAACGCCATCGCCCACTATCCGATCACGGTCAACTTGGGTGCCACTCTTGAACTGCCCACCGATCCCAGTGAATGGGCCGCTGCGCCGACGCTCAATGGCGGCACGATAAGCTCCAGCGGGTCCTATCTTACTGGCTGGCCCAACATTGTACTGGATCCGGGTCTCACAGTAACCGCCGGCGGCTCGGCGGTTTCGACCATCGCCTCTTCGGTGTCGGTGGGTGTGTCGGGTAACACTACCTTCTCAGTGGGTTCCGGCAGCACCCTGAACATGGACGGCCCAATCCTTCAAAGTTGGATTGCCGATCGTACGGGCGTCATCAAGACCGGTAACGGCACGCTCACGCTCTCCAGTGCGGGCAACAGTTACGACTGCCCCACCACCATCAGTGGCGGCACGCTGGCGATTGGCGGGGCCGGACTGCTGAACGGCGGCGACTACGTCCACAACATCATCAACAATGCGGCGTTGGTTTATGGCAGTTCGGCCTATCAAGTGCTGTCGGGTGAAATTAGCGGCACGGGAACGCTTACCCAGAACGCTGGCACGCTCGTCCTCTCCGGCGCGAACAGCAACTACACCGGCCACACAACCGTCAACGGCGGTCTCCTTGATTTTTACAATACCGCGTCCGTGGGCGGCACCAGCGGGATCACCGTCAACGGCGCATACGGATCCGGCGGCCACCTTGCATTCGACTGGTTCACAGACGGCGGTACCATCAGTACGCCGATCAGCGTGATTGGAGGCGACTATTCTTGGAATATGCAGGTCACCGTTCCAAACAACCTCACGTTCACCGGCCCTATCACCCTGTCGGGGGGCGTTCTGATTGTATCAACCGTCGGCAATTCAACCGTGAATTTCAACAATGCCTTCCACGGGACCGATGGTCTCACCTTCGCAGCGCTAGCGGGTGGGGCTAACAAAAACTTCTTTGTTCTTGCCGGCGCCAGCGATTTCACCGGCGATCTCGCGCTTGTCGATTGGAATGGCTCCCCGCAGGTCACGCTGAGCGGCGGAGCTAACCGGCTGCCCACCACGGCACAGGTCCGTTTGGCGGGCTCCACTGGAAGACCTTCTGCTCTGGATCTGAATGGTAACAACCAGACCATCGCGGGCCTTGCGGACCAAATTGGTTTTGGTGGTTTGGATGCGGGTGCCCGTCACGTCGTCAATACCAGCGGCACGGCTGTGACCTTGACCCTGAACACCACCGCCGACCAGACGACCGGCACAACCATTGGCGGAACAGATATCAACGGCACTGCGGGCAACAATCTCTCGCTGGTGAAAACCGGCACCGCCAAGCAGACGCTCACCGGCGTCAACACCTACACCGGCGCGACCACGATCCACCAGGGCACCTTGGCACTAAGTTCCACCGGCAGCATTGCCAACAGCACGACCCTCGTCGTCGGCGACGCGGGGTCTTCCGGCGCGGTGTTGGATGTGAGCCTCTCCGGCGGCTTCACCGTCGGCAGCACCCAGACCCTTAAAGGCATCGGCACCGTCAATGTCGGGACCGGCAATACCCTGACGATCAACGGCACGCATGCCCCCGGTAACAGTCCTGGGGTGCAAAGTGTGACCGGCAATCTGAGCTATGGAACCGGCTCGATCTTCGAATGGGACCTGGCCAGCAGCGCAACGGGAGATCGCGGCACCCAATACGACGGGGTGAACGTGACCGGCAATCTCGGTGGCTCGGGAGCGATCTTCAAGGTGGTGCTCGACAGCGGCAACTACGCCGAGGATTTCTGGAAGTCCAATCAGTCATGGACCGGTATTTTCACCGCCAACAATACGATCGACATGGCGGCGATCTTCGCTTCGATCCAGTGGTATCAAGGCGCAAGCAATTCCACCACCCCGGACCACATCACGGCACCCGGCTATTTCAGTTTCACCAACTCCGGCAACACCCTCTCCTGGACGGCCGTACCCGAGCCGACCAGCGCGCTGGCCGGGTTGCTGTTAGGTGCCGGGCTGCTGCGCCGCCGCCGCTGAGACGGCTTTTGACCTTGCGGCAATCCAGCACTACCTTTCTTCCACCAGAGTCTATTATAAAACCTTTCGAAAACCACACCACCAAAACCCAAACCACCATACCAAAAAACCATGAAATCAAAAACCAGTCCATTCCGTTCCGCCGCCATCAGCGGCGCCACCGCCGTCTTCGCCTGCTTCACCGTGCTCAACCCCTGTGCGCAGGCGGCAGACCAACTCTGGATCGGCAGCGCCGGTGACCACAGCGTGTACACCGCAAGCAACTGGACACCAAGCAGCTTGATCCCGGATCCACTCAACCCGGGTTTTTTCAAGGCGGATTTATTCTCGTTTAATCCGATCGTCTTCGGCAGCGATGTCGTGGACGGCAACATCAATATTGGCCCGTGGGTTACGTCCAATGGCATCACCGTGACCAGTGGTGACCTTATGCATGCCATCACGATTGACGGGGGCAATTTCCTCAACGCGAATGGCACGCCAATTGATATGTCCGCCGCCGTGGTGGACCTCACTATGAACGCGGCCTTTCTAACGGGGTGGGGCAATATTTCAATGAACGTCGGAGCAGGTCGGACGTTCACGCTCAATGGTGCTCTCGGCGAAGCGGCGGGATGGGCAGGTGGCGCCAGCCTCGTCAAGAATGGCGCGGGCAAGGCGGTGCTCAACGCAGCTCCAATCACCACTGCGCTTAGTCCCACCACCAACGGATACTACAGTGGGCCTACCACCATCAACGCGGGCACGCTGAGCGTTACCTATGACGGCAGCGGCAATGGCGGTATCGGCACGCTCCCCGTCGGCAGCAGCATCACCGTGAACAACGGCGGCACCCTGCTGGGCAGCGGATTTAACGCGCTGGGCTACGCGAGCGCACACACCGCCGCCGGCACCACCGATCTACTGACGGTTAATAAGGGTGGCTCGCTCACCGTCGATGCCGGAATGGTGTTGTCCATGCCTTACGCGCTCAACGTCGTCGGCGGGACGATCTCATCCGTGGACGCCGGTTGGCCGGGTTTGGGAACCCTCTACTACCAGTCAACGTGGGGCACGTTCACGTCGGCCAGCGATGGCACCCCGGCCACGATCAGTGCGCAAAACTTCAATCTTCAAGGTGCCCAATTCAATGTCACTGACGGAACCGGTGCGGTGGACCTGAATGTCACCGGCTCCTTCGGTGGCGGCGCTTTGACCAAGAATGGCAACGGCGTGATGCAGCTCTCCACCGTCGGCGCCGTTGGCTACAACGGTGGCACCACGGTCAACGGCGGTACGCTAATCATGCCGAGTGGTAGCTGGCAATTAAACCACATTGCCAACTGGCCAATCACGGTCAACTCGGGTGCCACTCTTCAACTGCCCGCCGAACCAAGTGAATGGGCCGTTGCTCCGACGCTCAATGGCGGCACGATAAGCTCCAGCGGGATTAGCCCTGACTGGCCCAACATTACGCTGGATCCGGGGCTCACGGTAACCGCCGGCGGCTCGGCGGTTTCGACCATCTCAACAAAAGTGGGTGTGTCGGGTGACACCACCTTCTCGGTGGGTTCCGGCAGCACATTGAACATGACTGGCCCGATCTGGAATGATGGAATCGCCCCTCGTACAGGCGTCATCAAGACCGGTGCCGGCACGCTCACGCTCTCCAGTGCGGACAACAGTTACGATTGTCCCACCACCATCAGTGGCGGCACGCTGGCGATTGGTGGCGCCGGCCAGCTGAACGGCGGCAACTACGGCTACAACATCACCAACAATGCGGCGTTGGTTTATGGCAGTTCGGCCTATCAAGTGCTGTCGGGTGCCATTAGCGGCTCGGGCACGCTTACCCAGACCGCTGGCACGCTCGTCCTCTCCGGCGCGAACAGCTACACCGGCAACACAACCGTCAACGGCGGTCTCCTTGATTTTTACAATACCGCGTCCGTGGGCGGCACCAGCGGGATCACCGTCAACGGCGCATACGGATCCGGCGGCCACCTTGCATTCGACTGGTCCACAGACGGCGGCACCATCAGTACGCCGATCAGCGTGATTGGCGGCGACTATTCTTGGAATATGCAGGTCACCGTTCCAAACAACCTCACGTTCACCGGCCCTATCACCCTGTCGGGAGGCGTTC
>Ga0118677_10000525_pt1 | contig 83491 bp, 71 predicted proteins | sample AliMusrvi5mmetaG_FD_86154 | JGI IMG/M metagenome (GOLD analysis project Ga0118677, IMG submission 86154)
TGGAGCCTGGACGGCATTAAAAATTAATTTCTCCTGACCCTATAAAAAGAGCAAAAATTAAAAAAAAAATTCTGAGGCTTTGCCAGCAAGCTCCCGTAGGGTCAGAATTTTTTTTTTAATTTTTGCTCTTTTTATAGGGTCAGGAGAAATTAATTTTTAATGCCGTCCAGGCTGCAGCCCAGACCGGCCCGTCCCCGTTGCCTGGATGCTCCCGTCCATTTAAGGGTGGGAATCTGAGGAAAAGGCTTAGATTTAGGGTGGGAAAAAAAAATCCTATGGTGGGTGCCAGGCCGGGTCGCCGGGAAGGCCTAAAAAGTGTCATTTTCACCCCTTTTATTAAAAATTATAGTCCATATTTGGTCTCTTTTTCATCCCAAAATCACCATTTTTGCCACTAAGTCCCATTCCGCCAGGGACTGCTAGGATTTTGTTGTTACTCATGTAAGGAAAGAAACCATTTCTCGGTTCCAGACTTCTTCTTTCCACCTACTCCACGAGAAACTGTAGTCTTGCTCGACTTCTTAGTCGAAGTAGACCTTGAAAAGGGTCCATCATCGACACTATTTAGCTCCTGTGATGCACGCATGTCACGAAGAAGAGCACGGATAGTGCTGTTAAGCCTGTCCTGCTCAGCCTGAAGACACTGGAATCGATGGATAAACTCAGAATTACCCATGATTGCACGCTGCTCCTCGTAAGAACAATTCTTGAAATCCATTCTATATTTAGCCCACCTTTGTTTCTTGGGGCAAAGGGGTCAATTTTTTCGCCACATTAAAAATGGGGTATTACTTTTTCTTGCTGCGGGACTGATTTTCTGTGCCTGCACGAACTCCCTTTCCTGAATGGAGGCCTTTAAAGCCATTGCGCTTTTCCTTTGCACCCTTGTGCTTTTCCTTTCTTGTTTGTGGAGCATCCATTCTTACTTTTTGGTCCACTTAGTTGTTAATTATATCTTTATTTCAATTTTTTCACCACTTTTTACTGTTGAAAACCACTGGATCTGAACACTAATAAGTCCTTCTCCTTTTCCTACTTGTCGTTTTGTGCCCCCAATCTCAACTTTCACTCCATAGTTCTTTGATGAGAACTTTTGAATATGATCTATAACATTCTTCTTCCATGTTTCTGCATTCTTTGCCGTCGCAAACGCTTCTGACCACGATTCATCAAACGAATATTTTCCAACTAGGTTGATTGAATCGTAGTATTCGGAGTTTGTAACGATTGATGTCGTTATTGTCCACTTTATTGAGTCCCATATATCATTGCTCGTATCATCTGTTGATGGATAATTCTGCTTTAGTTGATGCCAAAATGTTGCAAATGAAGAATGAAAGAGTTCCGACGGCACGATTGGTGGACTTTCCATCATCATCTCATGGGAAGACCCATTCATTTTGGTTTCAGTCTACCTTTTCATTCTTGCAGATCATATATTCAATTTTAACCTAATTCTGCTAGAAAGTCCTCATAGAGTTCTTTCGACTCCTTTTGAAGCTGCTTGATCGACATCTTAAAATCTTCTTCAAACTCTTTCTTCTCATCTTGGTCCAAACACCACTCCAAGTATCGTGCTGGATGATAGGTTTTGGCCATTAGATCTTCCTTGTAAAGAGTTACTCTTGATTTTGCTATTGTCTTCAGATAAATCTTTCTTTCTTGAAGTTTAGGAAGAAAGATAAATTTTGTAAATCCTAGGAAACTTTTTTCTAGCCGGACTTTTATATTTTCCGGAATAGTTTTTATTTTCTCCTGAAATTCTTTTTCCAACTTTTCTATCCAAAGATTCTTGTTTGTTGAATTCCAAAGAAAGGAATCTACTACTCCTGTTTCTAGCAGAGATTCCACTGCTTTCTCCTGAAAGTTTCTGTTAACAAGACGATATCTCTGCAAGATTGTGATTACTGTTTCTAGAAACTGTTGCGATGAGTCTGATTCTTTTTGCGCTGCTAGAAACTCTTGCATCTCCTCCGTAATCATGTGCGAATGATTCCCTGCCTCCAACTGATAGTTGTGGACACGGATTGCATCTCGGAGTGCGGCTTTGGCTAAATTAGGATACTTCCACGGATCTTCATTGAAGAATCCGCAATACCAATTATAAAATGGTCCTAGGATAATTGAATCTGGCATGCTAGAAAGATACGATGCTTCTAGTATGATTGTGCAGTTATTTAGAGCCCATTCTAGTTCTCGGATGTCATCTGATCGGTTTCTTGCAGTAAATCCTTCAAAGAAAGTTGGATTCGTGATTCTTGCATGATAATCGTTCGGATAGTTTTGGTGGGTTCTACAGAACATTGTATCTTCCGTGTGTTCTAGCAGACATCTCTGCTTTACCTTCGTAAATGCGTAACATTGCTGCTCCGGAGATTCGGCTACTCTTGGTTTACTCATTGTGTATGCGGGTTGCATATTATTCAGATAGAAAGAGTTTCAATTTTTGCTGGCGGGCTGCGGCAGAATAAAAAAGAACCCTTGCGGGAAAGAAAACCTTTTGTTGTTCTTTTGTCCAGATGTCTACGCCTCCTCCTCCTCCTCGTCGGATGCAGACTCCCCTGCTCCACCGGCCGCCGCCTTCTTTGCTGCGCGAGCGGCCTTCATCTTCGCCACACGCGCATCAATCTTGGCCTGCTCCTCCGGCGTCCGGGCGGCCTTCCGCGCTGCTGACTCCGCCGCGCGCTTCGCCTTCAGAGCCTTCTTCTGCTCCGGTGACAGAGCCGCCTTCTCCTCCTTCGAGAGACGCTTCTTGTCCGGCAGATCTGCTCCACCGGCCGGAGCCTTGGCCTTCCCTGCTGACAGACGGGTCTCGGGGAAGACGTCGGAGAACTGGTCGTTCTCCTCGTTATACCACCGATCCTGTCCCTTCTTGGCCCCCTTCTCGTAAGGCTTCAGAATCCAACCCGGAGCAAGAACTGGAGCAGAGGGCTCCTTCTTCTCCTTGGGAGCCTTCTTGGGAACCATGTCCCCAAAGAGCACCCCAATCAGGGCGCGCTCCTCCGCCGTGGCGGACTCCAGCATTGCGATAAAGTTCGAGGGAACGATTGCGGACATTGCAGACGACATTTCTTGCTTGATATTGCTATTACTTTCTTTCACCACCCCAATTTACAGCTGCTGGCGCACCTCCTTTTCAATTTTTTTGAGCAGGGGGCAGGATATGTGGACTCCTGCTGAGCTGTCTGATGGATGCATTAAAAAGAACCTCTTTGAGGAAAGAATAACTTCTTGCAGCAAGTTATTCTTTTTGTGGGGCGTCTACTCAGACTCTGAGCCGCCCAGCAAGCCGGCGCTCCACGCGACTGCGGAGGCCTGCTTCTTCTGCGCCTGTGTGGCCTTCATCTTGGCAATCCGCGCATCAATCTTGGCCTGCTGTGCAATTGCCTCCTCATCGCCGCCCGCGATCAGAAGCTGTCGTGCTGCCTTCCTGTGCGCCGCACGAAGCGCCTTATCCTGCCTGGAGAGCACTATCTTCTCCTCCTTCTTCGGCGCTCCGGGCGCGGAGTGCGTCGCTGCAGAAGGAGCAGGTGATGAGGGCAAAGGAAGAGCCTGCTCCGGCCTGACGGCCACTCGGCAGAACTGCCACCAGGCCGCGTTCGCCGCCGCTGCGTGCTTCCGCCCCTCGATCAGGTCGTGCTCCCGCTTCTTGAGCTCGTCCTGCAGGAACTGCCGACGCTCTAGGGCTAGAGCTAGTGCCTTCTCGTTCTCGTCGTTCGTGAGCTGCCAGTCCTCGTGGGCCTGCTCCGCCGCTTCCTGCGACTGGATAGCCGCCTGCAGATTGCCGATGAGCTCCTGTGCAGAGGACATTTCTGATTGCTGGGATTACTGGGGTTGCTGGGAGTTTGCTTTGTCTTGTTTGCTGCCGGCAATTACTACTTAGTAGGATATTGCTATTCAACTTTTTTTGAGTGGGGCTAGGATGTTCGCACTCTTGCAGAGTAATCTGTTGCGCCCGCGCTGAGCCCATTAAAAAACCTCTGTTGAGGAAAGAAAACTTCTTGCTAGAAATCGTTCTTTTCGGAAAGATCTTAGAAGATCTGCGGCACCTTCGATGGATCAATCTCCATCGCCGTCAGACGCATAGAGGGCTTCAAGATGGCCTTCCAGCCGTCCGTAAGGGCGCCGATCATGGACCACTCCACGCGCCAGTGCACGCCGGCGTAATACTCTTCCCCGTCCTTGATCCTCTGCTCGATCTTCCGCTTCTCTGAGGGCGTGTGGTAGTCCAACGGCACCATCCAGGCGCTGGCACGGGCTTCTAGGCTTGAGACCTCTGACGCAGAGATGTTCTCGTAGATGGCGGCGGAGGTCACCAGGCCCCGGTAGACTGCATTCCCCACCGTATCCGCCATGAAGATCACTGACCCCTGCTCGATCCGCTTGACAGAGCAGTAGCGCCGGTGGGAGATCTTGGTCTTCTTGTTCAGCAGGAGGTAGTCGTCGTTCCCGTTCAAGCAGACGTTGTAGACGCCCTTCGCCGCGAAGTGTGCCGCTAGGTTCACACCAGACCGGCAGTGCGAGTGGTTGTCGCTGACGCGGAAGAAGTTCTTCGGCTTATCAGCCAAAGACGCCAGATTCTCCTGCTCCGCGGCGAGGCGGGACAGGTTCTCCGCCTCCTGACGGAGGCGACTGGCGTTATTACGGAAGGTGGCTGAGGCCATTTCTGATTGCGGTTGGAAGGATTAGTTGGACGTGTGCTGTGTTCGGAGGCTCCAATTGCTGTTGGCTAGGAGTTCTTATTCAACTTTTTTTTGACCGTGGGTGCAGGGAAAGGATCACATGATCATGCAAGAAAAGACATAAAAAAACCAATCGGCGTCCCGACTGGCCGGAGGCGTCCCCCCTAGTGAATTTACTGCTGGGGCTGGCATCCTGTCAACTTTTTTGACTGATGCGCTGGATGCGGGACGTCCTATGCGATGTGGACGGGGTTGCGTGGGGACAGGAATGTGGAATAAAAAGACTTTTTATTGTCTTTTTATGTGGTTTTGGGTCTTTTTTCTTTTTGTTTTGGGTTTCTTGCAGAGAATCTCTGTTTTATGGGTTTTTGTTTCTACTCGTCCCCCGCGGACTCCGACTCCGACTCCGACGCAGACTCCTCCTCCACGACTGCCTCCATGTCCGTCGGCACGGCCTCCTCCGGCTTCACTCCGGCCTTCAGCTTGCCGAGAACCTCGTCGAAGTCCGGCGTCTGGCGGAAGGTTCCGTCATCCACCTTCGCCGCGAAGATCATCCGGTCAGACAGGCGGACATAGCCGTCCAGCTCCTCCACCCAGATCAGGCCTCCGTCCAGCTTGGGCACGACCGCAGGAGGCGGAGCCACGGACGCCTCCTTCGGAGCAGGAGCAGGAGCAGGAGCAGGAGCAGCCTTCTTCTCCTTCTTCACCTTCGGCTCCTTCTTCACCTCCGCCTTCGGGGGGGAGGGACTGGAGCGCGTCGGGGAGATCCCCCACTGCGTCTGCCACGTCTTCTCCGCCCACTCTCCGCCCACGCAGTGCGACTCCTTCGGCACTGCACCTCCGATCAGTCCGTGCCAGTTGCCCTTGCCCTTCACCCAGCCCTTCTCCTTCTTCTCGGAGCAGGAGGTGCAGAGGTGGTTCGAGGTCGCGTCCTTGTCGCACTGCGACTCGAGCAGGATCTGGCACTTGAACCCTCCCGACGGAAGGCCGTTCTCCTTGCCAAGGAATCCTGCTGGGCCTGAGAGCCGCGCGTGGCAGCGCTTGTCCCCATCCACGAGCACGAGCCGCCCCGGCATGGCAGGACGCGCGCTCATGTCCACGGGCGCCGAGGGGGCGGCCGCTGAGGGAACCTTCGCCGCCTTCTTCGAGGCGACGGGGAAGATCAGTGCTGCGATAGCGGACTTCTCCTCCGGGGTGGCCTCCTTCATCATGGCGATGAGGGAGGCCGCTGACAGCACAGGAGTGCTGGCGGCATTGCTAGGCGCGGCGATTGCAGAGGCGGAAGCCATTGCGAATTGCGGATGCGGAAGCTGGGTGTGGATGTCAGGACGGCAACCACGACATCTTGGCTGGAGGCCGACATCCTGTCAATTTTTTTCCTCATTTGATGGATGTCGCCCTGGAGGGGGTATCTAGCATAAAATCTATCCATAATGGCCTCCTGCAGGATTCAAGTCGGGAAAAAATTTGATAGGATGGGGGGCGGTTAGTAGTAGTCGCCCACCCAGCTGGGGTGGATGTCGTCGGACACCTCATCGGTCGCATGAGGGTCGCGTCTCCTAAAGAGGAAACCGCTGAGGGTTTGTCTTTATCCCAATGGGGAGTTTCCGTTCTATCTCATCCCGAAGGGGCCGACAATACTAGTGGAGGGACGCCTTCCGCCCGTCTGGGACGCTGGACTGGTTTTTTTATGTCTTTTCTACCTGAACCACTGGATCTCTTGCAGGATGTCCCGTCCTTGCCTGTCAAAAAAATTGACTTGATGTCAGCCTCCAACCAGATGTCGTGGTTGCCGTCCTGCTTCCACACCCCCCCCCTCTTCTCGTCTTCGCAATCGACTAGAAATGACGCACTCCGTCGCAATTGAGTCCTACCTTCCCAAGGCAGGCTCCCCCCTCTTCCACGACACCGTGGAGCAGGTTGTCTCCATCTGGGAGGCAAACCCGTCCTACTCCTACGAGTCGGCCGTCTTCATCTACCTCGTCGCCTCCCACCTCATGTCGTCTACGGACGAGGAGGAGGAGTGGTTTGACGAGTTAGTGCCCTCCGCCGTGGTCGCTCCCGAGCCCAAGGTCTCCTTCTTCGTCCCCAACACGGTGTCAGAGGAGGTCTTGCGCTTCCAGCAGGGAGTCTTTCCCGGCCCAAAGGAGCGCGTCGCCCTCTGCACTGCTGGCAATCGCTGCTCAGACGCCACATGCCAGCTCTTCCACGGACCCCTCTGCGAGTTCCACGCTGGCATGAAGGTCCACTACGGAGGGCCTAAGCGCGGACAGAAGATGACGTGCGGTAAGGGACTGGCTTGTCCCTTTGACCACGCGTCCCCAGAGATGCGCGCGTCTCGGCTGGCCGCTGGACTGCAGGAGAAGCGCTTCCGCTTCGCTCCTAAGCTCGCCACGGAGGCTGACATCTTCGCTGTCTTCCCCTCCATCGAGTGGCACTTCGCTGACGTCTACGACTACTCCAATCTGTCGCCCTCCGACATGGATCTTCTCGAGATCTGCCTCGATCGCAGCAACGAGCTGGCCATCGTTCCTCTGCAGGGTGGACTCCAGATCATCACCACCGACTTCATGGACAGCCGCGACATGCCCGACATCGAGCTTTCTGTGCCTGTCCCTGCCGTTCTCGACGGCTTCACCCAGGTCCGCCGCCGCCGATAGAGTCTGCTGATAGACTGAGATTCTCTTAAACTACAAAATTGACTACAAAATAGACTACAAAAGACAAAAACCTCCACAGAGGAAAAAAGAAAAGACAATTTGTCTTTTTTTGTTTCTTTGCTTCATTCTTCTACTAGATTCCTTCTTACAGTGTAAAAAAAGTTGAATGGGAAGCAGCAACAATGTGCAGTTGGGCTACATCGTAGTATCCCGGTAAGACACAATCTTGTCAGAAATCGGAAAGTCTTTTCTTTTTACGAATGGCCTACGCCTCCGAAATTCTCCCGCCGTCGCCGTCCACGATCTTCCGCCGCCTCGTTGACCGAGAAAGGGAAAACGTGACAGCAGAGCATCTTGAGATCTTGTTCGCAAGCTTCTATCCTGACGACAATCCCGACAAGGACGAGAAGGTCATGCAGCGGATCAAATGGCTCAACGGGACTCTTGACGGGGCCTCGATGAAGCCGAGCTACAAGGACCTCTGCGCAGCACGCCTCGTCTACCTCAACCTCTTTGAGGAGTATGAGAAGGCTGCCTCTGCTACCGGTGACGGACCCGACATCGCCATCGCCTTATACGGTCCTATCTATCGGGAGGCTCTCGTTGCCGTCGGCCACAAGTTCGCCGAGCGGGAACTGGATCGAATTGATGCAGTCAGCGGAGAGTATTTCTTCACGATGCTCATCCGCCGGACCATCAACGCGGTTAAGCAGAAGAACCATCAAGAGGCTGGCGGTTCTCCTGAGGCTAAGGCACACCCGTCTCCATCAGCTCATGCTCCTGCGGTCTGATCTGCCCTAGACTCTCTACCAAAAGAAACTACGGTTTCTTCTCCTGCCCTTTAGGGCGGGTTCTTTTTTTCAAGACGGCCAGTTTCTTCGCAACAAGGATTCTTGATCTTGGCAATACGGCCAGTTTCTCCGCAACAAGGGTTCTTGACAGGAGACTGTAAAAAAATTGAACCTGGTGGCCCAAGATAATAAGGTTGCGCACGTCACACAGAAAGCAATCTGTAATCTGCAATTGTAATCATGGCCTCCAGCAATGTAATCTTCAAGCCCTCGGACGTAATGGAGCTGCAGGAAACGCACAAGAAGCTCGCCATGGCTGCCAAGCAGAAGGTCCTCCAGGACTGGGGCGTGGATGCTCTGCTAGAGTCCGTCATGAACCCGTTTGCCGAGCGGCGGAGTGGCGTCTCAGAGCCTCATGCGGGCATCAAGGCGGACTTCAAGGAGGGCAAGCAGACCAGCCTCGTGTGGTCCTGCCGTCAGGCCTACTTTAAGAGGCACTCCACTGAGGAGGGCAGGGACTGTCGCTCGGAACTCTTCGGAGGCTCCACCGACACAGTGGAGGAGTGGGCTTTCAACATGGGGGAGCACTCGGCGGTCTGCCTTCCCAACACGAGGCAGCCCGCCAGTATCTACGCCATCCTCAAGTATACGGACTTCCTGCCTCTGCTGGCATCCAAGTTTGGGACGCACTTCACGTGCCACTGGACCATGGAGGAGGTTCCTTGCGCAGCGGATAGGACGAAGAACCCCTACTGGACGCCCCAGATCCACAAGATCTACCTGCGCTTCTGGCCGAAGGGCGTCCCCGCTGATATGGCTGCAAAGAAGGCCGCTGCCGTTGCCACTCTGGAGCACAGGCAGGAGACTCTTATCACGGACTACTGTGAAATCTGCTCCGAGGGCCTCACCATGGAGTCCCGCTTCAGCGGCCAAGTTGTTTCGCAGGGACATAGATTTGCTCTAGCAAAGGTCTACTTCTGCTCCGAGCACAAGAACCAGAGCGTGGACATGGTCTGCCATGCCTGCGGATCCATTGATCTGGAGGGAACAGGCAACAACCGCATCCGCATCTGCAACGACTGCGACGCGCGGGTTACAGTTTAGTGGAGTCCAGCAGAACAAACAAGAAAAGACAAAAATTATTTATTTTTACTGTTCTTGCTGAGGGTCAAGAGTCTCCTTACGTCGGTGTTGAAAAATTGAACCCTGCAAAACCCAAGAATAAGGTTGGGTTCTATCGTAAGTAATTGTTCCAGCAATCCAGCAAAGAGAAATGGCGTCTAGTAATACCAACCTTCAGGCAATCCACTGTGACCTCCTCCTTCGGGACATCATGGAGAATCTGGAGTTTAGCAAGGAGGACATCCAGCAGATGTTGGCGGAGGGGAAGGAAATTGCCATCTACAAGCGGAGGGAGGCTTTCTTCTTTCCCAGCAAGAAGTTTCCGGGTCTCACCACACTTGCGGAGACTTGCCATGACAACGGTGTCGCCGTCGGCATCAGGGCGATGTGTGCTGACGATCATTACCCTATCGTCACTCCGGATAGGTTTGTTGAAGCTCCTCCCAGAATGGGGACTCCCTACTATGCGAACTGGGTTAGTCCTCTTGCGGTTCTGACAGAGACCAATCTGCTGGATCTGCTGGCTGTCACTCTGGACCCCACTGCGATGCACTTCACGTGTCGCGTTGAGACAGAGGACCTCGGGGAACGGGAACTATGGAAGAAGACCGAGCACAGTATCTACCTCCAGTACCATCCTGCTGGTGTTTCCCCTGCAGACTACATCAAGCAACAGGTCGCCTTGGCTGGCTTCAAGGAGCGGCAGAAGAAATTTCTCATGTCTTCCAAGTGTAGTCTGTGCGCGGGACCCATCACTGCGACGCAGAATGACCATTTCTCATGGTCTATCGCAGGGGTTGAAATGACCTACTGCTCGTTGGAATGTATGTTCCCCTTCTCGGCTTCGTGGCTCTAGAAAGAAGGGAAAGAGGCAGGAAGGAAATAAAAAGTCTCGAATTTTTTTAAAAAATTGAAAACGGACCCAGCCAATAAATTGTTGGGGGTTTACACGCAAGACATCTTTCTGTAGAGAAATCGAAATGGCTTCTTCTAGCATCGTAATTACAGGCGTCTCTATCCCTGTAGAGGGTCCGGCAGGAATGGATCTGGACTTCTGCATGCAGGCAAAGTCTTTTAAGGACTGGGTGGCCACCCTTGATCCGGGTCTTAATCTGATCAAGATCATTTTCCACGGAGCAGACATGTTTGGGCCTCGTGTTGGCTTTCTCAAGCTAGAGGCTGTTACAAAGTGTAACGGAGCATCTGTTCCCGGCATTATCTTTATGCGTGGCGGATCAGTCTCTATTCTCTTGATTCTTCACTGCGGAGATGAGGGGTGGGTCGTTTGCACTCGACAGGCACGTGTTCCTGTCGGCAAGGAAAATCTGCTAGAGCTTCCCGCTGGTATGCTTGATGACTCCGGTAATTTTGCTGGCGTTGCTGCAAAGGAGGTGAAGGAGGAGACTGGTATTGAGCTGAATGTGACAGATCTTATTGACATGACGGCTCTTGCATATGAGCCTCAGCTTCCTTTTCATCCCGATGAGATTAGTGCTCGGCCTATTCGTAACAAGTCCACGCCTCTGAAGGGTATGTATCCTAGTGCTGGTGGATCGGACGAGTTTATTCGGCTTATGCTCCATGAGAAGGAGGTCACTAAGGAGGAGCTGACTTCTCTGCAGGGGAAGCTGACAGGATGTGTTGAGGAGGGTGAAAAGATTGTGCTGGAGTTGGTTCCCTATGAGATGCTCTGGCGGGTAACCTCAGATGCAAAGGCTTTGTCATCTCTGCTCCTCTTCCAGCTCTTGACAGCGGCCAAGCAGTTGTAGACTCTTTATAGAAAGCTTTATGAAAGGTTCTTGTTCTTTATTATAAAAAAATTGATATTTATTTTTGCTGGACTATTTGTTGGTAGTGAAAATGGCTCTAGCAGAGTGTGCAATGTATGCTGCGGCATACGCCATAACGACAGTCTATATAATTGGTCTCTGTATGGCCTGGCTTGCAGTTATTAGAGGCGTAGGCGGTTGTCTCCGCAGACTTGCTCAGTAATCTGCACAAGTAAAAGAAGCTATTCTTTCCTCCGAGGAGGTTTTTTGTTTCTGTCATAAAAAAATTGAATATTTGTGCGCACCAAAAGTAATTGGGCTGCGTAAACATCCCGAAAATAACTCTGCAAGAAAGAAATGACCTGTAAGTGGATTATCTCCATGGAGGACGCAATTAAGGCGACTATGCCTCTTCCCAAGTATGAGGGGCTTTGGGCTTCCTTCCTCAGTGAAGCGGATATCAAGTGGAAGACAGACATGATGAAGGGCGACCATACGCTCTACGACTGGGACGTGACAAACAGCCGACTTCTGCTAGCAGAGGCACAGGATGATTTTGCAGCAGCGGAGAAGCTCATCGGAGTCATCAAGGCGCAGATTAGTGCAGCGGAGGCCAAGAAGCTGAAGAGGGGTGAAAAGGATTCTTTACCCGGCCTGAAGGAGGGGCTTGGAACAGCGGTCATTGACCGAGATCACTATGCTGGGCGAATCATCCTGCTCAAGCGGGATCTGGTAAAGTATAAGGCACTCCAGCAGATTGCCGTTGACCAGATTCGGACTCTGCGTAAGGTTTTCCAGATGTGGATTTCCGATGTTCCCGGTGATGAGTGGATGAAGAAGGCTGTGACTTGGATTGGGGAGGAGGCAGCCAAGAGGATGCGGTTGGTCGCTTAGATGGGTAAAAAAGAAACACCACAAAAAAATTGAATATTTATTTTTGCTGGAATCAATGTGGGGCCAGCGAAGCAATCCTGTAATCTACGGAAGAGAAATGTCGTCGCGTGCAGAGAAGGCAATGTTCAAGGCCGAGGAGACCGTGAAGAAGGCAGAGGCTGAGTGGAGCAATGCCGTGGAGGTGGAGCAGGAAGCGTGGAAGATTGTGAACTACTTCCAGAAAGTCTGGGATATAGAGCATCCCGAGCAGAAGGGATACTGGTTTGATGACCGGAACTGGCGGAAGGCTGAGAAGATGGCACTTACAAAGTATTTCGCTCAGCGCAACCTGAAGACAAAGATTGTTGAGGCGAAGGCCTTCTTTGCACTTAAGAAGAGGCAGTGGCAGGACTTCCTTGTGCGGGATGAGCGCCGGATCAAGCATTGTTCTTGCGGGAAGCGGGACAACTCTGCCATGGTTCAATGCGACGAGTGTCACAACTGGGTCCATCTGTCTTGCGCTAACCTAACAGAGGAGGAGGCTGTTGCTCTGCTGGAGTTTTCTTGCTCCGCATGCATCGTAAAGGAGATTAAGGTAGGAGCGGAAAACTTAATCCGCCACGAGGCGGGGGAGATTGACAGTGACGGAAACGAGGTCTCAGACAAGGACGAGTAAAGAATAAAAAAATCTTATTTAGTTATTTTTACTTCTCTTGCAGGGTTTCAAAAAATTGAATGGCCTTAACCAAGATAAGGTGGTTGGTGCGGTCATACATAACACTCTAGAAATCTAATCAGAAATGTCATTCAACAATTCCCTCATCCGCAATCAGCTGGTCGGCCAGCTGGAGCTTCTCCGGTCTACGCCGGCCGCCGAGCTCACCAAGGCCGACCAGATCGCTCTTTCCGACCTTCCCAAGCGCATCGCTGCCATTGATAAGGGCATGGTGGTTGAGAAGGCTGCTAAGGAGCAGAAGGCGCGGCATGACGAGGCCGCAGCCAAGCATAAGGAGGCTAAGGCCATGAAGAAGTCATCGCGCCGCCCCGAGAAGGAGTCCAGCAGTTTGTATTGCGACAAGGAGATTCCCTGCCGGGACTGCGGGGAGGCGTTCGTCTTCACGGCGCGTAAGCAGGAGGTCTTTGCGGAGAAGGGCCTTTCGGAGCCTGTTCGCTGTGCGTATTGCAACGAGTATCGCCGCCAGTTCCAGCATCGTAAGCTGAACTGCACTGAGTGCTCTACTGAGTTTGACTTTCCAATTGGTGCGCAGATTCATTACTTGGAGCAGGGTTATGATGATCCAGTCCTCTGCCATCCTTGCCGCGCTTCCAAGAAGAAGGTCTTGCCACCCGAGACGATCAATTGCAAGGAGTGCAACAAGGAGTTCCAGTTCACTTATAATGAGCAAATGTTCTACAAGGAGCAGGGTTGGCAGGATCCTCGTCGCTGCGCTCCTTGCCGTAAGGAGCACAAGGAGGAGTGGGCTCAGAAGAATGCAGCCCGTCTTGCTGCTGCTGCAATGAAGAGTAAGGCTCCTACTTCGTCTCCTGCGGCAGTCGATCTCGGCAAGTTCGCAGACGGTGCAGATCCTTCCATGAAGTTTGGCCCTGCATCTGCACTTGCGCCTCTTGTAGTTGATCCTGTCGCTTTGAATCTCATTGCTGCTGCCTCTATGATGGTTAACGGTGATGGGACCTACAATATAGATGGATGGGAGGTTGCGGGCCGTTAAACATCTAGCAAATTCATCTATGTAAAATAAAATTAATACAAAAGCACAAAAAATTTTTTATTCCATTCTTTACTGGTTGAAAAAATTGAATATTAAGGTGGCTGGATAGTTATGGCAGGGTTGCTAGCAAGAAATTCGAAAGCAAGAAATGTCAACGCAAGAAATCAACGCAATTGGTGTGCTGGTTGGTAATCCGGACGAGATTGTCTTCGTGCTGACAAAGGACGATGTAGAGCGTGTCTACAATATGATGAACAATCTGAATCTTGGGACTCATCTGCCCGAGTCTGTTTGGTCTTCCTTTAAGGAGAACAATTATCGGCTTGATGACCGGTTGGACCATGCAGCAGCAATTGAAGACATTCTTGCAGAGTACTGTCGTGTTCCTGCGTCTGCTGCCCCGCCCCCTCCTGCTTCTGCTTCTGCTGCCCCTTCTTCTTCTGCTCCTCCTGCCTACGCAGATTGGGACACCCTGCAGCGTAAGAAGTATGACACTAAGAAGTTCTATCCTCCCGGTTACGGAAATTATGTTGTGTGGTCTGCGCACAGGGTGCGGGCATTCATGCTTGCTCTCAAGAAGAAGCCGACAGTCTATGACTCAAACCTTCGGACTCTTGCAGATTTGGGTGGTGTCCATCCCTATGATTTCCGGTGGAAGACCAATCCCGTAACCTTTGGTCTCTCCATGGGTCTATCTGATTATCAGATGAGACAGATGATGGGATCTGGTTATAACTATATGAATGATCGGTTCTTTCGTGGATGGTAGGAAAACAAAGAATAAGAAATAAAGACAAAGAAATAAAGATAAAAACTACAAAAAATTGAAATATTTTTACTGCCTCTTAAAGTGCAGAGGCAAATGGCGTTCTTTACCAACAACGATCTTGCTGAAATCAGTAAAATGATTAAGAACAAGAAGATGGTAAGGGGAAAGGAAATGCTCAATAATGATGTTGGTGACAGACTCTTCACGGATATTCTGTATTCATTAAATGATGATATCAAGAAAGAATTGACGAACAAGATTACTGCTGGATTAGAGCCAGTTGTTCCCATTTGGAACATCACAGAGACAACTTTCTGGCGGGCCCCAGGTTGTAAGTTTGATATCCGGAACAATACTCATGTAAGTAACCCAGAACTTACATTGGAAGATTCTCTTGGTTCTTATGTGAATGAGACTGTTGGTTATAGTGGCAGGGTCTATAAGATTAGCCACATTCTTAAGATGAGTGATTGTCTATCTCTTCTTTCGCATTACTTTGGTTCCAACTTTTATTGCTATATGAAACGGCAACGTATTATTACTAATTCCACACACCATGTCTACTCTGTAACTATCTACTTGCAGTATTATCCTACTGTATGGCCTCCTGCTATTCATTCGCGGATTAATAAGGCATGGTCGGATTATCTTGATAGAAAGATCCCATGCGATTATTGCAGAAAAGGTATCCTAAATTCACAGAGTTTCCAGCATACATATTGTTCTGCTGAATGCCATAAGAAAGATCATGATGGAACTTTCTAGATGATTGTTTCTTACCTTTTAAATTATTTAAGACTAGACATTTTTTAGAAAAAAATTGAAGGTAGGAGTGTCCCTTAGGTTTTTTGGGATGCTGCGACAATGGCTATCAAGTATCTACCTTATATGGGATTTGAATATCACCCTCATCAGCTAGAGGGTGTGCAATGGATGCTGAAGAGGGAAGAAGCGGATGCGTCTTTCTTCCAAGGTGGGATTCTAGCAGATGATATGGGATTAGGTAAGACTTGGCAGCTAGTTGGTCTTATTCTAAATGGCCTTTATAAGAGCACTCTTCTTGTTGTTCCAGCTTCTATGCAGGATACTTGGATTGAGGCGCTTAAGAAGGCTGAAATTACAGTTCTTCAACGGAAAGATAACTGGAAGAAGATCTTTACAAGCAATCGGCAAGATGGTCGCGGTGACCGCCGAGTCTATCTTACAAGCTATGATCGACTTGTGAATGCATGCAAGAGCGGCATGCTCAATGATCCTGCATCTATTGTTTGGGATCGTATTGTGTGTGATGAGGCACAGATGATTCGGAATGGTGAAGGAACAGCGCGTTATGATTATCTGATGCGTTTTCCTTCTTGCCCACGCTGGCTTCTTACAGGGACTCCTTTTCAGAACTCCGAGTCTGATCTGCGCAATCTCTTTACTTGGCTTGGGGCGGATGAGACAGTTACTCTTGAAGATCTTGTCGCTACATGTCTTATCCGCCGGACATATGCAGACTTACGTGATTCAGAGATGAGTGGTGTGCCCGAGCCATATATTCGGGAAACGCTTGTCTGTGCGCATCAAAGTCGGTATGAATTCCTTCTCTTGCAGAAATTGCTGGGGCGAATTCAATGGGGAAAGAAAAACAAGATGCATCCCTTCATGATGCTAGAACTCTTCCTGCGGATGAATCAAGCGATGGCTCATCCGCATGTCTACCATGAGTCCATGAAGAAGAAGCGGGGTGTGGAGATGGTCTCAAAGGATTGGTCCATGCAAGAATCCGGTAAGACTTTTATGCTCCGTGGACTTATCAATCGGGATGGAATTAAACCAATGATTGTTTTCTGCACCTTTTCGGAGGAGATTAAGATTGTTCGCCGAGTCTTGGAAGAACAGGGTTACGAGCATACTTATATCTTAGATGGATCAGTCGAATTTTCTGCAAGGCAACGTTCTATTGATGAGGGACGGCGTCTTGTAGAAGAGGGAAGACAAAATGTGGCCTATATTGTGCAGTGGGTTGCAGGAGGTGCAGGATTGAATCTTCAGTTCTGCTCATCGGTTGTTCTCTATACACAACACTGGAATCCAGCAGTCATTCAGCAGGCCATTGGTCGTGCCCATCGTATTGGACAGAAGGAGCAGGTTCATGTATATTCCCTTGTCTTTGGATTTGAAGATGAGCTCAATATGGATAAGAGGATGCGGATCAAGCAGCAAGATAAAATGTCGGCCGCACAGGAGATTCTGCCCACTTTGCTAGAAGAAGATACTTTCCGCGCCGATCAGAAAGTCTAAGAAATAAAAATAAAGTTATAAAAAATTTGAAATTTTTTTGGGCAGAAATAGGTGCAGGTGCAATAATTGGAAAATGTTTATATCCGATGATCTGTTTGCACAGGAAATGAAGCCAACGAATTGGACTGAAATTATTGAGACTAGCTATCAGAATACCTTTACTATGGCTTCTGCAACGCTAGATACGTTTTATAATCATCCAGACTTCTATAAGTTTCTTGTTGGAGTAATTGTATCTCTAGCAGTTCTGATTCCTACTTGGACTTGCTGGAATGAGTGGGCGCAGCTGAAGCGTGATAAGATGAAGTTGGAGAATGCACTGGCTGATACTGAGGATGAGCTCGAGTATGAGCGGCAGATCTTGGCAGAACAGGAACTGTTCTTTGAGTGGGTTGAGCGTCGGATTGATACCTTTCAGAAGATCAAGAATCATGTTGGAACTGATAAGAAGGCGTGGAATATTCTTGTTACAAATGAAGTTCTTACTCTACGAAGGGAGCTAAATCAGATCCGCAATGGAGATATTTGTTAAAGAAACTATCTTGTAAAAAAAAAAAAAATTGAAAAATAAAACCCACATATTTTTTGTGGGTAGTGAATAGCAAGATAATATGGATTCTAGTAATACAATGACCGATTGGAAGGAAATTGCTGAGTATCACAAGAAGCAGATGGAGATTGCAGAGCAGAAGATTAAGGATAATATCCTTACTTCTTCTGAATTTGATAAGATGGTTATTGCGATTGAGACACGCTCTGCCTTCAAGTCAAAGTGGAAGAAGGCTATCAAAGATGGGCTAATCCAAAATGTTTCTAGCATTTTGGAGGAATGCTACGAGTATTTTCTTTCACCAGCAGATATGGATGCAGAGTTTATTGCCAAGGCGAAGGAGATGATGGGGACGATTGGTAGCCTCAAGTGGCAACTCTTCACTCTTGATGTTATTAAGCATCTCTATAAGGAAGGTTGCTTCAATGATGAGGATTCTGGTATTGACACTTTTGAAGATACTGCTGGAGGGTGCGATGAGATCACGCAAGATGCTGCAATTGCTCTAATTGAAAATTCTTCTTATTCTTCATAAAAATTGAAACCACAAATTATTTATTTATTTTTTGGCGGCATCACTAGAAATCTGTAATACCTTCCAAAATGGCTACCATGAACTCCGAATCGAATTTTGATACGCAGGGAATGTTCTCCATGTTGTCCCACGGGCGGGAGAAGGAGAAGAAGAAGACTGATCGCAAGACAGGAAAGGAGCGGCGCAAGGCTGAGAAGACTCTTCGGCAGCATCAGCATCTTGATTTGAGGACTGCAGAGCATACATCTACACCAACTATCTGGTGCACCACGAAGAACCACTTTGGCACTCCAATTCTGAATGACAAGAATTCCCTCATCTTTCAGAATACCTGCGCGGATTGCAAGCATGCCGAGTGGAAGAAGTCAGCTTCTGTAGAAGATCTTGCTAAGCAGGCACAAAAGGATGCAGAGTTTGCAACACAGCATCTTTCTTATGATGTAGCTGGATCAACTGGAGAGCTGAATGATCTGATTATTGCTGAGCAGAATACATATTTTGACCACTATGCTCGTATGGAGTATGAGCTGGATATTATTGAGGCAGAAGAGGCTATTCTCCAGATGCGACTGCAGAAGATGGAGGCTTGGGCTAAGGAACACACAATTGAGGAGGCTGCTCTTCCTTATGATGATTACATTGCAGAGATTGATGATGATTATGATTTCTAAATTTCATAATTCTTAAAAAAGAACAAAAATTGACTCTTATTTAAATATTTATTTTTACTAATGTATAGTATGAATATGATTTGTCTTCCTCATGAAGAATTGAATGGAATTCTTGCAGAACTGTCTACGAATATAGCTATACTTGATTATGCTCGTGTTGCCGCTGCATTAGTATTTCTCGGCTTTCTTTTCAGTGGTCTAGTAATTACATATTCTAGGGCGGAACTTGCTACCTATAAGAAGCTAAATGCTGAACTTGTTACTCTTTTCAATAAAATTCAAGAAGATAAGTTTGCAGTAGATGATGGTAATTCTGGCTCAGAAGAGGAGGAAGAAGATGTCCAGCAAGGATCTTTCCTCCAGAGGACTGCAAAGGAGGATGCAGGACCTTGCCCAGAGAATGATCTCGATGATTCAGAATCAATCTGAGTAAAAAAGAATAAAAATAATATCAGCGGCAAAACCTCCAGCACAAAAAAAGAATAGAAGTTTTTCTTCATTTGTTAAATTCTGTTTTTTTGATTTTCTTGCAAAGTAAATTGCTAACCATAGAAAGAATGGAATTGCAATACTATCTCCTATACGAGGAAGACGCATTCTACTTAGACTTTAGATTGCATCCACATCTACCTCTGCATCTGCATCTGCCGGCTTCTCCTCCTCTTCTGTGCGGTCAAACTCAATCCCACCCTCGTCATCAGATGAAGAGCCAATTGTTCCCGTAAAGAAACGAGCATCCAGTGCAGGAAGAAGCTTCTTTAGCCTCTGAATCTGACCTGCAGAAAACACAGACTCAATCATAGCATCCATCTTCACAGAAGGATCGCCAAGATCAACGCGAACAAGATTGCCCACATCAATCCAAATAGCACCACCACGACCCTTTCCCATTCTACCAGGAATGGTTGCTTGAACAAGACGATCGCCTCCTAGCCAAACGGAAAAGCGGCCTTGTCCAAGCTTCTTGTCAACCTTAGCAACAACAATCCGCTCATTCTTTGCAAGAATATTAATATCACCCTTGCTGATATCTTCAAGCAGATCTTCCACAAGACGCTTGTTCTTGAGGGACTTACTACCCTCCTTATTGGCACCCTTCTTAGCCTTATTACCTCCAGTCAGATTCTTAGGCATTTTAGATTTGGCAAATTCAACACATCTGCTTTTAACAGAGTTGCAGCACAGGTTTCAATTTTTTATTAATCACTAATAGGATGGTCAAAATTAGTCTTTTCAGTGCAAATCTTGCAAGTATGAGTAAAAAACCAGATAATATAGAATTTCCTACAGAAGCGAAATGGAATACAGGAGATCATAAAGAAAGGTATGATAAGATACCAAATATTCACGTAGAAATGACTCAAGAAGACGGCCGTATTTCAACATATGGAAAGGCGTATGATAATGAATCAATTGTTAAAGAAATATCTAATTCACCAATATTATGGCGCTCTGTGGGTAAAGAATCATTGAATCAAATGACTACAAAACAGAATGCTGTTATCCGCGTTTGGACAAAAAAGGATCATGATCATCGTGCAGAAATTCTTGCAAGAGGTCGTATTCAATTATCTTCAAAAGGAAAGAACACTTTGAAAAATAAATTTTTAACAGGGGTGCAAAAAGGATTAGGGGCGACTGGTCTTGGTTTAGGATTAGGCATAACGAAAGGAGCTGTCTATCTTAAAATAAAATATCAGAATTCAGTATTTTTGTTCATTAATATGCACTTGCAAATGAATAAGAAAGAAGCGGGTCTTGGTTTTGAAACTCGAAAGAAGGGTTTCTTTAGTTTATTAAAAGAATTACAAACTCTTAAGTTAATTGATGATGTGACTTCTGTTTTTATAGGAGGTGATTTGAATTTCAGAATGGATATGGAAGGTAAAAATCAACTAAATTCAATTATGCCGGAAATTCCTTTCTTAAAAGAGCTACCAATTGATAATAAGAAGTTTACATGTAAATTTAAAGCAGGGGATTCATCTCCTTGCAGAACTGAATTGATTCCTGATACAACAAATAAAGGATTGTATAAAGCTGGAATTAATAGAAGACATAAAGGATGCATGGATCCTCTGCGAATTCCTAGCGTATGCGATCGTTTTTTGTATCGCTTGCCTGCAACTAAAACTATTCAAATACCATATTATGAAGTTTTAAATTTAATTCCTGAATCGGATCACAATGCGATTTGGGCAATTGTGAATATTACTGATGGTGTTGGAACAACATTTCCACCTTGGAATCCTACTTCTCCTTTACCTGCTTCTCCCCCTGCTTCTCCCCCTGCTCCTGTAAAGCATACCATGTCATTTTCTATGCCTTCTATCGGCAGATGCGTAACAAAGAAAGTAAAAGGTATTTTACATAAAATCAGTGAAACTTCTTACACGATCTCCTTTGAGAATGAACTATCTCCCGCCGTTAAAGCTTCTCGTAATAGAACACGTAAAATTTGATTAAAGAAGCAGCTATAGAGTAAGTTACAACTAAATGCCAAAATGGAATTAACTCGTAATTTGTATCGTCTAGAGGAGGTAAAGGCATCCTTTATCTTCTGTATGCTCCATGGAAAAACGAAAGCTGCCCTCTTTTGGGCAGAAGAGATTCTTGCAAGTGAATGCGGATGGGAACTGGGCGGATTGCTTATTTATTGCTGGATCTGGTTTTGTTGCCCCTATGATGTTGCACTTGTTTATCAAATACAGGCGGCTGAATATGATGGAGATATTGATACAAGATTAGTTCAGATTATTCTACGTCTTCAAAAAGGAATAGAAAAGGCTGAAACAAATGTGTTAGTGGCTCTAACACTTGGTCTTCGACTGCATCCAACCGGTGGATATACTAGGAAAGGAAAAGATGTTTTATCTGATTCTGCATGCAGAGGGTTAGGAAACAGAATGTGGTATTATCTTTCTACCAATCTAAGTTTGGCGGGGCGTCTTCCTGCAATGGTCCGTGGATCACTAAAAGAGAAAAAAATGATACAAAAAGCAGTTACAACTCTGTTAGAGCTTTCTGAGATGCCAGAATTTAAACTATCTGCACTGGCTGCGTGCTGTGTTGTTATTTCTTGCAGAAAAGATAAGAGAAAAATTATCTGTAAGCCCCTATTCGACGATTGGGTAAATGGATATATGCTTTCAGTTGAATCTTGGCTCAAAACGCAGGGTAAAAGGACAGGACGTATTTATCAAGTGGAAAAGACTGCTCTTCCCGGTGTAAGGATGACGGATACATTAAATGAATTATACGACATCTACCCTGCATTAAAGAAAGCAACACCCTTTTGGCAACGAATTACTGCCGCTTACGATTCTTCGGATTCTAGCAGAGAATTGTTCTATGATACATGGTTTCCTAATGATATTCCTGATGAATGGTCGTTAGAAGATCAGCAGAGTAGCCATGGATCGGGATATAAATCGATTGACGCCCGTGCATTTATAGGAATGCATTTTCGTCCGTTCAAACACTCTAAATTCTATGGGCTTTATCTGTTTAAAATAAATAGTTGTGAAAAAAACTTCCTTGACCTAGATGCTTTGTATATGAGAAGACGCACTGTTCAGCCACTGTATGGTTAATCTTTTGCTCTAAGAAAAATAAATAGTATTAATTTGATTCATTTAATTCATTTGATTCATTTATAGTATTGTGTAAACTAGCATCCGCTATCAAATGCATTTCTCAAAGAATCAACTCTATTTGTTTCGCTAAATTTTAAGATTGATTGATTTTTATAAGAATTAATTTCTTTGGCAACCTTCTGAATTGCTGCTAGACCAGTAAAGAAAGTATAGTCGACTGATGGCACGGCCCCAAAATTTGCTCTATTTGTAACATTCTTAACATTTTTGCTCAGATAATTATTTACAAGACTTTTGACGAGAAGGATGCAAGATTCTGGTAGAGGTTCGGTGTATTCAACCCCTTCAACTAAGATTTTAGTGAATGAGTAGAAAGATTTTTCTCCATCGCGCATACTTCCAATACTTGTCCAGCCTTGTCCATAATTGTCAATTACTAGAGCCTGACCTGCACTTTGCTTATTTTCTGGATATGGTTCAACTCTATGATAAATTGCAATTACATATCGGTTTTCATCCAATATAATAGATTCTATTACCTGTGTCTCAGTGATCTCAGTTGCCTCCATTGATTTGCTAAGATATACATCGTTTAAAGTCAATTTTTTAATATTATTAGAAAATGTCTTCATGGAATGTGTATCTATTATTGTCAAATACCGGACTTACCTATGTAGGCGCTACGGTAGACTTAGATCATAGGTTACGCCAACATAATGGAGAAATAAAAGGCGGGGCAAAAGCAACATCTGTTTGCCCCGGTGGTTGGACTCGTGTTGCTCATGTAGAAGGCTTTGCGGATGCGGCGGCAGCTTTGCAATTTGAATGGGCATGGAAAAATTGCTGTAAACGAGCAGGTTTTAGGGGACTATTAAAAAGAATGTGGGGTCTGAATAGTCTTCTTCATAAAGAAAAAGCAACAGCAAAAGCAGCACCCTTTTCAAACAGCAATTTAATACTTGTCCTAGAAACGGTCGATGCTGAAGATGCGTGGACTCAACGAGGATCACCTGTTGATTTCCTTATGGTGATTAAAAAAGAGGATATCTAATGATACATTAGGGATGTCCTTCTGTGTTTATCTGATGCAACATACGAATAATGGAACATATATTGGAACAACACATTTTCCTCTTGACTATAGATTACGACAACATAATGGAACTATGGGACCAAATGGCCCGACTACTTCAGTGATTGATGCAAATAATATGTGGACTTTAATTGCAAGTATAGATGGGTTTTCTGCAGAAAATCCTCTTATTTTCCAGCAAAATTGGAGTCAATTTGGTTCTCAAGGAATTGTAGGAAATACAATTAGAACACGTTTTAATAATCTTGTTAATTTATTGAATACTTATCAGACAAGCGATTCTCTTACACTTTACTTATATACTCTTGAAAGCTTTTCAGAATGGACTTCTTTAGTTGGTGCTTCAACAAGATGGTCGTTCTTAACTGTTTCTAATTTGGCACCTCCGATACCTGACGGGCTTTTCTAGGCTTTTTTATCTTTTCCTTTTCCTTTTCCTTTTCTTCAGTCTCCGATAAATCCGAATCATTTTGCAAAGAATACAAATTTTTCTTAAGATTTTCTTTTAGACTCATCAATGAATCCACTTGCTTATTTTGAATTGTAAGGATATTTGTAACTTCCCGAATACGCAAATTCACTTCCCGCACCTGGTTTTGAATTTTCTTGAGTAAGTCTTCCTTTTCTTCTTCATTGTGTGTTGTTGAAATAGCTATTAGAATTCTAAATGCAGCAGCTAGGCAACGACCACTTTCTAGCATATCCATATCTTTCAAACAAATGTAAATTACAGGCTTTTTCTTTTCTGTTTTTTCTATTTCAAAGTGATCTTTTGTTGCAATTATACTATTTAAACTAACTAAGATACCGCCTGATACCGTTGAGTCACCATCCACATCTTGCAGAAGCTTTTCTCTGTCTTTCTTTGGAATAGGAGTATTCTGCTTGAAGTTCTTTGAATCCAACAAAAAAATAGAATTTCCTGCTCCATTTGGAATACTAATTCTAAAATCAGCATTGTGACTTTCTTTTGCCACATTTGTAATTTCACCCTTAACAAACTCTTGGAGTATTTTTTCAACTTCTTTTTCACCTATCTTTCCTATAACCTGACTTGATTGTGTCTGAAGTAATTGGTTTTGACTTTTAGCGGATAAAAGTATATCTTTTTTCTCAGATTCTTCTTGCAGAACTTCAATCTTAGCTTTTAATACTGCTGCTTCTACCCTTATTTCAAGTGCCTGTTCTTGGCCTTTTTGTCTTTCCTCTAGCATTGCTTCCCTTACTGCTGCCTTTTTTTCTTCTTGAAGTTGTTTTCGTATCATAGATTCTTGCATCTCGAGTTGTAATTTTAGCCCTTCTATTTTTGTTTGCGATTCCTTCTGCACACGAAGAATAGTTTCATCTAAACATGAAAAAGTAGACGCTTCTTTTTCTGCTAGAATCCAACATTGTAGTCCCAAATCAACTATTTTTATTTTATCTGCCGGTGATGCTGATACAAATTTAGGCGGAAACTCCATTAAAACTCTTTTGCGGTTCTTTTTAAAGTCATTTTTATACTTATAGTTAAATGGACCTTGCTGCCAAAATAAAATTTAATGAATATACCTCTGAAATAAATAAGGTTCCGATTAAAGAAGTTATTGAAGGAAGTGTTTCTGAAAAACAAATAATATATTTTATAGACTATTTAATTCAAAATCCTAATATTAAAAATGTTCTTGAAATTGGTTTTAATTTAGGGTCAACAGCGGCTGCATTTTTATCTACTAGAAATGATACAAATGTAATAAGTATTGATATTGGATTTCACGAATATATAAAAGATGCCAAAAAAATTATTGACAACTTCTTTCCAAATCGTCATACTCTTTTAGTCGGTGATTCTAAAATTCTTATGCGAAAGATTGAACAATTATATCCTAAATTCAAGGCAGATCTTATCTTTATTGACGGTGATCATATTGAACCTACACCAATAATTGATTTACGCAATGCACTGTATCTTTCAGATAATGATACTACTATAATTCTTGATGACTGTTGTCTTAAAAATGGTCATTCTGGTGTAATTCAAGCATATCTAGAAGTTATAAAAACAAAAGAAATTGATATTAATAGATCGTTGTTATATTCAGATAATTATACCGGAATGGCTATTATGAAGAAGGCACAACAATAAGCTGCACCATATCTTCGACAGCAACTTCCTTTGAACCTGGCTGCATGAACTGAATGCCATATCCGACCATATTAGGATATAATCCACTTAGACCCTTCAAATAGACTTGAATTTGCGCCCTTAGTGCTGGTGCAGAAAAGGATGCTGTTGCCTTCAGTTCAATCAATAGCGTTTGGTTATCTTTTGATGCCAAAATATCTAGTCTAGCAAATCCAACTGAAATATCAATCGGCGAATCACCCGGTTTATACATCACAGGAACCACGCGTTCAAGTTCAACCATCCATCCTGCATATCGGAGTTCAGCGGCCAACGCTTCTTGATAGACCTTTTCTGAATGACCACCATCTAGTTGTCCCGCAATACGTGCGCACATTTCCTTAAGTTGAATTTCCATTACAAAATAGAAGATAGAATATGATGCTCAATTTTATCTTTTCATGCAGGATAATAGATGGAAGTTGAAACTATTATTTTGAAACTGGATGACTTAACAGAAGTTCAACGCGATACTCTTCGAATCAGGTTCTGTGGTATGATTAAATTTTATAAAAGACGAGTCCAAACTACAAATATTATTGCATTTTATATGCATTTCTTTGTTACTGTTGGAAGTCTTATAGTTCCTGCACTACTAAGTATTCAATCGCCCGGAATGAGTTCAAATATGTTTGGAGCGACTGAATTATACTGGTCAACATGGACAATTTCCCTTTTTGTCACAATAAGTAATGGAATTTTAAATCTTTTTAAGATTGATAAGAAATATTATTCATTAAATACTGTTTTAGCACAGTTAGAGTCAGAAGGATGGCAGTATATTTCTTTAAGTGGTCGATATTCAGGTCATTTTGGCGATCATATTAAGAAACCTACACATAAAAATCAATTCATATATTTCTGCAGTATGATTGAAAAAATAACAATGCGTCAAATTCAAGATGAATATTATAAAGTAAATGAAGATTCTCAAAAAGAGATAAAAACTAAAACAACTATGAATATTGATACAAATGAAACAAATACAATCCAAAATCAAAATCAAAAATTACTTTCACCATCTAATATACTTCCACCAAGTCCACATGATATGGTTGCAATGCCATCTCCTGAAGCAGAAGCACCAATTACTGTTCTTATAAACCCGGAAAAAACTCTAACTAAAGCAGGCGACAAAGATACTAAAATTCTTAATCTTTAATAGGGAGATGACAATACAGTGTCGTTCTCGAAAATGTAAAAAAACAGCAGTTGAAGGACTTCTATTTTGTGAATTTCATAAGAGAAACTTTAAATTTAGTCCAACAACAGGCGATGAACCACCATATGAACCTGAACGATGGTCTAAAAATCCTAATATTAGACGATCGCATAATTGTTATTCATATTCAATGAATGCAATGGATGGACGCAGAATTGCTGACTGTATGGAACACGGTGGAGAAAGCTGCGAAGTTAGTTATCATCAACCCGGATCTAGAAAGAAGACAAATCCCCGGTTAAGAAGAAAGAGCTATGCAAAATGCAAATCTTTAATAAAACTTATCAAGCAGGATGTTCCTCAAATGCAACATATTGATTATAATCAGAAATGCCCAATAGGTTCTAGCAAAATTGCCCTTGTTATTGATCCTTCCGATGATTATCATTTTTACCGTCAAGATCCTGATGGATACTGGTCGCATAAACCTGGGTCTCAACCTGTAACAAGGGTAGACGCAGATAATGTAAATATTATTGATCCTGCAACAGCTGAGCGTGATTATACTAAGATTGGCAAAACATTGAATTATACCAATTTTTGTGGTCTCTATTGTGTTCCCCGTCGGATGAGAATATTGCTAGAAAAAGGAGGCGGACGTAAAACGCGGAAGAAGTGATTATTCGGATTGATGAATTCTAGCATCTGCAATGCTGAATATCGTTGATCTGGATCATACTCAAGCATTTTGGCTAAAATAGCCTTAATTCGTTTAGTATCAAATTCAGGCACAGACTGCTGGTTTGGCCATGCTGAGCAATGCAGGTAAGCATTGAAGAAACACACTCCTAATGAGTATATATCTAACTTATCACCGTATGTGTTGTAAAATGTGACCGAATCCGTCATGATTTTATTATTTTTGGATAGCTTCTCTAATACATCTCTAATATCATCTGTTTTATTAAGAATCTGATTGTATCTAACATAGACTGGATTTTTACCAATTTGTTCAAGACCAGCTTGTGTATCAATGTTGTTCGCATTCATTGAATACACATGATACTCTGGAGGCATGAAATTTAAATTAGGATTAAATTCCGTAAATTTATCTAATTCTTCCTTATTGGGTTTTTTCTTATTGTGCGCTAGACCAAAATCAATATACCAAGGCTTTCCATTTGCATCAATCATAATGTTCTTATCATGAATATCTGTGTGAAACCAGTTATTCTTATGCAAGAGAACCAGACCTTCTAGCAGATTTTCCATAATACTAATAAAATGTTTGCAAAACCAATCTGTTCGATTTAACGTTTGCTTTAATGTTTCACCTCCAAATTTCATTCCTAAAATCAAAAGAGGTGAATCTGTGCCTGTAAGAGCACATTTATACCAATCAGGATCTGATTGAGAAGATGCTGCACGACAACTTTTTGTTGGAACAATAATATAGTTTTGCAGCTCGGGAATGCTTCTTAAAATTCGTGTTTTCTTCAGTTCTTCTTGTTGTCCACTCCCCGATATTGATATTACTTTACCTATCTCCGAATCAATTGGTTTTTGTGTTGATGAACATATTGGTGTTGAATCCTTAAAAAGACAACCATAATCTCCTGCAGCAAATAATGCACCCCCTGTCTGCATCTCTGTTGGTTGCTAAGAATAAACTTTTTTACATTTACCCAAAATGTATTTGGTTCAAATAGACTACTTGAATCTTGCAGGTATGGAGATCCGGATTATTGGGTTCACCACAACAATCGACAATTACCTTACTTGATATATCTTTCATATGTTGAAACCCTTGAAAATTTGTGCATGATTCTGCCCATACAGCAATATCTAATTTATATCCAAAAATCATGCATGAACTATAAATAGCTTTATTAAACAAGCATTGGTCATAACAATATATATTTTTTTCATCTTTGAATAAATTATTATTTTCCCAAATGAGTGAAAAAATATTTGTATGATAGTTTTTTCCGTAGAATGCAAATTTTCCAGAATTGAATCCAGGTAAACTGGGAATATGACTATACAAAACATCTTTTTCAACATCTGTTATAAAACTTCCATAATTAGCATTCTCTAATAAACCTTCCGCATGCAAATAGATTGTATCCTTTTTCATTTTGTCTGTTATGTTTTTCAGCGACTTTATAAATTGTATATCCACATCAGTATACATTAAGATTTCTTGCGTATAGTGTGAATTTACATAATATCGATATAAACATCCTTCTTCAAATGTTTTAGGAATTGGTATAATAGAAATATTAATTCCACAATTCATTGTTTTACATAATTTATCAAATATTGTGAACGTAATAATATAGTCTTTTGTTCTTTCATCCATAATTATCATAAGTAAATCATCTTTTCCTAATGAATTTGTTCTTATTAATGACGATAACCAAAGAATAAATATGCTTATATATTTATTTTTTGTAGGCTCCATGCTTTCAATCGTAAATATCGAAGTCATCAAACACACAGATGGCATTCTATAAATTATAGTTCATTATAATTTTAAAAAGAAAACGTATTCATATTATGTTCTCAATATGATTTCTTAGTTGAATTTAGACAATTTTATTCTATTCGCTAGAATAAAAATCCAGATTTTTTACTTGTTAGACGTAGGGAAGAATGAATGAAACATTAGTAATAATTGCATGTGTCTTAGTTCTCGGGTTCTTTGCATATGAATATATGAAAACAAAATGGCCCATGTTAGAAGGTTTTGAAGATCTAGGAAAACCAAATTTCTTTTCCAAGTATTTTCCTCGTCGTTATGATATTGTGCCTGGGCAAAAGATGGAAGATTATGGTTACTTAAGAGATCCTAGATACCATGAAAGCTATGCAGATGTTCAATTAACGGGGCAAAAAAATGATTTTTGTCGTGTTGTCATGAGACCAGGTGACCCGAATTCAATGATTGTTGCGTGTGCTCTAGCAGGAACAGAAGGACTTGATCCGTATCAATTTAAATCTACAAGTGTCGGTAGTGGATTCAAGATTTCTCGTGATGATTACTATAATGATGCAAACGGGGATGGTCGCGACGACTACTGTCGTATCTTGAAAATGACAGATGGAACATTTGAAAGCCGTTGTGCAATTGCCGGTCTTGATGGTTTCACTGATAAAGATGTGCAAGATTCAAATCCACCATCCGAAATCAAAGATTTGTTGTGGTTCTATGAAGGTGTAATGGTCTGGTATCGTCTCTTTGATGATATGGTCGATTATGCGCAGAATGCTCAGCTAGCTAAGTTCGGAGATATTACTCTTGATGAAGATCCTACCAAGACAAAGACGAAGGGCTTAGAATTGAATCGTATTTCACCTTCTATGCTTGAAAATGGAGTTCCTATAAAAGCGGCTCCAGCTGCAGATCAGTTTGTTCGTTTAGGTGAAAATACAAAGCTTGAATTTACTGAAAATATTCCTCTTCGTTTCTTACGAGCAGTCTCTGTATGGGTTCATTTTGATGCATTTACTAATAATGCTCGTATTTTTGATTTTGGTAATGGTTCTGGACATGATAATGTTCTGCTAGGAATTGATGGAAGGGGTGATATAGAAACAAAACAGCTGGAATTCAATCAAGCACGTCCTTCAGATTCAGATCGGGTTTGCTCCACTGGACCTGCAAAAGAAGTTTCTCCTCAGCGGATGATTAAGATTTCGGATGCAAATGTGGATGAGTGGGAATGCATTGGACCGGGGCCGGTTGATGTTCCCCTTGAACAGAAGAATTTGACGGGAAAGCCTGATTTGTTTCCAACAGCATCCCTCATCTTCGAAATTTGGGATGAACGTAGCAGAAAAATGCGCATCAAGGTTCCTAAAGCAATTAAACTTCAAAGGTGGCAGCATATTGTTATTACAACCACCGATGCAGAAAGCTTCCGGCCTACTTGGGATATTTATGTGGACGGGGAAAAGATTTTTTCTTTTATTGATGGGCATATGCCCACTACGAATTTCTATTCTAATAATTATATTGGAAAGAGCAACTGGGAAAATAATGAGACGCAATATGCGAATAAAGATGAACGGTTCCGTGGAGCCATCTTTGATTTTCGTTTATACAAAACTCCTATGTCCCAAGCAAAAATTAAGCGCTCTATGGAATGGGGGAACTCTAAGCTGTTTCATAACTTTGAGTCTGAGGCCTAAGAACAAAATATGTAGAATAAACAATGTATTCAATTGCTACGTTAGCAAATGAACATGCTGTTGCAGATCTTGCAGTGCTATTCTTTACTCTAGAACTTTGGAATCCTTCTCCACCAACTATTTATATTTTTTCCGATGCACCAACTAGTCCGAAAATTGAAGCGTTGCCTTACAAAGGCAAAAAAGTTATCAAAGATGCGCTGGCTCCTTATATTGGTTTGAATCGCCCCACGATGGAGAAGACTAAGGGAAAAATATTCAAGACTCTTTTTGCTGATTTCTGTGCTGAAAAACCCCGCCTTCTTGCTTGGGCTCTAGATGAAGATTCCTGCTACCCCAAGACTGACGGTATTCTCTTCTTAGATGCGGATATATGTCATCTTGGACCTCTGCCTATTCTTGCATCCAACGTTCAATTAGCTTTAAGCCCCCACATGATTAGAAAATCGGATACAGATCGATTTGGAGTCTATAATGCTGGATTCCTTTTTCTTCGGTCCAAAGAAATCGCTGATAAATGGTATGAAATGTGCGCAACATCACGTTTCTTTGAACAAGGATGTCTCGAAGATCTAGCAGTATGGGTTTCTGGAAAATGGTCTGGAGGATTTGAAGAATTTCCTGTCACTGTAAACTATGGATGGTGGCGTTTATGGCAAGGAGATCATCCATCACAAGAGCTGCAGAAAGAATGGCATATTCTGCGTCGTGAAGGATGGAGCGGTCTTGCAATTGGATCCGCACCTGTTCAATCAATTCATACTCATTGGTTTGTTAAGGATGATATGGCCACAATGCGTTTTAATGTCTGGATTTTAGAGCAGCTGAAGAAACTTGTGTCTGTGAAGAAAACTGGACGCTTAGTTGGTTTTTTGGAAAAGATTATAAAGTAAAAAATGTGGATGCTTAAAGAAAATATGTTATTTATATAAGATGTCTAGTTTAGCTCGTATTGGAAAAAGAATGGTTGAAATTTCAGGGTTGCACGGTATTTGGGTGGGTCCGGATCATTTATCTCGATCACGCTTGACATTATTTTATCTTGATAAACCTACAGAGCAGATTACATATGAACTTGATAAACATGCGGAATGTGCTACCGACGCAAAAATTCTAGAGGAAGCTAAGAAAGAATTTCAAAAGACTTTAGGTAAAACTGATTTGAAATAATTTGTAAAAATTGAAAAATTCCTTGCAATAAATATGCAGATAAAATGAACAGTATAGAAGAAAGAGTTTTACGATTCTATGAATTACATAACAACAAGTGGTTTCATTTGATGAACTGGACACTTGATGTTATTCGCGCCCCAACAAAAGAAAGAAAAAGAATGATTATAAGCTATGCTAGATGCTTTTATTTTACAGAATTTTCCTACAGGTCTCCAAAGTAAGCCGGAACATGCCCTCAGTAGATGCATTCGCTTTCCACCAATCCTGACCTGCCTTGGACATTTCTTCCCATTTCTCTGCAGAAATAGAGGCGATTAAATCTTTAATTTCTTCCGGTCCCTTAATCCTCAGGTAATGAATACCTTCAGTCGGTGGATTCAAATAATACTTCATGTCCACTTCTGGTGCACACAGAGGCACAACACCAAGCGCAAAATATTCAATTTCCCGATTGCACTTATTACCATATCCTGCAAGAGCCAAACCATAACGGGAATTACTGAGTTCTAGCAGATATTCATCTTGTGTATACGCATACGGTTTTCCAGTTGAATCAAGAGGCATTGACCATTTTTGTATTGCTTGAGACCAATCGCATTTAGTTCGGTTCTTCATTTGAATTCCATTTTCAACCTTGCCTAGGAAAATTGTTTCTGTTGTCCGCTGCTCATAAGTCTGTATTATAAAAGAATCTATAAATTCTTCCAGTTTTCTTGGTGACCGCGGCCAAAATGACCAAACTGAATTCTTTTCCGGTGACTCAGTGATTGGTGGTGTGCAGTTTCCAAAGAGACCAAACTCATATTTCAGAGTGGGATCTAACCACTTCAAAGTAGGCCTATCATACAAAAGAATTCCTCCAATCTTACCCAACCAGCAGTATGGAGTCGTGCTAGAACGTTGGATTTGGACTAAACCTTTGGCTGACCAAAGTTCAACCATTTCTCTAAATGTATCACCTGAATGGGCATGCATTTCTTGCGGCTCAAATGGAACCACAACTACTGGTCTATCCGATAATTGAACTGCTGTTGTCAATGCCTTTGTATAACAAAAATTCTTAACTGCAAGAGTAATATCACGGCACGCATGCTCCCGCTGGTAATCAATTGGTTCCCTCTTGGCTACAATCATTGCATACTGAAGCTTACATACTCCTGCAAGATGCACATTTTCGCCCTTTGGTTCAGTATCTTTTATTACTTCAATAACAGTGGCTGTTGCCTTTAGACACCACATCCAAGACAAAGGCATCCACTTACTATTTGATTGTCCAACTAAAACATCCGCTGTGCACATAAGTTGAAATAACTCTTTATGCGTTGTTTTAGCTGTTACATAACGGACTGTCCAATCCTTGAAGGCAGTTTCTTGAATTCTTTGTAACCACGCCTTTGATAAGATTTCACCATCATCTTCTACACATAAGATAACCACACCCTTTTCATTCGTGACTTCTTGCAGAACAGATGGTATTAATTTTCTTAGATACTCAATTTCGATCGGTGTAGGAGGCTGTGCATCCGGTTCAATAACAAATAGATTCTCAGCATAGTATTGAACTTTCTCGTCATAGTGGATTAAATTAAGATTATTTCCTGGTAGTTGCCAGTCTAACATTGATACAAAATCACTAATACCTTCTATTTGACAAATTAAAAATTCAGTATTAAGATTTTGATTTAGCATACGAATTTGATCATGTATAATTCTGACTTTTGTCACATAGAAAAGAAACCATAATGCTAGATTATTTCCTATTTTCGAATTCATAGGCGCAACTATAAGATTTTTTGTATACATTGCCTTAGCCAAAATATTTGCGTTAGATTTTTCCCATCCTTCCTTCCAAATAGGATTCTTACCTAGATAGATTTCATGCATACCATAGACAAGTCCTTCTGCCGACATAAACTTATTCTTAAATTGATATATTTTAGGTTTAGCCGCCTCTTCATAGACAAATTCATTCTCTTCATTCACATTAAAATCCCAGATTTTATCACGACGCAACATTGTGCAAACAGTAGCAGCTGCATTTTCATTCACATACTTAATTCTTCTAGCACAGTTTGTCATTTTTGAAGGCGCGCCCTTTTGCCAGATAAATGAATCAAGATTCGTGATTGACTTGTATTCTTGAATTGCCGTGGGATCAATATATAGAAAAATGGGTTTTTCAACAACATTCTGGGGATTATAATCACGAATTGCTGAATTATGAATATGATGAGTCTTTATCGTATATGCCGGATTACAAATTAAGAACTTATTTTTTAACATAGCAACATTGAGTGCATTATCACAGCCGGGAACACCAAAATTAATCTTAAAATCGTCAGTATCAGGATTAAACTGCACGTCATCCGATAAAATGATCCATGCATCTTGACTGTCAGGCCTTGGACCAAAAATCTTTGAAGGCTGCTTATCTTTTTCATCTGTAAGCTGTGGAGGATTCGGATCATCCCAACGAAGCAAAGATAAGAATTTACCCTTCATATTAATACTGTAGATATGCCGAATTGTCGCATCCAAATATATATCTGTATTAGCAAATGCAACAATGCAGTTAGGAGGAATATTGTTCTTAATATGTCTAAACACAGCATCATATGAAATACGATTCGTAATTACAAGCTCTTTGACCTTTGGACTTGTAAGCCATTCAGGATACGATTTTTCATTCAATAGATGCACTTCATCAATGTAAGGATTTTGAATATTGCGCTTAATGCATTCCTTTAATTCCCTGTTTCTTCTTGCAAGAGGATGCTGGAAAAATTGCTGAATTAAAATAAATTTAGGAACAAGTGATGCTACAAGCGGGCTATTTATAATTTCACCTTCATGTTTTGTAAATACGCTTACTGATTGCTTTACCTTTGATAAGTCGTTATTAAGATAAAGGCGTTTGAAACGAAAAATAGATCCAATTGCTAGAACAATATCAAGAATCGGCGAACTATCAATTATACGAACATCAATAAAAGGATATAATTCGTTAAATTCAGAATAACAGATCATATTATACCCTGCTAGAAAGTTCACTCCAAGCTGCATTGAAACCATAATACTGATGAAGAGAACACTGATTTCTTTCTTATGAAGAGGGAGCCAGCGTTTCCAAAAAGCAACATCGTCATCCGAAAGCTTATTATACAAGATAATATAGTTTGGAATAACGGGTTCTAGCACTTGAAGAGCTCTTTTATCTGCAATCAGGGTCTGAAATCTTGACCAGCGCATAGATTTTTCTGCATGATGATCAAGATAAACCATTGTTTTCTGGTCACTAGAAATCTGCGTTTCAGTGCGCAAAATACGTATAGGTGCTCCCGTAATTGGATGACGAGCTACTGACATACCCTATCTAAACATTACCAACAGTGTGTATTTAAATGTTAAACTTAGAGGATTGCACGAATACATGTATTTTGATCAATTCATGTCCAAAATACAATTATTTAGCAGTCATCAGTGTCCAGTTAATAAGACGATATGCACCCGACATAAAATGGCCCCTCTATGTGGCAACAACGGGTTTATCAGAAAAAGAAGAAGGAGTATTAAAAACACTAGCAGTGCATTATGTAAATCAAACAGAGGAGGAAAATACTGATTTTATTGAAAGTAGGATTCATTCATTACGTTTCTTGCAGAATCATTATTCATCCGTTTTATTGCTTCAAGATGATTTTTTCTTAGATAGAAATCCTTTGTATACTAAACTATATGAATCTGTTAAATTAGTTGAAAAGGGTGTATCATGTGCTCGACTGATGCCATGCCCGGGTCCTACAGGAGAAGCGCTAGAGCAAAGTTCAGAGTGGAAATGGATTCAAGAGGATGCACCTTATCTTTTCTCGTTTCAAGCAGGATTGTGGTCTCTGCCTTGGCTTATCGAATTCTTTGAAGAAATGGTTAAGGAATCTCTGCTAGATTTCCCAAAATATAAATGCAAGAAAAATCATTATTGGCTTACAGTAAATCCTTGTGAAACTGCGATTGGAGTATCCGTATGTAAGAGACTTGGATACAAAGCAGTTGGTTTTGGAAGAGCGGGTCCTTGGTCAAATGCAGTATTTCTATCGCCGTGGCCTTACAGACCAACTGCAGTAGAAAAAGGTGTTATTCAGCCTTGGGCAAAAGAGATGATTAAGAGGGAAGGATTTTAAGCGTCGGTACCGCCACCACCACCACCACCCGGATCTACGCCAGATAATGAAATTTGTAAACCAGAGAAATTGACGAATGTTCCAAGTGAATTATTATATGTTCCAGAAATTGTTGCTGTTGCTGTATATGTTATACCTGAACTTCCGATAGCAAGACGGACTAAACCTACATTTGTAGGCGGATTTGAAGCAGTTTGTGATCCTTGTAGTCTATTATTCCAGATATATGTAACTATGCCACTGTTAGTTGTTGGATAAATTGGTGGTGATACATACCAGTCAAAATTCCCCGTATATGATCCACTGAATGAAATTGTAGATATTGTATATTGTGATATAGCTGATCCGTCAGTATATTTAAAATGATTCGCATTAAAGATATCAAAAGTCAATGGAATTGTTCCACTTGCACTTTCCGATTGACTATTTGTATAAATTGATTTAGCTGATGCCGCACATGTTTCACTTAAGCTAACAGTTAATCCGCTAAACGATGTTGTATTTCCATTACCATCTTGCATATCATAGGTTCCACCAATCGTTGCTGTTGCTGTAAAAGTTCCAGTTGAAGACTTTGAAAATGAAATCAAAGAAGTTCCATTTGTAGTATATCCATTAGTTGCTGCACTTCCATCCAGTGAAATAGATGTTACTGTATATGTTGGAATTGTTCCATTTCCAGATGTATATGCAAACCATGCTTGATTTTGGACAGTAATTGAATCACTAAATGAGGATCCATTTTGTGATGGGGAATTTGTATAGGAAGGCCCTGTTGTATTTATTGAATAATTTCTATAACATGTTTCACTTAGACTGAGTGTAAAACTAATCGTATTTGGTGTTGGAGTGGTTCCATCCGGATTTTTAAATGTTCCTGTTATCGTTGCACTTCCAGTATACACTCCAATGCTGGACGCTGCAAAACTAATTGTGGATCCCGATGATGTAAATCCAGTTCCTGAGACACCTACATTCGTAATTGTTATATTTCCAGCTGATATTGCTGATGTTGATGATCCAGTATAATAATAATAGGATTGAGTTGCTACATCTACAGAGTCTGCGAAATTTGGTGATGCTGTTGGTGTTGCTGAGTAAGAGCGACTTGACGCATTAAATCCATAAAAGTCTGTAACCGTAAATGTATACGACATATTCACAAGAAACTGATAACTATTCGTCAATCCTGCTCCATCGTGTTTATCATATAGACCTGAAACTGTAACGGCTGCTGTGCATTGAGTATTTACTGCAGGAGTAGAAGCTAAACTAATAGTTACACTTTTTGTTCCTACATTAGAAGTATATGCGGATTGTGTATCATTTGCAATTGAAATTCCTGTAATTGTGTAATAAGTTCCGTATGTTCCAAAAGATCCGCCATTTGTATCGATAATATATGTATCGCTTGCAAAGGAAATTGTCACAGAATTTGCAGAAGCATATGTTCCAGAAGATGTATAACTCTTAGTTGCTGTATTCATGAGTTGTTTAGGAATAAAAGCAGTTGTTGTTTGACCCGATCCAATTGTTGCTGAGGTATCGACCACAGTTTTCAGAGCAATCGAATAAGTTACTGATTGACCATTTGTGCCGGGATCAGATGTATTAAAATAAAGTGAATTGAAATTACTATTTAATAAGAAAGAAGTGCTATAAAACCCACTTGAATAGCTTGCTGGTGTATAGGCTAAAAGAATTGTGCTATTTGAATATGCAGTGCCTGTTCCCGAACTCGTTCCCGATCCTGTTCCCGAACTTGTGCCAGATCCTGTAGTTGAACCTGATCCACTTGCACAACCTGTTCCTGTATTTGATGTTGGAAGTTTTAATGCTGAAAGTGGTCCATCTTGATTTTCTTCAGCATAATCAACACTTACTGTATTTTGTTTTAATGAAGGAACAACTACTCCAAGATATCCAGTAATTGTTAGTGAAGGCGGATCACTTCCAATTACATTACCTGATGCAGGTGCCCATTGCTGCACAGAGACAAAAACTGTTACATTCGGATTTTGATTCCAATTGATGGCTGTAGTAAAACCGGATGATGCGCTTCCATTATAATTCGTTTGATATTTAACATAAGATTCATTTGAGGTAATGTTTTGATTTGATCCTTTAAAGGTTAAATTAGAAAATCCTGCACTTCCTGTCACAAGATTATAAATGATGCTTATATATCCAGATTGCTGATTACTTGCACCACCACCAATTGTATTGACTACAACTCCTGTAAGATTCCCTACATATGATGATCCACCACCTCCCGATCCATAATTGAGACCACCACCTCCACCCCAATAACCTCCACCACCACCTCCACCATAAAGAACACCTTGCCCTCCAACATATTGAGGGTAAAACTGCGTATAGTAAGCAGAATAGTAAATATTAGGATTATAAGTTCCGCCATTACAACCAGTATATCCATTTTGCGCCGCCCCTGCAGAACCACCTGCAGATTGTGTTCCACCCGTTGCATACGTGCCACTTTGTCCTATAAATCCTCCACCCCAACCACCGGGATTTAATAATCCATCGCCACCTCCGCCACCCGCAGTGACAATATCTAGATATTGCTTATATTGACTTGTTCCAGACCAATACTGGATTGATGTTCGACCTCCACCCGATCCGCCATAAGGAGATTGCCCTGCTCCTCCACCACCATATTGCCATGAATAATTATTTGTTTGACCGCCTACACATAATATATATGTATCACCTGGATTTACAACCAAATTTCCTGAAACAAATCCTCCTTGTGTATTTAAACTTTGTGCTATTGTTGTTCCTCCACCACCATATGAACCACTTGCTCCAGTCATCATTAAATAGAGTGTTCTTACTCCTGCAGGAACAATAAACACTTGATCATTTCCTGTATAAAAGTAATTGCAAATATTTGCTGCACCAGATTGTGCCATAGAAGCTGCAAAAATAGCGCTTGTTGCTGCGTTACTTGCAGTTGTTAAATATGAATTAATTGATGTTGAATAGTTTGCTTCCAAACTTAAATACGATGATATCTGATTTGAATACAAATTAATATTAGTGCTCGTAAGTGAATTAATAGTGATATAATTATTATTCACTACTTGGAAAATACTATTCAATTGACTAAATGGTGTTGTTGGTCCAGTATTAATTAAAGAAGAGAAACTCGTTGATGTTAGAATATAAGTAGTTAGATTTTCATTTGTAATTTGACTAAAATCAGTTTGTATTACGGGAACTAATAGATTCATTGACACATCATATATTTGACTTGTTGCGTATTGACTTGCAGCGACTGCAACATATGTATTTTTCAAGGCGGAGTATCCTGCATTGCTTGTTATTAGAGCAGCATTATATGTTGATAGATATCCGGTTGTTGCATTACAATATACTCTTGATGCAATTGTTGAATTCACGGTATTTGTGCTGAAGGAAATATACGATAGCGTTGATAAACTTCTCATTTGAATTAGCAATGTGCTCAATGAATTATAAACAGGTGCTCCAGCATATGTATCATTATAATATGCGGCGCGCAATTCACTTGTTGAACTTCCCGTTGCATAGAAGAGAAGTTGTGAAAGTAACATTTGATAAAGTGTATTTTTTCCGAACACAAGTGTCATATTACCCGATGTTAAAGCAGTTGTTAAATTCAATACATAGTATTGCAAACCTCGTATTTTATCAATTGACCAAGAAGGAAAAGAAACACTGCCTAGAACACCACCATTTGGATCAAACGCTGTAATCGATGTTGGTAAATATGCGGTATCTCCTATGGGTGCTGAATATATGGTAACTCCTGTAATATTTTCACCGCCTGCTGTTATATACGTAATTACAATAGAACCGTTTTGTCCTGCGCTACCAGGATTATTTCCTTGTCCTCCAGCACCACCTCCACCGGTGATTGCATTAATAAAAGAGACAGCACCGGATTCATAGCCGGATCCACCTCCACCACCTGCTCCAGCTCCTCCACCATAGTAACCTCCACCACCACCTCCAGCATAATATCCTGTTGCATTATCACCTTGCATGGCGGTTCCTCCATTACCGTATATACCTCCAGTTCCTCCACCTGATTGTGTTCCTCCACCACCCGGATTTGTTGAACTTTGACCAATTAATCCTCCACCTGCTCCACCATTATATCCACTTCCTCCTGCATTACCACCACCTCCACCAGCTATTATAAGAGCACTTCCTTGTGATGGTGTGCTGCTAGTAAATATACCAGAAAATCCACCACCGCCCCCACCAGGATAATAGCCACTTGCTCCATTACCTCCACCATAGTATCCGCCAAATCCTTGAGATGTATTTGTTGCTCCACCACCTCCTCCTCCAACAATAATATAATATGTTGTGCCGGGCGTAACAGTTAATCTACCCGAAACATATCCACCAGCACCACCGTATCCAACAGGACTTACCCAATAACCACCACCTCCACCAGCACCTGTTACTGTAATATCTATGCTTGTAACTCCAACAGGGCATGTCCATGTTTGCATACCTCCAGTATAACTAAAAGTAACTGTTGGTTGAAACGAAATTGTAAATCTATACGAATATTGATAACCACCCGTTGTATTATACGATTGAAATATACGATTATAATAGTTCGAATACGTTCCGTCCTGTAAGTTTGCTAAGCTATTACCACCATAATCATTAATAAGAGAACCATTCGTTGTTGCTGAATTATCAACAATTGTTATATTTGAAGAGGCCATTAAAATATTTTTCTCGATATAATTATCAATCATAAATAAATTTTTAGGTGTATCAGCAATTATAGAAGTTGGCGATGTAAAATACGAATTTACCGCATATCCGTCCACATTACCAGTTAGAAGGTCATTTCCTGCAATTGTTAAGACGACTCCAGTTTTAGGATTTACTTTTCTTATGATACTATTACCAGAATCGGCTACGTAAACATCAACTCCTGTTGAAAAGTTCAAAAAAGCTGCAACTCCTTGTGCGTTGGAGAACTGTGCTGCAATTCCAATTCCATTTGCAAAACCCGGTGATCCAGCTGCACCTGCAATTAATTTAGTAATTCCTGTTGTTGCATCAATTTGGCGGATTATACTATTGCCTTGATCGGAGATATACACAATACCGTCCCATGCTGCTATTCCCGGAATATTACAAGAGAATGTTGCAGCAGTGCCCGTGCCATCATTTGAACCCAAGGAAGTATTTCCTGCAAGAGTTACTATTTTACTGGAATCTGGAACATCTGCTGTAAGACCAAGTGTTTGAATTTTTCCTCTTGTTGTAAAATAAATATTCGTTGACTGATATCTATCAATTGTTATTCCTTGAGGATTGGTTAAGGAATTTGTAACTACCACAGGTGCTTGAGCAAATCCTATAGGAGAATTTGATACCCAATAAATTGTATTCAAGTTATCTGTAACAATTAAATTGCTATTCTTATCAGCTACAATATTATATGGTTGTGTTGGAAGTGTAACAAAAGTAGATAACAGTCCTCCTGTTTGATTATAGATTAGAATACTATTTCCTGAATTGCTTGTAGCACCTAGATAGAAATTTACACCATCATAGGCTAATCCGTATAAATGAGCAGGAAAATTTGGTGTATATGATCCTGCAAGAGTAATCACATATCGAGTAGATGCTTCATTTGAACCCAAGACAAGAACGTTAGATGCAGAAACTCCTGTAAAATTTGCGGCATCGAAATTTATACGACGAACACTTTGAATATCTGTTAAATAAAAATTAGTTGCAGTTGTATCAATCGCTAAGCCGAATGGCTGAGCAAATGTTGCAGTCGATAAATAACCATCCTGCACTCCTCGAATATGCGCATTTCCAGCAATTGTTGAGACTTGGTTATTCTGTAAAGATAATGTTCTAAAAGCGTAATTCATATAATCATTAATATATAAGTTGCCTTGATTGTCAGTTACAAGACCTCTAGGACTATTGAAGAGGGCCGCTGCATTTATACCATCTGTAGAACCCGATGTATTTGCTGTTCCTGCAATTTTGACTGAAGATGAAATTGAAATCTTAATTGATCGAATTGTATTCGTGTCAAAGTCGGCAACATACAAATTACCCTGCGTATCTGCTGCCATTCCAAAAATACCTCCAAATTGGACAGTCGTTGCATTTCCATCAGCATACGCTGGGCTTGTGTTACTTCCGCCCATAAAGAATGATGTTTGATTTGTAGTTAAATTTATGGTATAAATATTATGATTATACGCAGATGCTACGAAAAGATTCTTATTTGATGAATCAATCGTGATTCCCAAAGGATTTTGTATTGATGTTGTTAATGTTGTAACTGTTTTATTTGTTGCAATTTTATAAACTTTGTTACCTGTATAGCTTGGAGCATATAAATTTCCATTTGAATCAATTGTCAGTGTATATACATCCACTAGCGAACTAACATAAGGATATAAGGTATTTGAACCATTACTTAGAACCCAAATCATATTTGAATTAATATCAGTTACATACAAGTTGAAAAGACTATCTACTGCAATACCTGATAAAGAATAATCGCCTATTCCGGTGTTCAGATTTGATTGTATTGCAATAGGAAATGTGTATCCTGCAGGTTGGTTTGCTGCATTTACCCAATAGTTAAAAATATTTCCAGTATTAATTGTTAGAACTGTTTGGGATGGAACAGATGCTTGTATATTAGCTCCAATATATGTGGGTGTCTCTGAAAAATTCTGAATACTTGTAAGCATTGTTTGTCCATTAATTGATGTATATTTTACTTTGAGCAGACCCACTGAATTTGTAATATTTTTTCTTAATGTTGAAACTACATTTATGAAAGATATGAAACGTTTCGCAACTAATTCGTTCTGCGATGCATTACGAATATTAACAAATATTTCTCCACTTTGCACATTTGTAGGTAGATTACAAACACTTACATAGGTTTCAATTGTAGGATTTGCATTTGACATTGTATTCACATTGACATAGAAGTTTTGATACATGAATAAATCCAAATAGAAAGTGCTCATTGTATTACCCAATTGGTTTTGATATGTTTTTATTGTGCTTTGAAAGCCCGGTAGTGAAAATGTGCTTGTAATTTGGGCAGTAGAAAATAAGGATTGGGTTACATTCAAGAATGTTGACACATTCGTTGACATTAATGTGCTAATAAATGGGGTGCTAACATAAAGTTGTGCTACATTAATTGTTGATAAAGAACTAAATGTAAAATTGGTGCTGATAATTGAATAAAATGTATTCAATGGTGTTATAAGAGTGCTGAAAAAATTCACTGTGCTTGTGAAGACTACTGTGCTCGGCAAAGTGCTCCATGCAAATGAGCTTTGATAATATTGCTGTGTTATTCCCGATAAAAAGACAGTGCTAACAAATGTTTGGAGTGTTGAAATAGTTGAAACAGATTGGTAGAAAACAGTGCTAACAAATGTTAGTGTAATTGTGCTTAGAAATATTTGAGATGTTGTGCTATTTGATCCATTATAGATAATTCTAGCTGTTGTTACTTGATTATTTGTGCTATTCAGATAAATGAGTGATTGAAGACCCACTCTATTATGCAAAGAAATCTCGAATGGCGATTCATTAAAGGTTGTTTCTGTAATATTAATTTGTTCTAAATTTGTGCTATTTCCGTAATTAAATACATTTTGTGAAGTTTGTATATTATTTGATAAAGATATATTATTTGTTTGCGTAAGACCATAGCCATAGACTGTGCTAAGAGTTGATGCATTATTTTTGAAATTATAAATTACATTATTACTTATAGCTGTTAATTGCTGAAAAAAGATTTTATTTGCAAGTGTTGAAATTTTACTTGTGCTATATGTTGTGTATTGCCCAACTTGCGTTAGATAACCTGTTGAAAATGGTATAATTGCACTACTGAATCCTAGGAGAAACTTTCCAAAATCAGTGCTTATAGAAGATACAATAAATCTGTAATTTGTCGATTGTGTAGAGTAAATAGACGGTCCAAGGAATAAAGTGCTTGCCAAAAAGAAATTTTCATATTGTGTAGCAGTTGAATTTACTTCACCAAATGTCGTCGATGGAAATGCTGAAAAGAAAGTTGAAAGAACAATTGCTGCATTAAGTGAAACAACATTATTTGCTACAACAGGCAACAATGTGCTTACTCCTTGCTGATAATTTATTGTTAAGACACTGATTGAAGAAAGTGTAGTGGTTGAAGAATTTGACAGCAATGTTGAGTAATTCAAGAAAATTTGCGGATATTGAGTCGCAAAAATTGTTGAGATTGTATTTAAATTGGTTGAATATAAACCATATCCAGTTGATGTTTGGAAATCATAATTTGTTGAAATAATTGTGTAGTTTGTTGAATACTGATTAGTAAATGTTGATTGGTATACAATATATGAAGTTGAAATGTTACTTGAAGCCGTTGAATACATATTTTTCAAATCCAAATAGGAAGTAAAATAGGATGTTGACGTATTGCTAACAGCTGTTGAATAATTCTGCTGCGTTAATATAATATTTAGAGGTGTTAGAGTGGACAATAAAATTATATTTGCCGAATAATTTCCAAGAAGTGAACTATATTGATATGTAAAATAGGATGAAAATGTGCTATCATAGCGATTGCTCAATGCATCAAGTGTGCTATTCGAACGATCAAAGACAGTAGAAAATCTGTTAATCTGTGTGGAATAGAAAAGTGCTATGCTGCTGTATGATGAGGCAAATATGGTTGAAATACGAGGAGTTACAGTAGAATAATTTGTTGTATTTATTTCAACATCTGTGCCAATTAAAGTTGAAAATTGATTCATTGATGTTGAATAATAATTAATTGTTGAAAATAAAAATGTTGTATAAAAAGATGACAGTGTAGATAAGGAATTTACTGCATTCACTGTATCTGTGCTCAGATTTAAACTTGTCTGTCCAGAAAAATTCTGTATATAGGATGAATAATTTAAATACAAATAGTTTAAGCTACTAACATAAATTGTTGAGATTGTGCTAACTGCTGTTGATAGATTGCAAAGATTTGTGCTTAGATTTACTCCAGCCATATTTGAATAATTTACAAAATAAGAAGAATATGTGAATGATAAATCAAGAATACTGCTTAGATAGATTGATGAGACAGTGCTTACCGCTGTGGAAAGATTATTTACATTTGATGTGTAGGCAATTCCTACATTCGTAGAATTATCAATTGTAACTGTTGAATAAAGACTGATTGTGGTGCTTTGATTTATAGTGTAGACTGTGGATAATGTGCTAAAAGCTGTTGAATAAAATGTATTATAATTTGTAAGACTTTTGGTATAAAATCCAATCAAAGAACTATTACTTGATCCAATTAGAGTGCTGGCTGCATTTGATGCAGTAAAAAATAAAGATGATAGTGTGGAAACAGATTCAACATTACACAGGCCATCCAGTGTTGAATAATATAACACAAGTGTAGATAGATTTTGTAAACTATTAGAATATACTAATCCCGATGAGGAAACATTGGGATCTTTTAGTGATGAAATTAACTCAAGCGCAGTTGAATAATATGAATTTCCAACACTAAGAGTAGGTGCATAAAAATTACTAGCATCAATAATTGTTGTGGAATATGTATCAGGCATTATAAGGTAATTTGAGTAATAAATAGTTGAAATCGTCGAGACAGCCGTTGATAAATTATATGTATTTGTGCTCAACTCAATTCCAATGAATGTTGAGTATGTTTGAATTGCTGAACTGTAATTTGCTACAAATGCTGTAATATTTGCAATATAGTTAGTTGATATTGTGCTAAAGAACGTTGATACATATAAAGATGAGAACAATAAATAATATGTGGAATTTATTGTTAAAAGTGTATTATAGAAGCTACTAAATGTGCTTTTATTTTCATTTGTAGCCGATGATAGAATTGATGAAATATCATAAAGTGTTGAGACATATTGTGTTGATGCTTGATATATATTTGTTGAATAAAGTGTGCTAAATGCGTATATACTAGCAGAGTATGTGCTAACAACTTCATTACAATTCGTTGAAAAGAGACCCGCTACAGAACTAATTGAAGATACATAGAGGGAAGATAACAAATAAATATCGGTTGAATAGAGGGTGCTAAATTCATAGATACTTGCAGAATAACTACTGAGTATTTCATTACAATTCGTTGAAAAGAGACCAGCTAATGAACTGATTGAAGAAACATAGAGGGAAGATAAGAAATACGTATCCGTTGAATAGAGTGTGCTAAATGTATATACGCTCGAAGAATAACTACTGATTAATAAGTTGCAATTCGTTGAGAAAATGTTATTAAGTGAACTAATTGAAGATACATAAAGAGTAGATAACAAATACGTATCTGTTGAATAGAGTGTGCTAAATGCATACACACTAGCAGAATAACTGGTAACAAGATCATTACAGCTTGTTGAGAAAAGACCACCGATTGAACTTACTGAAGAAACATAGAGCGAAGATACCAAAAAAATATTGGTTGAGTAGAGTGTGCTAAATGCATACACATTTGTTGAATAATCACTTAGGAGCTGGTCTTTGCCTGTTGAGTAAAGACCTGCAGATGAACTCATAGAAGAAACATAGAGGGAAGATAATAAATAGATATTGGTTGAATAGAGTGTGCTAAAAGCATATACATTTGTTGAATAATCACTTAGTAGCTGGTTTCGGCTTGTTGAGAAAAGATCTGCAATCAAACTGATTGAAGAAACATAGAGGGAAGACACTAAATCGGTATTTGAATCTGCTATAGTTAAATAAGTGCTAATTGAAGAATTAAATGATCCATAAAGTGCAGTAGAGTAATAATTTAAACTACTTGATACAAGACCTAGACCTGTGCTTTGGTTATGCCCTCCATATGAATAAAATGTTGAATAATTAGTTGATGTGATATACATCGAAGAATAGAATATTGTTGAAACTGTATTTGAGGCATATGCGTGCGTAGATGAAACTAATTCTCCTACGCTATATTGATTTCCAAAAAGAATTGACAGTGCAGCTGTAAAGCTTGAAACAGCTGTGCTTAATGATGATCCTGCAACAGTAACTCCTGCAAAATATGTAGTATTATAAACACTAGATAGTGTTGAATTTGAATTCAAATAATTAGTTGAAAGATTGAATGTTCCAACAGAAAAATTACTGTTCTGTGTCTGTAGTGTAAAATTATTATATGCAGTCACTGAACTCGTTGCATAATTTGCATTTGTTGATCCTTGACCAAGTGCTGAACTAAAATTTGCCAATAACCAAGAATTTTGGGTTGAAAAGTTACTTATATTATTTGCAAATGATGATAGAAAAACTCTTTGAAGAGTGGAAAGAGAAAATCCATATGTTGTAGAAAGAAGTAGTGCATTCGTTGAAAATTGTGTATTCAAATACATATCACGATCTTGATATATGCTCATTATTGTGCTATCACTATTAAAATAATTACCTACATTTGTTGAATTATGTATAGCATAGTTTGTTGTTTGTAAAGCAGATTCAAATCTGTATGTTTCTTGCAGAGAACTATAGAAGGTTGAATAATATGAATTTGCTACACTCATTGATGATATGTAATTTGTTGATAGATTTCGGAAATAATAAATGAAATTGATTGATACTGTTGATGAATCAAATATGCCTTTTTGCGTGCTTTGCATGATAGTTGTTGTGCTCAAGAAATTGCCTTCCGTAATGGTTGAAAGATTGGAATAATATACGTCTCCAAAAGGACCATTTATGATACTATTTGAATTTAAACCAGCAGAGGTTGATTGATATGCTTCACCTGCATTTAATCCACGCAGAACTTGCTCAGAATTACTGCGATAATCATTGAATGTATATGTAATTAAATTTAATTTAGTTGTAGATGTATTTGAGCTAAATTGATTATTTAAATTGCTGAACACTTGATTTATGAATGTGTTCGTGGTATTGGCGTTAAACACCTGCTGAAAATAATAGAGTGTTGAAAGACTTGATAAATTTTGTGTTAAACCCGAAGAATAGAAAGGAACAGTTGAAATCACAAGACCATAATTTGTTGAAAAATAATAAATAGTTGAAAAGGTTGACAATGTTACATTCGGATTAATAGGTGTAAAAGATGCATTTGACCATGTAATTGTTGGTGAAAGCGAACTTAAATAAAAGAGTTCAACAAATGAACTAACTCTTTGTGTAACTGAATCACTAGAACCAATAGTGATTTGTGAATTACATATAGCCAGTTGTTCTGAAATAATAACTCCAGTATAATTTTGCCATAGTGTGCTATTCAGTAATGTGTAATATGCACCCTGTTTCGTGCTAATCTGATTCACTGAGTTGGAATCCAGATGTAAGAGAAGATTATAATATGGTGTATTTAAAAAATCCTCGATATCACCATTATTCAATGTGCTTTGGAAATTTAAATACTGATATATCTGTCCATTTAGTGTTGAAAAATCTGCCTCTGTGAAAGATGTATTAAATGATTTTCTTACCTGCACAAGAATATCATAATACGCATTACAAAGTTGATTTTTATAGAGTGTTGACAAATAGACTGCATTTGTAGAGAAAGTTGTTGATAAAAGCTTATTCAAATCATTTTGAAGACTTGTGTAGTCTGTCGGTTCTCTATAAAAAATAGAGGAGACATTTGAATTATTTGCAAAGATATCCACTCCAAAAAAAGTCTGCGGCCTATACAATAAAGTTGTATTAATTTGAGTCGATAAATCAGCTAAATGCGTATTCTGAACATCAATCATGTCATGCAAAGATGTGCTAATTAAGACATTACAACGTGTAACTGTGCTGTAAGCATTATCTGCATTCGCTTGAGCTGAACCGATTGAAGTGCTATATCCAATAAATGCAGATGTATTTGTTGAATTTAAAGATATAAATGCAGCGTCTATTGCATCGGGAAGAACTTTATTAGTAAATGAACTCATGGAAGAAAGTTCCTCATTAAAATTACTTTGCAAAGTGGACATTTGAGTATTAAGTAATGTGACTTGGATCTGTGTTTCATTTCCTAGCAAAGTGCTAAAACTGTTCAGAAGAGGATTTGTTACAGGATCAGTATTCAAACCATAGAATAAAGAAGTAAAAAGTAATTTATTTAATGCCTCCGAATTACTTTGTCCTATAAACTGATTGGATTCTGAAAGAAGAGTTGAATTCCATCCTGCAAGAAGTGTAGATGTTAGAACAGTGGAATAGGCATCCGTAGAAATTGTTTGCTTAGAAATCAAACTGGATACTGACTGGAAAAAAGACAGAGTTGAATTTAATATAGTTGTATTCAAGAATGTTGTGGAAGCATTTGTTGCAAAGGCTCCCAAAACTGAACCGATAGAAGTGCTTGTCGTTGGGAGTAGACCCGTAGAAAGATTCTTAATTGTGCTTGTTCTTATATTACAGATTGTGCTATAATTGTTTGAAAGATTTGTAATATATGAGGTTATGTTACCAACATAGTTTGTATTTAGAATTGTATAATCAGTATGCAGAAGTGATGAAACTGTGCTAACTGAAAATACAACTGTTGATGCGGATGCTTTCAAAGAAGACGTTAAAAAATTATTATTTGTTGAAATTACCGATGAATGTTGCAAATCGAATGTGCTAAGATCTGCATTTGTCAAAATATAATCCCAGGTAAGGGGAGAACCATAAACACTTTGAGGGCCAGTGAAAAGTGTGCTATTTAATCCCGGTGGAATATTATTTGCCGCTATGACTCGTAAGTCTACAACTTTTAATACGTTCACATTACAAGTTGTATTGTATGACATCCCTACGATTTACTTTTATTTTGTTAGAAATAGGTTGGCGCAGCTAAATAGACTGTATTATTAAAAATTGTATACTCCATTTTTTGAACTCCGAGGTTTCCAGCAGTTAGAATACCGGGTGCAGTCGTAAAATTTGCTCCAGTCCAAGAAGTATCAATTACAAAATTAGTTGAAAAATCAAATTTCGCATTGGCATTTGTGCTGAGAATATTCAAGATAATCTGACCTGTTTGATAATTCATTCCAGCAGTGTTAACATTCAAATTACTTACATGCAGTGTTTGAGTCATTGTTGAATTATAGAAATTGATATAGAACTGCTGATAATTTCCAAAATCAAGAATCGCCGTTGAAAAATCATCAGTATAGGGTGTTCCATTATAGGAAGGACCATTTGAAACTGTAATATTTTGTGCTGAACTAATTACAATTTTGTTAACAACAAGTTGATTTGTTAACGCTTCAATACGCAAAGGTGTGAAATTTTGACTTCCACTACTAATCGATACTATCATAGGATCTACGAACTCAGTTAAAATAATTAAACCATTACCTCCGCTTTGGTAAGCATGAGTATTTGCTGCAAGAGGAACAGTATAGGTTGATAACCAATTATTAAGTGAATTCACGTCAAATCCTCCAGTTCCAATATTGTTTGCTAAAACTGTTGGATGAGTAGCAAAACCAGAAGAAGTTCCGTTTCCAGGTAAGGAATATCCTGTTGTAGAGACTTGAATCAGAGCAGGTGATAAAGTAGTCGTTAACGGTGCAATATATGATGATCCACCACCACCACCACCTCCTCCAATAATATACTGACTTTGTGTTTGTGTGACTGCACCCGCTGCACCTCCAAACCATCCAGAACCACCACCTCCAGCATAGGTTACTGGTATAGTTCCAATTGATGTTGATTGATAGGCAACTCCTCCCATGAAGGCTGAACCAGTTGAACCATAGAAGATTGTATTCTGTGTAGTTCCTAAGCTTGTTCCAATTAATATCATTGTTGATACTGTGCTAACCTTTTGTTCATAAAATTTAATTGTTGGAAAATCACCTAATGTTCGTATGGTAAAGGTTACATCATTTACTGCAAAACCTTCATTGAAAAAATTATTCTGTGTAAACCAATTGCTGATATATTGCGGCATTGTATTTGTGACATATGTTGTAATAGGATTTGATGTTGCTTGAATATTAATCTTTGAACCAGATATTGCTAGAGGTAGTGTAGAATATAAGGAAGCGCCTGCAGGTCCAGCAGATGAAATAAAGATATTATATAATGAACTTAAATACGGAGTTTGTGTATTTGTATTGAAATATCCTGTTATTAAATCAGCTTGACCAACTGTTGCATACGATGTTGAGATTCCAGCAAAAGATGGCGTATTTATTAAACCAACTAAGGATGATCCTGCTTGATATCCGTAAAAATTAGTGCTAACATCAGGAAGGAATGTTGGCAACTGCTGGAAAGTTGGCAATGAATTACAAAAGACTCTTGCATAGATACTTGACATAAGTTGATAATTTTGGACTTGCTTTATTGTTGCAGAAGTAAAGCTGCTAAGACGCCATGTATTTTCGGCTGCAGAGTTCCAAACAGGAGGTTTGATCTGAAATCCATATGTGCTTAGATTATTTATATCATAATACATATAACGATTCATCAAATCTCCGTAATTTCCTTCTGTCACATAACTGCCATTGTAACTTGATGTCATTTGTCCTCCAACAACACCATCCTCATCAAAGTATTGAAGGCCGGTTAAATTTGTTGCAGATGTTGTTGCGTTAATTGAAGAGATTGTTGATAATAAGTAATTTCGAGCAGTGCTGAATTTTAGAGGATCGGATGCATCAAATGGAAAAGGAATCATATTAACCGCAATACCATATGGATATCCAATGGGTGTAAGAGTAATTGTTAAATCTGCTGCGTAAATTGCAGTTGGCGTTTGATCAGTATAATCAAATCGTTTAGCTCCGGCAGGCATTACTTCAAGTGTATTTGAAAAATTGTAAAAATCATACACTGTTTTTAACATAGCCCTCATTGAATCTGTTGCATAGATCGGATAATTGGGATCATTCACTAGAGTATTTGAATAACTTAGAAAATAAGCATCGGGATTTACATTGGTCGATATAATTGTATAATTTGAAGTATTTTGGTAACTTGTTGATAACAATGTTGATAGTGAAGGATAATCATAAGGGGATGTGCCCATCAGACCAGGCACAAAATCACATTTGAATGTGTAGAAAGTTGAAATATAGATGAGTGTTGAATTCACATTAGGTGTTGTTGCATTTCTAACAATTGTATTACTTGTCGGTGTTGAAAACATTACAGATGAAGGACCGCCTTGTCCTCCTAATGAAAAAGGACCCGTGCTAAAAACTCCAATTGGACTTGTTGCATTACAGCCTCTTGCTATTCCACCAGGTCCACCCCATGAACCAATCGGCATAAAGATAGTTGAATTAATTGCACCTACACTATTTGTGTTTGAATAGAATGCAATATTTGAAATATTAAAATTTACAGTTGTTGACGAGATCTGCGTCTCAACCGCACCGGACCAGTTATTAAAGCTACTTATAAAACCGCCACCACCACCTCCTCCAGCAACTGCTAAAATATCCATATTATTATTATTTACTAACAGTGATGTTGCACCACCGCCACTACCTGTTATATTCGAATATCCTGCACCACCGCCATTGTATCCACCTAATGTTCCACCATTTGTTGTATAAAAGTTTGCAGATGATGTTAGAGTTCCACCACCTCCAACAAATAATAAATAATTCAATGCCGGATTTGCTGAGAAAATACCTTCTACGTAGGCGCCGCCGCCACCATTCGTATTTGATCCTCTTGCACCACCAGCTCCCCATAGCTGAACTAGAACTTTATTTGCATTCGGATTAGGATAATATCTTTGCGGAGCACCCGTATTAAAATATGTATATGTGCTTACAATGTTAGAAATATTAAAGAAACGAGAATATACACCTTGCGATGCTGTTAATGTTCCTGTTAGATTGACATTGCCTGTCAAGGAAATATTTTGATTTGTTTGCACGAAATTATTTGTAATCGAACTAAATGTGCTAAAGGTTGTGCTTAAAATACCAAGAAGAGCATTGCATGTATTTGTAACCTGTGGGAAATTTCCAACACCTATACCATTTATCGGTGTGCCAACAAATGTGCTAAAATTTTGGTAACTGTTTTGGAAGTAATTGCACATATCATTGACATAATTTGAGACAGTATTGACCCATTGAAAATCAAACGATGAAATCGTTGAAAATCCATTATTGATTGATGTATATACACTCGTGCTGAATGATGATAAAGATTGATAAATCGTTGAATTATTATAACTATTGATTCCAATCAATGAAATTGTAATTGTGCTAGCAACACTGCTTAGGAACATATACGACTGTGTGCTCAATGTATTGCCCAAGTATGTGCTATAAGAACTAATATTTGAATTTAAACTTGAAATGAGTGCTGCATTTTGTGTAGAAAAGGTTGAATTTAAAACTGCAACTTGTGTTGAATAGAAATTCGATTGATAACTAACAGTTGATAAAATCTGACCCAGCTGTGTGCTTAAGATTGTGCTAAAATATCCAACTGTGGTGCTTGTTCCAACAGTAAAAACATTTGAAAATGTGCTTACATTTGTGCTGAAATAGTTTGATAGAGTGCTTACATTTGATAACAAGAATGTGGAAAGATTTGATATTTGTGAATTAAAATATGTCTGCTGATTTACAGACTGAACTGCAAAGAATCCTGTTTGTGAACTGATTAGACTGCTAAAATAGTTAGATTGTGTGCTTCCAACAGTGCTAAAGATACCTTGCTGCGTGCTCAGTAAAATGCTGAACGAGTTATTTTGAAAGTTAACTGTTGAGAATACTGCGCCATAATATGTGCTTGTATATGAACTAATATAAGAAGACTGGATTGTAAATTGTTGAATGTAATATCCTTGATTCGAAACTGCTAATGAGCTAAAATAGTTTGATGCACTGCTAAACGTTGTGCTAAAATAATTACAAGCTCCACTAATATTTATAAACATATCAGTTGACTGTGTGCTCCAAAGTCCAAGATTATAACCCTGTGAACTCAAGACAGTTATTGCTAACGTATTTGATTGAGCTCCTAAGATTGTGCTATATGTATTTGAAATTGTAGATGTATTATAGCTGAAAATTGTAGATTGTGTAGAAAATATATTAAATAAGGTATTACTTTGACTCCAGATTAGAGTTGAAAAAACAGTTGAATTTCCTACAATTGATGATGTCTGCAAATTAGATAATGTGCTTGTATAGTTCCCAAAAATGGTCGATTGTGTTGATGCTACATTTAAAAAATAATTACCTTGGTTTACTAGCAGAGTTGAGAACTGATTGGATTGGAATTGAATTGTTGAATTTTGTTGGTTAGAAACAGTGCTCGTATAGTTTCCAAAAATTGTTGATTGGGTTGAGCCAAGATATACAAAATAATTACTTTGACCAGCAAGCAGAGTTGAAAACTGATTGGATTGAAAATTAACTGTTGAAATAAAAAGATTGCATGATGTGCTTGTATTTGATCCAAAATAGGTTGACTGGTTTTGTAATAAATTAGATGTGATTGTGCCCTGCGTGCTAACCATTGTGCTAAAATAATTTGAATATGAACTAATATAAGTTGAAAAGTAATTCGACTGTGTGCTTAGATTTGTGCTGAAATAATTGGACTGTGTTAGAAGAAGCTGTGTTAGCGTGCCACTTTGGGTGCTGATCTGCATGCCGTATAAAATTGTGTTTGTGCTCGTCAAAGTGCTAAAATATACTCCCAGATTTCCAGCAGTCGTGCTAAAATAATTGGATTGGTTAACAAAATTTGTAGATAAAAATGTGATTTGATTTCCTACATTCGTGCTTACACTATTTGAAAGATTTTGAACTGCAGTGCTGAAATTATTTGTCATTGCAAATGTGTTCACACTAAATGTGCTTATTAAGGTTGAAAATGTATTACTATAAAAATTACTCTGATTTCCAATTAGAGAAGAAAATTGATTTGATTGCAATTGAACTGTTGTGCTAAATTGAATATTAAATGTGCTAAGATTTGTGCTGAAATAATTGGATTGGTTACCAAATGTTGTAGAGAAAACAGTATTTTGCCCTGCTGTTATTGTGCTAATATTTGAACCAAAAATCGTAGATTGCACACTATAAAAGTTCAAAATAGAAGTTGATTGATTTATGAGTGTAGATGTATACAATCCTGTTAGAGTTGATCCAAGTGTGCTGTAATAGTTTGACTGTATTCCTGTATTCGTGCTAAAAATCGTTGACTGAATATTAATCAGATTTTGAAAGGTAATTGTTTGGAAATTTGTTGTTGACGTAAAAAGACCAATTACTGTGCTTGTCGTTGTGCTAAAAAAGTTAGACTGATTTCCTGTAACTGTGCTAAATATGGTTGACTGATTAGAAAGAAGATTTTGAAAGTTCTGTGCTTGTAAATTCGTGGTTGAGTAGAAAAGACCAGTTACAGTGCTAGCAGTTGTGCTAAAAATGTTTGATTGATTTCCTGTCACTGTGCTAAATATGGTTGACTGATTAGAAAAAAGATTTTGGAAGCTTTGTTCTAGCATATTCGTAGTTGAATAGAAAAGACCAGTTACAGTGCTAGCAGTTGTGCTAAAAATGTTTGATTGATTTCCTGTCACTGTGCTAAATATGGTTGACTGATTTGAAAAAAGATTTAGAAAGTTCTGTGATTGTAAATTTGTAGTTGAGTAGAAAAGACCAGTTGTAGTGCTAGCAGTTGTTGCAAAATAGTTTGACTGATTTCCCAAGACTGTGCTAATCATGGTTGATTGATTCGTTACAAGAGTTTGAAAGGTAGTTGACTGCTGATTTACTGTGGCATTAAAAAGACCTGTTACAGTGCTTCCTGCATTTCCAAAATAGTTAAACTGATTGCCGGTTACTGTGCTAAAAATCGTTGATTGATTAATGACTAAGTTTTGAAAATTGGTTGACTGCTGATTTACTGTGGCATTGAAAAGACCAGTTACCGTGCTTCCTGTAGTGCTAAAATAATTCGATTGTATGCCCGTAGTTGTGCTAAAGATAGATGATTGCGTTATAATGAGATTTTGGAATGTATTTGTTTGACCCAAAACAGTTGAATTAAAGGCGTCCGTTGTCGTGCTTAGATTAGTGCTAAAATAATTTGACAATGTGCTGTAATTATTATTATAAAAACCAACCTGCGAACTTATTGTGGTGCTAAAATAATTTGATTGGGTAGATATATTGCTAACAAATATACTGGAGATAGAACTTATTTGCGTGCTAAAATAATTGGAAATTGTGCTGATAGGACCATAAATATTAATACCTTGAGTTAATCCCATCTGCGTGCTAAAATAATATAGTTCATATGAAACTGTTGATAATACAACATTTTGAAGAGTGCTATATGCACTGCTAATATAGTATAACTGCGTGCTTAGCAACGTGCTAAAATAGAACCCTTGTGCACTTACTTGATTTCCAATGAAATTAGATTGTGTAGATAACAGAGTTGAAAACCCACCTATAAATGTTGATATACTCGTGCTAAAATTATTTGATTGAGTTGATAGAGAATTATTGAAAAAAACAACTTGTGTGCTCAAACTGGTGCTGAAATAAAAAGATTCATCCAAAATTGTTGAGACCATAAATCCTTGAAAACTGGATGTGGTTGTGCTGAAATAATTTGACTGCGTGCTAACTGTAGTGCTAAAATATGCTGTTTCAGTGCTTACTTCTTGATTCAAAAATGTTGACTGATAGCTCAATGTTGAACAGAAAAACCCTGTCTGAGAACTTACACCTGTGCTAAAATAATTAGACTGCGTGCTAACTGTAGTGCTAAAAACATTCGAAGATATACTGTATAATGTAAAATATAGATTAGATTGCGTGCTTATTGTAGTGCTAAAATAATTGGATAAAGTGCTCAACTGACTACTAAATAGATTAGACTGAATATACATTTCCATTGTGAATGTTGACACCTGCTGGATCAGATAAGCGCTCGTGCTTAATCCATACAAAATATTTGCAGATATAATTGCATTTGATCCCGCTGCATAAATTGTGCTATAATTATTATCTACAAGTGAATTGAATGTTGAATATGCCGTGCTATAATTAATTGATGTTACAGTGCTCAAATACAATAAAGGAGCAGAAAGCGTGCTCAAAACGATTTGTTGGGTTGAAGCCAACTCTTGAAACTGAACATATAATTCCAGATTTATTCCATAGATTTGACTTACGCTGAGTGAATTTAACACGTTATAATAATCCGCAGTCAATGCATTACAGGCAATTGTTATACTTGATTGGAGTCCAGCAGTTGTCGAAAATGTGCTGGCTAAATTAATTGTGCTTAGCTGAAGAGTGCTCAAAGATGTATTAATTTTAAGAAAATTGGAATTTAAAAAAGTATTCACACTCAGATTCAAGATATTAATCTGTCCCTGCAATGATTGGGTTGCGATACTAGTGAATAAACTACTTAGTGTGGAAAATTTCTGGGTAAACCCTGACTGACTTGTGCTAAGAGTAGTAAAATTTGTTAGCAGTGTTGTCGAATAACCTTGTGCAAACGTAGACAAAGCAGTTGATAAACTAACAGAATAGGAACTCATCTGATTTCCTTGAATTGTAGATAAGGATGAGTAGTTACTTGCAGATTGACTCATTAGAGTAGAAAAATCAGTTGCAAGAGTTGCCGAATAGCTTGAAAATAACTGAGATTGTTGCGTAGAAAGTTGTGAAAAATTGGAAGCTGAACTCAATGCAAGAGTTGAATAGATTTTAAATACAGAGCTTTGTGTGCTAAGGAGCTGAGCGGATGTGCTGTTAAAATATAGATATGTTGTTGATAAAGGTGTGTATGTATTTGTTAGATTAGTAATATATGAACTTAATGTTGAGAACTGCGCATCTGAATATTGTGTATATGCCGAATAATCAGAAATATTTTTTATAAGATTTGATAATGTTGAAACTTGGCCTGTCATAAATGTTTGAGTTCCATAAATTGACTGAAAAGAAGTTGAGATCTGTCCGCTAAGTGTAGACACTACTATTGTATTCTGACCTATTTGAACTGCACCTAATCCTGTAATTGTTGAGTAAAATGTTGAATTGCCCGAAGCAATCGCTGAACTCAAATTCCCATATTCTGTGTATCCCGAAGCAGGTCCAAAATAGGTTCCGCCTTGCCCATCTGCGAACAAAACATAACCTGTTGAAATTGGAGTATTGCTTGCCGTTCGAACATAAATTTGTTGAACAAGCAATCTATAAAGTTCTAAAGTTGTCCGTAATGGTCCAGACATCTATCTTATAGTATTTTTTTTATAGTAAGATTAGCGCAGCTCTAAAAGGCAGCAAAAGTAAAATTACTTTCAGCAGAACCAATTAATGTTAAATTGATATCCGAAAGATAAACTTGATTTGGAGATGAAATATTCAGTATAAAATTATCTCTTGCAGATGTGGTTGTGATTCCCGTAAAAGTAAAAGGCGCGTAAGCAAGCTGTGAAGTAGAGGCAGGTAAAACTGTAAGAGTGTGTGAAAGTCCTTGCATAGTTAGATTAACTTGACTGATAGTTGGTGTTGAGAAAGAAAGTGATCCTTTTACTGAAAGATGCCACAACCCAGCTATTTGCGTGGATGTTAGAGGAATTGTGTTTCCTTGCAAAGAAGATGCATATTGCATTTTGTAATAGGTTCTCGATAAAGAATCACCATTTCCTTTGATAGATTGAGCAACAATTTCAGGAGTTATAATTGTTGTTGTTGCTGTTAGAATACGAGATTCAACCTGCTGGAACTTTCCAATACCTTCCATTGAAACTGAGACCAATGAATTTGACAAGGTGCCAAAAGAAAGAGTATCTGTTTGCATAGATGAGGTTGTAATTTTGGATGCTTGCAAAGCTGATGTTTGGAGCTGGCTTGTTGTTAGACTCATTGTGCTGACTTGATTCGTATTAATGGATGAAATTGTTGCATCTTTGCCAAAATCCAAGAATGAGTTGTGAAAAGTGGAGATTGATCCATACGTTTGCTGAGTAAACACTGCATTCTTCATGGCAACATTGGAAATTTCCAAGAAATCTTGGGTTTTTGCAAGACCTGTTAGGGATGTGCCATCTCCAAAGAAAGCATTTGCTTCTACAGTCCTAAACTGTGTCTTTTCCGTTACATTTAGATTTTTAACAGTGACTGTATTCTGCGATAGATTAGAAAAGAGTGCAGATTGGTTTAAATCAAATGATAATCTGCAAGAGTCAGGATTTCCTCTAATAGTAATATAATCACTTCCCTCCAATGTTAAGACTGTATTTATCTGTCCATTACTTGTGTTTGAAGCCAATAGATTACAATCGGTGTTTCCTTGCAGAGAAATTTGATTAAAGCTTGTTCCTTGGATATATAATGAATTACTTAACGTTGTTAGGTTAATACCATCAGTTCCCACAATATTTAGAATCGAATCAGTTGAATCTGCTGTAATAATTCCTTGAGGTGTTGACAATGATGTAAATTGTGCATAGGTTCTTGATAAGGTGCTAACTGTTGCCCAACATGTTTTACCATCTGCATCAGTCATTAAAAGTAAGCCGGGTTGAAGATATTCATTTTTAGATGTGCGTGGTAAAATATCAGTTACAAGTAGCTTTGTAGCTTTTGTTGTTGCCATTCTATGGTGGGTTATGAATTTTTAATTGCATCTCTGACCTCGGTAAGGTCAGTTCCTATCAAATAAAGCATTTCTATATTTAGGAGAATGTCAAGTGGAGGAGCTGCACTTCAATTAATAGCAAAAGGTCGTCAAGATATTTATCTTGTTGGAAATCCTCAGATAACCTTCTTCAAGCAGGTCTATCGTCGGTATACGAATTTTGCGATTGAAAGTATTCCCATTTATTTTGATGGAACTGCGGATTTTGGCCGTCGTATTTCAGCGGTCATACCTCGTCAAGGAGATCTCTTGCATAGAATGATTTTAGAAGTTACTCTGCCACAGGTTGTTATAGGAGATAACAATACGTCTTGGGTGAATACAGTTGGTCATGCTTTAATCGAAGAAATCAAGCTTGAAATTGGTGAAAATGAGATTGATAAACAAAATGGAGAATGGATGCATATTTGGACGAGTTTAACGCTTCCTGCATCAAAGAAAACTGGTTACTATAACATGGTTGGATGGCAAGATGCATATACACAGGATGCTCAACCTGGTCCTCTAAAACTCTATATTCCTCTACGATTCTGGTTTTGCAATAATATTGGTATGTCTCTTCCTCTAATTGCCTTACAGACACATCCTGTTCGTATTACACTCAAAATTCGTTCTTTGCAAAATCTGTTTTTTAATAACGGACTTATTGCAAATTGTCAAGAAACAATTAATACAGTTGGAATAACAGATTTGCAACTCTGGGGTGACTTCATTTATTTGGATGTTGAGGAACGTAGGAAATTTGCATCCGTTAAACATGAATATTTGATCGAACAAGTGCAGATTTCACCGCCAAACGCAATTCCGGCTGCTGCTCCAACAGCAAATATAACCCTGAACTTCAATCATCCTATCAAGGAAATGTTTTGGGTTGTCCAGCAGAATCGTATGGTTTTAGCAAATGAATTGTTTAATTATTCATCTCTTCAGCTTAATGAATATGGAGTAGAATATGATTTGATTTTGGATGCTAAGCTACAATTCGATGGATTTGACCGTTTCAGATCACGCACAGCCCCTTATTTCCGTTTAGTGCAACCATTTCAGTATCATACAGCAATTCCGGATGATTTCATTTATATTTATTCTTTTAGTCTCCACCCTGAAGATGCCCAACCATCCGGTTCATTTAATGCATCTCGTCTTGATTCACTTGTTCTCAATATGACAATGAATAATCCGCAGAATAATGATGGAACAGAAATGATTGGAGTTATAACTCAGCTTGATGCAATTGCGACTGTCTATGCAGTGAATTATAATGTTTTGCGTATTGTTTCTGGAATGGGTTCGCTCTTGTTTATTTCGTAAGACTTGTTTCCCTGCTTGAAATAGGGTATGCCTCTACTTCAAAAAATGCAAGCAGTATCTGCTGCACTTCCAACTCCTACATCTAATGCACCTCCTACACCTACACCTAATGTAACTCCTACACCTCCTACACTTCCTGCACCTACAACTCCTGCACCTACAACTCCTGCACCTACAACTCCTGCAACTCCTGCACCTACAACTCCTACACCTCCTACACTTCCTGCACCTAATGCAACTCCTACACCTCCAACACCTCCAACACCTGCAACGGAAGCTCCTGTAGTAGATAAACTAACAGCTGCAAGAAAAGCTGCATCTGCAACTCCATTACCAGCTCCATCCAAAATTCTAGAACCAGTCACAAATAGACATCCTCATCACGAGACCATAGACCCCGAATCTGCAAAGAAAGTGGATTGTCCCGCTTCAAATGATCCACGATCAACAATAAAGACATTAAATACAGAAAAGCCCGAATTTTCCAATGCTCGTTATGAACCATATTCTGAACATTATAGTGGCGAATGCACTTATATAAACCCAGATAGAGATTATGCAACTGCAAGAGCACTTTCTATATTCGGCGGACTTCTTGCATTAGATCACTTCTATTTACGAAGCCCTACGACTGCTTTTATGAAAATTCTTGTAAATGCAATGACATTTGGTCTATGGTGGATTTGGGATATTGATCAATTTGTTAATGAAAAAGAACGTGTAATTCATTACGGACTAACATATCTATTTGACATGCAAAGGGGAATTGCTCGTGGAACTATTATTGAAGGAAAGCCTCAGTTTGTTGCTAAAAAAGATTTTTCTTCCTTTATTCTCTTAGGAATATTTTTTGGAATTTTAGGATTGGATAGAATGTATTTAGGTGATAAATTTGTTTTTCAAGGAGTTATTAAATTTCTTTCATGCTTTCTTTTAATTGGATTTCTCTGGGTAATCTGGGATATGATTCAATTGATATTTATGCCTGATACAATTTTGAAGAGTGGATATTATCCCATTCCTTTACCTTTTAAACTTTATCAACCTTGGGAAGGATCTGAAGCGGGTGAAATTGCAGATCTTTTCCAAGTAACCTTGCGGCCTGATGAAAAATCGGCCTTAGAAAAGAAAAAGGCAGATGAAACACCTTCATTTACTGCTGGCCTCGTTGAATCTGCTGCAAAAGCCAGTCCTGTAGGACCAGCTCTTGAAGAATTTAAGAAAAAAATCGGAGTGCTTGGAGGTAAACCCACAACTTTACCGGCTGCAGCAGCAAAACCTACCAATATTGGTAAAATGTTTACATCTCAAAGTAGTCCTGTTCCTTCAGTTGGAGGAGTAAGTGCGCTTTCTGCCTTTATGTCAAAAGGAAAACCCCGATTTTCACAGACAGGAGGTGCATTACCAGCTGTGGAATTACCTCTAACAACAAGTTTAGCTTCTGCTGCCCTAGCAACTATAATATTAATTGGAGGAGGTATTACTGGATATACTGCTTTACGAACTTAAAAAGAAAACACTATTTAAAATAAAATGATACCTCTTGAAAGTCAAGAACACTTTGAAGAGCTATTTCGTAATACAGAAGCAGAAGGTAGAAGTAAATCTGGCTTATTTATTGTATATTTTACAGCAACTTGGTGTGCTCCTTGTAAGAAGTTAGATAAGGAAGCAATCACTTTATTTGCAGATAATAAATGTATTCCTCTTTACATCTGCAATGCATCAGATAATGATTACACACCCGGATATGCAAATGTGCGGGGCTTTCCAACATTTGTTGCATTTATTGTAGGTAAAGAAGTCAACCGTCTGCAAAGTAATTCAACAGAAGCGGTGATAACATGGATTGATCTAGTATCACAGAAGTAGCGCGTAGAAGAGAATTAAATCTTTTGCCAACTTTTATAAATGGAATTTGTGAATTTGTCAAATATGATAAGTGCTAAATATGAAAACTATCCTTATCCGCATACAATTATTGAAAACTTTTTAAATGAAGATAAAATTTCTGAAGTTTTATGTGAAATAAATAAATTAAAAGATGAAGATGCAGATCATACTTTTTTAGATCCAAAAAATCCTTTCGAATATAGAAAAATTGCTTTTAATAAAAACTACGGAGATCTTTTAAAAAAACTTTTTGTTGAGCTGAACAGTGTTTTATTCATAACTTTCTTGGAGAATCTAACAGGAATTCAAAATTTAATTGTGAATGATATTACATTGGCCGGTGCTGGAATTCATAGAATTAAGAAGAACGGATATCTGCAACTTCATACAGATTTTAATTTTTATGATCATCAAGGAACAAATTTGGATAGAAGAATTAATCTTTTAATTTATATGAATCCTGATTGGAAGCCAGAGTATAAGGGTGCTCTTTTAATGGCCGATAAGGAAAAACAAATGATTGTCAAGCAAATCTTTCCTATTCTAAATCGCTGTCTCATATTTAATACTTCTAACAAAAGTATTCACGGACATCCTGAACCATTGGATGTGCCCGAACATATCTGCAGGCAATCAATCGCCGTTTATTATTATACGAAAAATCAAAATGGTAAAGTTGATTTTGAAGGAGATGCAAAACATACTACACTATGGCATTCATCTCATGATATAAATCAATAATCTGAACCTTTAACAGGGTGGTCTACAGAATGTCTGATCCTGTTTTTGATTATATTATTGTGGGTGGCGGTATGGCTGGCCTTCATATCTCCAAACTTCTTGCAAAGAAATTCCCTGATGCTAGTATCTGTATTGTAGAAAAATATGGAAACTGGGGTGGACGTGTCTTTACAGTCCGCATTCGGAATGATCCTAAAATTCATTTTGAAGCCGGCGCCGGTCGTATTGCTCGGTGGCATAAACATGTTGCAGCATATATTAAGGAATTCGGTTTAACAACAGCACCTTTGAAGCCTAATAATGTGCATAGACATATAGAAGATGATGGATCAATCACTATCAGTAAGAATGATTTTGGAGAAATTATGGCGGAAATGATTCAAGGTCTGCCCAAAAAAGACTTAACAGGAACTGTTCTACGCGATGAATGCACCAAAATATATGGAAAAGAAATTTTTGACCGTGTTTTCTGTGAATTTGGATATCGTGCTGAAGTGGAGGTTCTTCGTGCGGATCTAGCAGTCGATATCTTAAAAGGCGCTGGCTTTCAAGGAGAGCATTCAGATTATTATATTGTTCGGGAAGGATTGTCTGAAATTCCAACACGTTTGGCTACAAAAGTCTTGGAAATGGGTGTTCGGTTACTAACTGATATAACTGTTACTAGAGCGGATAGAGTAGATGGTGTATGGGCTTTGAAAGGCACATGCCTTGATAGGCCTTGGACTTCACGATGCAAGAATGTAATTTGGGCAGTCCATCGTAATGCTCTTTCTGCGATTCCTTTATTCAAAGATGCATGGTTCATTCGCGGTGTTAAAATGGAGCCTCTTTTTCGTATCTATGCTAGATTTCCTTTAGTTTCTGGAAAGCCATGGTTTCATGATATAGGTCATACGACAACAAATGATCCTTTGCGATACATAATTCCTTACAATGCGGCAGCCGGCCTTATCATGATTTCCTACACAGACTCCCAAGATACTGAATTCTGGAACCGGATTAAAGATAAGGAGGAAAGGCAAAAAGAAGTGATGAAGCATATTAGACGGCTTTTTCCCGAGAAAGATATACCTGAACCTGACTACTGGTCGCATCAATACTGGGCGGATGGATGCTCGTATTGGCTGCCTAGTCCAAAAGGTCCAAAAGATGCGCATGAAGCTCAGCACGCAGTTCACTATCCTTATCCTTCAGAGATGCCGAATATGTATGTATGCGGAGAATCATGGTCTTGCTGCCAAGCATGGATTGAAGGAGCTTTACGAAGTGCTGAAGGGCTCTTTGAGGAACATTTTGCTAAGAAATAAAGAGTAAATAAACAGAATGACATCAATTTTTTTTTCTACAAATCTTTTGGTTTCTGCAATTCCAGCAACCATGAGTTTTTTTAATTATGTTTCACCGTCAAATATTGGCGGCTGCGTGTTATGGTTAGATAGTCAAGATAATACTAAATTTACATTTAGTTCTGGCAGTAATATTGCAACATGGCTAGATAAATCAGGTGTTGGAAACACAGCAACTGGGACAAATTCTCCTGTTCTAACAGCGAATCTTATCAATGGAAGACAGGCAGTTGCCACTGCAAATGGTCCTTATTTTACCGGAGCAATGTCCATAACAGGAGCAACCGCTACAACGTTTGCAGTGGCTGTTACAACCGCTACATTACCATTATCAGGTAATGATCAAAGACTTGTATCTTTTGCAAATACAACAAATGTTGATTATGGAAGAACGGATGGTGCTATTGCCCTCTTCAATCAAAGTGCTTCATCCGGAATAACTACTTGGCGTGTTTCAGGTAATATTGGAACAAGTAATATTGCAACAGGTGTGCCTTTTATAGCATGCAGTAAATATGATGGAACGAATGGTTACTTATGGGAAAACGGATCACCCGGTTCAACTGCATCTAGTGCATCAAGTGGTAATTTTTCAGTTACTAAATATGGTATTGGAAACCAAGCAAATCCCACGGCTGAGTATTGGCGTGGCTACATTGGTGAAATTATTGTTTATAATACTGCTTTATCAGATACTGACAGAAGAAATGTTGAAGGATATTTGGCTCAAAAATGGGGTTTGACTGCATCATTAATAACAGGTCATCCCGGTTTAACGCAAAGTTTATTTGGAAAATTTTCCACTTCAAATGCTATTATAACATCTGCACCAGTCTATTGGATTAATACAACTTCTTTCTCTGCTGCGAATATTAATCTTGTTGGAGCGGCTAAATTTTTAAGCGGTCAACTTGAACTAACAGATAATGGTGGAAGTGAAGCTTCTGCAGGATGGTATACTGGAACTGTATCGCTTGTTAAACAGTTTACTTCTGTTTTTAATATTTCATTCCAAAGCACGTATGCAGACGGGGCGACTTTCTGTATTCAAAATATTAATAATACGACTGCTGTTGGTGGCGGGGGTGGTTCTTTAGGATTTGCAGGAATTGGAGCAAATAGTTTTTGTATTACATTAAAGACATATGATGGAACTGGTGGAGATTTTTCGACTGAAGTATTAACTGGCGGATCCGCACCAAATTTAACTGGAGCAAGCGGTATTCTTGATACACAGTTGGGATTAACTGCAGGAGGCACATGGAACTTTACAGTTACTGTAAGCTGGAATGGATCTAGATTGACGTATACAATTCTAAATACTGCAAATGGTAATTCATTTACAAGTAACGCAGCTTATAATATCCCTGCAATAGTCGGAACTAATAATCCTTATATTGGATTTACTTCCGGAACTGGTGGTCTAGCAGAATATTGTTTTGTAACATCGTGGCAGCATTATACTTATTAAATACGCTTTTTGTAGGATGTCTATTAGTTGGATACCAAAAATTGTTTCAGTTGCAGCACCCGGATTTTCACCTTCTAGCATTACAGGTCTTGCGGTTTGGCTAGATGCTTCCGATGTGAATACAATTACTCAAGATTCTGCTTCAAATATCACACAGTGGAGTGATAAATCCGGAAATGCAAAAAATGCTGTTTCCAATAGTGTTAGTGGATGGGCTAGACCTACTTATGTTTCCACAGGTGCAACAAAATATGTTTCAATGCAGCCTAATCAAGCACTCCATATTCCTTCTTTTCCTTATACTACTGCTTGGTCCGTTTTCTCTTGCATGTGCAATGTGACTTTAGGGGCACGTTGGTATATTTCACCTTATAGTGATGCTAGTATTGTATTAATGGGTATGAATGAAGGTGCATCTAAAATTTTTTCTGGTTTACTTCCATCAGCACCTGCAGACATAACAGGATCGCACATTGAATATACTTCTGCTCAGAATACTAATGGAACCGGTAATTATGTTTGGTATCGTGATGGAGTTCAGAAAACAATAAATAGTGCTGGAAATAGTATACCTGCAGCAACAGTTCATATGGGTATTGGTGCAAACGGATCTTCGGGATTTGATATTGATGGAACTTATTATCCTTTTGAAATACTCATTTTTAATTCATATCTTGGAACTACCGATAGACAAAATGTGGAAGGATATTTGGCCCAAAAATGGGGCTTGACTTCGAGTTTATCTACAATCACAAGTCATCCTGTATTCACTTCTAATTATCTGACATCTTCCGGTCTGGGAAATAGTTCTGCTTCTCAGATAACATGGACAACTTTGCCAAAAGCATTCGGTCCTTCTGCTCCTTCGCCTCTCACCTTGCTGCCCCAGCTTTGGATTGATGCATCAGATGCAACAAAAGTTACTACATCTGGCGGGAATCTTACAGGAATTACTGATAAATCTGGTTGTAATGTTTCGCTTACAATAAATGGAACAATATCTTATAATTCTGCAAATCTAAACGGATTAGCAACTCTTGGATTTACTGGGGCTCAGTCTATTACAGGTTCTCTTGCATCAGCTGCTGGAACAGGGGATTACTGTCTTGCTCTTGTTTGGAATTCTGCTAATTCTGGAACAATTGGCGCGCTCGGTATTGGACCTTCTGCTAGCTATAATAAGGCTGGAATAGGTTATAATGGAACTTACTATAATATCTATGAATGGGGTTCTGGCGAATCGCATTATAATACGTCTGCTGGCGGCTATGTTGTCCAAGTTGGAACACGTATTTCTGGATCAACAAACTGCTATATAAATGGATCCAATCCTGCTTCAACTGGAACAACGAATTGTAATATCACAAATACACTAGTCAATGTAGGTGGATCGGATACTTTCTATGTAACTGGTCAAATCTGTGAAGCAATTGTTATTAAGGGGACTGTTGGAACTTCTTCTCGTCAAGGGCTGGAAGCGTATCTTGCAAATAAATGGGGCTTAACTGGACAAATGGCTGCTGGAAATTCATACATGGCAAATGGTTTATCAACTAATTCATTTTTTCTTTCGCAGATTCCTTATTAGGTTGCTTCTATTGTATCTGCAAACTTAATTACAAGTTTGGATGCTGCATCTTACACATCTGGATCAACTTGGACTGCTGCTGTAGGAAATAATTACACTGTAACTGGATCGCCTACAACTGTGGCGACACCTGGTGGACCTAATGCAATGGTCTTTACTGGATCGGAATATGCTCAAGATGAAACCGGTGTTTCTTGCTCCACAACTTTTCCCTACACAATTGATGTTTGGTTTTATGCTGCTTCTGGAGCTTCAGGATCAATTATTGGTGAAGAAGGCGGTGTTGGTGTTCCTTACGGATGGAATGACGCATTAGTTAGTGTTGATGCAAATGTTGTTAATGTTGGATATTGGCCTGGAACTTATAAATTAAGTTGTGGTTCATATACTGCAAATACGTGGACGCATGTTTGTTATACATATGATAATGTAAATGCCATTATTGGATATATAAATGGAATTCAAGTTGCAACAGGAACACAAGCAAAAACATGGCCTAATACAAACAAAATGTGCCTTGCTGTTGGCGGATCTGCCAATCCCGACCCCAATTTTGTTGGAACAATTGGAGCTTTCAAATGGTATAATGTTGTTTTATCAGCAACACAAGTAAAACAAAACTATAATGCTCTAGCATCACGATTTGGTTTATCACAGATATAAACATAAGATAGATGGCAACGATTTCTTGGGCTTATCAAAGTGGGGCACCCGAGATACCGTTATATACTGCAACTATTGCTGGAGGTGGACCAAATACATTCAGTATGAGATCTGCTGCTTCCGCAGGTGGCGGAGGTGGAGGTGGTGATGCTGTAACTGCAGGATTACTCTTTTACTTAGATGCTGGAAATACAAGTTCGTATCCTGGTTCTGGGACAACTATGACTGATCTTGCAGGATCTGGAATCACAACTACTTTGTATGGTGGCCCAACATATAATTCAGCAAATGGCGGTTATCTGATGTTTACGCCATCATCTAGCCAATATGGTAAAACATCGGCTTCTTTGGCAGAACTAGCAACATGGTCTGTTGAAGTATGGCATTATTTTAATAATACGAATTACGGTTCTGATCCTTGCATAATAAGTGAAGTATGGGAAGAAACTCCTATTAATTTTATGATTGGATGTCAAAGTGCATGGCCTTATTTGACGACTGGATTTTATGGCGCGGGAGGTTGGAATGTTGTAAACACTGACTATCAACTGCCTTCAGTTGGATGGTATCATATTGTAGGAACATTTGATGGAAGCAATATAAAACTTTATATTAATAACACGTTAACACGAACTCAAGCATCTACCAATGTGCCAACGTCAAGTGGATTAGGTATTCATATTATGCGCCGTTGGGATGAAAATGCACCCGAAGATTATTGGGGTGGCGGTCTAGCAGTCTTCCGTATTTATAGTGGAGCTCTAACAACTGACCAAATTGCAACAAATTATAATGCAAGTAAGACACGATTTGGTCTATCTTAAAAAATTGTCTGATTTTATGAAATAAAATTGAAGAATTCTAATAACCAACTTTCTAGCAAAATGGTCTTCAAGAAAGTTGTCTCATCCGAGTTGGAAATTGAGCTGCAGAAGATCTCTGCTGGATACGGATGGACTCCCAAGATTCTTGCAGAGAATGGTCTTGAAGTTGAAATGGAATCTGTGGATGGCCTTACTTTGTATGATAAATATGGAGATAATGCTAACAATATCCCTGACTGGATTTGGTCTGAAATCTTCAAGATTCTAACAGTCTTATATGAATGTGAAGGAATTGAGTATGTAGATATTACTCCTTTTAATTTCATCGAAGCTGAGGGTAAGATTTGGATTATTGATTTTGGACATGCATATTATACACCAAAAGTTGCAGGAGATCCCCCAGCAAATTGGTTCCTACGTGACTTGCTAGATCAGGAATATGGATGGAATCCGGATTTTGCTTAAATATTTTGAAAAGTAGATGGCAACAATTAAGTCTGTTCCATATTTTAGTCCAAGCTCAATAAGTGGATGCGTTTTATGGTTAGATGCAGCAGATTCTACTACAATGACGGGATCTGCACCTGTTACACAATTAAGAGACAAAAGTGCTAGTGCGATTACATTAACTGTCCCCTCTGGTTGTGGAGGACCTACTCTTGGAACAGATTTAGCTTCAAAACAGTGTCTAAGTTTTAATGGAGCAACTCCCACAACTATGCAAGCAAGTTTAGCAATTAATCTTTCAGCTTCATTTTTTTATGCTATTATTACCACTGGAACATATCCTAACGATCACCCTCGTCGATATATAACAATGTCTGATTCATCAGCCGGTTACGACTATACTAATGCGGGTGGATTTGCTATTACTTATACGAATCCTACAAGTCCCGGATATGTAGAAATTCAGCAGAATGGTTATGCTAGTTTAACAACTTTAGGCACATTACCTGCTTCAACTGCTGTTTTAATATCTTTTGGATGGAATGGAACAAATTTTTATACTTATAACAATGGCGTTGGTGCATATTCTAATACTACATCTACTAAAGGAACTACTTCTTGGCTAGTATTGGGTTCTGTTGCGTCAACAGCAGGAACTTTAGCACCAGGAAATTCACAAAACGGCACCTATACGCTAAATGAATTACTTGGATATTCTTCGTATCATTCATCAACAACCCAACAACAAATCGAAGCCTATTTAACACAAAAATGGGGTCTAACTTCTAAACTCCCCGCGGGACACACAGGTTTAACAACATTACAATATAGAAGTATTGCTGCTCCTTTATCTCAAATGGCATACACATTAACTGCATCAACAATGGTCTATACTGGTCAATATATACCCTATACTGTGCCTAATGGTTGCGGATCTCTTGCATTCAATATGTGGGGTGCAGGTGGACCTGGTGGTGGTGGAATGCCCGGTGGTGGTGGTGCCTATCTAGCAGGAAGTATAACTGTTACTCCTGGTGAAGTTCTACAGCTTGTTGTAGGTAAAGGAGGTCAATACGGAACTGCTACTGCATGGTCTACAATGACTCTAGCCCAAGGTGGAGGTGGAGGTGGAGGTGGTTTATCCGGCCAAGGTGGTCAAGGAGGTGGTCGCACAGCTATTCAAAAATATATCAGTGGCGCATACACAGAAATTGTGACTGCTGGAGGAGGTGGATCAGCAGGTGGTAATGCAGGAACATATGGAGGAAGTGCGTATTATACTGGAACTTCTCAAAATGCAGGCACAACATATGGACAAGGTCGCACTCCTACCGGCGGATCAGCCACTGCGGGTGGTCTTAATACTTGGACAGTAAACGTAGGATTCCCTTGGGACGGCACGCAATTTATTGGTGGCTATGCATCTAATGCATTTAACGTATCGCCTGTAACTGGAGCTTGTGGTGGAGGAGGAGGTGGTGGTGGCTACTACGGTGGAGGTGGCGGAGGACGTAGTGGAGCTGATACCTATGGAGGTGGAGGTGGTGGATCATATTATAATGCAACCTATGTAACAAATTTTTCAGGTTCTAACGGAACGTCTAACGTTGCGATAGCAACTGGTATTGCAGGAGTTATATCAGGAGCAGGTAAAGGTGGAGCGAGTGGATCAACAAATAATGGAAATAACGGGTGTATTGTATTAACACCTGCAGCTGGAAATCCTGTAGCGCTTGTTTTTAATAATTATCCGCTTTTGTCACAAACATTTCAATATACGGGTGCTAACCAAACTTTTACAGTTCCGTCAGGTGTTACTTCACTATCTGTATCTATATGGGGCGCTGGTGGTGGTTATAATGGATATTATGGTGCTGGAGCAGGTGCAGGTGCATATCTAAAAGGAACACTTACAGTTACACCCGGAAAAGTTCTATCTTTTGTAGTCGGTCCTGGTGGTCAAAAATTTGTAACATATGCTGGAAGTGGTATAGGATATTCTGCTGGATATCCTCAAATTAATGTAGGAAATGGTGGTGGACGATCGTCTGTTCAAAGTTTACTTACTAGTTCCATTACGGCTGGAAGTTCAACATCCAGCAATCTAATATATACAACCTCAGTTGCACATGGACTCATTGTAGGACAACCAGTTACTATAACCGGTATGGGAAATGCAGCTTATAATCTTATTGGTCTTGTTGCAACAATTCCTACAACAACTACATTTACTGTATTAAGCACAAGTGCACCCTCTGCTGTCACAGGACAATCTGGAACACTTGCAGCTGAACTTGTAATTGTAGGAGGTGGTGGTGGTGGTGGTGGTGGAAATCCGGGTGGTGGTGCAGCCTACACTGGAAATGCATCAGCTGGATCAGGAACTAAAGGTGGTGGTGGAGCAACAACAAGTGCAGGCGGAACTGCTACAGCAAATGCGACTGCAGGTTCACTATTAACAGGTGGTAATGGAGGCACAGGTGGTTACAGTGCTGGTGGTGGAGGTGGATATTATGGCGGTGGTGGCGGTGGAAGCACTAGTTCTTCTGAAGGAGGTGGTGGAGGTGGCTCATCATGGTATAGTTCATTATTTACTTTCATATCTGGTGCAAATGGTACTTCTGGTGCTCCGGGCACGTCACCGGGAACAGGAGATACTTATTTTGCAAATGGAGCTGGTGCTCCACAAGAGTCTGCAAATACAACTCTTGGAAATGGACTTATTGCAATTTCTTATAGAGCGCCACCTTCATAAGTTAAGAATCTGCTGCCTGCGTTGCCAACTCATCTGCTAGACCATTTCCATATGACTCAAATGTGCAATTATTCTGGTGCCCTTTTACGTGTTTCACTGTAAGAAGTTTTTCGGCAACCAAAGATTCATACAAAGTAATCATCGGTTCAATAATATCTACATGCAAGACAGGTTTGCCATCCGCTTTCTTCCAACCCCTCTTTTTCCATCCAGAACCCCAAACAGAAATACAATTTATTCCATACATACTGTCGGTGTAAATTGTAGTTTGAACTTGCTTCTCTTGAACAAGTCTTAGTGCATGAAATAATGCTAAAAGCTCGGCCCTTTGATTTGTCTGCGGATCTGCAGGTGGAAGTTTGACTGAATATTTGGTCGATGGAAGTCTATCAATAAAAAGAATAACTCCGTATCCTGCTCTTGCACCCTGCTGTCCGTTGCCTCTTGCAGATCCGTCACAAAAAATTTCATAGATTGTCATTTTCGAGCCCTACTATTAAGTCGCGGCTTTTACTTAATAGCTTTCTTGATCTTATCTGCAAGTTCCGGAGTTGCGGGCACGCACTTCAAGCAGTGATAATAATAAGAAGGTGCGGACTTCAGCTCCTTTGTGCAGTGCTGGCAGATTTTATTTGTCTTGTAATCGCTGATATATGTTGCGTGGTTCCTAGCAATATGCTGAATTAGATTTCCCTTTGTAGTTGGCTCCTCCTTGCAGAAAGGACATGTGAAGGAACGCATCGATTCGGTAGACACATTGTCAATCGTAATCTTGTCCTGATGTTGGTTCCGCATATGTTGGTCAAGAATACTCTTAGAATACGTCTTGTATTCACAATGGCCACACTGATGGTCAAAATTCTTCTCGTGCTCCCTCTTGATGTGATAATACATCGTATTCACTGCCTTCTTTGTTACATTGCAGTGGGGGCAACAAATTTCACCATTTTCATTTCGCTCATACTGACCCATATAGAATTTTATCTGGGTTTTTGGTGGGGTTGGGTCCTATTCAATTTTTTGGGGTTGCTTTAGGCATATTTTTAGGCTTACTCTGTAAGCAAAAAATAAGAAAAATAAGACAATTTTTTGGGGTTGCTTTAGGCATATTTTTTAGGCTTACTCTGTAAGCAGAAAATAAGAAAAAATAAGACAATTTTTTGGGGTTGCTTAAGCTATAGCTGAAATACCCTTACTAAAGATAAGAAATACTGAATAAGTAAAAATGAATCCACTCAATAGAACACCAGATAAAAGAGTTGCATCAATATAATCTTGCAATGTAGGTCCATGACCAAATGCAGATAGAACAACTATAGAAGCAATTGCAGCAGTAGACCAAGACATATTTTAATTTCACAGCAAATTTTTAAATGACAGGAAGTTTATGAATCTCAATATGTATTCCTTTTTCAATATAAAGTTTAGAATAACCTACTTTAGATTCTGGAACATCAACCTCATGTATTGATTCTCCGAATTCTTCAGCATATTTTACATCCTCATCTAGAGTATCCTTATGCTTACGTTTCACTGCATCAACTGCTTCATTATAAGTTCTATAAAGAAATGGATACGGATCTCCATTTTCTATTACCACATAGAAGTTCATTCTATCTTCTAGTTTTATCCCTTAATTTTATCCCTTAATTTTATCTGATTACAATTTTTTTCAAATTTTAATATAATATTTGTATATAGATTGCTTTATCTTCATAGATTAAAGTGCCGCCAAATTTAAATGGTTCTCCTACAGATATATATTCAGATTGTTTATTAATCTTTCGTATGGTTGCCGTATCATCAACAGTATGACCTGCCACTTTCAGAATATCTTTATATGTTTTTAACTTTATAAACTCTTTAAAAGTTAGTTTTGTATCTTGAATCTGAATGAATGGTTTACTGTAAAAAGCGCCCATCTATTCCTAATGATGCGTTAGATGCTTAAATCATTCAAAAGATGAAGATATAGAATGTCTCCTAAAATTGCAATTATCACAATGACAATTGGTAAAGATTATGGAAGGGCCATGGAACCCGGTTTCCAGTCTAAACGTGATTATGCCCAGCGCTGGGGTTACGATTGCATCATCGGCGGAGAAGAGCATTGGATGAGGGATCGGCCTATTCCATGGTCCAAAATTCCCTTCTTTCTTTCACTGCTAGATTCCTACGACTGGATCTGGTTTTCCGACGCCGATTCAATGATCACCAATCCAGAAATCAAGTTAGAAGATTTATTTATCCAAGTATTCGGAGGACAAGAAAAGAAGCATGCAGCCTGGTGGCAAGATGGATGTGGTAATATTAATAGTGGGCAAATTCTTTGCAGAGGTAAATCATCTCTTATTAGAAGATGGTTAGAGGAGACGGGTAAACAGACTGATTTATTATATCATGGATGGTGGGAAAATGCAGGAATGATTCGTGTTTGGCATGAAAATAATGAAATTAAGGAGGCAATCGAACTTCGCACAGATTATCGCATGATAAATGCCTATCTTTTTCCTAAACCCGAATATGATTCATGGCATCGGGGTGATTTCTGTCTTCATTTTGCTGGAGTTTACGAGCAGGGAAATATTCACCGTTTTATGAAATATGTTAAGAAATGCTGCTCGGAGGGAAAAGATCCCGATATACGACAGCTTATGGAATGGGTGCAGACTCCTCCTTCTTTAAAAGATGCTCTAGCAGAATAAAATTGAATAGGAAAAATTTTATTTGCCCAAGATAAAATGCTTAGGCTCGTTGTTTCATTACTTGCAGTAATTGAATCTACAGCGCAAGGAAGTGCTGGAGGAAATGGACCTCCACCTCTTCTCTTTACGGATACGACAAACTCAACTATAGTGGGTAATTATACAATGGGATATGTAAATAATACAGTGGAAAATCGCTGCCATGTCGGAAAGGCAAAGTTCCAAGCAAAGCAAACGGGAATTGTTGATACAGTTTCAATGGGCGTTTATTCTCAAGCAGTCACTGAAGTTTGTGGAATCAGTTTTGCACTGGCAACATTTCCTGCAGGAACTGCTGTTGGTTCAGTTCTTTTGACAACAATGACTGATTTGGCTGCGGCTGCTGTTGGCACGGATAAATTTATTCCGTTTAATGCATCAGCAAATTCATGGGGTGTTGTTGCTGGTCAGAATTATACCGTAACAGTGCAATCTTTCACATGGGCATCTCCGTCTGGTCCTTCTGGAACTACAGGTCCAGTTCAGCATTGTTTATTTAAAATTCCCTACGGCAGACCTGGTATTTCGTATGCATTTCTTGGTGAATATGGACCAACTGGTCAGCCTTGCGGCACAACGCCTTGGACAATCGATCTTGCAGGAGATGGACTTGCGATGCAGCTCAAGTTAACAGGTCATCCTGCACCTGTTGTAGTGCCTTCTGCTTCTTCAACAAAGACACCCACATCTACGAGCACTGTAACTCCTACGCCTTCTCAGACTGGAACACCTACAGGAACAGTAACACCTACAGGCACACCTACAATTACAGATACTCCGACATCGACTCTTTCCCCCGGTGCAACATCTTCGAATTCAGCAACGGGAACGCGCACTCCTAGTAGAACTCCTTCAATTAGTTATACACAAACACCGACTTCTTCTGTTACATCTTCAGTTACTCCTACTGAAACGCCTTCACCCACGCCCAGCCTCCGACCTGGAGCATCGCCATCTGTAACTCCCACTGAAACACCCGGCCCGACTGATTCGCATTCTCCCCAACCAATTGCTGCGATTGGTCCCGGTATTGTGCCTTCGCCTCCTTCTTCTGCGCCTTCAGCAGGTCCAATGATTGGAGCAGCGGTTGGTGGTGGTATCCTTGTTGTAGGACTATTTGCTCTAGCAGTTCGCTTGAATATTCTGTCGGCGGAGATTACAGGTTCTTCATTACTCAGTAAACTAGCGAAGCTAGCTCCTCAACGGATATCAAGTTGGAAAAAGCATAAGTCAATGCAGTTTGAAACTGTTCGGGCCGATGTGCCTACCACATTCAATCCATCCCACTTATCCTTAAGGGTCGAGCAGATGAAAAAGTCATCTGTTGGAGAAAAGCCGCAAATTACACCCGTATAAGATAGGATATCAAATGGACGCAAAACTAGTGATAAATTTCATGCACGTATTACTTATTTGCCCTGCTTTAATTTATGTCGGTCTCAGCAGAGAAAAGATACCCGAGGCCGGATTTATTGCACTCGGCTGCATCGGTATTGTAATCTTTTTTTATCACGCCTATAAGTTTTATAGTCGCTCTGATACTGAAAGTGGATGGGTTTATTTACTTCATGTTTTATTAGTTGCACCCCTTCTTATTACGATTGGATTTTATGGTAAACAATGTCCTAGAAGATTCTTTGAAATGCTTCTACTTGTAGCATTCGCTGCATTCGGTTATCATAGTTTGAATATTGTAAGATACTGGAATTGAAATCTTACAAATATGTAGGGACTTAATGAAATGGGATAAAATTATGATCATATTGGTCGGTCTAGCAGTGCTATCAGTATTCTTGACCGAAAGACCTGTAAATGTTTTGCATCGTCCTCGTCTTGAATTAGATGCACTTCCATATTGGAAGAAATCGGATTTAGATGCACCAACTGTTGCCGGTAAATGCATTGTTTGGATTACAAATGGCTATCCTCCTTACTGGGCATCCGGTAATGAAATGTGCACTCATGCAATGAATTTGTCTCTTCTTTCTCGGGGTCATGAAGTATGGGTTGCTGTTCCCGGATTTCCACCTGTAACATATGAAGGCGTCCGGTGCATAGATTTGCGTGACAGAGCTTCCCTAAATACATTGCTAAGACGCACACATGTGATCGCAGCATGCACTCTAGTCTATAAACCTCAAGCAGTTCGTTTAGCGCAACGGTTTCAGACCGCTTTTCTAGATTGTATCCATACGAGCACGATAAAACGAACGTATTGGGATAATTTGGGACCGCTTGGAAATCGTTTTTGGGTCGTTTTTAACACTGACTGGATGCGCAACTATTATAAAGAAGACTGGAAAGATCATTCAATCATGTTACATCCACCTGTAGACTGGAAACTCTATGTGATTCCAATTGAACAACGAAAACCTACTTTTGTAACGCTTATAAATTGCAATGAAAATAAAGGTGGTCGTCAACTAATCGCCCTAGCAAGAAAGTCACCTGAGTTTAAATTCATGGGTGTGCTTGGCGGCTACGATCATCAGATTAAAGATGAGACTTTGCCTAATCTAACCTATTATCCGCATACACCGAATATTAAGGGTGTTTATGAAAAAGTTTGGGTTTTACTGATTCTCAGTAAAAATGAAACCTATGGTCGCGTAGCGATTGAGGCAATGTCTTCCGGCATTCCTGTTATTGCCACTCCTCTGACGGGAATCAAGGAAGCGTGCGGGGATGCGGCTATTTACCATGAAAGGGATGATTATGCTGGAATCATTGCATCTTTGAAGAGGTTGAAGGATGATGTGAATTTTTATCATGAGCATTCCAAGAAAAGCGTTGAACGAGCTAAGTCGATGAATACATCAAAGGATATGGAGAATTTCTGCAGGTGGTTAGAAGATAAAATTGTTCCTTCATCAGTGCCTCTGGAGAACAGAACAGACTATCAGCTTGGTTTGCTAGAATCCTGCTTACCGGTTGAAATGTCTTAGCCCGAGTGAAAAAAATCTTTGTCCATTTTATAAATGCCTGCCGTCGGATCCCACGCCCAAGTTTACCATGGAACTGCCCGGCACACGAGCGGTGGCTTAACAAAGAAGGACCTCGTTATCAACAAGCATGGTCGCATTGTTAGCCGTAAGAAGATGATGCAGGGTAAGAAGGCCCTCAAGTATCTCGTGCGCGCTGGCTACAAGGCCAAGAAGGGCTCATTCAAGCTTTTCCATAAGGGAAGCCGCACTTCCAAGCGTGGTGGTCGTGGCAAGACAGCGAAGAAGTTTTTCTAAAAACTTCTTTGCAGTAGCGTAGCGTAGAGAAGAAGTTTTAGCTCTACTAAATAAATTTGAATAATTAAAATGTGTATTTATCACACAAATGCCTATATTGTATAAGGTTATTGTGGGTTTGTTGACCAATCTTCCAGCGTTTGAGTATGAAGTCTTAAGTTTTCTAAATGATGCATATATTCCTGTTGGAGGAATTGCTTATGGAATAGATGGTAAGATTATTCAGGCTGTGGCAAAGAATACTGATATTCCTTCCGGCCCCCCTCCTTCCGGCCCTTCTTCATTCCGTCCTCCCCGTCCTCAGTAATCTTGCAGAGAAGTATACGGAATCATAAAAATTTCAGAAACAATTTTACTAAATCCCGAACCCAATGAAAAAATCTGCTTTGCTTTTGATAAAATAAAAAAATCAGTCATCGTATCAAAAATACTTTCTTTCAAATTTTCTTTTTTTAAATCTCCTAAATGAATTTTCTGATTATCCCAATAATGTAAAACTGGAATATCTTTCTTTAGACTATTTGCAATTCTAGCAGAATCAGATAGTAAAATGAAGGGAATTTGCTCCTTTGATAAAATATTAAGTATTTTAATATAGACTGTTAGATAAAGTGCTGGATCGCACATTTGATCTTCATGAATGTATTTATCTCCGAATCGTAATTGAATAACTTTGTAAGCGTCTTCAGTGATTTTATGTTCTTGTAAAATTCCAGCTATTTTATTTTCAATTTCATCAATTGGTTTGAGACTTTGCAGAAAACTTCTACAGGTAGCAGAAATAGGGCCAAAATTAACAAATTTCTCGTTTGTTTTTGTATACATTGCATTTGTTAGAATAGAAAAAGATTCGTTTTTTTGAAATAATATGTTAATATGCTTGTCTATTTCTGTAAATGTAAGAGGTGGTAGAACTTCAATTGTATCTTTCCTTTCTTTTACTGTTTGAATATACTTGTTGGGTTTCAAGCAGGTATACATTGGATGCGATCCATCCAAGTAAAATTCATATCCGTATTGTTCACAATAATTGAATAATGCGACTGTTCCTCTTAGAAAATCTGCAATACCCGGTGGTTGTGGATTTGTTTTGCATGCAGTTAAATATGTGTGCGTGCATGTTTTATTGTTATTCGGAATATAGGCGACTAATATATCATTCTTTGCCATCTCATCATCAAAATAAAGAATAGTATAGTCTGGATTTATTTCATATATTTTCTTGCAAATCTGTTCAACGGTTACAAGAAAATGCCCCATATTCATTAAACTTAAATCGTCAACCATAATTGTATGAGTCTTGATTGGATGCTCTTTAATTTGATCTAATTCAAATAAAACAGGACATATTGTTACAGGATCGCATCCAACATATGGTGATCCAGACCAGTGACTATCAAGCCAGAATGTGATTGGTTCATTGATATCCTTAATGATTTTGCCCAAATCATATTTACTGTTTGCTTTATGAATTGTTACCATTGAATTCTGTTCAAATCTCGTCTTGCATCTTGCAGAATATACACCCGATAGTTCAAGGCTTATTATTTGTGTTGCTTTTTTGGATTTTATCACACGATCAACTGTATCTCCTTCATATGTTCCAGTTTCCACAAAAACAGAAGTAATAAATTTTAATAATTCATCTGTAAAGGGCATCCCACTACACATGAATTATTTAATATGCTTGCATTTAATCCGCAATCTACTCTAGGTGCGTTGCAAAGGCACGCAACCAGGATGAAATTTGGCCTTTTGGCAGCTCAGTTGGCTTTGACTCTTCCAGTCGATACCAGTAAAATCGCCATTTACCTTCATCGTTCTTTGCTAGAACAAGTGCTAATTTCATTGGAGCAACCTGCTGGAGAAGTGCAACAATATCGAGTTGTTTCATTGTGGAAATTTGTGCAATAATAGACTTATATAATGCAGTATTTTGCTGAATCTGTGTAATAGAAACAAGTGGTAAAAAAATGGAATTCATGATTGGAAATTGGATTGTTTGAAGTTGAGTCTCTGTTCGTTCAATAAAGACAGAGCAGCCGACTGATGCAATTACTTTCTGGAAGAAGGCTATTGCCTGAACCGGAACGATAACTTCTTTTGTAATATAGATGACTGCTGGAGGTGGTAAATGTTTTACAATAGAACAAACAACTGACCAATCTTGCATAGTTGGATTATTAATCACATATTTCCAGTCAGTGGCTAACAAGCAAGATTTATCTTGGCCGCAAATGAGAACCTTTGTTTGAAGATGAGAAGGCAAGAATTCATAGGGAATCCAAATACTTTCTTGTTTTGTTAAAATGTATGATATTTGACCCTGCATGATCGTTGAATATGCTTCAAGTTGAATTGTATCTTCGGCCATCTGGCTTTACGCTGATTGTTATGAGCCAATTGGTTTTATATCCTTAGAGTAGAATGTTGCGTTTGGTATTTATTTTCTTACTGTTGTGTTTGTTTGATGCGGTATGGTTGACTTTTCGTTTCTCTGCTCATGCAGATCTATTTCAGAAAATTCAGAAAAGTCCGATGACCATTCGCTGGTTTCCCGCTCTAATGGTATACGTATTGATAGCTTTCGCTCTTTATTATTTTGTTTTTGAGTTGGGCAAAGAAGATTCCAAAAATGTGACAAAAGCTTTCGGAATTGGCGCAGCATTGGGTTTTTCTATGTATGGTCTATATGATTTGACAAATTTTGCAACGCTTCAGGATTATACCTTGAGCATGACCATTCTTGACATGACATGGGGAACTGTCTTATGCGGATCAACAGCGGCAATTGTTTCCTATATTTTTAGGACACAGTAAACTTTTCAAGTAGTTTAACTACTTCAAAGGTTCGGTCCATTTGAGTTTCGATCTCAATACCTTGCGGTTTCTTATTATGAAGTAACACAACATGACAATAACAGCCGCACGCTCTACCAATTGAGCTAAAAGACCTTTGTTGCAGATGAAGATCATCTACAATGTAAGTCTAGGACTTATTTTTTAAGTATAAACGCATTTAAGTTGTTGGATTTCCTACTTTTTTATTCCATACTAGTCCAACTGAAGATAAACTATCTAATAACAATGTTGTTGGGTTCCATTCATTATTCCAATTAAATTCACTTGCTCTATAATCATAAGGATATGTATGATGATAATTATGCCATCCTTCACCAACAGCCACTATGCTTGTAAGGGCGCTCTGTCTTGAAGATAGTTTAGGATTATAAGGTCTTGTGCCCCACATATGTGCAACACTATTAACACACCAAGTTGAATGTAAAATGAGGATCCATCTAACAACTCCAAAATAAAAGTATCCTATCCATGCCGAATTCCACATATATTTTCCATAAAGTGTCGGAAGAATAAAACAGAACAGATTAGAGAAAATAAAATAGTTTCTGTGTTGAAACATAACAATTGGGTCATTTTCTAAATCATTCATCACAATCATTCGTGAAGCTTCACGAAGTTTATTACTTTTTTTGTAAAAAAGCCAGCCCATATGAGAATACCAGAAACCATATTGTATGGAATGAGGATCCAATTCTGTATCTGTATGTTTATGATGCATTCTGTGATCTCTAGTCCATTGATAAATGGAACCCTGATGTGATGCTGAATTTGCTAGCATGAAGAGTAGACGAACTGGCCAAGCAGCCTCATATGATTTATGGGACCAAAGACGATGTGCCCCTGCTGTAATCCCTAGCATCCCAATCAATTGTCCTGATAAAAATATTTCAAAAATTAATCTATATGAAAATACAGATGGCAAATTATAAAGAGCATATAATGCTAAAATATGGTGTGATGTTAAATAAATGATATTAATATAATGCAGTTGAGATTTCATCTTCTACAACGTCGTTTGACATTATTTTAAGTCCAAGCGCTTTGTAGGAATGAAGGGTGTTGCTGTGTTCAAGAATGAAAATGGTGTAACAGGCACTACTACTTTTGAAGACTCTCTTGCAGGACTAGTTATTAAGGCTAAATTTACTGAACTTCCTGCAGGAGAACATGGATTTCATATTCATACAAATGGAGATTTACGGGATGAAGGATGTTTAGGTGCGTGCGCCCACTTCAATAAGGGTCAAAAGAGAAATCATGGGGGAGCACCAGCGCAAGGAGGTGAAAGACATACAGGTGATTTAGGTAATGTTAGTAAGACAGGGCACACTTACAGTTATAAACTAGCAGGTGTCTCATGCTCAGAACTTTTAGGCCGAACTCTTATTATACATGCAGATCGTGATGATTTAGGTTTGGGTGGAGAAGATGATTCTCTTACAACTGGACATTCAGGAAAACGTATTGCTTGCTCTTTAATTGGAAGAGCAAAAGACTGTGATTCTAAGAAGACTCGGAAGGCCAAGCACTAATTCTTGCGGCTTTGTTTTCTTTTAATTCCGCGTTTTCTTGATTTTTTACTATTTCGTGTTCGTTTTCTATCTACCCTGCGATATCCACCTCCGCCACCCAAACTACCACCACTTCCAGATCTACCTCCGCCACCCCAACCACCACTTCCAGATCTACCTCCGCCACCCCAACCACCACTTCCAGATCTACCTCCGCCACCCCAACCACCATTTTCAGATTCACCTGCAGTTGTTCCACTAACTGTTCTATCTGCAAGTTTTTTTGCATAAGCTGCTCCTGAATTAGCAATATAACGTGGTTGAATAAAATCTTCTTCATTCGCATCACATGTATTTATTAAAATTGCATATCTCTTACTAGGTATCATGTATTG
>Ga0118677_10000526_pt1 | contig 83479 bp, 60 predicted proteins | sample AliMusrvi5mmetaG_FD_86154 | JGI IMG/M metagenome (GOLD analysis project Ga0118677, IMG submission 86154)
AGTCTATACATGATACTGTCTGATACTTATTTATAATTATTCCTCAATCTATTGACTATTGTCATATTTTGGGATACAATCCAATTAAATAGCTAGCATTATATTGATTTGAAACAGGCATTTTCTATTAAGCAGGTGCAGCAACCCAGTCAATGCTAGCCAGAACACCAAAAGGAGATCCATATTATGGACCAGAGGAAAAAATCGGGTTTCACATTAATTGAATTGCTTGTTGTTATAGCCATCATTGCTATACTGGCAGCCATTCTTTTCCCGGTATTCGCAAAAGCGAGGGAAAAAGCCAGACAGTCGTCATGTGCCAGTAACCTGAATCAGATCGGCAAGGCATTTATGATGTATTCACAGGACTACGATGAACAACTCTTCCACCCCCGTTGGGTCAGTGTGGATGGTTGGACAGCACCAATATCCCCCTATGTCAAAAATGAACAGGTATTTGGATGCCCTTCATACGGATCAGCTGCATGGATAACAAGAGGAGCTGGATGCGGAGGCTGCGGAACATGGACGAGAGCATTATTTGGTGGGTATCAATATGTCTATCAGACCGCTACCGGAGCATGCACCGGTGTAACAGTTCAGGGACTGAGTATAATTGCATTCCAGAGACCGTCTGAAAGATTCCTTGTTGTTGATGGCGGCTGCCCTCACAGCGTTAACTCCTCCGGAACTGGAATGGCAACAACCAGGCACTCCGATGGTTTCAACGCAGTATTCCTGGATAACCATGTGAAGTGGCAAAAGACATTCACGTCCGCCAACTTCATCGACACTCCTTAATATAGAAAACAATAACCAATTGTGCAATCAGGAGCAGGATAGTCCACAATCTGTCCTGCTCTTTATATTTCTAACCGACAGATAAAGCAGCGCCCCCACATACGTATACATACAGCAAATCTAGTTGTCATCCGTGCAGATTCAGCTGACAACGATTAATCTTCTTTGACTACGATATCCTTTTTTTGATTATCGTTAACCATTCATGACTGCATCTTTGAGTATGTATCTACTATTTACCATTTTGTTCACTTATTATTATATATCAGCCCAATGTATATAATGTCAGGTACGCATAGTTCGCTCTTTATGTTGTTGGCTAGTATTTTTTCAACTCAGCAAACTCTTTCTCTTGACTTTTGTCATATTTGAGGATACAATCCCATTAATCAACCAGCACACTGTCAGTTCTGAACAATCTTTAGCCTATATATTATGTAGATCAAACTGCAAATGATGCTGGTCAGTATATTAGAAGGAGATATAAACAAATGAAGGGGAAACGATTTGGTTTCACACTAATTGAATTGCTCGTAGTTATAGCTATTATTGCTATACTTGCTGCAATTTTGTTCCCTGTTTTTGCAAAGGCTAGAGAAAAAGCCAGGCAGTCATCATGCTCCAGCAATCTGAATCAGATAGGTAAAGCCCTATCGATGTATTCTCAGGACTATGATGAAGTGCTTCCAAATCCACGCTGGAGCAGCGTAGATGGCTGGGCAGGCGCTATTATGCCATATACTAAGAACGAGCAGGTTTTTCTCTGCCCTTCATCCGGTATTACTCTAACATGGACTCGGTGGGGAACATACTGCGGACTGAACTGTGCCACGATGAAACGATCATTGTGGGGCGGATACATGTACGAATGGACCGCCGCTGATGGCTCTTGTAGTGCTCTTAATCTTGTTTCATTAACCAGACCTGCCGAAAGATTCACAGTAGTTGACGGAAACTGCATGATGGGTGTTGGCCATTTGAGTTATCCAAATGGCCTGGCTCTTACCAGACACTCAGAAGGTTTCAATGCAGTGTTTGCAGATGGACATGTGAAATGGGGAAAGAGTTATACTCAAGTAAACTTCACCAATATAGACTAACCCGCTTTATTCACGAAGCTTCCCATTTGCCCGGCAGTAGGGGAAAATGAAGTCAATCATGAATAATTTGGGTTAGGCTAAAGGAACTCCAATAGTTCACTTGTTCAAATAAACCGGGAAGATAATTGCATCTTCCCGGTTTTTATATCTATCTACTACAATACTCCTGGGACACCGGCGAATAATCCGACTGATTCATATTCACATTATTGAATGAGAATATCTCATTCCGATAAGAATCGGATAATCTTCATCCTTTCCCTTTTTTGGAGCCCGAAATGTTATTTGTCTTCCTCCCCGTCCGGTCGGGTTTTTCCGGCTCTTCGCTTGGCTGCCAACAGCCTGCTGGTCATATCGTCCTGAGGTTCCGCTGTCTGAGGTTTGGGAGCTTTTTTCGATTCAACTTGCAATCCCTGGGGATCGAACTTCTCTTTGACAGCTGAGACATTGCGTTCTTTCCTGGCTGCCAGAAGGGCACTGGTGGTTTGTTCAGATTTTGGTTCCTGTATTATTACGGACTTGACTCTGTTTGATGTCACCTTGCTGAGAACAACGCTCATAAGGCTGATGAACTCAGGATAATTCACTGCCAGTCTCCGCACAGCGATGTCTATCGGCAGCAGAGCTATGCTCAGAAGAGTGAACAACCTCCAGAGGTCACTGTAGTCTTTTGTGGGTCTGAATCCACCACCGAAAATCTTTTTAGGATCAGGATTAATCTTCCCCCCGGTTGTTTCGGCGATACGCTTTAGAATAGAGTTGTCGGGATTCAGACATTTATACTCCTGGGGGTATGGAATACTGACAACTGATGTATCCGGCGCGGTATTCTTTTGATCAGACCTTATTACACTAACGACATAGCTGCCGGTATCATCAGCAGGGAAATCCGCTTCATATCTACCGGGACCGGTCTGGTGGATATTCAATTGGCTGCTCTTCATATCAGGACGGACCAGTGAACCTTTGAACTTCATCGAGTTTACAAATTCACCCTTGGCGTCCACTGCATCAATTGTTATATACCCCACCCCGTTTACAATATCGACCATTGATTGGAAATCCGATGAACCGCTTTTGCGCATAGTTGACCGCAGGACCTGCGTCCAGAACTTGCCATAACCTGCCCATGAAAGCCAGTGTGAAGACCACCTGGCTTTACAGTCAGAAGTAAATGCAGCAGACCGTCCCAGACCAAACTGCCAAGTGGCCAGTAAAGGATCGTCTTTATTGGTCAACATAGATACTGAAGCAGCGGGTTTAGGACTGGTAGCCACATATCCCAGCAATATAGGCACTGTTGCGGGATCTATTCCTGATAACTCCGGGCTGTTGGGATCCATCTTTGGTGCAAATGGTTCCTCAACTAAAACGGACTTCGATACTTGCATTACATCCTTGGTAAATATTGCTTTAAGGTCACTGGCCCTTCTGGTCAGGTAGAATCCACCTTTACCTGCATAGGCTACAGCTTTCAAGAATTGAACATCCTTGCCGTCACCTATCGCCACTGTAGTCACAGTTATCTTTTGCGCAGCCATCTGCTTTGCCAGAGCTACCGTGCCTTCCGGTTCATCACAGTCACCACCATCAGCAAGTAGAATAATGTGCTTGAGCCGGGTAGGTGCAGATTTTATTACTCCATAAGCTGCTTTCATAGAAGGAAATACAGTGATACCCCCACCCTCAGCACGGATGGTAGATATCTCACTATAGATCCTGTCTTTGTTTTGTGCCGGGGTCAACTTAACGGCAACCACAGGATAATCGTGACATACTACTATAGATACATAGTCTACGGGTTGCAGAAGCTTTACAACAGAAGCAGCGGCATCGTTTGCTAACTCTATCTTGGTCTTGCCGCCTTCAACTGCACCCATTGAGCCGGATTTATCCATCACGACAACCACTGCAGCGGACGGCAGTACTTTGGTCTTCTTGACAGACATATCTACCGGAAGCGTCTCTTCTATTGGTGTGTCGAAATACCCGCCAGCTCCAAAACTGTTCTCTCCTCCGATCATGGTGAACCCGACACCCAGATCCCTGACAGATGACCTCACCATAGACATCTGTTCCGGGTTCATCGACCATGCCGGTATATCCGAAAACACCAGCATATCGTATGCCCTGTATTCGGGAAGGGTTTTGGGAATGCCGTGCATATCGACCTGGTCGACTATCATCTCACTGGATGACAGTGCCTTGTGAAGATAGCCAGCCTGCTGGGGAACACCCTCAACATAAAGAACCCGGGGTTTACCTTTGACTTGAGTAAACCCTACAGCCTTATTGTTCTCCGTCCTGGTGTCAACCGCGCAGTCCAGCAATGCTTCAAACTCATAGCTCCCTGCCTTGGGGATAGACTGTCGGAATGTCAGAATACTCTTGCCTTTGACAAGCTGAACAGACTTGGTTTCGACAGGAACTCCATTGCGGATGACCCGGACCGAGGCCGCAGTGGGTTGAGTTGACTGGGCAATTATCTTAATATCGAATGGTTCTCCGGCCTTGACCATTCCTGGAACCAGCATTTTATCCAGAAGAGTCTCACGCGAATTGTCTACCTCAATAGGAACAACATCTACCGACACTCCTGCTGCACCAACCAGTGAGGCTTGCTCCAACACCTTGCCCCGGGTCTCGTTACCATCAGTTATAAGTACTATCTTCTTGGCAGTGCGATCAGGAAAAACTGCCAACGCCAGAGCAAGCGCCTGGGATATGTCAGTCTGGTTGGTCCTCGGGACTGAATGTATCTTGTCCAGTTTCATACCAATACCGGGGACTTGTTCAATCAAAGAATCCGAGCCGAAGACGACCATACCCACTTTCTCGTCGGACTTGATTCCGGCAAGGGACTTGTTCACATAATCCAGTGCAGTTTTTTGTTTAGACTTCGATATGCTGTCTGATATGTCCATCACAAAGACTACACAGTGGCGGTTAACATCCGTGATCGAGCGCGCACCTGCTAGAGCCAGTACAAGTAGAAGTATGATGGCAATCCGCAGACCCATTGAAAACCTTGACCGGAAACCGGACATATCCGCAAGGCTGTTTCTAGCCAGACGCCAGGTAAGATATACCAGCGGAGGTATAAGCAACAGGTAGAGAGGCTGAGCAAATTCGAATGACATCAGCTAAAGCCTCCTGTGGTAAGCATACCACTCAAAAGTGAGCACTGCCAGAGCAATGAACAGCATCGGCCAATAGAACTCCGTGTTCGTCCGCACACTTCCTTTTCCAGTAGCCAGCGCATGCTCACCCAGAGATATCTCACGGACAGGTTTGAGATTAGATTCGGCATCAGAAGCGAGGTTTGCAGCAAACTCACCCTTGACAGGACCCGCGGTGTATGTGTAGACACCCGCCATCTGAGTGCCATCATAGAGTGCCGGAGACTGTGCGGAATTAATTGTAGATGTGGTGCCGTCAGGAGCTGTGACTGTAAGTTTATCTATCCCTGCAGGCAGGTCAATGGAGGCAGGCTGGCCGGTCCTGACGGTAAAGGCTGCCCCTTCTCCATTTGTGCCGGCGAGATAGTCTATACAGTTAGCCATAAAAATCGGGAACCCGACACGCATCGGAAAATCACTATCCAGGAGGCTCCATGATAGCTGCACAAATCTCTTTTTGTCGTGCGAACCTGCAACACATAAAGAACCTGCGCTACCCTCCAAAACCTGATCTCCCCAGAACTTGGGAGTTAGATATCTGGCTGATGCAATCCGGACTCCGGCAAAATCCACATAACGAGAGACCGGATGTTGTTTGTTAGAGTCAATTATCGTAGGATTCGTGACAGCTGCGCCTTCATCCGCAGGGCCTTGAGAAGTAGATGTGTTTACAAGCAGATATCCACCCGCAGGCAGATTTTGCGGAGGTCTGATACCGTCGAATATCGTAATATCATAAGCTGCATTTTTGTAGTCTGCCGGTAGAGAATCGGTCTTAACAAGCTGAGTCCGGGTGTCCAGGTTTATTGCGTTCTGCAGAAAAACATTGCCCTTTGAAAGCAGCAATACGGATATCTTTCGGGGTTTGTCCAGGTAAACGGTGCCGGAGTTGTCTACGTCCAGATCGTCCTTGATATCCAGTTTCGCTGTTATTCGACCACCGAGTTCTTCTCCACTCTCCAGTATTTCTTCATGCGACTGCCCTGGAGCCAGTGATTGCTCGCGAACATCCACAAGCTGGTCGTTGGCATACAATTCGAGGTTGAATTTCTTTTTGGCATTTGAATAATTCTGCATACCGACAAACACCTGCCGACTGCCGGAGAGTGACTTTCGGGAAGAGATACCAGTAATGCCAACATTGTCCGAATTATTGCCTATGCAGCGATAGTCAACTTTAGCCATACCCAGTGGGGTATCATCCAGCTTACCGAAAGCGCCGTCTGAAAGGACAATTATTCTGGCAGGTTTGGATGATTTTTCAGCAACAAGCGATGCCGCGAGCACCAGCGCCTGCCTCATATCGCACGAAGCATCAGTAGGTTTGAGGGAGCGTATATCGCGGGCAATAGAGCGTTTGTCGGATGAAAATGAAGACAACACTTGGGGTTTTGTACCTGCAGAGATAACAAGCATGCTGTCACCTGGCCCCATACTATCTGCCATTGATGAGGCCTGTTGCCGGGCCTTTTCAAAGCGTGACATACCTACATCAGTAGTCTGCATGCTTGCTGATGCATCAACAATAACAACAATCCGGTTCTGCCCGAGACCTTCTACGTTGCGAAACGGTCTTGATGCCGCTATTACAATCAGGATCAAGATCAGAAGCTGCAGAAATAGCAGGAGATTTTTATTCAGTTTTTGCAATGGAGCATTTGCCTGGAGATCTGCCACTGCAGCCTGCCAGAGCATAACTGATGAAATAATACGTTCCTTGCGCTTAAGCTTTAGCAGATATAGCAGGACTATAAGCGCTCCTACAGGCAAAAAGATAAGCAAAGACCAGGGAGAGAGCAAATTAATCATTTGAGCGCTCCCCTCTGCCTCAGATAACCCAGAACAAGGTCTTCAAAAGGAGTCTGATTCGTAACCTGCACATACCCGCACCCGTATGTTGTGGATAGTTTCTGTAGACCATTTGTCAGCTCATTCAGTCTCTCACGGTATCTTCGAAGCAGGCTCTGTGTTATGGTTACCTCTCGCTTTTCACCGTTCTCACAGTCTACCAGCATAAGATCACCGACCAGTGTAGGATTGACTTCCTGCTCATCCAGTACCTGCAGCATCAGCACATCGAATCTTCTGGAAACCAGGGATGAGATACTTGTCGAAAACTCCGGGTCGAGGAAATCTGACAGAACAATAACCAGACCGGGATGGGCATTCCTCAAACAAAAGTCTTTGACCGATGCCGGCAGCGCTGTGCCGCCTGCACTGATCATATTATTCAGATAGTCAAAGATTCCAATGGCCGACTGCTTTCCGCGTTTTGGTTTCATAGATGAACACTTGCCTTCAGAGAGTGCACATACAGAGACTTGATCGAAACCACATAAGGCTATATATGAAAGAGCAGCGGCAATACGTTTGGTGTAGAGGAGTTTGCTGGGGGAGCCAAAGCTCATTGAGAGAGAGGTATCCAGCAGAATATAGACCCTCAGGTCCTCTTCCTCTACAAAAAGCTTGAGGAAGAGTTTTTCAAGTCGCGCATATACGTTCCAGTCCACGCGCCGGAAATCATCTCCTGTGGAATAATTACGATAATCAGCGAACTCCACTGAAGAACCACGGCGAGTTGACCTGCGTTCTCCACGCATCTTACCGGGAAACAGACGTCGCGACACTAAAGACAGCTGCTCTATTTTACGCAAGAAATCCGGAGTGAGCAGTTCCTCATCAAGATTCTTATCTGGCTGAACGCTCTGTTGGTCCAATGTGTACCTTCTGAATAATAGCTATATAAAGCATTACTAGATACTGTTGATATAAGTCAAAGGTTCGGAGTCATTTTATAGCTCTATAGTACAATAATATCGCATTATTGCCTAAATGATATCACTCTAAGCCAGGAAGTCAAGCTTTTCAAGATTCGCATCTGGCAACATAGACTTCATCACGTTAAAGTAACGCGTATTTTTGAACACAACTGGTATTTTAGCTTCTATAAAGAGCAGGCTGGAAGCCTGCACCACAATGCTGGATCATACTGATTTCTCACAAGTTTCACCCATGCGCTACCTTATGGTATAATTTATGGGTTTTGCTGTGTGAGGCGAGACTGATTAATTCTGTATAGAGGTGAGAAACATGCTAAGTGCATTGATAGAAGAAGTCCTGGCACGAGAGATCCTGGACTCCCGTGGCAACCCTACAGTTGAGGTTGAAGTTTACCTTGACGACGATACCGTGGGCCGTGCTGCGGTTCCATCCGGAGCTTCAACCGGAGCTTACGAAGCTGTAGAACTCCGCGACGGAGACAAGAGCAGATATCTTGGCAAAGGTGTAATGAATGCTGTTCACAACGTGAACGAAATTATCGCTCCCGAAGTCATCAACCTGCAGGTAACCGATCAGGTTGCTCTTGACCAGATAATGATCGACATTGACGGAACCGACAACAAGGGTAAACTTGGTGCTAACGCAATTCTGGGCGTCAGCCTGGCCTGCGCAAGAGCAGCTTCCATTTCCCTGGGCCAACCCCTTTACAGATATATCGGCGGAACTAATTCCCGTGATCTGCCTGTACCTATGATGAACATCCTCAACGGCGGCAAGCATGCAGACAACACCGTAGACGTGCAGGAATTCATGATCATGCCGACCGGCGCTTGCTGTTGGGCAGATGCACTTCGCATGTGCGCTGAAGTATACCACAGTCTGGCTAAAGTTCTGAAGAGCAAGGGCCTGAGCACTGCCATCGGAGACGAAGGCGGATTCGCTCCCAACCTCAAAAATACCGAAGAAGCCATCGAAGTTATTCTGGAATCTATCGGAAAAGCCGGTTACAAAGCTCCTGAGCACTTCCACATTGCTCTTGACCTTGCAGCTACTGAAATGTACAAAGACGGCGTATATCACTTTGAGGGTGAAGGCACTACCCGCACAACCGCAGAGATGGTTGACTACCTTGAGGGTCTGACTGTAAAGTACCCAATTATTTCGATCGAAGACGGACTCAGTGAAGATGACTGGGACGGTTGGGTTATGCTGACCAAGAGAGTCGGCAACAGAGTGCAGATAGTCGGAGACGACCTGTTTGTAACCAACACCGAGAGACTGATCAAGGGAATCGAGCTGGGTGCAGCTAACTCCATCCTGATCAAAGTGAATCAGATCGGTTCTCTGACAGAGACTCTGGATGCTATCGAGATGGCTAAGAGAGCCGGATGGACTGCAGTCGTCAGCCACAGATCAGGTGAGACCGAAGACAGCACAATCGCCGACCTGGTTGTCGCAACCAACGCCGGACAGATAAAGACCGGTGCCCCCTGCCGCAGTGACAGAGTTGCAAAATACAACCAGCTTCTGCGCATTGAAGAAGAACTGGCCGAAGCTGCACGTTATCCTGGACTGGCAGCATTCTACAACATCAGCAGATAATTAGCACATAAATATATCAACTAATTCCCCCTTGGAGAAGGGGGTAGGGGGATTGATCAGTAACTACAGATAGTGTTCTGACGGTCAATCCCCCCTACCCCCCTTCTCCAAGGGGGAATTAGGTTGTGCTTTCGCTAGAGCGTGAATTGGGCCACGTGTTTTGCTTGAAGTGAGATGCGGCTTGGATGATGGGATCACATCACCCCTGCCCCCCTTCAAAGGGGGAATTGGGTTGTGCGCTTCTCCAAGGGGGAATTGGGTGTGTCCATTCTCCAGGGAATGTGCTGTATTTTTCATTCAGACGAAATTTGGACACCCGGCAACTAGACTCCCGCATAAAACTTTTATCATAACTATCGACACACTTAAAGGAGCAATCCTATGGACGATGCCATTCTGAGCAGGTTTAAGTCAATCGGTAAGAATGTGGTCTTTGACGACAACGTCTTTGTTTTGCAGCCGGAACTTGTGTCCATCGGGGATAATGTTACTTTTTATTACGGCGTATGCTTCCAATCTGCCGGGGATGGAATAGTAATCGGAAGTGGAAGTCATTTCGCTCCTTACGGGGTCCTTTATGGTCCGCTTGAGATCGGTGAAGGATGCTGCGTTGCTGCGCATGTTGTATTTGCCAGCGTAGGACATAGTTATGACGATCCGGATATCCCATTCGCTGCACGTAGCGGCATTGCCAAGAAAATAGTTCTCGAAGACAATGTCTGGATAGGCGCCAATGCTGTGATAATACAGGGAGTACGTATAGGAACCGGCAGCATAATCGGCGCAGGGGCAGTAGTCACCAGGGATGTTGAACCGTATTCCGTAATGGGCGGCGTCCCGGCACGTCTGATAAGGAAGCGCAAGTGACACCTCCAAAACATTATATTCTACTCAAGGCACTGGCACTATGGGCTGCGATCGCAGCTTTTGGGGCTGTCGGCGGATGGGGGGTATCATTCTTTGGTTATGGTGCACTTCCTGTCTCAATATTATATGGATGGTTCTCAGGTAAAATGCTTGCCAGGCTGGGAGCTGATAATCCCATAGTAACAGCGGTGCTTATCTTCACTTCCGGAATCATTGCACGGCTGGCAGTAGGAGCCTATCTACTCAGACATCCAGATACTCCGGTTCCTCCTTATGGTGCATGGCAGACAATCATTGATATGTTCACCCCCTGGCCGATACCATCAATCGGGCTTTTTGCCATTTCTGTTACAGCAATTATTAGTTTAAAGTATTCCATTAAGAAACAAACACGGGGGATTAACCCATGCGAACAGCAATCACATCAATAATTCTAACTCTTATCCTATCTCCTGTTTTTGGACTTTCGATCACTTCCAAAGCTCCTGGCAATCTATTCTATTCCACTGAAAAGGTCAACTTGACAGTAGTGGATGCCACAGGCCCTGCAGCCTGGAAACTCACTGATATCAAGGGAATCCAACTCAAAAATGGATCAATCGATTCTCCATATATGATCGATCTCGGAAAACTCTCGCCAGGCTATTATGAACTGACTTGTTCTACTAACGATTCGAGCACCGTCAGTGCCATAGGTGTGGTTGGATCAAGTGATTTCAGTAAGAATTCTCGAGGACGTGTGGGTGTTGATGTCGCGATGGCCTGGTGTATTCCCAAAGAGCAGCGGAAAGACGCCGCAGCAATGGTACGTATGTCCGGAGTTAAATGGGTCCGCGAACGAATAGCATGGGGAGGAGTCGAACCTGCTCCAGACAACTTCAATTGGACGAATTACGATGAAGTAGCCGATTTGCTCCATTCTGAAGGCCTTCAGATATCGCAGGTGATGGATTTTGCACCTCAATGGACATTCGAGAACAGTCCGGGTCCGGCGCCACAGGACCTGACCGGTGTGTATCGATTTCTTAAAACAGCAGTAGGACGATACAAAGGTAAAATCCAGGCATGGGAAATGTGGAACGAGGTAGACAAAGGGTGGCCCACACTGGGTGACACCTATGCAGCTGAACTTAAGGCAGCATATCTAGGAGCTAAAGATGGAGATCCCGATGTGCTGGTGCTGCCATCTTCATTCTCAGGACATACAATGCTGCCGTTTGCTACAAACATGGGAGAATGCCAGGTGCAGGACTATTACGATGCTCTAGACCTGCATAGATATCACGAACCGGCAGGACATGAGTCTACAGTTAAAGCTTATGCTTCAGCTCTAAATACAAAAAATAAACCAGTCTGGTTGACTGAGACCAATTTGCTGCTCTGGCCAAGTGAAGGCAAGGATAGAAAACTCCTGGGCCACACTGAACAACTCCGCGCATGCAGGTATATGCCAAGAGCAGCAGCGACCCTACTATCTTCAGGATTGGAAAGAATATTCTTTTTTATGCTCCCTGACAGACCAGAGGGAGATGTGCAGTTCGGGTTATTAAGACCTGATCTTACACCCTACCCGTCTTTCATCGCATTAGCAACTTCTGCACGCATCCTTGGTGACGCAAACTCTCGAGGCCGTCTGAAAATGCCTTCCGGAGCTATCGCTTACACCTTCGACACTCCTAAAGGACGAGTCATCACAGCCTGGGCAGACAAGCCGATGACTGTCAGCCTTCCTTCAACCGGTCAGTCGGTTGAAATAGTGGACATGCTCGGAGCTTCCAGCCAACTTAATACAGCCAAAGGAAAGATTGCTGCGGCTTTATCACAAGATCCGATATATATTATCGAAGCAAGCCCCACCAGTCCACCCGCTGTAACAGCAAAAACAACATACAGCAGTCCTTGCAAGATAGTAATTGCCCCGAGATGCACTCTTAGCGCATTAAAGCCTCGCAACTGGTATCTGATTTCTAATCAACCGGTGAAGTTCGCCGTCGAAGTCTTTAATCTGAATCCCGGTAAAGCATGTCAAGGCAATATATCGGTACAGCTTCCAAAAGGTTGGCAGTGTAATCCTGGAAGGCAGGAGATCAAGCTCGAACCTATGGGGCGGAAGGTTATTGCATATGATATAAGTCCATCCGGCAGCGGGCTTGGGCCTTTTAAAGTAAAGTTTTCAGGCGATTTTGGAGCAGCAGGCAAGACTGTTATGGTAAGCCACTTTGGCAGAGATATCGCAAATGCTGGTTCCGGAAAATCAATTTCTCAGGATACGACTCTGCAAAAATGGGAGACCGCACTTCAGGGAGTTTCTGGTCAGGTATCAGTTGAACCTCAAAGTAATCATGAGTTCTGGATAAGACCTGTAGGTAGCGAGAGCGGTAGAATCCGAATTGTATTTGAAGCAACTGCCATTAAACCAATGGACATATCAAAGGCTGAGGCAATTGAAATGCTCGTACCTGCAGAACCTAAACCGGATAGACTGAGCACAAGGATGTATATGACCGACTGGAGAGGCGCAGGCTGGGAGTTCTGGGAATCACCATCCGGAAATGAAAATGTGAAAGCATTTGTGCTTCAGGATATTGATTGGCAGTGGTGGACAGAACCATATATTGTTCCGGGATTGGAAAAGATCAAGTCATTAAGGCTGGCTGTAGAGTTCAATGCTCCATTCAAACCATTCAAGTTGAGCATTAACAAAGTTGAAGCAGTAAGATTTCCGGCTGTAGGTAACTAATGCGAACTACGTGACCTGTAAGCGTAACAGTTCAATATTTGTGAGTAGATTTCTGTCTATCCTTCGATACGCGCCTCGCGCTACTCAGTAGGACGAACGGAAATTTATTATATTACACATTAACACTGAACCTGTAAGCTGAATGCAGGAGCAAAACATATACTTTGTGACATGATATATTAGCTAGTATTGCAGGGATGTCTGTATGGCTTGTGTGTATTGGGAAGCCATGATTTTGGACACCACATTCGGAAACTCTTCAGCCGGAACAGGCCTGCTGGCGAGGTATCCCTGCATATCATCACATTGAAGCATCTTCAGGAATTCCAACTGCTCCTGGGTCTCGACACCTTCTGCAATAACCCTCAGGCATAAGGAGTGAGCCATGGCAATTATGGCCCCCACTATTGCAGCATCGTTGGGATTCATTGTTATATCCCTAACAAACGATCTGTCAACCTTGAGGGCGTCAATAGGGAACTGTTTGAGATAATTTAATGAGGAGTAGCCAGTACCGAAATCGTCTATAGCGATCTGCACGCCCATCTGTTTCAACTGTCGCAGCATACCAACTGCGGCTTCCGGATTGTGGACAAGAGTCGTCTCGGTAAGCTCCAGGATAAGTAAATTGGCACTCAGTCCGGTCTCTGCCAAAACTCTCCGCACCGTCCCAACAAGGTCAGTCCGGGCAAACTGTCTTCCGGATATATTCACCGAGGCCTTTAATCTACCAAGACCAGTTTCCTGCCAACTTACAGCCTGCCTGCACGCTTGTCCCAAAACCCATTCATCAATATGCTCAATAAATCCACGCTCTTCAGCAAGCGGAATAAACCTATCCGGCATAACCAATCCCATCTCCGGATGGTTCCATCGTATCAGAGCTTCGTAGCCGGTAACCTTGTAACCAGAGAGATCCAGACATGGCTGGTAGTACAGAATGAACTCATCTTTATCCAGCGCTCTCCTCAGACCGTGTTCAAGCATCAGTCTTTCGTCAATTCTGGCGCTCATTTTCTCATTATACAGCTGACAACTGTTCTTGCCCATTTCTTTTGCTACGTGCATTGCTGCGTCGGCTGATTTCAGGAGTTCCTTCACATCGTGTCCATTATCCGGACACAGGCTCATTCCAAGGCTGGCTGTGATAAATAGATCTCGACCATCAACAGGGAATGGAATGGCGAAATCCGACAAAATACGTTTGGCTACAGCTTCAACATCACCTGCACCATCAATGTCACGCAATACTATCAAGAACTCATCCCCACTCATCCTGCCAACAAAATCTTCTGAACGTAAAAGACCAGTCAGTCTCTCTGCTCCCAACTTCAATACTTGATCGCCAATATCATGTCCCAGGCTGTCATTGACTATCTTGAAATCATCAATATCAACGAGTATCAACCCGAGTGAGGTTCCACGACATATGGAAGCTGACACAGCCTCATTCAACAGTTCTCTTGTAAGCTGACGACTGGGTAAGTCGGTCAAGGTATCGCGATTGAACACTCCATCCGAATGTCCATTGATCAGTCCACGTCCTACGGCAATAAAAAATGCAGGATGGTGCTGGGGAATGCCCATAACCGTAATACCGTTTGTTAATGGCTCTTGCAGGTGATCAAGTCCGCCTGATGAAACCACTTGTGATAGAGCATGGATTACTTGTCCAGTGTTCTCCGGACTATCTAGTTCAACGATTGAACTTCCCAAGAGATTGGCACACTGCTCTGATTGGGATGAAAATGCAGCATTCACATACAGCACACGTCCCATAAGGTCAGCTATTACAACATGATCAAGACAATCATCCATAGCCTGAGTTACAAGCGTCTGAATCGTCACATCCTTCATGGTAATAATGACTAAACCCTTGCAATCAGTCTGCAACTCGACAGCGTTTATTTCAACACATATTGTGGAGTTGTTTGGACGTGTCAGAAACATATTTGTGGTTTCGTCCAATTGATATGTGTGCGTAAAAACGTGTCCGGTAAGGTCCTGAAGCGGTATACCCAGTAAGTCCGCAGTGGAGGGATTGGCATGAACTATTCTTGAGGAATCATCAAGTAAAACAATGGCATCAGTTGAGGTTTCAATCAGGCGACTGAGGACTCTGCGGCAAGACTCAGAGTCCAAATCACAACAACCCAGAGCATCACCAGAAGTCATACTCTTGGTATCATTGCTGCTGCATCCACATTGATTGTCAGACAGGTCTTGCAAGGTTTCCACCTAAAACTTACTATATTATGGTAGTTAATCCAGCAAAGTGGCACTAGTATAGATTACCTAATACGACAAACTACTAGTAATAACCTTCTACAACTCACATTTAATATAATGCCCAGGTCTAGTTCAAACAAAGCAAATATCATATGCTACATGCTATTATTGAGAAGTAAATCAGCTTTAACACAAAATGTGGAGAGATTTATAGACATATGTATAGGATAGCCATATTTCTAGCAACATTGATCATCTGTTTAAACTCAATGGTTCAAGCAGAAGTACTTTTTCATGAATCATTTTCAAATAATCCCTTTGGCACGCAGGCAACTTGGCTCTCAAAACCCACTTGGGGAAGTGGGAACATGGAGTATGATCCCGAATTTAAGTGTCTGCGTTTTTCAGCTGCAGGTGGAGGAGGAGTATCACTCGAAACCATATCGACCACCCAACCGGTCACTCCCCCATATACAATTAGTCTGGATTTTTTGTGTACGTCAGGTATCGGAGGCTCCGGAATTGTTCTCTGGGCGCAGAAACAACTGGACGGAAAGCATTACAGTGTCAACGCATATGCTGGAGGCAATGCGGCTGTTGAATACTTTACCGGCGGCACCGGATTAACGCGGGGTGATGACGGTCAATATGAGGGTCTGTTGCATTCGAATATTTGGTATAGAATGATCCTTGATGTTGAGAAAAAAGGTTCTGCAATAGAGCTGAAATGCAGAGTGAACGAGAGAGATACCGGTAAGTCCGCAGTTCCGGAATGTAAGGTTTTTGACACAACACCTGGAGCGTTTGCGGAATCCAACGGATTCGGGTTCGAAGTTACAGTGCAGGAGCCTGTGCAAGGTATTTTCAGATACATATCCAATTTCGCTGTATATAGAGGAGACCCTCCTGTATTTCAACCAGGACCTGATCCGGTTGCCAAATCCCGTGAAATCACCGCTGATATTTACCAATTCCCGAGCGCCGGAGTAGTTGAATTTCACTTCACTTCACCAGCTGATTTAGCTGACCCATTTGCTGAAGTTGAATGCAAGATTATTGACTCGAACAATAGGCTAATATGGCACAAAACGAGCTCATTAGAGTCTGAAAAATGCAAGCTCGTATACCCGGGGTTTGGCAAACTGGCTGCAGGTACTTATACCCTGGAATATACAACACATACAAAAACTGGTTCCATCAAAACTGCCCGTAAAGACTTTCATAAGTCCGTTATGCCAGTATGGCTGAATAACAGCCTGGGCAGGCAAGATATCGTGCCTGCTCCCTGGACACCTGTAAAGATATCAGGACGAAGCGTATTTGTGTGGGGGCGTGAATATCGTTTTGCTGCCAATGGACTACTTGAAAGTATCAGATCGCAAAAACAAAACCTGCTGGTCGCCCCAGTCAAACTCATATCGCAAATTTCCGGTAAATCAGTCGCTCTCATACCATTAAAGCCGTTGGTCATAAAACAAATCAGTAAGACAAGAGCCTCAGTAACTGCGTTAACGCAGGATGCCAAATCCGGACTGAAAGTTCAAACCGTTACAACAGTAGAGTTCGATGGATTCGCCAGAGTAGACATAACAATCTCAGGAAAACCTGGATCCAGACTCGATAAACTATGGTTGGAATATAACCTCACCAAAGAGAATGCATTATACCATTTACCTGTGTTTACGGATAACGTAATGATCCCGGAGGAAGGACTAAAACGACCGGTTGCAGGCGCTGCAGACTGGGCAAAACTTACTACTTCAGAGCTTTACTGGGTAGGCGGGGACGATGTTGGCTTGACGCTTGCCTGCGAAGATGACAGAGGTTGGATATCTGCAGAAACAAACGCCGAACAGGAACTTGTACCCGGCAGCAATGGAACCACCTGGCGTTACAGGTTTGTGGACGACAAATCCGGACTTAGCCTGAGCAAACCGACCATTTTCACGTATATGTTTATGGCTACCCCCGTAAAGCCTGTGCGTGACTGGTATGGGGAAAGAGTTACGAGTGATGCGGGTTACGGGATGGATGTTGCTGCAGCAAGTAAACTCGGAATCAAGCGGATGCACATACACGAACCCTGGACGGAGATTATGGGGTATCCGGGGACGTTCGCAAACATTGCCAGGTATACCGAACTGCAGAAAGAATTCAACCAGCATAAAATGACTCTGTGCCTGTATTCTCATCCCGTGATCTCCTCCGCGGCTCCTGAGTTTGAACAATGGGGAGCAGAATGGGCTGCGAGTTATCCTATGAAACCAGCGTTCAGTCGTGGACCTGGATTTGGCAATATGCTGAATCAGAATGTTTATTTCACCCCACAAGTCAGTTCCTGGGCGGATTTCTATATATATAACTGGGTCAATCTGATTAAACAGCATGGAGCAAATGGAGTATATCTTGACGGAACATTCCTGCCTGTCCAGAGCGCAAACCCGTATTACAAGAGAGCTTATAGAGACAATAAGGGTAACATCAAGCCAACGAATCCGATATTCGCAGCCCGGGAGTTTATGAAGCGCTGGTATATTGCCTGTAAGTCTCTAAATCCTGATTTCTTCTTCCTCGGTCACATGGGGGATGGATGGTTCATGCCTACTGCTTCTTTCCTGGATTATTCAATGGGTGGAGAAGGACTTGGTATGCTGCCTGCAGGTACTGAGCTTCCCTGGGCCAGGTGGAGAGCAGCGGATACCGGCAGACAATTTGGACTGGTACGGGAGTTCTACACAACGACCAATATACAGGAACCCTATGCACTGCCCCTGGCTCTACTGCACGGATCAAGTGTTTATGGGAGAGGTTCAGGCGACCCGGTGAAGGCATTCCAGAAGCCAGTCTGGGATATCTGGGATACATTTGGAATATCAAAAGCCAAGTGGACACCATACTGGAAGAATACATCCAACACAATCATCAGTTCCAATCCGGATGTAAACGTGTCATACTACTCCAAACCACACGAAGTATTGGTCATTACAGCAACCAATAAACGTATTCCAACTACAGGAGTCATCACAATTGATATGACAGCGATTGGATTGGACCCGGTAAAATCCAGAGTAAGCACAGCGTCTGGTCCACTGGATGCCAGATCAGATGCAAATGGAAAGTTATCTCTGCGCTATCCGGAAGATTTCAATGCAGGTTGGCCGCAATCAATGATTCTCATAAAAGACTAATACATATCCGGACTGGAGGCTGGTATTTTGGCAGCAACATACGTAACTCTCCCGCTGAATAATGTTGCATATAATTCTTTGTTTGATGCACAACAAAATCATATAAAACCAGGTGAATGCTTGCTGATGCGAGACATGGGTTCAATTGCACCGGAATGCGTATTTTCTGCGGATGATCAACCCGGAAAGTGGACTTTGTCAAAATATAGTATTGGGGATGACTCTGAGGGAAGACTTCTCATTATTAACAGCAGGCAAGATGAGAATCCTTCGAATATTGTATCTCCTGAGTTCGAGGTCAGGATCGATCTGCCCGGGTGGTATGCTGTATGGATAGGTGTTCCCAGGTTTGATTTACATCCCAGAGCGATGGCCGGACTCGACGGTGTCGATGTTGCTCTGGATAATGACCCGGCCTTTGTGCACATAAATGCTGCGCGCGGCACTAGGCATGGCAGCATAATGGGAGCGATGGATGCTGAGATTTTGTGCTTTTGGAAATGCACGGAACTGATGAAGCTGAGGATGCTGTCGAACACCTGCTGGATGTTATTACTGACACACAGATTCATGTATACTCTCAGCTCCGTGCCAAGGGTATAAATCTGCGCAATTCATATGGATTCCCATATATATACTGCAATGACCTGCAGATGGGAGTTGTATCACCGGCTATGATCGAACGATTTCTACTGCCCAGGTATTTCAGAGCTGCAGAAGCGGTCGGCGGTTTGATACTCATATTAAATTGTCCGGATGTATCACTGGCGGAACTTGTATTGAAACAGGACTTCATAGTAGGATGTGGTTTTGATAAGAGAATGTCACTCGATGATATAGACCGGATACTTGGCGATAAGCTTTTTGTCATTTTCAACGGTGTATACAATCCTGATATCGATCACCCTATGGAAATCGATGGCATTTGGTGCAATCCCATTGTTCAATCATTCAGCGAAGAACTGCCGGAAGTCTATGAACGACTCCACGAGAAGCACAGCTTCTTGATTACCGTCGAACGATACAGTATCAAAGAAATTGAGGCGACCAGGAATCGATTGTTGAGATAGGGAGATAGACATGGACATGCTTTTTCTGCCTGGTGAAATCACTGAAAGATTCAACTGCTGCGACCGTATCGAACCACTGACCAAACATCCTGCCAATCCTGTACTGGTTGCAGACAAAGCCTGGGAATCATCTGTAGCGTATCCGTGCGTGATTAGAGATTCCAACAGTGGAATCTTCCGTATGTGGTATGAAGCAGACATAACAATGGCAGACAAGCTGAATCCTGAGGCACCACTGGTTGATGGTGCAGCTATGCAATATGAGATGTATCTATGCTATGCTGAATCGACCGATGGTTTAACATGGACAAAACCTGCCCTGAACCTGATGAAAGTCGATCAGTATGGAGACAACAACATCGTGCATGTTGACTCCGGATTCATCGGCGGTATCGGCACTGTTATTGATGATGAAGATGAAACTGATCCAAAGCGACGATTCAAGCTGCTTATATATGATAATGACGGCAAAGGACATGATGGCGCACGGACTGCCATATCACCAGACGGCATACACTGGAGTTTCACCGGTGAATTCCCCGTCCTGGCTTCGCAGGATACTCCCAGTCTGTGGCACGATCGTCAGCGAAACCGATATGTGGCATTTTTGAAGACACGACTGGCCAATAAACGTGCACGTATGATTGCTGTCAGCGAGGATTTTGTAACCTGGTCTGAACCACATATACTGCTGGCACCGGATTTAGCAGATGCACCAACTTTAGAGTTTTATGCTCAGAACGCATTTCATCATTGCGGAAAAGACCTGGGGCTGTTGTGCCGATTTGATCTCGCGACCCAGCGCACTGATCTTGAACTGATAAACGCACCTGACGGGACAGCGTGGCGACGTCTTCCTACACGGCCGGTTGTACTTGGACCGGGAGATATGGGGTCCTGGGACAGTGGTGGAATATATCCCGGAACAGGTGATCCGATAAATGTGGACGGTGTTTGTCGATTATACTACGGCGGAACGAGTTCACGGCATGACGCTTACACTGGTGGGTCAGCAGGTATCGGAATAGCATCTTTTTCAGAAGGACGTCTGGCTGGCCAGCAATTCGTCGGTGAGGGATGGTTTCAAACCATCCCATTCACATGTCCGGGCGGCAAATTGACAATTGACACTAAATCTCACGAACCGATAACCGTTGAAATACACTCAACAGGTTATGGAGGTCCGGTGGCAGGATTTATGCGCGAAGATTGCAAACCAGTTAATGGTGATAATTCAAAGCAAGTTGTCATCTGGAATGGAGCTGATTCACTCGCCAAACTGCGTGGTCAGTTTATCCAACTGCGGATATACGGGAGTGATGGGCTCGCATTCGGAGCCAGCATTCAGTAAAACTGTGAAAAATGAGGTGCAGATTTGGAAGCCAGGATAAACATAGACTCGAAAAACGCTGTTATATGCAATGACTTGCTGGCATTGACAATTGACTGCGACTCTCATATCAGATTGAAGAGCCTGCTCAATATGAGCACCGGCCAGGAATGGATTCCGGCGCCGCCTGATTTTAAATGGGGCACTGACGATCACCATTCGGCACTCGTAGGTTGCCGAAGCGACTTATGGCCGGATCTGGCTCCTCCGTCCAGTGAGTTTCTGTTGGAATATACTCCCGCAAATAACAACGAGAGTCTTGTGCCATCTGAGCAGTCAAGCAGCATTGATAAAAACAATAATGGCCGTATCCAACTGACCGGGGCAGATGCTGGATCGATTGTTAGTGAACATTGCTGTGCAAATATAGAGAATAGCACAGCTCATCTTACAATTGCAATGACCGTTCCGGGACACCCGCTGGAAATTGTAGTAAATACTGAAATATATGACGGACTGCCAATAGTCCGGCGCTGGACTACAGTTACCAACACAGGGAATGAGCCGTTTCTATTGCACAAGCTGACAAGCCTTATGTGCTCTGTGAGACCGGGTTATTCTGATCTGGATTTGTATTGGATAGAAGTTTTCAAGCATGAACAGATGCTTTGGAGACAGTGTGCAGTTCACCAGGAACGTATTACGGCCGCCGTCCGCCGCAAATTGCTCTCGGGTCCATACTCAAGGCCTCATGATGGTTCCAACGGTAGTATGGCATGGGCAGCTCTCAGAGATCCAGTTCTCGATGAAGGTTTGTTCATCGGCTGGGAATGGTCAGGAATTTTCGATACAGAAATCGGGGACTTCAGAGAAGGCGCGGGTGTTTTTGGGATTCGTGCTGGCTTCAGCAATGACAATGACTATGCTCGAAAGCTGGAACCCGGTGAATCTTTTACGACACCTAAAGCTTTTATTGGATTCTACAGAGGTGATGTCGAAGAGGCTGCACGAGCTACCAAGCATGCAGCCGAAAAGCTATATGCGCTGCCATGGCCTGAGAAACAAGCGCCCATGTTTATCGGTTATGATACATGGAACAACTGGCAGGATTTTGACGGGAAAATCACCAACCATCTGCGTCCGGAGCGGTTGGACAGAGAGATTGAGATATGTAAGAAGCTTGGTGTGGAATTATTCATCCTGGACTATGACTGGTTCCCCAGACTCGGTGATTTTTGGAGTGATCCTGAACGCTTCCCAGACGGTGTTGAAGCTGTCTCAGCCAAAGTGAAAGCTGCTGGGATGAGATTTGGCTTGTGGATGGGATTTGGGCAGGTTCATGCGCAATCACAGGTTGCCCGGGAACATCCGGAGTGGCTGGTTACTGAGAACAGCACTGCCGTGAATGGTGGATGGAGTATGCGCAGCTTATGTCTGGGGTATCCTCCATGCCGTGACTGGGTGCTGGAACAAGTCAGTCGGGTAGTCAAAGATTTCGGTGTTGAGTGGTTAAAGCATGATTTCGATCTGATACCGATCTCAGATGCCCACCACCATGCCCCCAACGCCACTGATTCCAGGATCGAGACTGTGATGGGCTATTATTATATAATGGAGCAACTGCACAATCGTTTCCCAAATCTCTATCTGGACAACTGGACTCCAGCAACTGGCGGCGCAGACTTCGGTAACTTCCAGCGGCACCACTCTTCATTAGTGGCAGATTGGTATGGAGGAGTGGACATCAGAAGTGCACTCAACGGCATCACACATTTGATCCCGAACAATAGAACACACGCCTACCTGCGGACGTTCAGTAAAGAGGATGAACGTAATCCATACTACTACCGATCCGGCAGCTTCGGAAACGGGATGTACCTGTTGAATGACATACTGCAGTGGGATGATGAGACAATAAAGATTGCACAAGATGAAATCGCTCATATCAAAGCTGACCGGGAACTTTTTTCAGATGGCGAGACATATACACTTATCCCAAAACAACCTGACCGGTATGGCTGGGAAGCACGGTTTGTGTATTCGGACTCACTGGGGCAAGGTATGGCTCAGATCTTCAGAAATCACGATCCTGATGAGGAACGGCTGATTCTTCTGCGCGGACTTGATCCTGATGCGATGTATGATATTGAGTTTGTAAGCGGCGTTCTCGGCTTCGCTAATGGAAATGAATTGATGACGGAAGGTATCAGGCTGCACCTGGAGACGCCTTTTTCAAGTGATATCATACGTATCAAACGACGCAGATGAGGTAGGAAGGAATTACCTTTTATGGATAGACTTCAGGAGTTTGCTGAGAAGCGCAGCAGGTTAGCATCGATGATGGACCGGCTGGGTCTTGATGCTGTTTTGATTGGCAGTACGTGCAACTTTGCATGGCTGACCTGCGGTGGCAGCAACTATGTAGGGACAGCGACCCAAATCGGCAGTGCTGCGGCTTTGATATCGAAGGATGAATGCTGGATACTGTGTGACAACATCGAATATCCACGGATCAGGGATGAAGAGATCGTGGACCTGAACTTCGAGTTTATGGTATATCCCTGGTATGCATCCGATATGCTCAAAGCGATAGACAATATAGTTGGAAAATGCAAAATCGGCGGTGATATTTCGTTGGCTGGTGTGGACGATATTACCTCTGAGCTGCGGGCAGTGCGATCTCCCTTGACTGAGGCAGAGATTAATCGCTACAGGGAACTGGGGAGTATTGTGGGGCAGTCCATTGAGAAAGCAGCCAGAGCTGTAAAACTGGAAATGACTGAGAACCAGGTTATGGGAATGCTAAACGAAATGCTGATCTCAAACGGCATAGTCCCAACCTGCACCCTTGCAGCTTCTGATGACCGCATATTGAGATACCGGCACCCTCTGCCAACGGATAAGCCTGTTGAACGGGAGATAATGATCATTACCGGAGCACGGAAGTGGGGATTGATCGTTTCTGCTACACGCATGGTCAGTTTGTATGAACCATCTGAAGAGCTTATATATAAACATAGATCAGTAGTCAAAGTAGATGCTCAGTTTATATCTTCTACCAGACCGGGAAAAAGTGTGGGGGATGTGTTCCGGGCTGGGATGGATGCCTATGCAGCCTGTGGATATCCAAATGAATGGCAACTGCACCACCAAGGAGGTCCTACGGGTTATGAAGCCAGGGAGTATAAGGCAACTCAGCAGCATACTAATTTAGTAAACGTGAACACAGCATACGCCTGGAATCCGTCTATTACCGGAACCAAGTCAGAAGACACTATACTGGTGCTGGAAGACCGAAACGAAATCATCTCAGCAACCCCCACCTGGCCTAAGATAGAAGTTGAGACCAGCGAGGGGGTGCTTATGAGGCCGGACGTACTCAGGCTTTAGGCTTTAGACTTTAGGTTCAGAATTGAGAATTATGAAATGGGAAGGGAATGTGCTCCATGAATAATGATGTAACAATACGAACAATGACATCTGAGGATATTGCTGCCGTTCGACGGATTACTGATGAGGTATTTCGGCCGGTGGCTATTGTGGCTTTGATTGAGGACAAATATGGACTCGAAGGGCACGACTGGCTGGAACTCAAGATGCAGCAGATAGACGATGACCTGCGGGCAGATGCCGGGGGCTGCATGGTGGCTGTATGTAATGGTGAAGTCGGCGGTTATATAACCTGCGCAGTGGATAAACGCTCCGGAATCGGCCGTATTCCTAACCTGGCAGTTGGGCACGGTTTTCAGGGTCTGGGACTCAGCAAGCTGCTTATGGAATCTGCAGTGGAGTATTTGAAAACACATGGGATGAAGCTGGCAAAGATAGAGACCCTGGAGACCAACGAGCTCTGCCGGGAATACTACCCCAGACTGGGGTTTGAAGAGATTGCACGGCAGATACACTTTGTTAAGAAGCTTTGATTCTAGATCATTTCACGCGGAGAATCAAGAGGGCTTTCAGCATTGGATGATTCGCTGAATGTAAGCGTTGACAAATCAGAAGCTTAAATGGTTGGAAACCCATTCGATTATAGTACGTGAATGATCAATGGCTGCACCTGCATCGGCTCCGGTGAATACTTCAGAAGGAGTTAAGTCGGGAAGTCCATCAGGATAGCGAGTGGGTATATATAGTTTATCAAGATGTTTTGCATGGTCGATAAGAAGCATCAACTGGCTATGGTCGGGTTCTTTCGGATAGTCTTGCATCAACCGAACCAGGCTGTGTCCCCAAGGTTCCACCTGGTTATAATGCCAAAAGGCTTTTAATGCCTTCTCTGCTGCCTGTTGGCATTGAAAGCAAGCCCATTCAAAACTTCCCATAGATAAACTTCCAAGAGCAGCTTTGAGATCAGCATTCCCCTGCTGTAACCATCTCTGTGCAGTATCTTTTGACTTTTCAGCACTCATAGAGCACTATTCCTTCTCGAACTGCTTGACCTATGAATCCGCCATCTTTCATCTGTTCAAACTCTTCTTTTGTATAAACAAGGGTTTCAACACTGACGGAAAGACGGTCGATAAGCGTATCCTGGTATCGGGCCAGACGATCCAAAAATCTAAGAGAAGTTGGTTCCACAAAAATTAAATCCACGTCAGATCTCTCATTTGCTGTTCCTCTGGCATACGAACCAAATAACAGTGCAAACGTCGCACCGTTAGCTTTTGCTATCTCGACAGCTGCTTCTCTAATCTTCTCTAGTGGTATAATCACCTGGCCACCTCCTCACCTGATAATACAAGCATATTATATCATGTAGAATTACTTCGTTCTCCAAACACACTGAGGATACTAGAGTAAACGCATCTTATTATATATAAAGCTCATTTTTCATACAGGACATCTATTGCGCATTGTAATTATACAATAATTTCGCCAGTCTCCTTTCCAAAAAATCTGCGTAAATCTGCGAAATCTGCGGATAATTATTTCTATTGCATCCATACTGCGGAGAAGGTAGAGTTTATATGGCGTGGCGGGATTGTATTGGTTCGATTGATTCTACGTGGTTGTTTCGGATCAGGATGTAGTTATCGTAGATCGGGATTGTGGTGCAGCCGTGGCTTGGGATTATTTCCAGCTTGTCTCCAACTGAGAGATCGGTGTCCGGGTTATCAATTCTTACATGACCGTGCTCTTCGTTGAGTGTGTGCAGAGTCAGACCTGGCCTGGCAAATGCGGACATTCCTTCATCACAGGATATGGACTTTTTACCGGCATCAATTATAGCGCGGGTTTTCTCGGGGCGGCTGATTACTGTTGTGAGAACCGTAACCGCCTGCTCAAAATCCAGACCGAAGGACTTGTTGTGAGAGTCCATAGTTACATACGAACCGACCTGGACATCGGTAATGCCTGGATATTCACCAGTGAGATAATATGTGTTGGAACCGCCGGCTGAAACGATTTCTACGGGGAATCCACCTTTTCTGACAAGTTCGCTTGTTTCTACGAGTAGTGTATTGCACTGGCTGCACTTGGTTGCTTTTTCATCCGGATCATTTGTGAACATGCCGCCTTCATAACCCATCAGACCACGGAAATTGAGGTTTTGCAGCTTCGATGTGTCTCGAACAAAATCCAGTGTCGATACACCTGGTGCCAGACCGCAGCGGTTAATGCCGACATTTACTTCAATCAGCACATTCATCTTCCGGTTCATATTTTGCGATATATTGGAAATGTGCTGAGCATTCTCATAACTATCGATGCAAACGATCAGATCGCCCAGCTCCGACAATTCCAGCATCCTGCGGATCTTCTTCTCGCTGACGACCTGATTGGCGATCAACACATTCCTGATTCCCGACTGTAGGAATACTTCAGCTTCTCCGAGTTTTGCACAAGTAACACCAATTGCGCCTGCTTCGATCTGTTTAGCTGCAATTAGCGGTAGTTTATGAGTCTTGACATGCGGTCTGAGTTTGCATTCTTTGTCCTGGAAGAAAGCAGCCATCCTGGCGATATTGCGTTCGACGGCATCCATATCCAGCAACAGAGCCGGTGTTTCGACGTCCAACTTATGCATCCCGATTGTGGCTTGTTCGTACATCATATATCCCAGTGTGAAATACGTTGTAATCATGATACCAGAAAGCATCAATGTACATGCACTTGAACGAACATATATAACTATTCAGTGTTGTGGGAATATTGTCATCCTGAACGCAGTGAAGGATCTCAATAAAGCAGGCTAGCACATTTACCATAGATCCTTCACAACGTTCAGGATGACACAATTACCTTACTTCTTCAGCAAATCACCCAGCTGCAACAAGGCTGCCATGTCTCCGGCTACTTTGAATTGGCCGTTCATGAATGCCATTGTACCATCCAACTCACCCCTGACAATAGCCAGCCACACGTCTGAAGTGGTGCTTATGGTTGTGGTGGGTGCATCGTGTTCACCCAGGTAGGCGTCACAGCGGCCATCACTTATCCGCAGATAGTAACTGCCTGGTTCTTCATCTGTAATGACTAATTGCACTACAGTGTTAATATCCGGATGGGCCTGGGCATCATAGTCACGTGCCAGCGCTGCAACGTGGTCCCTTACGCTGACAAGTGAACATGAAGGCTGCAGCAATGTTCCATTTGTATTACCAGTGTCTTTTATAACAGTAGCTCCTTCCAGATTAGACAGCAGCTTCCCAAAGGTCTCGTTGGCCATATTTGCGAACATCTCGGTATCGGCTATTATAGGACGATCAATTATCGCCTGGGTCTGCTCTGAAGTGTGACCTGTCTGGGCAACTTCCCTGCCTGAGAGTTTAACAGCATCCAGATACCATTGTATGGCTGGCTGCATCTGTGGGATCTTGAGCGCAGATCCCCCACTGCAGCAGATCGATGCAGCTATCAGTTCTGGCTTTCCGTGCATAAATGTCTTAAATGTCTCTTTGAGACCGTTGAAATGCGACATCTCAGGGAAACCGCAGCTGCTTATAATTGCAATTCTTCTGAATTTCGACTGCGGATTGCGTGAAGGATGGCTGGAAACTCCATCTCGAACCTCAATGTAGGGTTCAACAATCGGTATTATCCGGTCCATGAAATCTTTCATAAGGCCGGGAACGGTGTAGACATACAGAGGCATCGCATAGACCAGTAAGTCAGCCTGCTGAATTTTCTCCAGGAGTTCCGGCATATCATCCTTATGAATGCAAGTTCCAGGGGTCTTGAACCAGCAGGCAAAACAACCCAGACAATGATTGATCTGCTTGTCTTTCAGATAAACCGTTTCTACTTCAGCTCCGCCCTCCCGAGCTCCTGCTACGAACTGCTGCACTAAAACCTCAGTGTTACCGTGTGCGCCTCTCGGGCTGCCATTTGCTACTAAAATTTTCATCTCTTATTTCCTCCATTCCATTCCTGATTTTTTATCCTGGAGAGAACATCCTCCAGCCATTTCAAACTTGACATGGTCATTTCAATCCCATATTCACACGTCAGCATCCAGAAGAAACTGTCTCGTGGAGGTACCTCTTTACAAGACTCTCCTTGAGTTCCCTTCTGATAGACCAGCTGTAGATTGCTCAATGATTTCCTGCAATCATCTGCAAGTCTCTCGAAGAGTGTGATTGCTTCCTCATCTGAGAGATGCCCCGCAAAGAATATCTGAATAAGTTTGGCCAATCGCTCCGGTTTTTCAGGTAGTTGCTCATTTAACCAGCGGTGCAACTCCTCACCGCCTTCATTGGTTATCCGATATATCTTGCGATCAGGTCTGTCATCCTGTTCCAAAACCTCCATCGTCGCCCAACCCTGTTCGCCAAGCTTCGATAGAGTCCGGTATATCTGGCTCTGATCCGCAGACCAGAAGTGTTTGACTGACTGATCGAATATAGACTTCAGGTCATATCCGCTCAGCGGGTGATATTTTAAGAACCCCAGTATCGCATGTTCAAGAGACAACTGCTATTTCCTCCACAACACTATATGCTCTGTCCTATATGTGTGCATGCATATATTACAACAATCCTATATATGTGTCAACCTATATTCAGAAATTCTGAAACTTTTTTTCTAACTATTACACTGTTACTGTTTAGCGATTATTTCTAATCGAACTTTACAGTGTCAGTATTCTGGATTCCTCCCTCATTAATTCACTTGACAGCTCTTTTCCATTCGACTACTCTATGTCCATGGAAAACTCATCATTCGATCAAGCATTATTTATGTCACCTCCAGCTCAGTTCCGGCCGAAACCGTTTTGGCTTTGGAATATTGTTCCGGATGAACTCACTCCAGCACGGATCAGGGAAGCAATCTCTGATATGGCTGCGCATGGACTTGGCGGGTTTGTAGTTTTTAATAAACCTCCTATGGGGTTCAACAGCGAAACTTATCTGGGACCGGAGTGGATGGAACTGGTGCGAGTCGCTGCAGAATACGGGGCTTCACTCGGGCTGGAAGTGTGGATCAATGATGGGTTCGATTTCCCTCCTTGCGCAATAGCAGACCGCTGGGAGGAAGTATGCCCGGAATCTGCTCCCAGGCAAATTGTAGTGCAGGAAATTGAGATTCAGGGACCGGCAACAATTCATGAAGCTGTATCTGAAGATGATTTCCTGGCTGGAGTAGTTTGGCAGGATGGAGACTGGGAGAATCGCCAGCTGCTTTCTGTGAAAGATGGATTTGTCTGCGTGGAGACTGGTTCCGGACTCCATCATTTGAGGATATTCACCAGCAGAAAGGTCCCGGTTGCATTCCCTACCCTGCGCAACCCGGCGACCAGTGAAGCGTTTATCAATTACACGTATAAACGGTATGAGGATACCCTTGGACCACTGCTTGGTAAAGAGATCAAAGGAATGTTCTCAGATGCTGATGGGATGGAACGCTACGATCATCCATATTATGACGGAATGTTCGAAGAGCTGGGAGAAGAGTTTGTCCTGCAGCTTCCGGCATTGTTTGAAGATCTACCCGGACACGAAGAGACGTGCAGAGAGTATAGGGATTTTCTATCTGACCGCTATGGGAGCTGGTTTGAAGCCAATTATAAATGGTGCAAAGATCATGGACTGTTATACACTTATCACTCATCTGATACCGGGCCTTTCAGCAGAGACTCCAGCAAGCGGCCATTTTGTATCCGCAGTTCCAACTACACCGAAGGCCGGTATCAAAGTGTAAACCAGCATGCAGACTATCCAGGCACAGATCACGAGCTGGAAGCTCTGAGCGGCAACCTGCACTTTGGTTTTTCGTTCGGAGAGGAACCCGAACCATGGCCTCTGCGAACGGCAATAGTCGGTGAAGGAATCACGTGCGCAACACCTGAAGGACCGTGGCCTAACCAGACCTTCGGTGACCTCAGGGCAAAGCAGGCAAGTTCACTCGCCCATACCCGCAACCGCAAAGGCGCCATGTGTGAACAGTTTGCCGCTATAAACTGGGGATTATCCTTCAAAACACTGCGAAAGCTGGCCTGCTGGCAGATATCGCAGGGGATCACATTTCTCATTCCCCATGCACATTTCGAATCGCTGGCTGGATTAAGACGGCAGTTTGCTCCTCCATCCCATGGGCAAGGAACGATGCTTTGGAGGCATTATAATGCATTCACAGATTGGACCGGACGCGCTACCTATCTTGCCAGCCGGGGAACACATATTGCGGACATCGCACTTATTGAACCATCACAGAGCCTTTGGTCTGGGAATTCAGATTCTTCTACGGCATATTTTGTTGCGAATGACTGGTTGACGCACAGCCCCTTCGACTTTGATGTCCTCGATGAACAGGCTATAAACGAATCTACAATCGAAAACGGATGTATGTGTCTGAATGCTGAAAAATACAAAGTAATCGTCATTCCCGCACTGTCAGTGTTGGATGATACTACGCGTGCACAATTACAGGCTTTCCGTACCAATGGTGGAACTGTAATATCACTCGGGGAATCTGTCGTCGACGGAGATCAGACGATCTCAATGGAGACTGTTCAGCGTGGAATGGATGAACGCCGGCAGATACCAGCTAAAAACCAGTTATCCAAAGCTATTTCAAGTTATATTGAACCGGATGTGGTGATCTGCAGGTTGAACATCCATGAACGCACTCTTACTGCCGGGGTGCATTTTCTCCACAGGACTCTTGGTGATAATGATATATATATGTTCTTCAATCTGGAAGAAGAACCGGCCAATTTTGCGGTTGTTATTCGAGCTATAGGAAATCCGGAAGAATTGGATTTAGAGACTGGCACTATTTCTCCTTATCCTAGTGTGATAGAAGGTGATCGCTTAAGGTTGGATATGTCTCTGGAGTTGTGTGAGTGCAGGGCATTTATCATTAATCCAGGAACACCAGTTGCCAGGATTGATGTTTCCTCTGCATACAGCTGTGTATGGGAAAGCGTCGGACCGGATTCTGTTAATATCCTGGAACCAAACTGGCTTCCTATCCATCTGTGGAACGAAGGAGATACTTCTAAAACACCACATGATCTGACCGAATCCGGAGAAGTAAGTATCACCCTTACTGAATCCATAAAAGAAATAGAAGTCCTGATTCCGAATGAACTTGCCGAGAAACTGACAGCATTTCGCATCAATGGTATACAGGCTGATATTTCGTGTAAGACAACAGTTTTCGAGTCTCCGTATCGGACAATAACTCTGTCTGATCTTCCAGCAGGTGAATTGGAACTTGCGTTTGATCTTTGTGAACCTCTGGCTGAACCTATTATGTATACCCCTGTCTATCTAAGGGGGCATTTCAGAGTGTTTGTGAATCCAGGTGAGCGAACAGATTTATTGCTGCATCATGATGAATATTATAACCGGACTTACCTGCATCCCGGTCAGCAGTTTAAGATCTCAGGTGAACGCTCTTGCCTCCGCCTTGAAGCCTGGGAGCATCAGGGATATCCATTCTACTCCGGCACGATGGAATACGACTTCACACTTGATATCTCAGACAGGTTGAGCAATCCTAAGGCCATTTTAGATCTCGGAGATGTTCGAGAAGTTGCAGAAGTCATCCTGGATGGCAAAACACTTGATCTCTGTCCATGGACTCCATACCGCATTAATTTACCTGAAGATTTATGTGCAGGCAAACACGATCTTACAATACGGGTAACCAACACCAGTGCCAATATCTTCGAAGAGGCCCCGCAGCAGTCAGGATTGCTGATGCCGGTTCGGGTGTTTGGTAGTTGGAAGAAAGACTAGAAAGACTCAAAAAGACTGCATAACAGGACTTATAAGACAAATAGGACGTGTCTCTGTTAGCTATAACTCAGGCTACAGATAGAATCAGCCCCTCCGTTCACCCTGAGCTAGTCGAAGGGCGGACGGAGGGGAACAAGCCTTTAGTTTTACACTAGTTCCAGAGCATGGATTACTATTTCCATTGCTTCCTGGTTGCCTTGTACTGTCAGGTGTACGCCATCGTCGAGGATTATTGCAGACTCACCTTTTTCTGACATCACGTTTCTGAGTTCGATATCCAGATCAATCAGTCTGCAGCCCAGCTCTTTGGAAAGAAGCCGGGTGATGTCTCTATAGACTTCAACAAGACCGTCGCAGCCTCCGTATGGTTCGTAGAATGGGTCATTGACTGTACTGTGCTTGTCCTCAAGAATCGGGGGGAATGTCATCAGCACCGGTTCCCCCGCTCCATTGCGGACTTTGCGAACGATACTTCGGATGTTTCGGTCAAACTCTTCAATGCTGACATTGCGTTTGAGATCGCTGGTAGCATCGTTACCGCCGAATTCAATTATCACCAGACCCGGGAGTAACGGTTTCACATCTGCTACGAATCTATCAAGGCCTTCGCGCGACGTGTTACCACCAACTCCACAGTTGGAAACTTCAACATTGCTATATTCCGGATTACCTGCCAGATAATTACCCAGTAAGCTCATCCAGTTTTCATTAGGCTCCACGCAGCTGCCTGCAGTAATGGAGTCCCCAAAACCTATGATCCTGTTCCCGATCACTTCTCGCATCTTACACCTCTGATTTTACTAATATTATTTTACACGAAAATGAGCCTGCTAGTCATGAATGATTATTATCTGACGGATCCGTCGGATCTGACCGATCGGTCGGATTTCTCTCGGGTCAATCCCCCTACCCCCCTTCGCCAAGGGGGAATCAGCTATGTGCACACCTCTAAGAGGGAATAAGGTCGACGAGTCGTTGTTCTCTTCAATTGAAGGTTTTACACTGTCCAACGTCAAACCAGATATTGGAACTATTTGGAAAGGCGCTTGATTTGAAGTTTACTATACAAAAAGAAGACAAGACTACCCGGGCACGAGTTGGAGAACTTGAGCTATCGCACGGGACCATACAGACTCCGGTGTTTATGCCTGTTGGAACTCAGGGAACAGTCAAAGCTACCAGTCAACAGGAACTCAACGAGATGGGGTTCCGTATAATACTCGGTAACACCTATCACCTGTATCTGCGGCCTGGTCACGAGCTGATAAAATCGGCTGGTGGACTGCATGGGTTCATCAACTGGAATAACTGTATACTTACCGACAGCGGAGGTTTTCAGGTATTCAGCCTGGAACATATACGCAAGATAGATGAAGATGGGGTAACTTTCCGTTCATATGTGGATGGCTCATACCATCGGTTTACTCCGGAATCGGTAATGGAAGTGCAGAGCGCTATCGGAGCAGATATTGTAATGGCGTTCGATGAATGCGCTCCCTACCCCTGTGAAAAGGAGTACGCTGCCGATGCTATGCGACGGACCCATCGGTGGGCCGCGCGTTCGCTGGAAGCTCACGACCCCAACCAGACATTCTTCGGAATAATCCAGGGCAGCGTTTATCAGGACTTGAGAGAAGAGAGCGCCCGTTATATTGCCTCATTGGACACCGATGGAATAGCTATCGGAGGGGTTTCAGTTGGTGAAGGCAAGGATCTTATGATGAATGCCGTAGACTGGACAGTACCTTACCTGCCTAACGAGAAACCAAGGTATCTGATGGGGGTAGGCACACCGGAGGATATACTGGATGCCGTTGTGCGCGGGATAGATATGTTCGACTGCGTTCTACCATCGAGACTCGGCCGCAACGGTTCACTCTATACCAGCCAGGGCCGCATTAATATAAAGAACAACCGGTATATATCGGACTTTGGGCCTGTTGACCCTAAATGCGACTGCTGGTGCTGTTCGAACTATAGTGCTGCTTATTTGAGGCACCTGTATAAGTGTGATGAGATCATGGCGTCCAGGCTGGCAACATATCACAATCTGTATTTTTATGGAAAACTGATGGAGAACATCAGGCAGGCTATACGTGAAGACCGGCTGACTGCTTTCCGGAAAGAGTTTATGGCAGAATACCGGAAGCACAAGGCAGTGGTACACGACGATATTTCTCGACAGGAGATCGATCCTATTGGCAAACACAGTTTCGCTGGTGGAAATCCGGCACAATCCGAAAGTAAAGACTCTGATTGAGGCTGCAAATGCACAGATGAACGCCATTGGCTACACCGAACACGGGTTTCGCCACGCAGCCATGGTATCCGATAGAGCCAGGGAGCTTATAACAGCGCTTACCAATGATGAAAAACAGGCAGAACTGGCTGCAGTTGCAGGTTATTTGCACGATATTGGAAATGCTGTCAACAGAAATGCTCATCCTGAGACATCCGGGACAATTTCCTTCGTCTTATTAAATGAGATGGGAACCAGTATGGCCGAGATTGCAGAAATAATCGGAGCTATAGGTAACCACGAAGAGGACCAGGGATTGCCGGTGAGTGCGATCAGTTCAGCTCTAATAATTGCAGACAAATCGGACGTTCACCATTCACGGGTGCAAAACCGAAATCCACTGGCCTTTGATATCCACGACCGCGTAAACTTCTCAGTCCAGAGATCTGACTTGAGAGTCAATACCACTGAGAAAACCATCAGCCTGGAGCTAATTACAGACGAGAAGTCTGCTTCAGTTATGGAATATTTCGAAATATTCCTGAGCAGAATGCTGATGTGCCGGAGAGCCGCGGATTTCTTTGGATATAAGTTCAAACTGGTGATTAACAACGTAGACATGTAAGAGGTATGAATGCATACACAATACGTCATCCTGAACTCGTTTTAGGATCAGCTACAAATTTATGGGTGCTGAATCAAGTTCAGCATGACGTATAACTAATTCACCTTGGAGGTTTCTGTGATGTTTAAGAAAACTGCACTTTATGCAGTAGGACTGCTACTATTGGTTGTTACCCTGCCGGCTTTTTCGGGGCAGGATGCGGTAATTCTACAAAAAGTGAAGGCAGCGGAAGCGGGATTCAGGGATATGAAGGCAGATATGGTCATATCCGACCCTGACAAGAACAATGTAAAAGGCATGGGCGAAGGTTATGGCGATATCCTGAAACTGCAGAAAGCTACTGTTTGTTTCAAAACCCCTGATAGAATACGCTTTGATGGATATGCCAAAGGTATCAAGGTCGTATACCTGCAGAACGGCTACACGAAACTGATAGCCGCAGCCATGATCCGTCAGAAAAAGGAAGTTAAAAATGAGCCCGGCCAGCGCCAGGATACCCTGGACCTTGGTTTCCTGAGTTCCAGACTCTGGACTGATAACATAGTAACTGTTGAAAAAACAGAGCGCAATGGAACCGTGGAGCTCAAGTTCAAACCGAAGTTTGGTACCAGAGATAAACGCTGCGATCTGGTGTGGATAAACCCTAAGAGCCTCCGGTTGGAAAAACGCGAAAAGTATCTCGGAGGCGGAGCAATGCGGGCCAGTTACACCTATGGCGATTACGAGAATGTCGGTAAAAGCCTGCCGATCGCCTGCAAGCTTGTAATGTTTGACCCTAAAGGCGGGGACCTGGGAACGATCACCTACAAGAATATGGTAGTCAACTCAGGCCTGTCCGAAACACTATTCTCTCTAAACCAGAGATAATCCATTACCCGTAGGAGAGACTCTCCGCAGCCTCCCAAAGCACGAATACAACACTGCGGGAGGCCGCGAAGGGCCTCCCCTAAGTAAAACAAACGTGGGATTCTAATGAGCATAAAAACCGGACTGGTGTCTGTTACATTCAGGCAGCTTGAGCCTGCGGTTATCGTTAAACTGGTCAAGGACGCTGGTCTGGATGGTATCGAGTGGGGCGGAGATATTCACGTCCCACATGGAGATATCGAGAGAGCTGAAAACGTCGGCAAATTTACGAGAGATGCCGGGCTGGAGGTTCTCTCATATGGTTCATACTACGAATTCGATGAATCAAGCCTGCCATTTTCAACAATCCTGCAGACTGCTATTGCACTTCAAACAAAGCATATAAGGATCTGGGCAGGAAACCAGAGTTCAGATACTGCAGACGAGAAGTATAGAGCTTTCATAGTCAAAGAGTCCCAGCGCATTGCTGCTGAGGCTTCCAAAGTTGGAATATCCCTGTCATTCGAGTTCCACTCCGGCTCCCTCACAGATACCACTCAGTCAGCAATTGATCTTATGAAGCAAATATCAAACAAGTCAGCAGGGCTATACTGGCAACCAACAGTCGGCATGACTACTCAGGAAAACATTGATTCTCTCACAAATGTCCTCCCCTATCTCACAAACATTCATGCATTCTACTGGCACCCAACAATCTCCGACCGCAGACGTCTGGGAGATTGCATATCTGACTGGATGCAATATCTGACGGTTATCCAGCCATCTCAAAAAGACCACTGCATACTTCTGGAATTCGTGCTGGATGACTCTCCGGAAGTGTTTCTGGAAGATGCTGAGACACTTAAGCGGTTGCTGAAATAGCTACCTTACCCATATCTTATGAAGCAATGGCCATCAAATAGAGCTAACACTCCCTATCAATGGTATACTATCTAGAAATCCTATTGTAAATATCGGTGAAGGATAGGTGGGCTGATTATGCGTTTCGGGTTGTTTTCTCTATTTGTTGGTGTAGTCATGTTGATGTCGGTTGCTGGCGCAAAAGCTGCTGAGGTTCTCTTGCTCAAAGACAGCTTCCCTGACTCCTCTATTATGGTCTATAACAACCTTAAGAGTGCTATTTCCGGCGCCAATATCTCATTTGAAGAAGTGGATATGGAATCGCTTGCTACTCGACTGGACGCAGAGACTGGACCGCGATGCATTTTGCTGCTTCCAAATGCAGTCCATTTCCCCGGTAATGCAAAAACAGCGCTGGATGCATTCCTCAAGCGTGGTAACCACCTGCTTGCACTCTCCGGACCTGCTTTTTCTGACATCGTTACGCGCATTAACGGCAAGTGGGTTGGCCGTGATGATCTAATGCAGGAACTGGCAAAACAGACCGGTACAAAAGTCGTTGACTTTGGTGAACAGGACTTGAAGACCTGGGCGCGTGGTGCCGGGACTATGACTAACAAGACAGTATACGAAGTGGTAGATTCAGCATCCCCTGGTGTTCCTAAAACTTTGCATGTACAGGTCAGCAAACTCGATGACTGGGAAACATTCGGTTCTCCGAATTTCGAAAAACCTTTTCCGGATGGATATTCGACAACTGTCTTCTGGGCAAAAGGCGGACCGAATACTCCTGAACTGATACTTGAATGGGTAGAAAAGGACGGTACGCGCTGGATGGGGGTTGTGAAACTGACAACCCTGTGGAAGCGCTACGCTCTAACTCCATCGGACTTTGCATTCTGGGTAGATAAATCGCCTGCTGGACGTGGAGGAGACAAAGACCGGTTTAACCCACAAAATGCTGTCAGGCTCTCAGTTGGCGTAGCCAGTGGTATCTCAAAGCAGCAGATGGGAATAGCCCACGAATACTGGGTAGCAGGAATTGAAGCTGTTAAGAACTCCAGCGACAATGTTGACTTTACACCTCCGACTATTGAATCGATAAGTCCTGGTTATAAGGTCCACAATACACAAGCCGGACTTGTTATGCTGGCTGACGGTGGAACCACGCTGCCATTTGATGGAATGGTTACCGCATCGATTCAACGCAACCTGGGCCTCGGATCTGACAAACTCCGCAGTTCCAGGCAGATCCCCCTGATCTACGTGCTTGATTCTATGGGTAAACGGCGGGGTATCGGAGCGCATCTGTTCTTAAATACTGAAGGAGCATATAAGGGATCGATCTTTGGGTATGCCGGTTTTGCACAAGCTGACATCGAGAAAACGGATTCATACGGAACATCAGTACTGGCCGATGTTATCAGACGAATGACCAGGGGACTATTCCTGGCAAATGCTGGTTCAGAGCACTTTGCATATGTTGAAGGGGAGCCGATAAAGCTCGGAGCATATATCACTAACCTGGGCAAATCGAATGCCAAGGTGCAGGTAGAGTTCACAATCAGCATGGATGGCAAAATCCTGAATAATACGAAAGTAGAAATAGTAGCGCCGGTTGGTCCTGACGCAAAACCGATCTATGCTCAAGGCCGTTCACCCAAGCTGAAAGAGGGCGAATATACAGTTCGGACAACCCTCTCAGTTGACGGTATGCAGGTGGATGAAATATCGCACAGCATGAATGTAATCAAGTATCACAAGCTAACGGACAAAGAGGTAATCACTGCAAAAGGCAGTGATTTCTATCTAAACGGAGAGAAGTGGTACGGACTTGGAATGAACTACTGGCCCAGATATTCGATTGGTCAGGAACCTTCCGAATACTGGCTGCACTGGTTATCTCCTGAGCAATATGACCCTCAAATAATCGATGAAGACCTTATGCTTGCAAAGAGTCTGGGAATGAACCTGCTCAGCGTTTCATATGGCACAGAGGTACAGGCTAGACCTTTGATGGATTTCATGGCCCGTGCTAAAAAGTACGGTATTAAGATCAACATGTATGTCCCGGGTTTGCATCCGCTATGGCAGGATTTCCCTCTGGCAAACAAGCTGATAACAGCAGCTCATTTATCGCAGAGCCCGGCGTTCTTTGCATATGATATGGGCTGGGAAGTGCATGTCGGTCCCTATGAGGCAAGAAAATCCTTTGATTGGGAATGGCAGAAGTGGGTCATAGACCAGTATGGCAGTGTTGATAATGCAGAAAAGGACTGGGGCTATACAGCGAAACGTGTTGATGGAACGATCACCGGCCCTACAGACGACCAGTTGATCAAGGAAAGTGACTGGCGGGTATATATCGCTGCATACCGCAGGTTCTGGGACGACCGCTTCAACAAGGGATACCGTACTTCACGGGAGAACGTAAAGACTCTTGACCCGGTTCATCTGATTGGCGCCAGGAGTGGTTGGGGAGGACTTGGTGGTGAATGGCCTGCTACTCAGCTGCCAATAGACCTTGCAAGTGGAATAAAGCATCTGGACTTTTTGTCACCCGAAGGTTATAACATCGGTGGAGACCGCCGGGGATTCCTTAAAGGTGGATTTGATTCTGCATATGCCAGGTTCGTCAGTCGAGGGAAGCCGATATACTGGGCAGAGTATGGTTCTCCATTGTTTGTAGGTGTATTGCCGGTAAAGTATACGCCCGAAACCGGAATGGACCAGGAATCCGCTGAAGCTGACTACTACCGCAATTTCATCAACATGACCTATGAAGTTGGAGCCAATGCCAGTGCCGGGTGGTGGTGGCCGGGTGGTCTCAGAGTCGATGAAAAGAGCGACTATGGTGTGATCAATCCGGATGGAACTCCGAGATCTGCAGCGATGGAGTTCACCAGGATTGCAAAGAAATACAAAACTCCGCACGACAGCCGCAAGCCTGATGTTGTCCTGACTATTGATCGAGACAAATATATACCCGGTTATGCCGGCATATACAAGGAATCCGCACTTGCATGGGCGGATATGTACCTGGACGGTAAGTTCCCTGAACTAAAGACGGATGGCACCGGCACAACTTCAGCTGATACACCGCTGCTTGCAGTCGGCAACAAACCTTACAACAAACAAAACCCGCTCAAATACCTCAACTCCGAGTTCAACTATCTGCGGGTAAACGGTGATCCTGTGGCAAATGACGGACATATAGTCGTTGTTTCAGGAAAAGCGCTATACGTTGAGGCATCACTTGGAAATATCGGTGAAGCAAGCTGGTTATCTCCTAAATCAGCAGGAGGTGTTGGAGGAGTCTACCTGGTTGCAACTTCAGGGGATCAGCGTGTGGAAGTTCCTATAAAGCTGGATACTCCATACTTGGGGGATGCAGTGATCAACAGATTCCTGATCACCAAAGGAATTCAAAAGGAGACAACATTCACATTTAGGCTGTTAGCAAAAGACAGAGCCGATTTCGGGGAAGTGTACAGGATTGTATTGTCGCCAATATAGAAGGTTAGTTATATGGCACTCTATGGAGACATGTCCTTCAGAATGACATGTCTTTCCATCGGCTAACGAGGCTGGTAATGCTTGTGTTATAATACCTGTAAATCGGCTGATATTGTGCGGTTATACTTGCGCACAAAGTCAACAAGTTACAGGAGCAATGCATGCGTATTCTATTAGCATCTATTATTTTTGTTCTGGGAGGAATTTCCGTGGCATCCAGCGCACCTAAATTGAATGTCAAAGTCGTCAATGACTTCTCTATTCAAGTAGCAGGAACTTACACCTTATCTCCAAAACCGATCGTGATCAAAAAGCAGGTTATTGCTGTTGATTCTCCTACTTTTGTGAAGGAGAGAAACGAGGAGTATGCAGGTCTCCCCGGTTATAATCCTGCAGGGGCTTTCTGGAATCAGGGTGGAAGATTCCGCAGCATAGACAACACGATGACAGGCGCCAAGGGCACTTTGGTTGCTGATTCTGTTGTGGTCAAAGGCGACAAAGAAGGCAAGAAGATCTTTGTCAAAGATAAAGATTATGGAGTTGCTGCAGAATGGGGATTCTTCGGCAGACTGGCTGAAGGTTCAAGCATAGACCCTGCTCAGACAGTCTATGTAGACTACGACCATTATCTATTTAGAATAGATACCGTTGCCGTTAACTCTCTTGGAAAACTCGTCTATTACAAAGGCGAACCAGCAATTCAGTTACCGGTACCTCCGACACTTCCCAAGAAGACCTATCCGGTAGTCAATATATTTACTCGCAAGGCCGCTACACAGCTTACAGATGAGAATCTGTATGTTATCTCGGAATTGAAGTTCCCGCAGCCTAAAGGCGCTTCAGTCGCTTCCAAACTGCTTCCCAAGACCTGGGCTAAGATACAGAACCATGAGCCACTGAAGATTCTTGCCTGGGGAGACAGCGTAACTGCCGGCGGATCTGTCACAGACTATGACACATTTGTCTGGCAGAAGGTTTTCTATAAGGATCTGTGTGCAAAGTTCCCGGATGCCAAGATCACACTCGACACTACAGCCTGGGGCGGCCGTGGGACTGCTTCGTTCCTGCAGACACCCATTGGGCAGGAGTTCAATATCAAAGAGCACGTCCTGGACAAGAAACCGGACCTGGTTGTCATGGAATTCGTCAATGATACTTATCCCGGTGGAGACCCCGTAGGAACCGGCGCCAACTATAAGCAGATCAAAGATATGTTTGACGCTCAGGGTATCGAATGGATCATCATGACCCCTGCATTCACATGGTTCGACTCCAATACATACGGCGAAAAATACAAGGCTTCCGATAGATGGTATGATAAGTTCGCAAAAGAGTTTGCTGCAGCCAATAAGGGCGTAGCAGTAGCTGATGCGTCCATACGCTGGGAGCACTTGCAATATCAGGGAATTCCATTCTGCACTCTGAACGTGAATGGAATCAACCACCCAAATAACGCAGGCCACAAACTGCTTGCAGATTCTGTAACTTGTTTGTTCTAGGATAACCTGTACAGTCTAGTAAATGGGATTGGGTTGGAATTTTTTATTCCAGCCCATTCTTTTTTTGTCAGAATCCTGATTAATACATACCAGGTTATTGTGGAACAAATATATGACTAGTCTATCCTGGTCTAGACTACCAAACTTGTTTTGCAGGCTGCCTTAAAATGATATCTCCAGTCAGCGGTTCAGCTACAAACGAATATGGATATTTATCAGTCCGAATCAATCGATCCACTGACTCGGAGGCGAACGCACAAAATTCGGTCAAAACGGACTCAACACAGAACTCAGCCAAAGCAGAATCGGCGCAGCGGCTGACTAACTCAAAATGTAAGACATGTGAAGCTCGAAAATACCAGGATGTTTCCGATGATCCCGGTGTATCTTTCAAAACCCCTACAACTGTCTCCCCGGAAGCATCGGCTTCGGCTGTATCGGGACACGAAGGTGAGCATGTTTCGAGAGAGCAATCGAAAGCTGCAAATGAAGGACGTGAAGTTGTAGCACAAACGGTAGTGATGTCCGGCGGGATATGTCCCGAATGCGGAAAAGCATATGTTTCCGGAGGTGAAACCCGAACTGTTACAAGGCAAGCAAAGGATCCTAATCCTGACCTCGGAAAACTCCTCGACACATACAAGTAACCTCATTTAATGAAGGACTAAACACCTCGTCAGTGTAAGTAAACTCCAAAGCTTCATACTGCGGAGGATCCTTATGATTCGATTTGTCCTGGTGCTGTTTATATCATCCCTTATCGTCTGTCTATACTTACAGCCTGTAATAGCTGATGCACAGACCGGAATATTCAATGTCAGAGACTACGGAGCTAAAGGAGATGGCAGTACTGACGACACTGAAGCTATAAAATCAGCCCTTAATGCAGCTCAGAGTGCATCATTCAGCCAGCAGTCCACACTTGGCGTTTACTTCACCGGAGGACCAAGTGTTGTGTTCCCGGGCGGAGTCTACAAGATCAGTGATGAGATCGGGATGGGCGGATTCTGTGTCCGCGGAGAATACCAGGCCACATTGCTGCAGACTAATCCGGATAAGAATATCCTTACATCGGGGTATGCCTGGCAGTATACGATCCAGAATATAACGTTTATGGGTGGAAAGAACCAGATAGAGTTCCACAATCCGAACCTGGATACCGGTCAGATAGTCATTGATCACTGCAGGTTTTATAATGCATCAGGGTTCGCAGTATATACGGATGTTCTTTCAACTAAAGTAGATATAAAGGACTGTGAGTTCGTGCAGAACGCCCAGACATGGTTCAACAAACGCAGCGATCAGGCATCCATGCGCGATTGCTGGATAACTACCGATAACCGGGTAAGAGATAAAGCAGCAATTGAACACCGGGGAGGCAGACTGACAATTGAGAACCTGTGCGGTGTGCCGTTGACCGGGGCATCCGGTCTAAGGTGGATAGATAACTACGGTACCAACCTGACTTTGAAACAGTGCCGTTTTGGCGCTGAAGGGGGTGGCTTTACTACTGTCTATAACTTCATTAAATATGCAGAGAGTACCTATGGCAATACTATTTATTTTGATGACTGTCTGATATCAGCTAACGCCAGCTACAATGCCAACGGTGCGGTATTATGCAAAGATATTCCGAACAGTATAGTGTTCTCAAAATGCCAGTTTATTGGTGGCCAGCCTGTGATTCTGGACAAGAAGATTGACCTGAACAACTATTTTATCAACACAAGTCCAAAGCTGTTATGTTATAAGGTGGAGAATTGCACAGGCGAACTCCTGGAAGACCTACCGGCAGGACTTCGTAAGCCGGTTGTCAAAACAGCATCCAGCACAAAAAAGATCCTGACAGAAAAAGAAGCTAAAGAGGCAGTAAAACGAGACCTGGTTGAATGGAAAACAAAAGCAGAACCGGATGTGTCTGGCGGGGTTGATGGCACTCATAGACAACAGACCAGCTCTGAGAAATACATAACATTAACTCCAACAATCACAGGATACATGGATGCCACTGCGAAGAAGAACTCCGAATACCTTGTCCTGGCAACTGCTGGTACCGATACGATATTTGTATTTAAACAGAAACCCGACTGGGCACATATTACCGCACGTATTAAAATAGATCTAGATAAATATCCATACCTGACGTGGAAACAAAAAACAGGAACCGTCCCAGCTTCATATGCGGTGAAAGTCATAGATATGGCTACCGGCGAAATGCAGGCTCTGATGAATGAGACCTTCGGAGAGGAGTTCGATTATCATGCAGTCGATCTCAGAAAAGCATTCGGATCAGGAGGAGTGAGAGAACTGGAAGTGCGGTTCTATCCGTTGGGATGGGGTATGAAATCAATTAACGATTCCGACTATTTCTACGCAGAACCCGGTCAGTATGGAGTGATGGATTTCTTGAGGATGGAAATGGAATAACTCATCCTGCAGAGATCGACCCCGAGTTCTGACTGCGCTTTGTAAGATTGATGTGATGGACGTACTGGTCCCCTTTGTAAGTCAGAACAATGTGTTGTCCTTCGGTCAGTTCAATATAGGACGATGAAGGAACATTGAGTTCCAGCTTGTGGTCGTTTACATCGAATATAACCCGGTATTCACCATCCAGGCATTCCGGACGCCACTGGTCATATTTTATTAGATCCAGGAACTTCTCCCACAGAGGGTTTAGGATAGATTCTGTGCCCAGATTTATATCTTCATCAAATACCATAGGATTAATATAGTCCATCGTGTCTGAGTTCTGCTTTTTCAGGAATACAGTAGCTTGAACTGTGGTTTTCCTGGAAAGCAGGCGACGAAATATGTAGAAATAAAGAGCACAACCAATAGCAGCTACCGATACAATAACAAGTAAGACTCCAATAACGATAATTAGGATTGATCCGCCATAAGCATAGGCTTGTCCCATTACTTTCCTCTTTTTCAGCCAGACCACGTGGTATAATCAGCAGTACACTATGCATTATACATTATCATTCAGGTTACCACACTGAGCTTGGCTGACATGTAATAGTTCAGTATTTGTGAGTAAATTGCACATTAACAGTGAACTGTCACGCTGATCTTAACAGTTCACTGATAAGAGAATTGCGTCATCCTGAACTTGATTCAGGACCCATCTCGAATATGCCTGGACGCTTTATCAAGTAGTGCATATGAAGTATACACCTTAAGCATGTAGAAGTGCCCAACAAGAATGAACTCCTACGGCTGATACAAAAAAACCACCTGCTCCCTACCCATATTATCCACGAGAATGCTGAAGATCAACACAACATATAGATACGTAACCGCCATGACTATAGTAATAATTCCGGAATCTACATTAATTGAATGGTTGCAAAATACATACCTAAGTAATACACACCAGGTATCAGAGAATATATTTCACAAAAAGAACAGTAATGAACTATGTATTGCACACTATATAGCGTAAATAGCCCGCATATTCGCCAATAACTACTCGATTATCATAATATATGATATAATAATTGCACATTTAATGGTATTGAATTGTGTTGGATGCTATGCATGCCATTGAAGGTATCATTTTCCATCGAAGACGTTTTCTTTGTTAGTAGTTTATACTCATTTTCGAATGGTAGTTGGATCAAGCATGAAAATGATACTGATGCTGAAGTCCACAATTCAAGTTGCTGCAGTAAGATTTAGCCTTTGATAGGTCATAACTCAGGAGATTGCATTGAGGCAGATTGACACTAATGTAAACACAGGCCCTGTAATTCCCCATGATGCGGCTACACGAAAGTATAAGAGCTTACAGGTGTATATTGTATCCGGACTGCTAATATTGGTCGCACTGGATGTTGCAGCAAATATTGCTCTACATTTAGATCCCATTATCTTCTATTGTTTATTATCAATGCTTGTGTTTCTGGCATATTATCTACTACCCTGGACGGACAGAAAACAGGAACAAGCAAGGTTACTTTCCGGAATAGTGGACAGGGAGTGGTATGAAACAAATATTACAAAACTCAATGAAACAGCCTCCCGGTTAGCTGCCAATCTGGAGCTTCCTGATATTCAAATAGAGATCGGACTGAAAGACCTGGATTTCGAAGTAATGGATTTTTATTACACGATAAATAAAAAGATATATATCAGTGCAAAAGTAGTCAATGAGTTCTCATCTGATGAAATTGAATTCCTGTTAGCTTGTTGTATGTTCAATTATCGCCGGTACAGGTTCAATGATCATTCCATATGCCCCTATATTTATGTAATATCCATCATGGTTGCCTTCCCATTTTCTCTATTGTTCCAGAAAAATCTGCAGCCTGCTTACTGCTTCGGTTTTGCTTTGGTGTTCTTCCATCTGACAACTTCTTCACTAAATGGAATTGCCTGGAAAACCTCAACTCCCAAGTATAAGAAGATCCTCGACTACACAAGAAATTACGACGCGGCAAAATCAGCTGTTCAAAGAATGTCCCGTCTGGATACCAGCGGCCTGGCAGGACAAGAGATGAATCTCGACATCATACAACACGCCGACCTGCAACTCGTGCATAAAGCAGCCAGAGAATTGGGACTTGTGAACTAGAATGAATCATTGCCATTAAAAGCATATCACCCCAATAACCTGAACCGATACTCATTCCAAAGAGTAATAGCAGCCCGTGCTTTCCTCAGCCCTCAAGCACTATAGATCCGATTGTGAAACCAATCGAGACATATACAATGAATGTCTCTATTTACGCAAAACTGGATACGAATTGTGGTATAATCCCTGCATGTTTGGTGAATGAGGACGGATTATGGATGTGATAAAGCAGAAATAGCATATGATACGTGCTATTGCATACACCATCGTTGGACCATCTAGTTTAATGGTAGGAATCTCATTCAGAAATGCTTTCTATATGATTTCTAGATCATGCTTAATCCTAATAGCAATAATTGCCTGGGGTCAATACTCGGGATACTTGAAAGACTGATAGATAGTCTCCGACCAATAACACCTATCTTTACAAATATATGATCAATATAAAAACAAGTGTGGACAACATAATAAAGCTTACATCGCTGGAACTGGACATATTTAATCCCCAGTTTAGTCCTAATGGAAAGCAGATCGCATTCTCCGCAGGGGACGATGTCTTGAGCTGCGATGTCTATACTATCAATACAGACGGTACCGGATTGCGGCGCCTGACACATGAACAACAGCCTAGCTACGTTTCATGCTACAGTCCGGACGGTATTCGCATTGCCTGCACACATAATCCAATCAATGATGATGACAACTACTTTGATATTTTCAGCATGTGGATAGATGGAAGTAATATTCAGCGGTTAACTTATACAGGTGGGGTAAATCCGGACTACAGTCCGGATGGAAATATGATTGTGTTTGGCAAATGGGTTGATCGTGATATGCAAATATTCCGAATGAACCCAGATGGCAACTCTGTCTTGCAACTCACTAGCATAGAACCGAAAAATCCATCAAAATGCATGTGGCACAGCACTCGGTATCCTGTGTTCAGTCCTGATGGTGAATGGATATATTATTTGTCTTGTCAGCACAGCGATAAAGACCTGGACGAGATATACCGGATGCGTCCGGATGGTTCCGAAGCTGCCAGGCTGACACATTCAGAGGGTAGTGCGGGTCGACCAATAGTCAGTCCGGATAATAGGTTTGTTGCTTTCAGTTCATCCCTGTACGATCAGGAAAACCGGATAATGAAGTCGAGTATTCACATAGCGAATTCTGATGGTTCGGACCAGAGACAAATAGACTGCAGTGGTTTTGGAAATATGATAACATCCTTTAGCCCGGATGGAGAATGGATCGTATTGAGTTCCTCACGAGATAGAAAGACAGATCAAATAATCCATAATTGGGACATATACGCAATCCGCGCAGATGGTTCGGAACTCCGACGCTTAACAGACAACACCGCACTGGATACCAGCCCGGTATTCAGTCCTGATGGCAGCACGATAGCTTTTGTATCAGATCGGGATGGGTGCAGAGACTTGTATTTAATGCCTTTTAAACATGACGTAAGGAAACGGGAATAAATGGAGATAGTCAATGCAAATCTTTCCTGCGACTCATGAGGACAAAATTGAACTGCTGGAATTTATGGAGACACGTGATCCTGCAAAGAATGTCTGGCTGGTGTCATCAATTACAGATGCAATGGAATGCGATGATCCTGTCGAAGATATATTGTTATGTAGAGATGATCAAAAACTCACAGGTGTTGCTTGCTTCTTCTGGTCTTGTGGTCGAGTTGGTGAAAACTGTCAGGTACGGCTTGAAACCGAGAACCAGGAATCACTTCTTGCATTACTGGATGCTCTTCCTGAGAGTAAATCATTAAGAATCCCCATAATAAATGCTGAAGTCCAGCAATATATGGATAGTATTCATGGTTTTGAACGTGAAGATGGTGACTTGTATTTTACTGCAGTTCCTGAACAATTCCAACCAGTAGCTGTCAGTTCAGACAATATAATCGAGGTGACAGAGGATTTAAAGCATCTCTTTGAGGGATGCGAAAATCCACCAAGATGGGGTATGTATCGTGCGCCTTATTCTCGTATAGATGCTTATCTTATCAATGATAGAGTTGCATCTTCTGTCTCCTCAGGTCCCCATTCCACTGTATTGCCTTCGGGACATCGACTTTATACTGTTGGGGCTCTATACACACAGACTAAATACCGTCGTAAAGGTTATGCCAGAGAACTCGTATCTCTGGTGACCCAGAGAATCCTCTCCGGCGGTAACATTCCGATCTATTGGACTCAACTGGAGAATATCGCTTCACAATCTCTATGCAAATCACTTGGTTATTACCAATATGCAAGGGAAGCTCATTATTGTTGGTAATGGAGCTATTAATGTGTCATTCTATGCAGCGAAGGGTCAGCAGGCTGGAAGCCTGCACCACAATTCGGCTTGCAAAGACTCATACGGGTTTCTATTCGAAATAAGTTGGCATGCTCAACATGGGAGCTCGGGATGATGAGATTCACTAACAATGCAATAATCCCCACATTGCATCCAACCCCATCATTCTGCTTAAATAGGAACGACAAACTAGATTACTCCACTCTGGCGACAGCCACATTTGGATATAGCAAGGAATCAATCATGGAAAAAATACTACCATTTATACTCGGTTCACAATACTATCGTGCGCCTACTCCCGGGCCTGAGTGTTGGGAGCAGGACTTTGACCGGATGCAGAAGATGAGAATGAACTCCGTGAAGTTCTGGATCCAGTGGCGTTGGGCACACCGTGAAGGGGATCGGTGGGTGTTTGATGATGTTGATCGGCTGATGGACCTTGCGCTGGCACACGATCTGGATGTCCACATAAACGTTATCTTTGATGTAGCTCCGGACTGGCTCTATGAAGTCTACCCGGATGCAAAGATGATAATGAACAACGGTCGGATAGTGGAGCCTTTCGAAGTTGCACACAGGCAGATCGGAGGGCATCCTGGACCCTGTTATAACCACCCTGGAGCGCTCGAAGAGCGGAAAAAGTTCTTCCGCAAGACTCTGGAACACTTCCGCGAGCACCCCGCGATGGGATGGTGGGACGTTTGGAATGAGCCCGAGCTGTGCTTCCCCAGCCGCGACCCTAATCTTGATACCCTGACCTGCTATTGTCCGAACTGCCATTCAGCTTTTCAGCGCTGGCTGCAGAATAAATATGGGACGATAGAGGCGCTGAATGCTGTCTGGGGGCGGTGTTATGAGAAGTGGGAACGTGTCGAGATGCCTCGCAACGGGCAGTGCATCACTGATTTTGTAGACTGGAGACAGTTCCAGACCGACACAATGACTGGTGAAGCCAGGTGGCGGCTGGAAATGGCTCAGGAGATGGCGCCCAAACAGCGGCCTTACCTGCATGTCGTCAGCACCACATATGACTGTTTCACCCACACGACCTGCGCGGCCGATAACTTTGCCCTGTCTGATCTTATACCGGACATATTTGCAGCCTCGACCGGAGCACATCCACCTCAGATGCAGCAGTCACTCTCTGCAGCCAAATGCAAGACTTTCTACAACACCGAAAGCCATATAAACTTCGGCATGACCCACATGCACCCGCGGATTATAGACGAGACTGTGACTCTCAGCCATTTCCTGCCTCAGCTTGGAGTAGGGATGAAAGGATTCATGACCTGGCAGTTCCGTGCAGAGCGGTTGGGGTTTGAGTCTCCGGCGTGGGGAATAGTCCGCCCGGATGGCTCAGACCGACCAGCTACCAAGCACATAGAAGCTCTGTTCAAGGTGTTTGCAGAGAATGCAGACGCATTGATGGCGTGTCCAAAGCAGGCTCCGACAGTCGGTCTGTGGGAGAGTCCATCCAACGAATACTTCCACTTTGCTACACGCCGAAATCTCACCCAAATGGCAGCCAGTTATACACGCTGGCATGAGCTTCTGTATTGGACAGGTTATGATTATGCCTGCATCAACGACAAGATGCTTGCAAACAACGAATTGGAACATTTGAAACTGCTGATAATGCCTGATCCATATTTCCTGACTGCAGACCAGGTTGCCGGACTCGATTCCTGGGTCCATGCAGGAGGAGTCCTGATAACCGAAGCACATCTGGGAGGTTATAACGGCAACGAAGGGCGCCACAGCCTCCGCGTCCCTGGTTTCGGTCTGGATAAATCCTGGGGAATCACCGAGATTGAATCCACATCCTCCATGCACCTGCGCCTGGACCAGGTCTCAAAGTGGTCATCTGCTACAAGTCCCGATGTCCAGAAGATGCTCAATGAGACAGGTTCCGGAGGAGGCCGGTTCTACCCGATCCAGCTGGAGACGGGAACAGTGGCTATCGGCTGCGACCGATTTGCTGTATTGGGAGGAGAAGGGATAGAACCGCTGGGTTCCTTTGACGATCGTGGGCCGATTATTGCAGGGAAGCAGGTAGGAAAAGGATACGTAATATACTGCGGGACCAGCCTGGGTGAAGGTTCACTGCAGGGAGCTGCTGGAGCGCTGGAGATCATAGCCAAAGCTGCCTCAAAAGCAAGCGTAGCCCCCATCTGCAACCTGGATGCCAACGAACCCCTGCAAGTGCGGTTCGACATCCTGGCAGACGATAAAGGTCCGCGCTTCGTAATAATCCAGAACCGCTCCCGCAAAGAGCAGACAGTAAAAGCAACTGTCCCAGCCTGCCGGGGGATTTTCACAGGTAAAGTGTTTGCCGCAGATTCTCAGGAGTTGGTTCTCCCAGCTGAGTATTATGAGCTGGCGATAGTAGAATAGTTCTCAAAATCATCGGACGGATCGGTCGGAATTATAGATACGTCCGATCCACTCCATTCGTCCTCTCAGACACCAGACTTGCACACACCGTTCGTCCTGAGCCTGTCGAAGGACGCGGAATTACCCAACCATCCGCCATCTGTCCGCCCTTCGACTACGCTCAGGACGAACGGATGGCTGGTTCCGTTTGCATTTGGATGGGGAAATTTCGGGCAACCGCAGAGGGTCGTCCCTACTTTAATCGTAGCCAGTTATTTCCTCCACTCCCCATCTTTCACTCGCCGGATTCTGGCATAGTCTACATCCCATGTATCCCCGTGGCCCTGGTGGCCGCTGCTCATTTGCAGGCTCAGTGTTCCCCTGGTCATTACGGAGCCGTGGTTGCCTTCTGATATAAGCTTGCCATCCAGTTCCAGCCGGTATTTAGTGGCATCAACAAAGAATTTTAAGTAGTGCTGCATATTTGGTTCGATGGGTTTGTAATCAAAGACCGGGGCTGTAAAATCAGTAGCTGCTGTTTCCCAGTTCTCAAGCCGGATCTGGTTGCCGTTGTCTATTCGGACAAGCAGGTAATCGCCATCACCGGTCAGTTTTATGAATGTGCCTACATACCATCCGGTGGATATCTGGTTGTTGCGGAAGCTTGCTTCCAGTACGACAGGTTTTGTCCGGAAGTCAAAGACCTGTTTGGTCTGCATTGTCACCGATACCGCATCTTTGAGCTCAAAAGTAGCTTTGCCATCTGCAACATCGATACGCCCAGCGCTGTTTATAACTTCCCATTTGTCGGGACTGACCGGTGCGTCGAATTCCTCAGCAAATGGCAGAACTGATTCCTGAGGTCTGGTTATCTGTATCTCAGTTAGCTTGGCTGGTTTGAGTGGAACCGGATTTTCACCTGCTGCCAGTGAGTCTGCTGCTTCAACTAATAGTTCTTTCATACGACTGGTGATTGGGTCGTCAGCTTTGACTGCTGACGCAAGACTGCGTATATCACTGACAGTGTCCAGCTTATTTGCCTGTTGTGCAAGAGGATGCGATTTCTCGTTTCTGAGTTTATATTCCTTAATACAGAGTTGGACATCGCCTAACCTGTCCGCTGCCCACATCTGGCTGTACTTCTTCTGAGCATCCTGAGCCCCAACGATAAAAACAGCCGTCTGGTCACTCTCCAGGGATACATTTACTATCAGGTCTTTAGAGTTCCACTTCCAGCTGAGTGGAGTTTCTCCCAGTGGATCGTAACACCAGGCAGAATATCCCCCAGGTATTATCCTGCGGTCTATCTTAATGTCGGCTATCTCCGGGTCACCTACATTGGTAACAACAAATGCCACCGGTCCAGGGGCGGTTCCGTAGCGTTCGATTATTATTCCGGGCGTGTTGCAGCTGGCCATGGTGATCGGCTGCCACATCAGTTCGTGCAGCGTCCGGAAGACCGGCATAAGCCTGGCGTAGTTCTTGCGTGACTTTTCAGGAGGCTCATTAGGGCCTCCACCGTATCCTCCGGGCACAACATCAAAAAGCAGGAGCTGTTTCAGGAACTTATAATCCTGCTCTTCATATGTTGGGAGCTGGCTCAGCACCTTGTGGTATCCAAGCTGCCGCAGCCTAGCCATCAGTCCTCCGGTAGGATCATACCAGCACTCCTTGCCCAGAATATCCATACACTGCCAGGATGTCGGACCGGCGATGGTAAATATGTTCGGCAGAACGCAGTGCTTGTCTTTTGGCAGCATTTTGTCCAGGTCTTCAACCCACGAAGACAGAGCTGACCATACAGTCACGCACGGTTTGAGGTCATCATTAAAAGTCGGTGGAATGCGGGATGCCTGGATATTTGTCCGTGAATAGTCCACAACCTCAAAGTGGGCGCAGTAGGAGTCCAGATAGACCCCGTCACTGGATGGATTAGCGATCATCTTTTTGCATTCATCCAGCCTGTATTGTCCTGCTCCTCCATCAATGTCAGGGTCCAGGTTCAATGGGAATTGTGCTCCATAGTTGGACCCACCTATCCATACCCAGCTGCCAAGCGCTGGTGATATGGGTTTGCCATCAGGGTCACACACTGCTGATTTGAGAATAGATGCAGACATTCCCTTAATCCATTCTCTGGTATCGGCTGCCGGATGCTGGACCTGATCGACCGCAGCCTGAGCATTGAATTTCAACCGATTGTAAGCTTCATCATAGGTCGGGACTCTATTTATATCCCCGTGGTACTGTTGATACATGCTTGGCTCGATGTAAGGAATACCGAAATAGCCCATTGCATCGCAGGTAGCATATCCTTTTTTATCCGGTCCCTCGTGATAGAGCAATCCAAAATCGGACAATGGGGAACTGTGGACACCAATATCCCCCCATGCTATCCAGCCTCCGGCCTTATACTCCGGTCTTTTGTTGTCAGGACGTTCACCCCGCCACTTCGGAAAGAGATCGAAATATGCCTTAGTCACAGACCGCAATCCCCAGGATCCAGTGGGTGTAAGGATATAGAAGTGAAAAGGGGCAGACTTTTCGAAGTTTCGCTGACCATCTATCAGTGCAAAATCCTGCACAAAACTATAGAGCCCGCTATCAGCTCTGTATGCCGTATGGTGGAACCACTGCTCATCCATCCGGACCGCATAACCGATAGTCCCCCGGTCACAGGAGATGCTGGTCATAGGGATATAGTCAATGAACCCGGCTCCGAGTTTATTTGGGGACGTATTGGTGTAGTCCCGTGAAGATTCCATACTCTGCTTGCGGAGCAGGTCCTTCCAGAATGTCCATCCATCTACATTAACAGGCAGTCCAAAGCGAATACTGAGGAAGCGCTCCCCGCCGGACCGCGTAACATGCCCCTTCACCTCCCAGCCTTCTTTGACAGGTATCATATCAGCTGAGAGTACAAGGTCATCCCCGGTCCACTGAAATGTTATATTCTTACCGTTCTTCCGCACCCGGCAATCCAGCGGTTTCCAGCTCTGCCCAGCAGCATGATCCCAAATAGAAAAACCCGAAGCCGCCACAGCACGAGGTAACACATAAGATTTCCCCCCAAAGCCAATCCTATCCACCCGTCCACTCTCAGAATTAATAGAAATAGCCGCAGAACCAGCTTTAGCTATAATCTTCGAAGCAGAAGCTGAATTACCAACCAGACACATCGCCAGAAATAATACCACCACAGATACAGAAAATCTCATAAGCCTGGAACTACCCTCACCCATACCAGCATTCTTCTACCACACAATGCAAATATGATACTACTACAATCCCGAATTGTTATAATTATCCATTCAAAAGAGTACACCACAATTCGCCCTTGGAGAAGGGGGCCAGGGGGATTGATTTCCTTCTTGAAGTCAGAAGACAGAAGACAGAAGACATGTCATCGTGAACTCGTTTCAGGACCCAGGGGAATTGGCTTCCCTTCCCTCAAAATGCTACTAATCAGACCCCGTATAATCAAACTTTTTGCCAATAACATGGTATAATCTCAGCAATCTGATGGTTATAAGGCTGTTTGATGGCATTTATATATCATATAACACCCATATGAGATTTCACCTGCAATATGGTCTTAATGGCATATTTGAAAGGCTTAACAGATGACTGACAATCCGGATTATGAAAAGGAACTGGCAAAACTGAAGATAGTAAACTATTCTTCAAGAATCATATTATTCATTGCGTCTGCAGCTACAGTTGCACTGATCATTAAATATAACCTTTTGTTTGTTATGTGGCCGTTGTGTATCACTTTCTTTCTGTTCACTTTATACTTCGATAGCCAATTAAACATGGATGAAATAGGATTGATGGTCAAACATGGCCTGATAGATAGGGAATGGAAAGAGGTGACAGAGCGCAAACTCAATGAGATCGTTGTAAAACTGGCGCCTGAACTGAATGTTCAACAGCGGCACTTGACAATATTTACAGGTAATCAGATGGTATCTGTGTGCGAACCCAGACTTCCCAACTCTCTTGTTGTATCATTGAAAGCAATCAAAGAGATGAATGAAGAACAACTGGAGTTCTTTATCGCCGATACCTTGCTGGGATTCTATGGCTGGAGTTTGTTCACAACTAAGTATTCAGTGATAATATGGGGCTTGCCAATCTTCATAGTATTCCCTTTTGTGCCGTTACTTCCCGAAGATTTACTTCCTCTATTTGGAGGCTCAGTGATTGCATTAATATTATTGGCACTCGTATTCCCCCATATAGCTGCTTTGCGAAAAGGTGTAGACAGATATAGAAAAATACTCTCAGTAACCAAAGACTATGAATCTGCACGATCAGCACTATTTATAGAATCTGAAATCTGCACAAGACGAATAGATGAAATTAGCAGGAAAATGAAAATACCAAGACGCAGCTCTCGCTTGTCAATTGGAGAACCATCCAGAAACCTGCAAAAACTGCGCCAGGCGGCGGAAGAACTGGGACTTGAGGTAGAGAAAGGCTGAAAATGACAACCAATCCGGTCTATGAAACAGACTTATCAAAGCTGAAGAAAAGCTACTACTCAATGAAAGCATTAGCTCTCGTTTCATGCGTTGCAATATATGTTGAGCTTCTGGTGACATTGGGATTCAAGGGTTCTATATTGTCTGTTTCTTTGTTAATGATCTTGCTGCTAATCATACTAATACTGCAAGATCAGTTCAAGGAAGGTCAAATGGAATTGATGCTCAAACATGGGCTGGTTGATAGACAATGGAAGGTGAAAACAGAGCAGAAGTTCAATCAGATTACCGCAAGACTTGCATCTGAATTGAATGTAAAGCCTCTGGGAGTAGAGATTGTTGATAATGCCGGGGTATTCAGCTATATAGAATCCAAACTATCAGGCTCTCTGGCCATAACACTTAGAGGAGCACAGGAGCTTGATGACAACCAGTTGGAGTTTCTGATAGCCTATACCATGGTCGGATTTCCCAGGAATCTGCTGAGTGATAAATATTCAGGAGTTATTCTCTTTCTGCCCGGTGCTTTGTGTTTGCCCTTTCTGCCGTCCATTCCTAAAGATATGCTTCCGTTATTCGGTGGGATTGTAATTTCTCTGATCGCATTATTTGGGATATTTGTAGTAAGGTCAAGTGTGGGTTCAAGCAGACAGAGCGAATCCGAATATTCCAGAATCCTCTCAGTCACCAAAGACTACGAATCCGCAAAGACTGCACTGATTGCGCAATCAAAACTGTCGCTCCAACGAATGAAACCGAAAACGATTGAGATTCTAAAATCAGGTCATAGTAAACTGGGGATTCCTGAAGAAGAACTGGAATCTGCAATCTCCGGCGTCGATCTGGAGGTTTACAAACTCCACAAGGCAGCTGAGGAAATAGGACTGATAAAATGCATCAATGAACCGTAATAGAGAATTAATCTGACTGATCGGTCGGATCGGACCGATCAGTCAGATTGTTTTATCTACTCCATATCAGTTCTGAAGCACGTTGCCGGAAGGTTGGCGGTGTTGTAGAGGTTTCCGCTGGGGTTGTTGGCCCAGTTGTAACGGACTGCAACGGGCTTATCCACCGATGAGGATGAGACTACTATGGTGTCACCATCTATCTTCGCATCAGCCCAGACAAACTTCTTGTCCTTGCCTGCGATGGCGAAACCTTTTAAGCTGCCAGCTTTTGCAACCAGTCCTCCTCCGATGTGCCTGAAGTATAACCGGACAGTACTGCCCTCTATCTTTTTCTTCGTATAGACAGGCCCTGAATATACTATCTTTTTGCCATATGCAATGGCTTCGGCAGAGAGTGCAAGTCTGTAGCCTACATCCTGTTTATTGGTCGGATGTATGTTAGCAGCGTCTCCGATGTCCGTGATAACAGCCATCCCACAATTCGGAGTCTTTTCAGACGTCAAAAGCTGAGCTTCCCGGAGTTCTGCCCAACCGGATTGAACCGGATCTGTTACTGCTGGATAGAAATTAGCAAGCTGGACAATAAAGAACGGGAACTTGCCTACCCCGAACCTGGACCTCCAGTCATTGATCATAGTAGGCAGCAGGGTCCGGTACTGCATAGGTCTGTCTGCATTTGATTCACCCTGATACCATATAGCTCCCTTAATTCCATAAGGAATCAGAGGAGATATCATTGCATTGTAGAGCATTGTAACTACGTTTGGGTTGTTGCCATAGCTGACAGGAGGCATTCTTTTGATGCTGGTCTTGGCTACGTCTATCTTGTAGCTCCAATCACCATTAAGAGGAATAGATACACTGCCGATCTTCAAGGTGATTCCGTCAGGATTGGTAGTGTATGTCCCACCAGGTCCGCCAGTATCAATCACTCGAACAGCCACAGTATTTCGGCCTGATTTGAGTGTTCCCGCAGGAACTATATAGCGGCGGTATTCCGAATACTCAACAGTGGTCCCAACCATTACACCATTTACAAATGCACTGTCACCATCATCGACCGGTCCCAAATCAAGGACCGCTTCTTTGCCGGCAAGATCGGCAGGGAGATCGATGTCCTTGCGCATCCATATTATTCCATCGAAATCTTTGAGGTCAGCAGTATCCCACAACCCGGGCTGATGGAACTTGCTCCATGATGATGCATCGAAATCGGGTTTCTCCCAGCCAAGGTTCTTCGAACTTACCGGATCGACTTCGTTCCACCAGTCAAGCAGGCGCTGCTGGTAGTTTTTTGAGTCTTTTTCCTTATTCCACCTGTCCATATCTTCAACGGGTTTGCGGAAATCAGGCATCTTTTTGAGAGCCTCAGCACTGGTCCAGGCTTCAGCAATAGTTCCACCCCAGTCAGACTCTATCAGTCCAACAGGAACATTCATATCTTTATGAATCTGCCGGCCAAAGAAATAACCCACCGCAGTGCAGTTGGTCCGTTTGATCATTTCCGGCGAAACTATATCCCAATTGCCTTCAACAGTATCGTTTGGAGTTGTGGAGACAATTCTTGGGACAATGAAAACATGAATGTTGGGATAGTTAGCCTGGGCGACTTCTTCATCAGCATTGTTTACGCCGAGTACACCCATTTGCATGTTTGACTGGCCGGAACATATCCACACATCCCCGACCAGAACATTCAATGCGACCTTGTTGTTCGCGCCATCTACATACAGAGTATATGGCCCACCTGCATCGAATGGCCCGATTTTAGCCATCCACTTACCTTTAGAATCGGCAGTAGCAGTAGCCGATTTGTTGAGCATTCTCACTGTAACTTTGGAGCCGGGTGTATCCCATCCCCAAACAGGGGCAAGGATATCTCTCTGCATTACCATATTATTGTTAAACAAAGGATGCAGAAAAGGTTTGGCGTTTTCAGCTACGAGAATCGAACCAGATAGAAAAATACAGGCAAAAACCAGGCCTGCGATCATCATACCAATACGTTTGGACAAAACTATACACCTCCCGAATTATCCGCCTTATAGCGCGGACAATACATTATACATCCATTGAGTGAAATATATTAGTTACATGTACCCGAGCTTGAACATTAGGAAAGGGGTTTTTGGTCTTTTAATACAGGGTATAATGGCATACTTCAGCTTGATTGAAAAAGGCAGAATGCTACCGATACTGGAAGAACTGCACCAGACTCGGATTCATATACAAAGAGGTTAGCAATGAAAAAAGAGGTTGGTTTGTGGATTGACCATAAGAGAGCTGTCATTGTAGCTGTCTCCGGCGAGACAGAAGATATCACTGAGATCATTTCAAATATGGAGAAGCGTGTCCGGTATTCAGGCGTTGCTCAGCAGGTACCGGGAGAGGACCAGCGTGACAGGCAGTATATGTTCCATCTCAGCAGGTATTATGATAGAGTAATCGCACAGGTGCGTGATGCGAAATCCATCCTGATAATGGGGCCGGGTGAAGCAAAGCGTGAGTTTGAAAAACAGCTCAAGAGCGAGAAGTATGGTGGTAAGATCGTAGGTGTTGAGACAGTCGACAAGATGACCGATCGCCAGATTGCAGCAAAAGTAAGACAGCAGTATATGACAGCGGTGTGATCGTCAAAACGGTAGTTTAGACTGACACAACAATGCAGTATTATAAGAATTATTGTCATCCTGAACGCAGTGAATGATCTAGTGTTAATGTGTTAGCATTTACACCTGCTTCATCGAGATTCTTCACTGCGTTCAGGATGACAATTCCCTTAATATACCGAGAAGACTGAACACGGGTGCGTGTAAAATCTACGGAATGTAGTCATAGATATATACACCAGAGACTCTGTCTCTGGACTCTGCCAGGGAGGTAACCTCCCTGGACCCATTATTCTGTTTTTCCCGGAGGGTCTGAAGACCCTCCGGGAAAAACAGAATATGAGGTCTGGGGATTATATCCCCAGCGGGGTGCAGGGGTGGAATCCCTGCAGATATAATCCTATAGTATCGTTTCCGTAGATTCTACATGCACCCACTGAACACTGACAGATTGACACTGAGCCGTGGCAATGGTACAATCTGGCATAGACCATGGAATATATCGAAGCCTCACAAACAGACAAATCACGGTTCAATGAATTCGCCGCCAATTTTGATTGGGGCGACTTATTGCAGTCCTATGAATGGGCAGAATTAAAATCGCACAGCGGTTGGACTCCTATCCATCTCATGGCTGAGAATAATGGTGTAATTGAAGCTGTAGCTTCTCTGCACAAACAGCTCATTCCACATACCAATCGCTGTATACTATATGCTCCTCGCGGACCTGTTATTGATACAACGAACACCAAACTGGTCTCTGAGTTTTCGGCGTTCATACGTGAAGTTGCTGTTAACCACAACGCAATCCTTGTGAAGATTGATCCGCCGGTCCCTGTGGAAGACACCCTCAGCGCATCCAACCTGACAAGTGCAGGGTTTACGCCGTTAGTGTCCTCCGGATTTGGTGGGACGCAACCTAAATGCGTTATGCAACTTGACTTGAAACAGTCGGAAGAAGAACTCCTGGCATCGTTCAAACCTAAATGGCGGTATAATATTCGCCTGGCGGAGCGCAAGGGTGTGACCGTCAATATAGACTCTCCAAAGTCTGAATTGCCTATGTTTTATGCTGTTCTCAGAGAAACATGCCGCAGAGATGGTTTCCTTGTCCGAAGTATGCGGTATTTTGAGAATATGTGGGATGCACTGGTTCCGGCTGGTTATATGCGTCTTGCGATGACCTATTATGAACGCCAACCTGTTGCAGGTGCTTTAGTGTTCAAATTTGGAGACAAAGCCTGGTATACATATGGTGCATCCTCAAATGACCATCGAAATGTCATGCCTAATCACCTGATGCAATGGAGACTGATACAGTGGGCCAATGAAGCCGGATGCAAATGGTATGATTTTCGTGGAGTCAGCCCAAACCGTGAACCGGTAGAAAATGACCATCTACAGGGTCTCAACCGTTTCAAAGAGGGGTTCAGTCCAAGGTTCGTGGAATATTTGGGTGAGTATGATATGATCCTATCCAAAAAATACCACTGGCTGTGGACCGTGGCTTTGCCGATTTTCCGCAACATGAAAAAAAGACAAGCCGGTTCAGCTTCGCAAAACGTCTGAAAAATGGCAGGCTTTTCATCCTAAAAATATTGGGATGGCAGGTTAGAAGTCTGCGCCACAATTCAGCTGCAAACACTTATACAGATGTATAGAGTACTCCGGGGATTGGTGATGATATGCAACATGATGTGTATGTCGAAGTAAACAAAACCGCTTTGAAACACAATCTGCAGGAAGTCAGCAAACTGGCTACATCCCCGGTGTTAGCTGTTGTTAAGGCTAATGCCTATGGACATGGGATGGTTGAAACCGCCCGCACATTTGTAGATTCCGATGCCTGGGGTGTCGCCGTGACCAGGCTCTCAGAAGCCTCTGAGATCAGGCAGGCAGGCATTGATGCTCAACTACTTGTATTCTCCCCAATTCTACCCAAGAACGCCGCTGACGCTGTCGAGATGAATGTTATTGCAACTGTTGACCGACTGGACTGTGCCGCTGCCATTTCCAGAGCAGCCGTATCTGCCGGAGTACTGGCCAGCGTGCATGTTAAAGTGGATACAGGAATGGGCAGACTAGGTGTTGAGTCTACTGCAATTGTTGATTTCTTTCAGGGTCTGCTGGCACTGCCCGGCCTGGCAATATCCGGGATCTACACTCATTTCGCCTCGTCCCCGGATAAAGACCCCCAACCAACCCAACAGCAGTTAAAAGTATTCAAGGATGTTCTGGAGAAATTGCAGGTTGAGGGTATCGATTATGGAACTGCACACTGTGCAAACAGTGCTGCTATCATTCGTTTTCCCGACACCCGGATGGATATGGTGCGGCCCGGCACTCTGTTGTATGGTCAATACCCTTCTACATATGTCCCAAAGCCACTCAAGCTGCAGGATACCTGGAAACTGAAAGCCCGGATAGTAGATATAAGAGACCTGCCAGTGGGTAGAAGTATAGGGTATGGAGCTGAGTATACTACAAAACGTTCAACCAAGATGGCTGTTGTTCCAATTGGCTGGGCGGATGGATATTCTATGGTTCCGGATGGACCTGTATACAGGCAGGGCATAGTATCTTTCACATTAAGGAAAGTTCGTAGGCAAAAACATGTCCTGGTAAATGGAAAGAGGGCATCTGTATTGGGCAGGGTGTCTATGCAGATGACTTGTTTGGACATTACAGGAATAGATGGAGTGCAGATAGGGGACAGTGTAGAAATGCCGGCGATGCGGATTCCAATAGACACCTCTATCCCCAGAGTCTATGTAGACTTCTGATCTGTCTTCTTTTTGTTGACTTGTTTTGGGATCGGAGCCGGTATTAGTTTATCGTATATCTGCGGGTAGCATTCCCCTATAACTACTTGTATGGCTGCTGCTATAGGTACTGCTACAATCACCCCAACAACCCCAAACAGCCTTGCTCCCAACGCCAGTGCAAAGAGTGATAGAACAGGATGCACACCGACACTTCCCCCAACAACCTTAGGGGTTATTAGCTGGTCGAACAATCCGAAGCTTATCACTGCGACACATAATACTACTATTCCAGCCATTTGAACACTGTGCTCCGGCTGGACTAAAACACTGATCCCGGATATACACATTATGGCAAGAACTCCGATATAAGGCACCAGATATAGTATCCCGGATATACAACCGATTATCAGTCCATATTGAAGTCCAAGGCAGCTGAACAGAAGACTCGCAATTACGCTGTATATTACAGCTACTGTAGCCATTCCTCTGAGATATTTGAAGAATACAGCCCCTACAGCATTTCCAACAATACTAAGCCTCTCCCTATGATGCTCCGGAGTCAGGTGGAGTATTTTCTGCTTGATGTAGTCAATATCTTTGAGCAACCACAGACCAGCCAGGGGAACTATGATAAGCCAAAGGATTCTTGAGAACATAGAAGAAAGAGCTGATCCAAGTATCGTAAGTCCCTGCTCAGCTGTGCTCTGTGCTTTAGGTGAGAGTTTAGATGTCCACGCTTCGAGAGTAGTAGGTAATTTTAACCGTTCCAAAGCCGAACTGTGCTGCTGGAGCAGTTCATTAACTCTTTCAGTTGCAACCTTTCCATAGGTCTCATAATTCGTACTGATATCCTGAGCCTGGCGTGAGATCAACGGCACAATAAGAATCGCGAGGGTAATAACTATTACCAGAAATCCGGTTCCCACAATGGCAACGCCAAATGCGCGTGACAACCCTCGACGCTGTATTCGGTCTACAAGAGGGTCAAGCATAAACGCCAGCAGAAATGCGGCAGCAAAGGGGGGAATAACTTCCAGCACCGGTAGAATCAGGGGATCATATATCTGGACCAACAGATAGACCAGGCAAGCCAAAGCCAGAAGCCAAAGGGCAACAATTGCAGAGCGAGGAAAATCTGTTCGGTTCAATGATCAGGTTCTCCTCAAATACTCAGTAGTTCTTTTAGCTTCTTAAGCGCCTTTTGTTGAAGCCTGGAAACATGCATCTGGGATATATCCAGGCGCCTTGCTACTTCTGTTTGCGACATCTCTTTGAAAAACCGATAGTAGATGATCTTGCGTTCTCTGGGTTCCAGCATTTTCATAGCATGTTCCAGATCACCATAGGTCTCGATTTTTTGCAATGCAGGATCCAGATCGCCGATGAACTCAGCCAGGGTGACCGGTGCGCTTTCACCTTCGTGTACAAGTTTGGTATCCAGCGATACTGTGTCGTATGCGTTACCTAGTTCCATCGCCTCAAGGGTTTCTTCTTCAGTTACCCCCAATGCAATGGCGATCTCTTGAGGTGTAGCTACACGGCCCAGCTGCCTGCCCAGTTCTTCTTTTTTCCTATTGGCAGCAAGATTAAGCTCTTGAAGTCTTCTCGGAACTTTAAGACTCCAGGCTTTATCTCTGAAGTGTCTGCGTATCTCTCCAACAATAGTAGGAGTTGCATAGGTAGAAAATTTGGTGCCTCGCTCAGGATCATATCGGTCAATTACGTTAATCAGACCAATAAGCCCCACTTGAATTAAATCTTCAAGAGGTTCACCACGATTTACAAACTTGCCTGCCAGATATCGAACGAGGTTGCGGTGTTTAGCCACCAGTTTGTCCCGGAGAACAGGATTTTGTGAGGAAATGTATGCCAGAAACAGTTCTTCGGTTTCGTTGTCCCTATGCACTTCGGCGATTATATCCGGCTGAGCGACACTATCCATTTCTTGCATATTTGACCATCCGAACATGAGTGCCAGTATCCAACCGATATACCTCTACCTCATCTACAAGCAGAGTTACTAGCAGGGCACCGATGTTTTCAGGCTCAATATCAGCACCCTCATCCACTTCTTCGGAGATGCGAGACCCGGCGTCATCAATAATATCAATGGTCAGTTTGTCATGAGATATCTCACTACGGAGTATTATCTGTGCATCCGGTCGGTTATTCTTCTCGGCTCGGTCTACCGATGTTGTGCAAGATTCACCTACTGCCAACCTGACATCTTCAACTTCGTCGTATGAGAATTTCATCCTGCTGGCTACACCTAGTATAGTCAGCCGGGTGACTCCAACGTATTCGGGTCGACAAGGAATCCTGAGTTCGACGCAGGTAGTACATTCTAGCCGTTCCAAGATTTATTCCGTTCCCTTTCCAACTGCTTCTACAGCCTCCGTCTCAGAGGTGTAGATATCAAATATCCTATCAAGACCAGTTATCTCAAAAACTCTACGAATACGAGGCGCAGGACAGATCAGACTCATATTCCCATCCATCTCCCTCATTCGCTTTAATCCACCGATCAACACTCCAAGTGCGGTGCTGTCCAGATATTCTACGTTTGTTAAGTTGACAACAATTTGCTTGGCGCCATCTTCAAGCAATACAATCATTTGCTGCTTGAGTTGTGGCGCTGTGTAAACATCAACTTCACCTTCCAGAGCTATAACTGGAAGTCCGCCATCCAGCGATTTAACTAACATCTTGAAGCTCACGTCAGTATCCTCTCAACCGCTCGGTCTTTTTTGTAAGTCTGAGATACCATTATCGGTTGACCCTAATCAAGTGTTCAGCAGTTCGATAGCATTTTGAATACTACAGGCAATCACAAGTCTGTATCAATCATTATTAAGTGTTGCCCTAATTTTCGTGGCATATACATTATTAACACAATGTATGCTTATGAAACGTCTGTTGTTGTTTCTTCTACTTCTTCTTCAGTTTCGGCTGTTTTCTTTTCCATTGCTTGTTTGCCAGCATCAACTGCTTCATGTACCTTTACAGTTGTTGCTTCGATGAGTTCTTTACCCTTTTTCAATAAATCCTGGCTGGATTCTGTCAGTTCTTTGGTGACCTTGCAGGCTTTTGTAGTAAAATCGTCTGACATTGCTTTCAGGTCATCTCGGGTTTCTGTTCCCGTTTTAGGGGCCATCATTAAGGCAGCAGCTGCACCAATCAATGCACCTACTCCTAGACCAGCCAGAAAATTTACAATACTGCACTTTTCATCGTTTGTCTGTGACATATGAGTATACCTCTCCATTTCATGTTTTATGGATTAGAAATATCTAATATACTGAACTACATAGAATTGCATCATTCATGATTAAAATGCTTGCAACCTACATGCTTAGTCATTTATCCCTATACCTATTGCAGGTTAATGTATTATAGCCTATAACTTCAGATACGACAACCATATTTCTGTTATAATGCCACATTTAGTCGCTTAAGACTGTGATAATAGCTTTAGCCCTCATTTATAGTGAATATCTCAGCATTTGTCCTTACTGCCGGCGAAAAGCGAGGTTAGGTGTATAATGGAAACTGTTAACTACGGTAAGCATACATTTATATGTGTCTAGAAGATGGGAAGCCTGGTTAATAAAGCAGGTTAGGATATATACGTATCAGCTGTATATGTTTGGACAATATGGACGAAGGGGTTGTTTGTTGATATGACAACTGTCAGGATAGTAAAAGACTGGGAATACCCTGATATATTGAGACAATCTCCGGATGGTAAAGGTATCTGGGAGAATATTACGATATCCGCAGATGAATCAGAGCTAGTAGATTTTGTCATCGTATTGAATAAACCTGCCGATCGACACAAATTTTTATGCCCCAGGGAGCGGATATGGGTGATTGCCCAGGAGCCTCCACTAGCAAAATATGCAAATCACCACCGGATGTGCAGCGATTATGGCAGAGTCTACACAAGTGCAGTCAGTGTTCCCACGGGGAATGCTATTCCCTCTCAACCTGCTCTCTGCTGGTATGTAAACAAGTCCTACGATGAACTCACAAAATGCGATATCCCTGAAAAAACCGGTAAGGTATCGTGGGTTACAAGCAACAAGGCTTTTCTGCCTACCCATATTAAACGCCTGGAGTTTTTGCATTGTGTGCGCAAGAGTATTGATATTGAACTCTACGGTAAAGGCTTTAACTATATAGAAGATAAGTGGGATGCCCTGGCTCCGTTTAAATATTCCCTGGCTATAGAAAACTGTGCCAATGACTACTACTGGAGTGAAAAAATCGCAGACTGCTTCCTGAGCTGGACAATGCCGATTTATTTTGGCTGTCGACGTATAAGCAGTTATTTTCCGGAGGAATCATATGTTCAGATTGATATCAGCGATCCCAATGCAGTTGGAAAGATCCAGGAAGTAGTCTCCGGTGACTTATGGGAAAGAAACATTGATGCAATTGCCCAGGCCAGAAGATTGGTTCTGGAAAAATATCAGTTGTTTCCTTTCCTGGCAAATCAGATCAAAGCATATGAGTCTCAAGCAGGTGCTCTTCAAGTCAAACCGGATAAGCCAACGCATTTGGCTCCAATACGATTGAGGAAATCGTTGGCGTATAATGCAAGCATTCTGTTACCTGCTTTCCTGGCAAAACTGCGCAAGGTCAGCAAGATAAATATATGATTGACTTATCAGTGAGATTTATGGCTGTCGGGTAAGGACGGAGTTGTAGAAATCGATGTAGTTGGATGTCATTTTCTTGAGTGAGAAATCGCTTTCAGCTTTGCTCCTGGCATTTGCAGACAGAAAAGCACACATATCGGGATCTGATATCAATTTCGACAATGCGGCTTCGATAGCAGGTGGGTCCAATTCAACCAGACAGCCGTTTATATTGTCGTCCACAATTGCAGAATTTGCTGAAATGTTGCTTACTACAACAGGCTTGGCTGTGGACATAGCTTCAATAACAGCCATTGAACACGTTTCAAAAAATGATGGGTGCAGGAAAATATCGATATCTGCATAAATCTCACGCATATTCGTATACACTCCTGCAAATATTACACTGTCCTGCAGGCTGTGTTCCTCTACAAACTGGTCAATGGATTCTTTGTACTTGTCGTTGAAGTCACGGCCTATCATGACCAGTTTAATCTTATCTCTGATCTCTTTGGGCATTAAGGCAACTGCTTCAACTGCAAGCAGCTGGCCTTTGCCTTTTTTAACATTGCAAGTAATCCCAACTACTATCTGGTCATCTTTTATATTGTGCTTGTTTCTGAGATTATTATTTCTTTCAGGCACAGGCAGGTCGGCAAAACTGGTCCCGTTCCAAATGACTTTTATCTTGGCAGTATCTATTCTATCTGCTGTTAATGCTTCCTTGACACTATCGCTGACAGCTATCAGCTTGCCCCCAAAGATAGTGAGTAGCTTGAAAACCATATCAGTATATTTTGGCAGACCAAAACTGGACTGTCTATAACCTTCCTGGGATCTGCCAAGTAGATTATGTACATTTGCAACGACGGGTATCTTGCAGATTGCTCTAATATATAGTCCAATATAACTGGCTCGTGATAAGTGGGTGTGTATTATATCCGGTTTGAATTCCGCCACGATTTTGAGGATTGATCCCAGACTTGAGAATAACCCATCTTTCTTGGTATCAATATAAAAAACATTGCCCAATTCTTCTTTGAATATACCATTACCGGGACATACTATCCCCACCGTAACGCCGGCACTGGCTAAACCCTTTATCAGGTTCAACAAAAAGTTTTCTGTGCCGCCAAAATTGGAAGTGGCAATTATGAAAAGTATTCTCATGCTCGTTGGTTTTGCCCGTCCATATGCTTCCTTGTAAACGTATTTTTAGCAAGGTAATTGAGCCATATTTTTAAGAGCAGGATACCCGGAAATCTAAACACTACAGCCAGTATGATCAGTTTACAGGTGAAGTTCTTGTTTAGAAACACCAGGAACAAAACACCAGGATCTCTGGTAATTCCGGCTCTAAAATCTTTGTCATAAACAATTGCTTTGAGTTTATCATATTGCTCGCTGACCGAAATATAGGCACAGTTGTTCAGGTTCATTCTTAACTGTACTCTTGCAAAGAATATAAATTCTCCAATAGATTGGATCTTATATTTCTTTGATGTAATGCCCCTTCTTTCAGCCAGAACAGTTAAGTTATCATTAACCATTTTTCCGCTCAGGAGTATATTACTGATGCTTGTTTTGCTGGTGCCTGCAGTTGTGTTGTCATAATGGTACAATGGCCTGTCCAGATAGTAAAGAGTATGCACATACCATAGATACTCTATGTTAAATATGAAATCCGGACCATAAACAATATTCTCAGCAAATCTGATATTGTTTGCTGTGATAATGTCTCTGGTATACAGCTTGTTCCAAGTTGCTCTTAGCAAACGGTTATGCGTTATGTTTATGAATAATTTCTCATTTATCTCGTTGTCGTGAAACAAAGTTGCTGTGAACTCAGGTAAACCAATTTGTTCACTGCCTTTTTGTGACTGCCACATAATATCACAGAATGTGAGATCAGCACTATTGTCCATTGTAACACTGATCAATGATGTATACATATCAGGATAAATATAATCATCTGAATCTACAAAAGCAATGTATCTGCCTTTTGCAGTATCAAGCCCCATATTTCGTGCAGAACTCTCACCGCCATTCGGTTTGTGAACTGCTACTATTCTCTCGTCCTTTTTTTCATACTCTTCGATGATGTCTCTAGACGTGTCTGTAGAACCATCATTTACCAGTATTATTTCCATGTTTTTATAAGTCTGGTTGATTATACTGTCCAAACATCTGGTCAGATACTTGTCTGCGTTGTATATGGGTACTATTACGCTGATGTCTATGTTGTCAGGCATGAATCAGACCTCCGGGGTGGAATAGAAGGCATTTGACAGCAAATAACTATATGGTAGCAGGTTATTGGAATAGGGGGAATAACCTGTCCAGAAAACATGTCATTCTGAGGAACGAAGAATCTGCTTTATATGCATATTAAGTGGCCGGAAAAGCAGATTCTTCACTACGTTCAGAATGACATAGTACGTTCAGAATGCCACCGTTATACCAATTATCCCTTTACTGCACCCATTTGCAGACCTTCTACAAAGAAGCGCTGGTTGAAGACAAATACTACGATAACAGGTACCAATGCCAGCACAGTCCCTGCCATCAGCAGAGTCCAGTCTGAACTGTGCATCCCCAGGAAGCCAGCTAAACCAATTGGCAGGGTTTTTAGTGCTTCGTCATTAATAATGACAAGTGGCCAAAGGAAGCTCCCCCACGAACCCATAAACGTGAATGTCGCCAGCGTTGCTAATGCAGGTTTGGAGAGCGGCAATACCACTCGCCAGAATATCCCAAAAAGGGTGCATCCGTCAATCTTTGCTGCATCCTCAAGTTCTCTGGGAAGAGACATAAAGAATTGCCGCAGCAAGAATGTGCCCATCGCACTGAACATTCCGGGCAATATCAGTGCCCAGTAAGTATCGACTAATCCGAGCATTTTACACAAAATGAATACCGGGATCATCGTTACCGATCCGGGTATCATCATTGTTGCCAGGTAACCGAAGAAAAGCTTGTCCCTGCCTGGAAACTGAAGTCTGGCAAAAGCATAAGCCGACAATGCGCTGGTGAATACCTGACCCAGCGTAACACAGACAGCTACAAAGATGCTGTTCATATAGTATGTCCATATCGGAACAGCGTGCCATGCTGCCGGGTAGTTGTCCCACCTGATGGGATTGGGTATCCACCTTGGAGGGAACTCAAGCACACTGCTTGGATCCTTAAGAGATGTAGAGAGCATAAACAACAGGGGGATTAGCATAGTGAATCCCACCAGAGACAGCAAAATATAAGAAATTGCCTTACTGAGGACTGTCTGCTTATTGCTCTTGGTTTTTATCTTTTTATTACTTGAAATCGTATTCAATTAATGCCCCCGAAATGTATTAAATAATTGGTGATTGGCGTGCGCTAGTAGTGGACCAGTTTACCGCCGAACCTCCAGTTGATCAGGGTTACTATGAAGATAACTAAAAACAGGAACCACGATATCGATGCAGCATAGCCCATCTTGAACCAGGTGTAGGCATTTTGGTATATGTAGAAGTCCAGTGTGGTGGTAGAACCTGCCGGGCCTCCGTTGGTCATGATATACGCGGCCATGAATCCACCCTGGAATCCTCCAATTATGCTGGTGATAGTCACGAAGAAAGTGGTTGGTGAGATAAAAGGCACCGTAACCGCCCAGAACTTACGCCAGTTATTAGCACCGTCGATCTCCGCAGCTTCATACAGCTCTCTGGGAACCCCCTGTAGAGCTGCCAGGTAGAGGATCATACTTGTACCACCAACTGCTCCCCATATTCCCATTATGATCAGCGCGGGTTTTGCCCAGCGAGGATCAAGCAGCCATTCAGGAGGTCTGATAGCAAGATGCATTACTGAGAATAACTTCGTCAACACTGCATTCAACATCCCGTAGTCAGGATTGTAAACCCATTTCCAAAGGATCAACAAAGCAACGCCGGAACACACCGTCGGCAAAAATAGAACAGTCCGGAAGAAGACTATCCCTTTCAATTTCTGGTTGATTGCAAGAGCCAGGATAAGAGAACCTGCGATGCAGAAAGGTATCCCGAGCATCATATATACCGTGTTATACAGATAATTCCAGAAGTTAGGATCATTTGCAATCAGAGCACCGGCATCTCTGTGGAACCCGAGCAGATTAACGAAATTGGCGAATCCGACGAACTTTGGCGGGCTAAATAAATCCCAATCCACAAAGCTGAGTCCCAGCGATGCAAACACCGGTATCAGAGTAAATGCCAGGAAACCAATGAAGTTCGGCAGCAAAAACACATAGCCTGCCACAGTCTCATTGGAAGCGACTTTCTCAAAAAACTTCTTCATCGTTTCTCTACTTTCTCTGCAGGACCTTGTCCATTGATTTTTGGGCATTACTCAGAGTCGTGTCCAAGTCCTGTTGACCGAGATAAAACTTGTCGATTTCACTGCCAAGAGCAGTCTGCACTTCTCCAAGTTTAGGAGTATATGGATACTGCACAACATCGTCAATGGACTGAATCATAATCTTACGGTCACCATATTTGGTGTCCTTGCTGTCCATATACATCTTTTTCTGCAAAGCCAGTCTGGAAGGTACAAGATAGTCGATCTTTGCCATCTTCTCCTGGGCTTTTTCACCAGTGATGAACTTAACAAACCGCCACGCAGCTTTCGGATGCCTGCTGTTTGCATTTATGCAGTATGCTCCGCTGTCTGCAGTCCAGGTCATTTTTCCACCCGGTACTGGTGGGATAAGAGTATAACCAAGGTCAACCAGTCTCTGATCTTTAAAGAATGTCAGCAGATAAACTCCCCCGCTCATCATCGCAGCTTTTCCACTCCGGAACATATCCAGCGGGTTGCCATTTAACACCCGGGAATCATTATCAGGAGGCGCGATTTTGTCACGGTAGACCATATTGTAGTAGAGTTCGATACCCTTCTTGAACCTTGGGTCAGTAACTGTGGACTTAGTCGGGTTCTCAATGCTGTTAACCAGATTACCGCCATATGCACAGTTCAATACTAATTTGGATGTTGGGTAGTACCCGTAGATCTTGGTGCGGTCTCCGTCACGCACTGTCAATTTGGTGGCTGCAGCAATCAGGTCGTCCATAGTCCATTTCAGGTTAGGATATGCAACGTGAGCCTTGTCGAATAGTATCTTGTTGTAAAACAGCATTGACATAGGCAATATGTCACGAGGGACAGCATAGGTTTTTCCATTCCGCTGGAAAGGGGCTAAAGCCTTCGGGTGGAAGTCTTTCAAGGAGAAATCCTTGGATTTTGCAGCCAGGTCATCTATAGGCCGTAATACCTTACCTTCACAGAATGCTGGAAAATCTCCATTACCGAGTAAGAATACATCCGGTCCTGCATTTCCGGCCAGGTTTGTCAGGATTTTATCCCGGTAGTTGCCGGATGGGATGAAACTTACTTTCAGGTTGATGTCCGGGTTCTTGTCTTTGAACTCGTTCATCATTTTAGTGTTGATCTGGAGTTCATCTCCACTCGACCAGAGGGCCACTCTGAGAGTTGTTCTACTGTCTCTACTGCAACCGGCAAGGCCTAACAGCAGACACAAGGATGCAATTATAGCTATTCGCATTGTGCTTTCTCCATAAAATTGATGTTGTTATTGTATATGAATACTACCTTACTCGTTTGCCAATGGCTTTGAGTTGATTGATAAACTCTTGCGGGATTTTTCCATCGGATTTAATCGGTACATCCCAGGTAATAACTCCGCCCTTATTGGTTACATCCTTTGTGTATCCAATGGCGAATTCGTCAGTGAATCTGGGTTTGCCGGAACTCCAGTTGGTACCGAGATAACTCAGAATGTGGTATTGAGCCTGGCTAACTTTGCTGCCGGGACAAATTGGAAATGCATCAGCAGTTTCACCTGCAGTAAAATCTTCCTGGTCAGTCATAGTTTGTACAGGTGCAAAGACTCCCGGGTTGAATGCAACTATAGCATCCGGATTTCCCGCTCTCATAGCCTCTGCAAAACTCTGGAAATTAGGTGCATCCGGATGACGGTACATTTCATCAGGGAAATAGCAACCATCAACCCACCAGCCACAGACCTTTTTACCCCATCTTGTGGACCACTCCCGAATAATCTCTTCCCACATTTTCTGGAACTCAGCCAAACGCTTTCCGGTTCTCAGGGGGTCGGATGGATTCGGCCAATTATTTGTCCAGGAAGGCCAATCGCCTTTGAATCCCCATTCCCACTGCAGCTTGTCGTCAGCTACTTTGTCTGCTGCCGGAGCACCACTTGGAAAATAGACCATAAGCTTTATACCCTTCGGATTCAGGGCTTCATAGAGGTCGGCAATCAGATCCCGTTTGGAGCATTTGCTGGGTGATATACCGACATACTTGTCGTAGGTTGCATTTGGTGAGCAATAATGACCGGAGTTTTGCCCTATTGTTATAAAGTAATATTTGGCACCAGTGGATTTCAACTGATTTGCAAGGGCTTTGACATCGAATGAATCGACCTGCTTATTCCAGTTCTCGGCAGTAGTGTCCGGCCCCGTCAAATAGTGTGTAAACACACCCCACTTGGCCTGCCTGAACCAGTCAGCACGATGCGCTGCAGGCTTTTCGGGAGTTTCACCTTGTGAAAGGCAAGGTATTGTAATCAGCAGTGCGATAACAATGGCTGCATTTGAAAGTTTGATGTGCATAAGTATTCCTCTCACAGGTAAAAACAGCATATTTGTGAATAATGCGGGATAGTGTAATTCTGAACGCAGTAAAGTGTTTCAGCTTGAAAGCAGATTCTTCTGTGCGTTCAGAATGACATAAGTTCAGAATGCTTGCAGTTCTCCTATGCCCATTTGCAGGCCTACCTGGCCTTCTGCATCCGGTTTAAGAGCAGTAACTCTTATGTATCTGGTCGGGATATTATCTATTGCAAACTCTACAGTCCCACCCTTTCCCTGGGTGTCATGTGCTATCTCCTGCCAGTTCTTTTCATCTACAGAGACCAATACTTTGTAATCTGTTGCAAAGCATATTGGAGCAAATATAATCCGTATTTTGGTCAGTTTCTGAACTTTGGTTAAATCAACCTGATAGGTCCATGCCCACTGCCATGCTCCTTGAGCAACGGTTTCCGGGTCACCATCGACTCCATACTTTGCTGCTGCAAGTCCACTAGGCTCCAGTTCAGTGACTCCGTCGTTGCTGAGCAATCTGGCTGGTTTGTAGAATGCCAGGTTGCCGGCAGGAACCGGAGGACCGATTTTCACAGGACCTTGTGAATAAGCTTTGGGAGTAACAACAGGATGTGCACTAGCGAGAGTGATTTTCAGAATAGTATCAACTGGATCCACTTTGACACCGGACAAATTAACTGTCAGTGTCTGACCAGTCTGTTTGAACTTCAACGGTTTGTTGGAATTCATGCAGACAATGCTCCTGGCTTTCACTCTCAATCCTGTAAGGACCAGTGGTTTACCGGAAGGAACCCCAGTGCGTCCGTATGGATTCTGGAGCATGTGGATGTAGACTGTATTTCTTAATAGATTGATTGTATTATAACCGTAAGCTCCGGCATCCAGCGGACCGGAATCGACTTTAGTGTAGGACTCTGTTAGAGATGGTATCCCGGCAGGATTTGACCATGCAGCCATACTTACATGAGTCTTCCAGAGAGGGGAATCATCAAGGTTAAGCAGTTTCTTGTCTTTATTGAGACCTGACACCAGAGTAGGACTGTGGTCGAGGTTGGCAACCTGTCCCTGACCAATCAGGGAGATCGCCACCTTCATATAGTCTTGCCAATCGGCTTTCATACCTTTACTGAGCGAAAACTCGGGGTCTGTGATAAGTCTCCATGATTCAGTGACACTCTTTTTCGGCCATGCTGTTTCGGATGGCCAAAGGTCCCATATATGTTTGCCCCAGGCTCCCCAACCTTCAAGGCAGACTACATCCCAGTCACCATGGTAGAGGGTGTTCTTGCCATTAATGACTATCACAGTATCCGGACTGATTGTTCTGATCATTGAGTAGAGAGCATCAATGGACTCATAACCGAATACATCAGGGCTGAGCCAGTCAAACCAGAAAGCTTTGGGGTGATATCTCTTGACAGCCTCTTCGACCATCAGGATACCGCCATTAGCACCACCGTGGTTCGCTGCAACGAGGTTCCCCATATACATACCAAACTTGACTCCAGCGCCTTCAAGAGCAGTTTTATACTTACCGACTACATCGCCAACGGGATTGTCCGGTTCGTACATCGAAGGCCAACGGTACTTGTTGTCTCCATTGTTGTAGGAGATAACCATTCCAAGTCCGTAGCCTTCTTTTTTCATTAAAGCAGCAAACTTGGGCAACTGGTCTTCAGCCAGGCACTCAGGTCCATGGATAAGGGCTACGAGTTTATCGGTTTCATACCAACGGTTTGGACGCTCATTCAGTTTTATACTAAAGTCAGCCGTTGCTGATGCTCCTGCTGAATCTTTTACCTGGACTTTGAACTTATAATCACCGAGTTTGGCGCTGCTTGATACTGTTCCTGTCACTGTTCCATCAGTTCCCACGGTGAGACCTGCTGGAAGTTTTCCTGAAACCAGAGACCACTTATAAGGTGCATTTCCACCCTGTGCTGTGAGCACAAATGATGAAGCCTGAAGCATGTCCTGTGGGCCGTGCATCAGGTGTCCAAGCATGTCCTGGCTTACTGCCTTGACTGGATCGGCTTGTACATAAGACCATTCTCTGAAAGCAGTTGGCATATTGGCAGTTCCAGCATCAGACATAGATTTGGAACTGATAGAAAGTTTGCCGCTTCCGCCGTTTGGACTGTAAACCAGACCCGGAACCATATCCCCCTTGGAATCGCATATACGTGCATAGAATCCAAAGCGTCCGCTTTCCTGGTTAGCTATTTTTAGTAACAGGCTGTTCCAACCTTTAATAAGCTCAATTTTTGTCTTAACAGTGTCCCTGTATGGACCACTCTCCTCGGAAGCAATTACCAGTGAGCCATTCACCCATGCTTTTGCCTCGTTGTTTGCCCCTATTCTCAGCTCAACAATCTCACTTGTAGGACTAAAAACATAGACATGTGCATACACTACTTTAGCTGCAATGGACTCTTCACGTTTTATCTTAAAATAGCTGAAAAGGTCCTGGTAGTTATCATAGCTGCGGTTGAATAACCTGTCGTCGAAATAACGCCATGTTCCACCGGTAGTGTTAACGCCTTCAACTGGACGTACGTTGGATTCTGAGATGTAATCTTTGTTGAAACCTGTATTAGCTGCATCATTATCAAATGTTCCCAGCACAAGCCAGGTGTTTATGAAAGGTCCATTGCCATATGGATTGAACCTGGCCTTGCTTTGTGTCCCATAAGGACCTAGATCAATCATTGCCTCAGCATCCTTAACACTGTCTGCTGCAAAAGAGCAGATAGGCAATAAGGAAGCAAGAGCAATGGTAAAAAAGATCATTTTTGTTTTCATCAATGCGATACCTCATAAGTGTGTACGTGCAAATTGTTATCTATTCAGTGTACAACAAGTGCTGTAGTGCATACAATTCAATGCTTACGTGCTATATGGCAATTGTTCATGTAAGCAATATCAACCTATAAAAGTGCAAAACCCAATTCCCCCTTTTAAGGGTGTATGGGGGATGTGAACCAAAGCTATGAACTAATTCCCACTATCCGAACTCTGGAATCACATCCCCCTACCCCCCTTCAAAGGGGGAATAGGTAGTGGTTTGCATTTACTTTTTGTATACCTCAAGCTCTGCAACGCCCATCTGCAGGCCAACCTGGTCCGGGCCATCCGGTTTGTAGCCCTTGACCCTTACATACCTGACATCAGTTGGCGGAATCTTGTATGTCCTCGCGCCTCCGCTGGTCGGAGATTCGCGGACGATGGATGTCCAGTTCTGTCCATCTGCAGATATCAACAGTTCATAGTCCGTCGGATAGCATTTCTCAGAGAAGATGACTACTACTCTGCTTATATTTATGGCTTTCTGCAAATCCAGATGGTATGTCCAGGGATATTCCCATGCTGCCTGTGCACAGGTGGTTATATCGTCATCATTTCCTCTTGATGCAAAGCATGAGTTGGATGAAGCCAGAAGCTCGTGTGTGCAGTCAAGGGACATGAGCTTAGCAGGCTTTCCGCTTGCCAGGTTACCTGGTTTGGGTTTCGGAATCTTAACTGCTATGGTCTTCGTTGCTGGAAGCGCTGTTTCCGGTAAGGGAGAAGCAAGCTTCAGACTCAGGATAGTATCCACAGGATCTGCTGTGACACCAGCTAGAGATATGCTGACCTTGTTGCCCTTCTGTTTGTAATCCAGTGCCTTTCCTGTATTCATCCACACAATGGAAGTGACTTTGGCAACCGGTATTGTAACATTAAGACTGGAGGACTTGGGCATTCCGGTCTTGCCTTTAGGGTTCTCCAACATATGAATGTAAACTGTGTCCCGTTTGAGATTGATTGTATTATAACCCCATTTTGCTTCGGCAACAGGACCTGGATTTACTTTGGTGTATGAAGTATACAGAGGAATCAGACCCGCAGGATTTGCCCAGTCTCCCATCTTTTTGTGTGCCTGCAAAATAACCGAGTCTGCCAGAGTCTTTATAGTTCCCTTAGGAGCTCCAGCCGTAGGACTGTGGTCCATATTGGCAACACATCCCATTCCTATGAGGGTTATCTGAAGCCTCATCATTTCCTGCCAGTCGGGCAAACCTACTTTTGCACCACTGAGGCTCAACTCACCGGGAGCTGATGGATTCAACATCAATCTCCACGTTTCAAAAGCGTTGGCTTTGGGCCACGCATATGCCATCGGGAATTCATTGCGGTTATACTCACCGGGCCAATAACCCCACACTTTGGAGTAGTCACCGTAGCTCATATCTTCGATGCAGCAAATATCCCAGTCACCGTGTATAGGGTGCATCAGACCGTTGATTACTATAATTGTGTCAGGATCGTAGCTCTTTATCATACTATAGATGGCATCTAGTGAAGGATTATTATATGCAGCCCAGTCGAACCAGAATGCAGCCGGATGGTATTTCTTAATGGCATCCTGCAGCATTAGTATCAATTGACCATATGAAAACTGAGGGCATCCAAAGACATTACCAATATACATACCGAACTTGATGCCGTTTGCTTCCAGCGCAGTCTTCATCTTGCCATCGACGTCACCGAGCTCGTTATTTGGATCGAATCTGGATGGCCAGCGGAATACAAAATCGCCGTTTCCATAGGAAATAGGCATTCCAATATAGTATCCCTGCCGTTTCATGATTTTTGCGAAACCATCGAAATCACCAGCCGGCATATCTTCAGGGGAGTGTATAAGTGCAGTCAGTCTGCCTTCTTCATACGCCTTGTTAGGTCGTTCTTTGACTGTAAGGCAAAGTTCTTTGGATGCAGTCTTTCCTGCTGAGTCGGTTGCGGTAGCTGTGATATTGTAATTGCCGATAGATGCAACCGGGGAGACTGTTCCGGTGATTGTTCCGCCGGGCATCAGGCTGAGACCTTTGGGAAGTTTACCCTTGGTTATGGTCCATTTGTACGGTGCTTTTCCACCCTGAGCGTTGAGCGTGAAATAGGATGATTCCGCCCAATACGGATCATAAGCTTTCATCTCAGGCCATCGCTTTTTTATGGTATCAATATACGACACTTTCATTCCGACATATGGCCACCCACGGAATCCTACCGGCATATTTCCTGTTTTGATATCCTTGAGGCTGGTCGTGGAGACTTCGAGTTTTCCCTTGCCTCCATTGACTGAATATGTCAGGCCCGGAATTGCATTTCCGCTGGAATCCGATATTCTTGCATAGAACCCGAATAGTCCTTCAGCCTGGTTTGCTACTTTCAACAGAAGCCTGTTCCATCCACTGACCAGATGGACAGGTACACGAACTGTGTCTTTTCCGTAATATGGAATAAGGTTATCACCTTCATTAGCAGCGTGCCAGAACCCTCTGTCGACCCATCCTGAAGCTTCAGGAGACTTTCCTGATGTAACCAGCTTGCCGTTTACCCATGCTTTATATTCATAGTCCACCAGCAGTCTGAGATCAGCATCAGTTTCTTTTGGAGAGAACACATAGACATGAACATAAGCCATTTTTGTGTCGGCTGATTTTCCCTGTTTTACGACATAATAGCTGAACAAGTCCTGGTAATCGTCACTGTTGCGGGAGAATAATCTGTCGTCAAAATAGTTCCAGGTAAGTCCGGATGTTTGCTGTCCTGTTCCGGGTTGAATTGCAGCTTCTCCAATTAAGTCTGTATCAAAACCTTTGTTCCCGGAATTATCGAAAGTTCCGAGAACCAGCCAGGTATTGATGAACGGTGCATTACCTGTAGATGATGCTGCCAGGGAAACGACAGCAGGTAAAAAGATTAGTAAGATTATTGCAAATATGGATAAACGTTTCATTTACGGCCTCTGTTGGATGTATTCTGAATACGTGTCGAGGGTTACAAAACAGCGGGGCTTAGCAATCAGTCTGCCAGCCCCGCTAAAATATAAGAATATGTTATATTTATCAGTCGGTATCTCTAGCAATTGCAGGATTGATAGGCCACGGGCTGCCGTTAATCTTTGGCCAGTGCAGATCATAGTCCGGATCTACATAACCATAAGGAACCAGGTCTGTTCCTACATTTCCAACGCTTACTGTCTTTGCGTGACAGTCGGCAAAGATAACATTAAGCTTGGAAGATGGTTCATGCCAGCGATTATCATGGAAACGATGATACTCGTAAGACATTATGAGACTTGAAGGAAAACCAATTGATGCCTCGGCTAGAGGGGATGTGCTTCCCCAGGCTTGACCAAGATTCCATCCACCAAACCACACTCTATACCAATAACTGGTAAATGTGGAGCCTGCTACGTTATTTACATTTGTGCCTGAGTCACTTGGGCACTTGAAGAGCTGAAGGTTCTTAATATATGGCTGAAGTTGTGACACATAGGTATAATTCTTATACCAATTACCACCATCGGATGCACCTTCACCGCAATACTGCTGCAGCATATATCCCGGCCAGGTTGACTGATCTACACACGGGTAGCACTCATCATAATCCTGGACATACATCATAAATCCGTTGCCAATCTGTTTCAGGTTGCTCAGGCAGTTTGTCTGTCTTGCTTTTTCCCTGGCTTTTGCAAATACAGGGAACAGGATTGCTGCAAGAATTGCTATAATCGCTATAACTACGAGCAATTCAATAAGGGTAAAGCCTTTTCTATTGACGTTTTTCATACTCCACCTCACTTGATATTTACGTTTCGTGAATTTAATTCTATGATTCTGTTTAGCATCGTTAATATTTAGTTCCGCGTAGTTATCAATTCGCTGTCCTTACTGACTCTACTGGATCCCCTCACCTCCAATCGGCATTTCAGTATAGCTTCTTGTCTTGGAATTTCGGAGTTGTTCATGCGATTCTGCAGAAATTGCCAGGCCATCAGGCACATCTCCTCAAAAGGCTGAACTATGGTTGTCAGTGCCGGAGTCATATATTCCGACATATCTATTCCATCACATCCCACCAGAGCAACATCATCAGGTATGTTTAGACCAGCTTCCAGCAGTGCTCTGTAGGCCCCTATGGCCGTTTGGTCGTTATAGCAAAAGATAGCTTCCGGATGTTTATGTTTACTAAGATATTTTCTCATGCTGTCATAGGAATCACGCGCCTGATTGGATGGGTCGCTGTCGGTATCTATAGAAATGGACCTGATATCGAGGCCTGCGCTAGACATTGCTTTTGAATAACTATTTCGTCTGATGTCATCGTTTATTGTGTTGCCAGAAAGGAAAACGATATCTTTTCTTCCGGTATCAAGTAGATGCTCCATTGCTGCTGAAGCGCCTGCAGCAAGATCAAAACTCACACAATCCGTCTTCGTTTCCAGCGTTGCTCCCAGCGAGACTATCGGTATCTGGATAAGATTGTCGATTTCGAGGGCACGATCTACGCTTTCTGTGCAATCGAAAGCGATTATCCCGTCAACAGGCCAGGAACATATATCAATCAATGAGCGGTCTTTTCCAACTTCTACAACGTGCACTTCATAGTTGTCATTCCTCAAAATCTGACTGACATCATTTATGATCGATGAGTAGTAGGAAGGATGGACTGCATAGACCCAAAGGGCAATGCTGCGTGTTTGACCAGTTACAAGGGCTCTTGCCATCCTGTTGGGAGTATAACCCATCTCCAGAGCTGTTTGCAGCACTTTCTGACGGGTGCCTTCGGAAACCAGAGCACTCTCCCGGCCATTCAATACTCTCGATATGGTCGTAGGAGAGAGACCCAGTTTACTGGCAATATCCTTTATTGTAACTTGCATTTATTCCTCATGACTAAAAATGGTAACGTATGCCGTCAAACATTGTCATTTGAAGTATACCTCTGATTTTTGCATTGGTCAAGGGAAAATAGGAAATAATTTCGAAAATGTTTCGGGGGAACTTGGGGAGGCATTCTAGAGTATTTTTCGGGCGCAACTTTACATTGCGCCCGAATTTATCTATCTTCCGAATAGAAAATAAGGCTATATCTATTCGGTCAGGGCTTTAAGTAATTCGAGCCTGGCAGCTCGGAATTCTTTTGGGTCCAGGGTGTAGTCGGTCATCGAGCGGACTATTTTATCGCAGATAGCTTTGGCTTTATCAGGATGTTCCTGAGCCAACTCATTCAACATTTCAAAGTCTTCAATACCATCCCTCATAGCTTCAAACCGGATTGAACTCAAGGGACCCAGTTTGCCTGGATACATTATATGGGAGTCCCCCGGAGGAAGATGTGTACCACCGCCCCAATCTGGTTCAAGTAGAGTGAAAGCGTCTCCCTGCCAGTAATTCAGTCCCCAGTGCAGGTAACCAGTGAAGTTATATTTGAAATTCATCCAGTGTATGAGCCTGGTCTTGAGCAGCGGATAGTCAATAAACCGGTTCATATACTTACCTTTTGGTGAAAGGCACGTATAAATCCAGACCTGATCTCCTGCTTTTACACGGTCTTCAAAGAACGCAGGATTGCCGTCGACTTCCTGAGGCTGCGGAACCCAGGTGTTGATGTGCCCAACGATCTCTTTGCACATGCTGGCATCAATGATCTTGAATTTCGGAGCAAATTCTTTTACATAGGTTGAAAGCTTGTTATAACTTTCGGCATTCACTGTAATAGGTTCATCGCACAGGTGCTGGTAGTAGTTACCCAGCCATCCCTTCTTTTCCAGGTGTTCCTGGTAGACAGGAAGGAACTTCGAGAGGAATACTTTTTCGGTCTCGCTGCTGACTTTTACACCCGGGTCTGCTTCCAGAGACCCGTCCGGAAGTGTTGTTTCCATATGGGTAGCATTGAAATCCGGAGCTTCCCATTCACTCCTGCCGCCAAAATGTCCACCCTCAATAGTTGTAAATCCTGCAAAGAAGAAAAGCTTAACCCAACGGTCAAACTTAGTGAAGTCAAAAGTCATGTTCCCGGATGCATCCTTTTTCGCTGTGATCAGCTCGAATATCGGGGTTATGACTGTATTCTGTTTATGTTCAGACATCACCCTGGCCCAAGATGCCAGCTTTTTCCAGAATGGTTCGCTCCACTTTTCAACACCGTGTGATTTTGCAATATTGTCTGTGCTGAACCAGTTGGTTACAAAGAGTGTCTGTCTTGAAGGAACCTTAGCGTTGTAGACATTTATTGATATTGGAACATCTATATGCTGTTTATCAGCTGAAACTCTGACTGTACCATTGTAAGTTCCGGAAGCTGTCCGGGGTGTAACATGAACAGTTATCCATACAACCTGATTGATTCCACCTTTGAGTGACATCTTGTGAGCATCTGAAATGGGATCAGGTATATCTGCCGGGGCTTTTGTAAGCAAATCCTCCGGTGGAGTCTCGTTGGTACCAATTACCACAGGAACAGTATTTACAAAATTGGCTCTTACCTTAGGTACAACAGGCACCCTTCCCTTCAGCTTGGAAATCTTAACTGACAGGTTAGTTATGTCATCTTTTGCTCTGATGATGATCTGTGCCGACTCATATTCGTTTCTGGCAGAATCTAATACAATGTTCTTGATGGCTTCTTCAGGTGGTTTCTGGTTTGGCAGCACCTTTACTAGAGCGTCTTCTACCCAATACTCAATTTCGTTGTTTGCAGGCATAGTACAGACTCCTTTTCCCGTAGTAGCTGCTACCAGCAATACTAAAACCGGTAGCAAGAACTGACCATATTTCATAAGGTTGCTCCTCAAAACTGGAGACTAAATGTAAATGTCAATACTAATGTAGTAACTCCTGCAAGTTCACACCACATTCCTTCAATAAATGTCACAAAAATTAGAGGTATTTTTAGAAGTAGCATTAGTTAGGTCATTTATGGTGAGAAATTGGCGTTTATTATGCCATTCTGACCGCACATACCTGGCTAACACCCTCAATAGTGTCCGTATAAACCATCCAGCGGGAATCTTCAGTAAAGTCAGCATCTACACCCTGCCCTGCCAGAGGTGTGTAAGGAGTGTGGATGGTTGCCATTGGGAAATATCTTAGTCTAGTTATATCCAGGGACAATGATGCCACATATACAAAACTATGTCCTGCAGTACCTTCTCCGGATATCCATTTTCCGTCAGGAGAGGTGATTACGTGAGAATGGTGGTGGTTAACCGGATCAGATAGATATACCTCCTCTCCTTTCAGGTTTGAGAAACCTATCTGTGTCTCCATTGGGGAATATTCAGCCCACGGTAACACATAGCAAGTAGGGTCACCTCTTCGATCCTGGTAGGTATAACCAATGAGCTGAGCATTGTGGGACCAGAACTCGTGTGTTATCATCTCACCTTTCTCTGTTGGTCTGATCTTGTGCAGATCGGATCCATCAGTTCTAACAGACCATATCCGCTGGGTCTCGAATTCTATATGATCGCCACAGAACTTCAGAAGACAAGGATCTACCGGCGAAGTATCGATGTGATTAGCAGCCTCACCTTTCCAATCTACCAGTTTAGTAATCTGCTGTGATTGAATATCGTAAGCGTACAACCTGCCATCTCTGGATCTCTCATGGAAATATTTCCAGAACTCTCCTATATC